>ERZ941706.59-NODE-59-length-38660-cov-6.046238_pt1 | contig 38660 bp, 35 predicted proteins | sample MGYA00521232_ERZ941706 | MGnify/ENA primary metagenome ERZ941706 (study PRJEB32759, sample SAMN07749893) | skin metagenome | biome: transportation; feature: city; material: polyester macromolecule | host: Homo sapiens | place: Hong Kong:ER line | collected 2017-07-19...
TACGAAAGTTATAATATTCCACACATTTCTTATTATTTGGAATTTCCATTCCCCACAATCCCATAATTTCAGGGCGCGTAACAATACGTATAGCATTAGGATTACTTGCGGTCCGAACGGGTTGTTCAGCTGTCTGTTGAGTAGCCGTTTCTGCCACAGCTAAACCAGAACAAGCCCACAATAATCCAATAATATAAATATTTTTCATAGATTTATTAATCATTAAACGCATGAAGTTAAGTTAGCATATTTTTTGACAAAAACACTGCTCCATAACCATATAAAAACAATATTTTTCAACTGTAACGTGCTACAACAAGTCATCAAACAATTTTATATTTACTTGCTTTTTTCAATATAAATTCTTTGTTTTATATTATCTCAAGCTTAGGCAGCTGAAGAATCGACTTGTTTCGGAAGCCACATTACAAAGCACAAACCTAAGAGTACAACCACGCTGGCACACATAAAAATGAGTTCACCAGAAAGAATTTTCCAGAAATGCCCAGCCAGCACACTACCCAAAGCTACACCCAGCCCCCACATGGTACTGTAAAGAGCTTGTCCACGCCCTTGCTGTCCAGCAGAAAAGTTTTGAAAAATAACTCTCATTGCAATTAAGTGAAATAAACCAAAACTAAAAGCATGCAAACACTGTGCAAAAAGCTGACCAATAAAGTAATGTGAAAATAGTGCAACAAGCATCCAACGTATGCTCGTCACAAGCAAACAGACAATGACTAAACTACGCCACGAAAAACGTTGAAAAATCTTTGAGGCAATTGAAAACATAAAAATTTCAGCAAAAACGCCCATGGCCCATAAAAATCCAATTTCAGTTGTACTGAAATTCAAAGATTTCAAAAAATTACTATAGAAACTATAAAAAGGCGCATGTGAAAAAAGTAGAATAAATTCAATTGCAAAAAATGCAGCCACTGTTGGGCGCTTAAGAACAGGAAGTAAAGGTTCTAAATATTTTTGGGAAGTAGGCGCGCTATCAGGTTCGCGGATTGTGAAAGACCAAATAAACGCTAGAGACGCGATAATTAATAGTAAAATTGGGAGCATTGAAATATGTACTATTTCTAAAATAGCCCCAATAGTGAATACCCCAACAATAAACCCAACCGATCCCCACTTACGAATTTTGCCGTAGAGTTTAGCTTTTTGATCACCCAACCAAAATAAAGTCACTCCCTCAAATTGAGCTAAAATCGCATTTTGAAAGAAACTAAAAATAAGCATAAGCAAAGCAACTGATTGAAAAGTATTTGGCACTATAAAAATAGCCAACCATATACATGACTCCATCCAAGTTGCTATCCGAACAAGCAACATCCGCTTACCAGATTTATCAGCAATCCAACCCCAAACTAAAGGCGCAAAAAAACGAGTTACAATCGCAATTGATGATAAAACACCAATTTCTTGATAATTAAATCCCTGATCTTGAAGATATAAATTCCAATAAGGCATGAATGTGCCTACGATGGAATAGTAGAAAAAGTAGAATCCACCAAGTCGAGTTTGGATAGTAAGTGGTTGAAACAATTTATAAACCTTTGTATTTTCATGAGGTTAAAATTCGGGATAGCTGTCACGCATGTAGCCATTTGTCTTTAGTACTACTAAGCATCCACAAATTTCGATTCGTAGATTCACCGAATAAAATACAATTAAACATATCAGAGCATCTCAGCCTTTCAATTTTAACACTTTGTTTTCCAATACAAATCATTAAATTATTGAGAATCGACTTATCTCTATAAGTATTTTTTATTGATAAGAAAGAATAAATAAAGAAAAGAGAACTGTAATTTAATTTGTACAATCTGTTAACTTGTGTAAAAATACATTTAATATTCATAAGGTATATATTTATCAGATGTTTTTTCTTATTTTTTTAATTTGTCTTTTTCTGTTTTTACTCATCTTGAAACAACATTACCGCTAACCACTTATCACCCCTACTTTTTAAAAACCTAGCTGCTTCTTTTAAATTAGAACAATTAAACACCAAATTTATAGACCACTTTTTAAATGCTAAGTGTTCAACTCAAATCCTAAAAATATACTCAACATAAAATTCCCATAAATTCTTAATAAGTTACTGTAACAACTATCGCATCTGAGTAATTACCCGGAGCTGTTGAAATAGTGGTACCTTGCGGAATTTTTCCATAGACATTTGTGCCCTGAGAATTGCCCGAACCTATTTTAGAAACACCTCCAGAACCTCCAACTGCGCTTACACCACCAGTAGTATCCCATACCGCACTATAATTCGAGTTCTGATATAACTGATACGGGATGTATTGACCACTACCATTTGTCATCTGCCTAAAGCCACCAGCAATACGGTTATTACCATCCCCTAAATAAATACTATATGGCAGTCCATTATTACAGGTCGTATTTACCACTCCTTGAGCTGTATAATCACGAGTAGTCTTACCAATATCATTAATGTTTCCAAAATCGACATTTGATGTTGAATCTATTTGACACAAACTTGGCACAACATAATTAGCAGTTATAGTGGTATTACCCGAGTCCCAACCTCCACCACTATCCCCCTCACACACAGTGCTAGAGCTTGCTTGCATGTCCCAAAATAGCTGAACCGTACCGGTATAGGTTCCTTTAGGATATGCCATGAGCGACCCTGTACGGGCTGGTACTTTTATATTTACAGAGTAACTAATAACATTATTTGAAGCGACTGTTCTTACTGGACCATACCAGATATTCGAATTTTGATTAGTGGTAGAAGAGCCAGCCCCACCTACAGTTGCTGTGACGGTGTAAGGTAATGAAACATTATTATTACTACTCGTTGTTCCAGTAAAGACGGTTTTCATACACATATAACCTGAAATTTCTGGTGTTGTACGTCCCCCATAACAACGTATTGTTCCCGTGTATGTCAGAACTGCATCATTGTTAATTGTTGCGGCAGTGTATGTGTATGTACCAGAAGTTGTCCCTGTAACTGTACAACTTGCATGGGCAGAGTTAAAAAATGTAAAGATCAGGCATAGCAAGCTCATTCCCAAAAAATATTTCAGAATAAATGAAAGAGCTTTAAAAGTTGTCGGCTGGTTAAAGCTAGCAGTATTTATCGACATACATAAGGCCCCAATTTTTTAGCACTGTATTGCTTATTTTCATACGCAAAATCAACTTGGCATGAACCATGATCTAGAAGATCGACTTCAAGTGTGTTTTGTTTTAATAGATTTGGAATAAATACTTCACCGTCGTACCCAACCATCCCATTTTGCTGACCATTAATTCGAACGGTATAACCTGGCATTAATGGTGAGTTGTTTTGATCAACCAGTTTTACTAATCCTGAAATAACCTGATGAGCACCAAAGTCAACCAAAGTTCCTTGACGGTAACCTACAAACACTGTCTGATTCGTAGAGTTAACTTCCCACTCTAAAGGTAAATATGATGGGTCTAGATAGATATGATGAGACATGTAGGGCCTTAAATTTGCAATTAAGAATCGGCCAGACTTATCGGTCGCACCTAAATTAACCCCACCATTTAAAATTTGGCTTTGTGGCCCAGCATTGGTCACAACTGCGTAGCCCTCTCCAACTTCATTGGCCGCAAAGATACGTCCCGCTGCCGCAACCAGTGATCCTGTCGCCGAAACTGCAACCTGATCATTATCCCCAAATCGGTTATATCGCCCTGTCAGGTAAGCTGCTCGGGCACGGTAAGAGGCATAGACCGATGCATTGTTTTCATTGGCATCCTGATCTCTTTCAACATAGCCACCCCAGCCAAATGAACCAATTTGTGGTTCTGACAAACCGAATATTTCTTGGCGATACCGTAGGCTACCGCTGTCACTAGATACACTCGTGATCGCATTAACTTTACTAGATGGGGTATATCGCAGTGCAAAGTAAATCCCATAGTCCTTATGGTTTTCATAATCTTTATACGCTGATGCATAAAAGCCCCAGTTCTTGTCCAGGCTTCCGCTTAAATTGGTAGACAGTAACTTATAAGAGTTATCGCTATATTTAATCTGGTTATAGCCCAGATAAACCCCATAGCCTGCATAAAAATATAGTTAACCCCTGCCCTAAAAATCTCATCTGCCAGTGCGCTGTAGTTCAGGTAGTTCTGTGACTCGGCATTGATCTGGTTATCTTTTAAATATCTAACTTGAGATACACGGGCTAGGTCAAAATAGTTATCAAATACTTTGCGGTAACTGGTGTTAAATGAAATGTTCTTACTGATGCGCCCTTCTAAACCCAACAAGGTAGAGTAACCGTTTTCATCTTTATATTGGCTCGCTGCAATGTCGGCATTAATCACTCCAAAACCAAACAGATTCTTGGCAAATCCTGTACCGAGGTTCGATAACCCATCTGTCGAAGCTTCTGCACCACCGCTTAAGGTCAGAGAGTTACTGTAACCGTATCGGATCGCACCTGAGGCAAAGGTGGCATCATCGTAATCATTTGAATAAAGTCCATAGTTATAACGTGGAACCCCCACATCTACTGAAAACTCATTAATGCCTTTTGCCAGAATCTTGGATGAAAAATAGTACGGCTTTTTGGTAATGCTCTGCTTTCCAGTTGCATCGGTAGTCACAAGTGTGACTTCGTTTCCTGAAATAAATGGAAGCTGTTTAATATCAAATGGACCAGATGGGACTAGTCCTGAATAAATCTTTTGCTGGTTGACGTATAAGTCTAGGGTTGAAGGCAGTGCTGCCGAGCCAGAGAATTGCGGGAGTGCCGAGGTGACAATATCCCCGCGTTGGCTATAAGCACTCGACCACTGAAAACCGGCAAGACGGACACTACTGCCCCAATCTGGGCTATTGGAAATAAAGTCCCCTAGGGTATATATCCTGATCTTTTCAGGGTCGACATATTGCCACTTAGTTTCTAAGCGCACCCATTTTTCATGGCTATAACTAGTTTCATTACTACCGTTATATAAAACGCCCGATGAGAAGTTACCGATTGCGCTGTTAAAGATCCCCTCTGCCGTACCTGAGAAAACGTTCTCGTCATTGGTCATAGTCTGATACAGACTGTAGTTCAGAATGGCTGCATTTAAGGGTTTCATCTTTAGCAAATGTGGGTTAGTGATCTGCTGGCCATTTAAGTCAACTGAGTAACCCGTTAACATGTTCGGCGGAACTTTTAAGTTTAGAGATTGCTCATTTTCCAGATATTTAAACTGGATTCCGTTTAGATCATTGATACACACCCACTGGTTATCTGGGATATGTTCACCCATTTTTAGTCTTAAAGTTTTTAAATCACGAGAGCGGATATATAATTTTCTATCTTGATCCTGCCGTACCGATATTAAATCTTTAGAAACATTTGAATTAACAGAAATATTTAAAAATAGCTGTACATATCCCTGATCAGAACCAAATGCCTGATGAGCAGAATTCGGAACTTCGGGAATACTTGGTAAGACAGCATTGGTACTATCTTGTAATGATTCAGCAGCGGCATGAATCGGTAAGTACATAACACATAAGGCACTTACGATATATTTCATATGTGCCTCTTTAAAGAGATGTTTGCTTACCGTTAATATTTAATGAAATATTATATTTATGACCTGCTTGAAATTTAAAATCAGGACTAATATTAAAATTTCTCGCTTTCCCAGCAAGAATATAACCATTCACGGTGTTTACTTTAATGGGATAGCTTTTATTTGCTGTTGTATCCACAAGTATTAAGTTATTTAAAAGCGCATGTCGATTACCAACATTACTTATGGTGAGATAAGCGTTATTTTGTTCTTGTTGTATTGACCAATTCAGTTTAGTAATCGCATCTTTATTGACGACAAATACAGGTAATGACGAACGTAGTAGTACGTTAACGCCTTGATCAGCTTTACGACTATCAATTGGTTTTGGTAACTCATCAATAATAATACGATAAGTTTTTTCACCAGAAATAGGCTCTGGGTTAATTCTAACTACACGTAAGTTATAAGAGTCACTAGGTTGTAGTTTTAAAAATGGCGGACTAATTACAATCTCATCCGTAGGGATTAACTGATCTTGACCAGCATTTTGTCTCCATTCAAATACACGCACCTGCAAATCAGCGCTTTCATTTGACTGGTTATATAAACTAATGGAAGATGCAGCCTGATCACTCAATATTTCAACACTAACAGGTGAAAGGCGGATTGATGCTGCATTTAGCATACTAGGCAAAAATAACAATAAACTTGTCACAACAAAGATATTTTTTTTCATGATTTGCCCAGAACTACTTTTTTCAAATTGAGCTAGCTCCTTTAAAAAGAGCTAGCAATGACGCAATAAAACTTATTAAAAATTAATAAGTCACTGTTACAGTCACAGTGTCAACATAGCTACCTGCACTTGGTAAAGTTGAGCCAGCAGGAATACGACCATAGACGTTAACTGTTTGTGCTGCACCAGTACCAGTACCGCTATATGCAGTTGTTGCAATACCAATTGCTGTTGCACGGTTAGTATCTGAGAAAAGGTTGTAAGGAATGTATTCGTTGCTAGCCGCCCCACCAATCATACGACGTTGTGTCGATTGAGCATTTTTCCCTGCGTCAAAAGCCAAAGTCCATGGCACAGTGTTGTTACATAACACTTTAATTGCAGTACCACCTGTTGTTGTGGTGTCTGCATCTACATTGCTTGCAAGCGAACTTAATGTACCAAAGTCTAAAATTGCATTTGACGTAGTACCTGTTGCAGAAGTATTGAGAACACAACTGTTTGTAATCGTTGCTTTAACAGTTAGTGTACCGGTTGCGTTAGCTGCATTTGCAACATTGATAGACGTTAAACCCATAGCAATTGCTGATAAACAAATGAGAGACTTATTCATGGTTAAAAACCTTTTTACATTACGACAATAAAATTAATAGATGTAAAAATTAGCCTTCCCCATCACAATCACTAGTTCTTCTGACTGTTTTTTCAAAGCGTTATTTTTTTACTCTACTAGTTGCGCATAATACAAAAAAACAACAAAAACACTAATGTTTGTTTCATTCCAAATATCAATTAATAATCAAAATTTTGATTGATTTCTCAATTATAAAAATTTTTATGGTTAGACCCACTCTTTTTATTAATTTTCTATAATTTCATTTACATTTTCATTAGTTTTTCTAAAAAATTTTAATTTTTCATTAGTTAAAATTTACCATTACCATTCATATTTTATAATTTTTTAAAGTTTGGTCAAAAAAATGAGAACAAAAAGTAAGCACCTGATTATTCTATATATTTTAAATGAATAAGAAAATAATACTTTATGAATAAGAAATCTAAGTGTTTTATCACATCTTTGGAATTTTTTTAGAGATTTCAATGGCTAGAGGCGGGTCTTCACTACTAAACATATGTAATGCTAGCTCAACTATTTCTAAAAATTAAATGAAAAATCAAACCAAAAAAACCACCCACCATTGCAAAACCCAACTGTACATAAGCTTTACCATACCAAGCTAGTTCTCTAAATTGATAGTCTGTGTTATCAGAATTGATCAATAAAATATTTTTAATGTCCCAACTATGAAATTCTTGGGGTCTTTCAGCAAAAAAGTCTAAAATAGGCATAAAACCAAAAACAAATAAAATACCAAGTAAGGGGTAAATAATACATCCTGGAAAGATAGGAGTCTTTCTCCTTTCCATATAATCAAATATTATGGCTACAACAACTAATAAACTTTGTATTAGAGCGACTCTCTTAAAAGTATCAAGATCGAAGCCTAAATAAAACATTAAAGTTAAGAAAAAATTATTGTTAAAAAAATAGAGAGTACTAATATTTTCCAATTCATTTCAGTCCTTAATAATTTTTAGAAATTTATATAGTTGTATTTATATCTATTAAAATATCATTTCAATTCGTTTATATTATCAAAAAATTATTAAATAGTAAAAAAACCAATTTAAATTAAAATAATTTTTTATTATTAAATAAATCTAAAATTAAATTTTACCTATAAAAATTAAAATTACTTAATAAAAAATCCCCCATCCGATAAATATTTTAATTTATCTCAGTTCAAAAAAATAAACTCCAAATTAAGTCCAATTTATGAATGTATTCTCTTATTCTCCAAAACTAACAATTCCATACTTGTAGTTTGACTTGCTTCTTGGCAAGGTATGTACCAGTAAAACATTAGGAATTTGTTCCAATATGGCGAGTCCAGCACAAATCATTCGACATAAATTTCTCAATACATTCTTTTCACGTCATTCTCTCTGGTTTTTATGTATTTTTACTGCGCTCAGCATCACATGGTTTCGAACCGTCTATACCCCTCATAGTATCTATTATTTTATTTCTGATACTCTCCTTAATGGTTTATGGGTAGTTACAGGCGCTTTAAGCCTATTAGGCCTCTATGATATTTTACAGAATAAACATTCTATTTTAAGAAATTACCCAATTATGGGACATTTTCGTTTTTTGTTTGAAGATATACGCCCCGAAATTCGTCAATACTTTATAGAAGCAGATCAAGATGCTCTACCTTTTTCTCGCATGCAACGAAGCTTAGTTTATCAACGTGCTAAAAACGAAAATGCAGATAAACCTTTTGGTTCAATTATTGATGTCTATCAAGAGAATTACCGCTTTATTGTCCACTCAATAAGCCCTTGCCCACCAGCTGATCCAAAGAGCTTCCGCATTCAGGTAGGTAATGCACAATGCCTTCAACCCTATAGTGCATCCATTATGAATATCTCTGCCATGAGCTTTGGTAGTTTAAGTGCTAATGCAATTCGAGCACTCAATAAAGGAGCGCAATTAGGTGGGTTTTATCACGATACTGGTGAAGGTAGCTTAAGCCCTTATCATCTCGAAAATGGTGGAGATATTGTTTGGCAAATTGCCAGTGGTTATTTTGGTTGCCGTACCCTAGATGGAAAATTTGACGAGCAAAAATTTGCTAAACAATCTCAATTGCCACAGATCAAAATGATCGAATTAAAGCTTTCACAAGGTGCAAAACCGGGCCATGGCGGTATCTTACCTAAGCATAAAATTACCGAAGAAATTGCCCAAATCCGTGGCGTTTCACGCGATCATGATTGTATTTCTCCTGCTAAGCATTCTAGTTTTTCTACCCCAATTGAAATGATGCATTTCTTACAGAAGCTGCGAACATTATCTGGCGGCAAGCCAGTTGGTTTTAAGCTGTGTATTGGCCAACCTTGGCAGTTTATGAGTATTGTTAAAGCAATGCTTGAAACAAAAATTGTTCCTGACTTTATTGTTGTAGATGGTTCTGAAGGTGGTACAGGCGCAGCGCCAATTGAGTTTAGCGATAATATTGGCACGCCATTACGAGAGGGCTTACGCTTTGTCCATAACACTCTTATGGGTGCAGGGCTAAGAGATCAAGTTAAAATTGGTGCTAGTGGTAAAATCATTAGTGCTTTTGATATTGCTAGTACTTTTGCACTCGGTGCTGACTGGGTTAACTCAGCACGTGGTTTCATGTTTGCCGTTGGGTGTATTCAGGCACAAAGCTGCCACACCAACCAATGCCCTGTAGGTGTAGCGACTCAAGACAAAGATCGTCAAAAAGCAATTGATGTACCAACCAAAGCAGAACGAGTATTTAATTTTCATAAAAATACGTTGCATGCATTATCAGAAATGATCGCTGCTGCGGGTTTACGCCATCCTTCTGATATTAAAGCTCATCATTTGGCTCAGCGAGTAAATGACCGTGAAATTAAGAACTATGCTCAGTTGCATTTTTTCTTGAAAGAAGGTGAACTTTTACAATCTGAACTTAATAATGACGATGATAATTTCTACTATCGAATGTGGAATATGGCTGATGCCAATCATTTTTAATTTATATTAATTTTTATAAGTTGAGCATCACCTTTATAGTGTGATGCCCTTCCATATTTAAACCTAATATGTGATTTTTGCTTAAATTTCACTCCCCTTTTAATTTGTATTTAATAGATTTTTCACCTAATATAAAAGTATAAATAACGTACACATTTTAATTTTATTTAATAAAAATTTTTATGCTTATAACAAGAAGGTACCTCATCATGTTGAAAAAAACATTCATCTCTTCTTTTGTTGCAATCGCTGTAGGCTTAAGTAGCTATGCTGTTGCTTGTACACGTGCCGTATATTTAGGTAATAACCAACATATTATTACTGCTCGCTCAATGGACTGGAAAGTTGATACAGGGACCAACTTATGGATTATGCCAAGCGGAGTTAGCCGTGACGGTAGTGCTGGTCCCAACTCAATAAAATGGACGTCGAAGTATGGAAGTGTAATTGCAACAGGTTATGAAGTTTCAACAACAGATGGGATGAATGAAGCAGGTTTAGTTGCTAATATTTTATGGTTAGTAGAGTCTGAATACCCAGATGCAAAAAAGACAGATAAGCCTTTATTAAGTATTGCAGCATGGGCTCAATATGTACTCGATAATTTTGCAACTGTAGATGAAGCCGTTAAGGCCTTAGAAAAAGAACCCTATACTATTATTACAGACAATGTTCCCGGTGAAACACGGCTCACCACCTTACATTTATCTATTTCTGATAAAACAGGTGATAGCGCAATTATTGAATATATTGGTGGAAAACAAGTGATTCACCATAGTCGAAGCTATCAAGTCATGACCAATTCACCTACTTTCGATAAACAACTTGCACTTGTTGAATATTGGAAGCAAATTGGCGGAACGACTATGCTTCCCGGTACTAACAGAGCATCTGATCGCTTTGCACGTGCATCATTTTACATTAATGCTATTCCTAAAAATGATAATACAAAACAAGCACAAGCATCTGTATTTAGTGTGATTCGCAATGCATCTGTTCCCTATGGATTAAATACTCAAGAAGAACCTAATATCTCTTCGACTCGCTGGCGAACTGTTGCCGACCACAAACAGATGCTCTACTTTTTTGAATCCGCTCTCTCACCAAATGTATTTTGGGTCGACTTGAAAAAGATTAACTTTAAAGATGGTAAAACACGTAGACTTGATTTAGGACCCGATCAAAGCCATATCTATGCAGGTGATGCCACCTCTTCCTTTAAAATTGCAAAACCATTTGTATTTTTAGGTCCAACTACGCGTTAAATTATGTCAAAATTTATTACTCTTAACATAAATAATATTAAACATACGATCTTGGAATTTATATGATGAAGAAATCTCTACTCTTATTGAGTTCATGTCTACTTACTGCGGCTTGTAGCACCACACAGGTTAGTACAACAGCTCCTAAAGAGGTAAAGACAGCTGGTCAGCTAAACTGCTCACCAACTGAACTATGCCCAAGCCTATTGGTTAAATGGAACGAAAATCAAAAAAATCAGCTTCGTGTAGATGTTCATTTAAGTAGTAGTTATAACTTTTATGATATTAACGCGTTGACCTTTGATATTGATGGTAAACGATTCAATTACGAACCAGCTCAAGCCACTGAAAAGACAAATGTGAGCCGATTAGTACCTAAACATTCAACCACTTACTTTGTTATTCCAAGTCAATTTCTACAAGAATTTAAAAATGCTCAAAATGTGAATGTTTTAATCAAAACAGATAAAGGAACAATCGAGCGCAATATGTATAGTCCACAAAAGCAGTCTTCGGTTTATAAAAACTTTATGCAGCTTTATCAGAATTCAAAATAAACTACAAAGATTAAATAATGCATCTATCTAGAATTTTGGATAGATGCATGACTTTTCTAATAATAAAAATGTTTTGGCTTTGCATGCAAAAAGGCTGGAATCAATCCTGTTAATGCCGCACGTATATCTGCACGTTCATTAATTAATTGATGAGAGCCTTCTTCAAGCATTAACAATGTCTGGAGTCTAAATTTACGACGAATAAATTCAATGTTGTAACGCCAATCAACCGTCTGATCTAGAGCACCTTGTGCAAGCCAGACTGGGATACGGCAAGCAGGTCGCTCTTCCATTTCTTGCATCCATTTTGACATTGCCAAAATCCAGTCCATGCCCATCATTCGAGGTTGCAGAGGATCTTTTAAACGAATAAAACGCAAAAATTCAGGATTATGATTATTACGTCTAAAATGCCTTGGTACCTGACGCTTAATACGGCGAATAATGCCTAATCCAACGGGGTTATGCCACCATGCGGTTTTTGCAGGGCGAATTAACGGAGAAAGTAAAAGTACTCGATCTACAATCGGATCTTGGCGTTTTTCAGCATATTCTAATAAGTGATGCATCCAAATTGCTCCACCTGTACTTTGACCAATACCGACCCATGGTTTAGGTAACTGATCTGCATGTTTCACATATTGATAAACAGCCATCAAAACTTGCTGGTAATGATCAAAGTTTTTAATGCTGGCTGGTGAACCATCACTTAATCCATGCCCCGGCAAATCATAAGTAATAATACTAAAGCCCTGCTCAAGAATTTCACGAATAATTGGCTGGTAAATACCGCTATGCTCAAGATAGCCATGCAATAGACAAACTGTACCTTGTATTTTTTCTACTTTGGGTTTGAAAACTTGCACATGCAAACGGAATAAAGGCATTTGGACATAGCCTTGCCAATGGTCACATTCAAGTAAATGTAAACCATACAATTTGCGATAGGCCAGCAAATCACGAGAAGGTTCTTCTAATGTGTTTAAATTGAGTGGACTCAAAACCTGCGGCGTAAGATCACGATTAGGAACCGGTAAATCTAATTGTTTTAATACGGCAGGATTGAGAAATGGAATATCTGACATTAAGGAACCTCTCGACAATCACTTGAGCCAAACAACATGTCGCGAATTGTCGCAAGTAATTCATAGTTTGCACGGCGGCTATGATCGTAATTTTGCACACTTGGTTGCCAGCGTGTCAGTGGAGTTGGCATTGGAGCTACAACAGGAATAGTTTCTATACCATTTAAAGCAAACAGTCGGCGTGTACGCGGCATATGATATTCATCTGTAACCAACATGACTGTCGGTGCTCCGCCTTTTTTCTGAAGCAATAAAGAGCTAAAACGGGTATTTTCACATGTATTCATACTCCGCTTTTCTAATAGCTTTGCATCAACACCGCGCTCTTTTAACCAAGCTTGCATATAAGGTGCTTCTACACCGCTAAGTACAATAGGCAGATGATTTTGTTTTTCAACTTCTAAAGTTTTTTCTAATCGCAAACGCGTATAGCCATTAACAACAATATCCTTACCATTTTTATCTAAGGTTAATCCGCCACCCAACACAACAATTGCATAAGGTTCTGATAACTTTTTAGGTTGTACTGGTAATGGATTTTTACGCACATACTCGACTTTTTGTTCAGGTTCACTGACAGCTTTCTGATGCTCTGGCACCACAGGTTTTCTTGCTAAAAACTCTGTATATTGCTCAGTAAGCGCTTTATTTTCAGAACTATTAATAAAAAGTGCTTCGTCAACAGGACTACTCGCCTCATCTGCGGCATCAATTTCTGAGTTTTTAGCGACTAAAGGAACCGTTACAGATGCTGCTTGCTCTTCCGAATCCTGCTCCTTTTCTTCTAAAAGAATAATTTGCTGCAAGGCTTTATAATTCTCTTGAATATAGGTCAGATCAGATGTTCTTTTTTCACGTAACGCTTGCTCTGTCAGTTTTAAATAAGCCTGACGAGCGATCCATAAATTTGAACCCGGCTCTAAATTATCATGCTCACTTAATGCAGCCTGTCTCTGGCTCTCAGCAGCGACTTGATTAACATCAACAGGTACAAAATAGTTAAGCCCAGCTACAATAAGTTTTGAATAAAATGGCGAATATAAAAAAACCACGAAACAGCCTAATAGTACAAATAGCACGGTGACTACTTGTACTAAACGTACCATTAAGTGTACTTTTGGCATAAAACTATTCCGTATGATTTTCAATTAAACCTAAACTGTTATAAAGCACAGGTTCTGGTTCTAACATAATATGGAAAAGCTGATCAACATCACGTTGTACAGCCTGATAAGTTTTCCTTACATCAGCTAGAGATGCATTGGCATAATTCACCAGAACTAATGCCTGTTTATGGAACATCCCTACCATATCGAGTTGCTTCCCTTTCCAACCCGCCTGATCAATTAACCATCCTGCTGCAATTTTAACGTTTCCGTTAGCTTGAGGATAATGTGGAATTGTTGAGAATTGTGTGACTAAGCGATCAAACTCTTGAGGTTTAATAACTGGATTTTTGAAGAAACTCCCGACATTAGGATACTCTTTTGGATCAGGAAGTTTACTTTGTCGAATATGGATGACCTGATTTTGTAAATTTTCGGCAGTCTGATTGTCTCCAACTGCTTGTTTCAAGTCGCCGTAGTTAAGTTTTAAGTGCGGCTGTTTAAGCAATTTAAAAGTAACATGCGTGATAATGTAACGGTTCGGATCATCTTTAAAAATACTATGGCGGTAGGCGAAATGGCATTCGGCCGCTAAAATTGTCTGAGTTTGCTTTAATTTACGGTCATACACTTGTACTGACTCAATAAACTCGCCTACCTCTACTCCATACGCCCCAATGTTTTGTACGGGTGAAGCACCAACTAAACCTGGAATAAGGGCTAAATTTTGTAAACCAAACCAGTTCTGTTCAGTGCTGTATAAAACAAAATCATGCCAGACTTGGCCTGCGCCTACTTTAACCCGCACAAAATCATCATCGTTTGATAAAACTTCAATTCCCTGAATATCAAGATGAATCACTAAAGCATTGATCTGCTGGGGTAATAACATATTACTACCGCCCGATAATACAAGTACATTTAACTGATGCTGCTCAGCAAACTCTAAAGCTACTTCAATATCTTGAATATTGCCAACTTTAGTATAGTGAGAAACAGTTGCATCTAAACTTAAAGTATTGAATGGCTTAAGCTGTACTTGATTCTGAATTTGCATTGTATTGAAAAACCTATTCTTAAACATTCAATTGTTTTTTTAAAATATTAACCCACGCCAAACTACTGGATTCACATTGATTGAGTACACGTTCAAAACCATCAGCACCGCCATAATAAGGATCAGGCAACGCTTGTTGTGGGTATTCAGGATCATGCTCACTCATTAAAGCTACTTTTGCACGAATTTGATGTGCGCCAAATTGGGAAACGGCTCTTTGCAACACGTCATGTATATCTTCAAAATTTTGATGATCCATTGCCAAAATCAAATCAAACTCTAAAAAGTCTTGAGTTGAAAGTTGTCTTGCACGTAAAGGTGATAAGTCATAACCCCTTTTTTTGGCATGTAACTGACTACGCTGATCAGGCGATTTATTTGGATGATAATTACTCGTTCCAGCTGAATCGACAATAACATTGAGTTGATGCGCGTCACAATAATGTCTGAAAACCACTTCAGCCGTGGGAGAACGGCAAATATTTCCTAAACAGACACATAACACCTTATATTGTGTTTCCATTAGAAATTACTTCCAAACATTTGAATTACATAAAAATAAATAGGGTCATGCACAATCTTAACAAACTATAAGCTTGCGAGAACCGAATTGACCATTGTGACTTGTTGCATTTTGTCAAAACTCACTTGGGTTGAAAAGGAAAATAATGTTTATCAATAGATTAAAAGTTGATAAATCAGGCGATAAATTAGCTAATCTTGTACTTCTTGTAGTAATTAAATAAAAGTAAAGCCCTAATTTATAGGGCTTTACAAACATCACTTGGATGCAGTGATTAATTCAATCATTTCCTTCGTAGGCCTGAAGCTGCCTAATTGCCAATGCTCAGCAGGATGCTCATCAATTCTTATCCAGACATGTTCTCGAAAAGCAGGATTTCCCTTTCCTTCTATTTCTACAAATAAATCCGTTATTCGCTTGAAAAGCTCAGCCTTACTATCTTTATCTAGTAAACCTTCTATAGTTTGTATATTTATAAATGGCATAATGCTACCTGAATCAAAGCTAGGTCTAATTTATAGACTCATACTAATTGGAGCTCCCGCTGATGTCAAATCAAATTATTCCAGATCATAAATTTCCAGTAGATGTATGTGGGATCTTCAAAATTACAGAAATATTGAATGACAGATGGACGATTCTCTTGTTAAGAGAAGCCTTCTATGGGGTAACAAAGTTTAATGATTTTCTAGAAAATACAGGTATATCAAAGCAAATTTTATCTAATCGTCTAAAGCATCTCATCCAATTAGAAATATTTGAACTGTCAATTTATAAAGAAGTTGGTGAGCGAGAACGTAAAGAATACTTACTTACTAAAAAAGGCAAAAGTCTAAATATTGTCTTACTCGCCATGCTTGAATCTGGCGGTAATTTTATTGAAGCTGGTAAAGATGTGGTGAAAGTTTTTAATAAGTGTACTGATGATGAACTTAAATTAAAACTTGTTGATTCTTCTAATCAAGTTATAGATTTTAAGAATTTGGAACTTAAGCTCATTCATAGCAAAAAATAAATTTTTATAACTCAGCTACCCTGATCATAAAGTCCTCAGTATGCTTTTATAAAGAAATAAAAAAAGCCTACTCTTTCAAGTAGGCTTTCCCCTTATGACTTTTGCGCTGATCATTCAGGTTTATTGTTGTTTAAAGCAACGGAAGGATCTTACAGAAATACTTAAGAATAAAAAAGCCAATTTACTTAACTGAATGTAAGTACTCATAGGCTCCTTTTTCGTTACTCTCCAGTTTAATGACTGCATCTGTTTCATCATTTAGTGTCAGGTTAAATACTTTTTCACCATCATATGAAATTTGATGGCCCATACGAAACTCTGAATCAAGTGACTCAAGAATAATAAAATTTCCTTCATTGTTCGAAGCAATATAGTAAGTGTTGTTCCGATGAACATATCTAATTGTGTACATCACTATTTAAATTCCACCTAAAAATTATGTTTTTTCTTAATAATAAAAAGATCCTTTTTCCCTTCCCAATCAGAAAAGATCCTACCGAAAACTAAACCCTCCCTTATTAATTATTACCCCTGATCATTTAGTATTTTTTCACCCTATACTATTAAATTGATATTACAGAAATACTTAATAATAAAAAACCCCGCCATTAGTCGATAGTTAGCGGGGTCTTTTGCGATTTAATTTTACTTTGATAGACTCATCTATCAGAGATATTTACCTCATTTCTGCAATAGAAAAATCATTTATTTTTAAAAAGCTTATCTGTCATAGTTCTATCAATTTTACTGCGATGCCCATTCTCAAAGTATCGATCGACATGGCATAGTTTTGTTTTAGTATCACAGAACACACCGTTTGAGAGCGTAAACGCTGAAGTATCAAAATCACCTTGAGAGAAGGCTTTATTCGCTTTATAAGTACCTAAATATTTAGCTGTAAGCTTTTTAGAAACACCTTTTTTGTCAGCACAAATATATTTGTCACAAATTACACCTTTTGTAGGCGAATATACACTAGAGCTGGTTTTCGCGATTGCTGCCGAGCTAAGCATCAAACACGTACATCCCATAATACTAAGAAAAGTTTTAGAAATTTTCACTTTTTAGAACCGATAAAATTATAAATTGTTAAGGCATTATATAAATTAGAAGCTTGTCAGAAAATCTACAGAACCCTATAAATAACAAAAAGCCCACTTTTCGACGAGGGTTTAAATATTTTGGTAATCCTCACTTACATGTCGGACCCAACATTGCAAAAAAGTATTTATCTATGGGGGGCACAAGGCTTAAGAAAAGCATAGTCACTTCAGAACTACTTTATTTTAAAGTTTCTTATGCTAACTTATTTGGAGATTGAATCTTATAGAACCATTCAACAATAATGTTCAAAAATAAGGAAATAATGTATATGAGCCATTTTCAATTTCAAACTGTTCCAAATATCATCTCTGGCTTAGGCTCTATACAAGAATTACAAAATGTTTTTTCGTCAAAAGCTTACCGTAAGTTATTGCTAGTCACCGATGCAGGCATGGTTAAAAATCAATTACACCGTCCCATTCTGCAAATTTTAGATAACCTCAATATTGAATATGTCATCTATGCCGATGTGCAAGCTGATCCGCCTGAACAAGTAGTACTAGATGCAGCCAATTATGCAAAACAGCAAAATGTTGATGCCATTATTGGTTTTGGTGGTGGTAGTTCTCTAGATGTTGCAAAAGTTATTGCTTTACTCGCCCACCCTAACCAGACCCAAAGTTTGCAAGAGATGTACGGCGTGAATCAGGTCACTACAGCTCGTCTTCCGCTTATTTTGATTCCTACTACAGCTGGTACAGGCTCAGAAGTAACGCCAATCTCAATTGTCACTACAGGTGAGACGACAAAGATGGGGATTGTCTCTCCAGTACTATACGCCGACACTGCGATTCTTGATGCTACTTTTACTCAAAACCTTCCAGCACATATTACCGCTGCAACAGGTATCGATGCGATGGTACATGCCATTGAGGCATATACTTCTAAACACAAGAAGAATATATACACCGATATTTTAGCTAAGAATGCTTTGAAGCTACTAAACCATAACTTACCGAAAGTTCTTAAAGATGGTAATAATTTAGAAGCACGTCAAAACATGCTGTTCGGTTCAATGCTAGCAGGTCAAGCATTTGCAAACTCGCCTGTTGCCGCTGTACATGCTTTAGCTTACCCATTGGGCGGTCATTTTCATTTATCGCATGGGCATACCAATGCGTTAGTGTTGGTTGAAGTATTAAAATTTAATGCGCCCAATGCAAAAAAATACTATGCAGAGCTTATGCAATGGCTCGATCCATACAGCAATGGCAGCACTGATGGCTTGTGTGATTTATTTATTGACCATATGCAGAACCACTTAGACCGTAGTGGCTTGACCTTAAAACTTAGAGATTTGGGTATTGATGAGTTGAGCTTACCTCGGCTTGCTCAAGATGCTATGTTGCAAACTCGCTTACTACAAAATAACCCACGAGACATGACAGAAGCCGCTGCTTTGGCTATTTATCAGGCGATTCATTAATGACTAAACCAGTTTTAAAAAATCGAGATCAATTTAAGTTCTTTTTAGACATTCAAACGCGTTGGGCAGATAACGATATTTATGGTCATGTGAATAATGTGACTTACTATAGCTACTTTGATACAGCGGCCAATGCTTTGCTCATCCAAAAAACAGGGTTTGATATTCATGAAGCAAAAGCAATTGGCTTAGTGGTCGATTCAGCTTGTAGTTTTCTTCAGGAATTATCATTTCCAGAAATTATTCAAGTAGGTGTTGCGATTGGTAAAATCGGTACGACTTCATTGCGCTATGAATTGGCAATCTTTAAACAAGGTCAGGACCAAGCCTCAGCTCAAGGACATTTTGTGCATGTTTTTGTTGATCGCGAAACGCGTAAGACTGTGCCAATTTCCGAGACAGTTCGTGAGGTTTTAGAGAATTTCTTATTATAAAAAATGAGGCAAAAAAGAAAATAAACAGCTCTTTTTGCCTCGTCTTGACTTACATCATTGCAGGATCACTAAAGGAATCTTCACCCGTTTCGACTCGACCAGCAAAACGTCGGTAATAATATGGATCACTCTGACTGGTGATTTCAAAATCATACCAATGCCCTACATCAGCTAAAGCCCAATGTTGCTTAACAACCTGTCCCGCTTTTACGGTAAGTTGTAACGGCGCATCTTGTCGATATGCACACGGTTTTACCGTCAATATTGCATCCTTAGTACCATCATTCATAAGTTCGACATAAACATCACCATTGGCAATGTCATAGCACACTCGAATTTCAGGTTTAACCCCACTATCAACAATACGTTGAGTATCCCCTTTGAAATGACGATGGTAGCCATTTGGACCGAGTACCCATAAGTCGTAACGGCCCAAGTTATCTTTTAAAACATCCCATTCATCATCTAAAGTTTTATTCGACTCTACAATATAACGCTTTGGAATACGGTCCAAGTTGAGCTTGTCATATACATGAAAAACCGCTGCTTGCGTACCTGTATTAGAGAAAATCAATTGCACTTTGCCATCAGTATTACAGCGTGCGCTGGTGTGTAGCTCGTAAGGTAACGCACGTGAAAGACGTATACCACTTTGCTGAATCGGTAACTTTGTATCCGTGGGTACAGGTACAGCTGGTAAAGCTTCTTGATTTTCTCTTAACTCATCTGCTTGTACACGTGTTTGTTTACCATTCAGCTGCGGTAAAATATCTGCATTTGGCGTTTTAAAGTTAAATGCACTACTTAAATCACCACACACTGCGCGGCGATATGGACTGATATTCGGCTCTTTAACCCCAAAACGTTTTTCTAAAAACATGAGCACAGAAGTATGATCAAACACTTGTGAGTTCACCCAACCACCACGACTCCATGGGGAAATCACATATAACGGAACACGAGGGCCTGGTCCATAAACTCGTCCATCCGGTGTAGGCTGTGAATGGCTTCCTTCAGGCGCGGCATGGTCAAAGTATTCGTCCTGCATATCGGCACTACTTAATGTCGATTTACCCGCGTACTGGCCGTTTTTAAGTCGTGATGGCGCTGATGGTGACGGTACATGGTCAAAGTAACCATCATTTTCATCAAAATTGATAATAAGTGCTGTTTTACTCCAAACCTCTGGCACAGCAGTTAAAGCATCAATAATTTCTTGAATAAACCATGCCCCTTGGACAGGACTTGAAGGGTCTGGATGTTCGCAGTAAATCGATGGCGCGTTAATCCAAGAGACTTGAGGTAATTTACCTTCCCGAATGTCGCGTTTAAAAGCGTCAAGATATTCTTCTGGTTTATTGCCCGGTAGCGTATTTGCAATGCCCTTATAAAGTGGATTTTTGGCATTATCGGTCGCAGCATCATAGGCTTTATAAGGTAGTTTTTGACCCGTATCAGCATATGGTTTATTCGGTTCGCCGCCACTTGAAACAGGATAGCCAGATGCAATGTTGGCCTTTCTAAACGAATGAAATGCACCCAACATATTATCGCCCCATTCATCTGGCATATTTTGATAACAAATCCAACTTACCCCTGCTTCTTCTAAGCGTTCGGCATAAGTTTTCCATGTATAACCACGGTCTGCCGTCGCTGGGTTACCATCAATCCAGTCCCACTCATTGTTTACAAATGAACGCTTGGTCGGTGTTGCGCCATTTGTACCCGTTAAATGATAAGAACGGTTTGCATCTGTTCCAGTGTGCATAGAGCAATGGTAGGCATCACAAATCGTAAAAGCATTCGCAAGCGCAAACTGATATGGAATTTCTTTTTCTTTAAAATAACCCATTGAGATATCAGTTTTATGAGTTGGCCAGTTCGCCATGCGCCCATTGTCCCAAGCCAGCTGACTGTCGTTCCAAGTATGTGGCGTACCATCTGCACGCTGTGCATTATTGGCTGTACCATCTAAGTGAAAAGGCGTTAAAACTTGCCCATTACTTCTAAGCTGCTCCCAAACACGGCGGCCACTTGGCAAAGGAATCGTAAAACGATCGGCAAACCCTCGGACGCCTTTTAATGTTCCGAAGTAATGGTCAAAAGATCGGTTTTCCTGCATTAAAATAATAACGTGTTCGACATCCTGAATGGTTCCAGTTTTATTATTTGCAGGAATTGCTAAAGCTTTTTGAATACTAGATGGGAAAGCTGCCAATGCCGCAGCACCAAAACCCATATTTAAAGAGTAATTTAAAAATTTACGACGTGTAATCATGATCAGGTTCTTTTTATTATTTAAGTTTATGGGGCACAGCGCATTACAGGCTTTTTACCTGTATCTGGTGTATTTGAATTATCATTTGCCGAGTCGTTACAACCACTCAGCAGAAGCGCGCCGATTAATAAAAAATATGAATATTTAAAACTATTTATTCCAGTGCATTGCCTTTTCATGACGATATATAGTCCATTTAAAATCTAAAATGGCTAACATAGAAAAGTACAATGACAGTGACATGACCCAAATATTTCAATCCAGTGAAAAATATGAAAATTCTATTATTTTCATATTCTGCACCAGATCAAAAATCAGATGAATTTAAGGCTTTAATTGAATATTTTGTAGTTCGCCATCAAAAGTTTCTATGAGACTCTTAATAACTGGCTGTTGCTGTAATAGCTCAGCTGCTCGGTGAAAGGCTTTTTCTTTACGTGCACTTTGAATGGTATAAGGGGTAGATGTATTCAAAGCACCATATTCAACTGTAAATTGAGTATTCGGCCATTGCTCATTTAATGCATCAATAAGGCCTTGTTGTAATTGGGTCAGCATATTTTCATATTCTTGAGGAATATGGAAAATAGTATTGCCACCAATTTCGCCAGTCATCACACCATGTTGAGCAAGTTCTTGAACAGCTGGAGAAAGCTGACTATTTCTAAACCAATATTCCCACTTTTCGAGTGTCCATTCACCTTCTAAAACTTGAGGAGAAATCTTCAAGATATCTTGAGGCATCAACTGACCGTGATCAGTTGCACTAGGCTCTTCTACAACGGCAACTGTTTCAACAACTTCAGCCTGCACCAATGATTGCTGCTCAATAACAGGTTCAGAGGCAAGATCAGGCGTATCTTGGGCCAGCGAAAATTCAGCGCTAGGCGTTTCAAATAAACCCATAGGTTCAGCAGTGAAAGCTGGTTCAGGTTCAATATTTTTAGTTTGTGTTTCTGCTTGCACTTGTACTAACTTTTGTTCTGGTACAGGAATGAAATCTTCCTCTAGAACACTAACAGTCTCTTGAACAACTGCTGAATCAAGCCCAATCAACTCATGATGATTTGGGTCAAATACCATTAAATCCTGATTAGACTGAGGTTCAGGTTCAGGTTCAGGTTCAGGTTCAGGTTCAGGTTCAGGTTCAGGTTCAACCATAGTTGGCTGGTTAATAACTTCAACAGGTTGAACCGTATTTACTGGAGTAATCTCCTGAGCTTTTTGCTGAACTTGTTGGCTCAAACTCACCACTGCTTGCTCATTTTGTTGAACAGGCTCTGATACCACAATTTCATTAGGCGCTAAAGGTCGGAATGCCAATAAGCGTAAAACACACATTTCAAAGCCTTGCTCTTGCGTCACGGCAAGTTGCAAGTCTGAACGTCCTTTACATGCGATTTGGTAATAAAGCTGTAAATCTTGAGCAGAAATCAGCTTAGACAATTGCATGATTTTGCGATTGATTTCATCGCTATATTTCAAACTCAAATCAGGTAGATATTGCAAAATTGCCAATTCATGCAATGTCGAAATGAGCTGATCAAGCACAAGTGAAACATCTAGCGCTTGATGTCTAAATTGCAATAAAAGCTGACTAACTTTCTCACGTTGATTTTGATGAATCGCCAAAATCAAATCATAAATGATCGTACGATCAATCAAACCAAGCATTTCTTTAACATCTTGATGATGTACTGAACCTTGACCATAAGCAATGGCTTGGTCAGTTAAAGATAATGCATCACGCAGTGAACCTTGAGCAGATTCAGCAATTTGCCAAATTGCATCTTGGTCAGCAGTAATCTGTTCTTTTTCGAGAATAGCGCCAAGATGCTTGGTAATTTCATCGACAGCTAAAGGTCGTAGAGTAAATTGCAAACAACGTGAAATAACCGTAATCGGTAGCTTTTGTGGGTCAGTCGTAGCAAACAGAAACTTAACGTGTTCCGGTGGTTCTTCTAATGTTTTTAATAACGCATTAAAAGAATGCGTCGATAGCATATGTACTTCGTCAATCAGGTAAACCTTAAAACGTCCTTGCGTTGGCGCATAAGGAACGTTGTCTAAAAGTTCACGCGTATCTTCTACTTTTGTTCTTGAAGCAGCATCGATTTCGATCAGGTCAATAAAACGGCCTTCATTTACCGCTTTACACGTTGCACAAACTTCACATGGCGTAGAAGTCACAGCCGTTTCACAGTTCAAACACTTGGCTAAAATACGTGCAATTGTAGTTTTACCTACACCACGCGTTCCTGTAAATAAATAAGCATGGTGTAGACGACCGCGTTCCAATGCACTACTTAATGCACGAGAAACATGGTTTTGTCCCACTAACTCATTGAAATTACGTGGACGGTATTTTCTAGCAAGTACTTGATACATGTATGCTCCTTGTTACAGGCATAAGCATACTTTGTTTTTAAAAGAGTGTGAACGCATAAAGCTCATATCCGTACAGATAAACTGCGAACTGGCTTCTTTTCTCTACCAGAACCGTTTATTTGTCTAAGGATGATCATGGTGTAACTCCTGATCTGTAACCCCCTCATCCATCGTTTGCACGAGCCCCACACCATCCTTAATTTCAGCCGAATAATTTCCCTTCTCGGTAAAAATTTGCATGATAGTATAGTGGTCTTTTTGACTTTGAGTAATGGTAAAGAAATTTTGATTCGGATCGCCCTGATCAAATTTACCGGTCCACCGAACAATATCTTGGTCAACAGGTTCAATCTCTACAATTTTACCCGTGCGATTAATGCCATATTCCAACATTTGGAACTTAACAGTGTCGCCCACTTTTTTAAGTTCAATAACATTTGGATCATATTTAATGACCATACCTTCTGCATTTTTAATCAGTGGAAAATTAATATTAGAAGGTAGTTGATCCTTTTCTATTTCATTAAAAATAATCTGTTGCTGAGACAATCTTTCTTTTTCGGACGGACTCAAATTCAGTATATTTTGACGAGCCAATTCATTCTGATTCTCTGCCATTTTTTGCCCAGTCCCTTGCCCCTTTTCTAAAGAAGACGTTAAAGCAGAAGAGCTTTGCTGTGGAAAGGCAAACCAGATTAAAACTGCTAATGCCACACAAGCGATAGCAGTTCCTATTAACAATTTATTTTTCTTCATTATTTACAGCTAGAAATAGAAATTAGTTATATAGAGAAATTTTCTGTACATTCAGATTAATGACACTGACAGCATCAATTTTTCCTTCTACACCTAAACGTACACCATATTTAGGGTTGTATAGGTATGGACTCGAATAAAAATTAATATTATTACCACCCATTGCTGTACTTCCTAACGGATGAGCAAAGCCTGAACCAATATTGGTTGAACCATTATGGTATAGGCCAAGATTATGCCCGACTTCATGACGCATAGCAGCGAAAGAACAACCTGCAATATCATTTGCGCCAATCATGTTATATGCAGAAGCATTAATCCAAGCCCAACCACAACCGCCATCACCTGGTTCATTACCCTGATAATAGACACCGTCTGCCAATACACGTTTTCGCTCATTTTGTACCGTGGTGTCATCTCGTCCAGTAGAAATTGCTTCTTTTAAAGTGGCAGCAGGAATTTTATAAGTTAGATAACCTACATCTCTTAAGTAAAAACGTGCATTCGAATTGTCAGCAGTTAAATTCGTTAAGTTCACACCTTCAATCATTCTAAGTTTTGCAGCGCTCTCTCCTAAAATTGAGTTTACCTCTGGGCTAGAAACCAACAACATATCAATTGTATAACTATCTACTGTCCAGCCTTGAGCGGTGTATATAAAACGGCGATTTTCACCATTTTTAATTGCGGTAGACAAGCCATTAGCAGCATTAATATAGGTGTCTGCCGATGCATTTGACACAATAACCACCTTATCCCCGACTTGAGCTTTAGCAGGTAGTTGCAAGGTTGGCTGCCAATTTGAGGTAGACAGTTTCACTTTTAAAGTGGGCTGAGTCATATTCGGTAAAGTTGCAGGGATTATTGCCGTTGAATCAATAACCTTTGTAGGTGAAGAGATCAGTTGCCAATATCCTTTGTCGCTTACATACATAAACTCATATTGATCGCCCGTTTTAAGCGTTAGGGTCGCTTGGCTATTAATATTTGTATTATTAATTTTTGCAGACCAAGTTGCAGTAGACTTGATAATAATTCTATCCCGATCACTTGCAGTAGTCGGCAAAGTGAAATTGGAAACCCAGTTTCCATCTCCAAATGAAATTTCTGTAAGTGGACTATTAACTGTCGCTAATGACGTTCCAATTTGCTGCACATTTAGCTTTTGAGGCTTTATATATTCAGGAACCCATTTTCCTAAAGCAGAATAATATTTAAACCAATATTCAGAGCCATTTTTTAATGTAAAACTGCTCGGGAATAGTAAATTTGTTTTATCAATGTCCGAACTTGCACTTGCTATAGAAACAACTTGTACGGTTGTTCCGTCACGTACGTCACTCGGTAATGCAATGGTTTGTGCCCATTTTTCATTTTGAATAAGTACTTTTTGCATAGATGCAGTTGTTAATGGAACGACTTCATAAGTCGCACCATTGGTAGGACTCACTGTTGCTAACTGAGCGATCCATTTATTTTGACTGCTATTAAAGATAAATTGATAAACATCTCCACTATTTATCTTTAATACTTCTAACGGAATATTGGTATTAGAAGTATCTAAATAGCTACTATAGGCAGCACTAGAACGAATTGTAATTTTGTCTAAATTATTAGCGCTTGTGGGTAAAGTGAGGTTTTTGACCCAATTCCCATTTGCCAGATTAAATTCTAAATCTGAATAACCGGATGGAATTGATCCACTATTATTATTCTGATTTGGTGAAAGTACAGTTGCGGCATATACAAGTGAAGACGCAACAATTGCTCCAATAATGAGTGATGTTTTTAATTTAAAATTCACAGCAACCTCTTTTATTTGTTTTTAGATTTTTCGAATAGCAGGTTAGCAAACCATTTTTACACAGTCAATTTCACAACAAGTAATTTTTCATTAAATTTCAATTACATGACTACTGAATCATTTTGAAATAAAAATATGAACCTTTTTAAAGAATAGTTTATTTATGAGAATTAAATAACCAATTTTTAATATGTAGAAAATATTAAAAAGATATTTAAGGATAAAAAGAAAGGTAGTCTCTCTTTTTATCCTTTAGTTTTAATTTACTTTCTTTGGAAAGCTCAGCCAGACAAATACAGTTAAAAGGAAGAAACAAATAGCAGAAATGGTAAGCACCCAACTATGGGCATAGCTAAAAGCTTGCTGCGCAACTGCAATTAATTGTCCTCCCAAAGGATTTTCAAGGTTAGACGCTAATTGCATGGTTTCTCCAATCGAGATACTCGCTTTTTCAATTAAGTCCGTTGGGAGCTGTTCTGGCAAAATAATTGAACGACTATAAAACCAAGATAACATTAACCCAAATATAGCAACGCCCAAACCAGCCCCAAGCTCGTAAGCCATCCCTTCAATGGCACCTGCTGCACTCGCCTTTTGCGGAGGTACAGATGACATAATTGCAGCAGTTGAAGCAAGTAAGGCAATCTCAATGCTAAAGCCTAAAAAGACCATACATGTCCATGCTAAAAAATGGTCAGTTGAAAAGTTAAGCTGGGCAAGCCCCCATAGACTAAATCCACTTATTAAAATACCAACAGTAGATACAAGTCTAAGTCCCCACTTATTCAAGCAAATTCCGGCTAATGGACCACCTAAACTAATCGCGATCATGAATGGAATAATAAACATGGCTGCCTGTAATGGAGAAAAACCATGTACAAACTGCAACTCTTGAGACAAAAGTAATTCAAAGCCAACCAAAGCAATCATGGAAACAACAGCCATGACAATGCTGGTAGAAATCACTGGATGTTTAAACAATTCCAGATCAATCATTGGCGTCATAGCTCTTTTCTGGCTTCGAATGAAGTGGATTAAAGTACTTATACCAATTACAAACATCACGACTGTAAGTATCGACAAGCTGTACATAGCCGATTTGATTGAATAGATCAGGCTTAAAATGGCTACAACCAAAATTAAAGCTTGCCCTAAATTAATTGGCTGATCAGTCTTCTCTTGTTGTTTAGGGATAATCATCACAATCATGACCAGAACCACTAAAATAATCGGGATATTGATAAGAAATACAGCTCCCCAATGGAAGTGTTCTAGTACAAAACCACCGACTAATGGACCAAAAGCTGCTCCACCACCACCCACTGTAGACCAAAGACCAAGTGCAAAATTTCTCTGTTTTTCTTCGGTAAAGGCATTACGGATGCCGGATAAAGTGGCTGGAATAAGCATGGCTGCCCCTAAACCTAAAACAGCGCGGGAAGCAATTAACGCGTAAGCTGTTGGAGAAAAGGCAGCAGCTAGAGAACCGACACCAAAAACTGCAGTTCCAATAAATAATAATTTTTTAAAGCCAATACGATCACCGAGTGCGCCCATTGGCAAAATCAAACCCGCCATAATCAGTGAATAAATATCAATAACCCATAAAAGCTGATTGGCAGTTAAATTCAATGCTGCACTTAAAGATGGTGTTGCAACATGCATCACCGTTGCATCAATTGTAACCGGTAAATAAATAAGGACGATAATTGTCAGGATTAACCATTTTTTTTGCATAACGCTCTTCAATATCCAAAACTTGGACATGTGTTCAAATTATGGTTATTATATACACAATTGGACACTTGTCCAACTTTTAGTTTTAATGTAATTTGTGTCGAATTCAGTCAGGTGAAAGAAACATGGCCTATCTTAATCGCGATCAACGTAGAGAAATGATTCTGCAAGCTGCCATGCAAGTCGCTTTGGCTGAAGGTTTTACAGCCATGACGGTACGTAGAATCGCAACAGAAGCACAAACCTCTACCGGACAAGTCCATCATCATTTTTCTTCGGCATCTCATTTAAAAGCTGAAGCTTTTTTAAAGCTGATGGAACAGCTCGATGAAATTGAACAAACTCTCCAAACAACCAGCCAATTTCAAAGACTCTTCATCCTATTGGGTGCAGAAAACATAGACAGACTTCAGCCCTACTTACGTTTATGGAATGAAGCTGAACTCTTGATTGAGCAAGATATTGAAATACAAAAGGCTTATAACCTTGCTATGCAAAGTTGGCATCAAACAATTGTGCAAGCGATTGAGTGTGGCCAAAAAGAAGGCGAATTTAAAAACAGATCAAATTCCACAGACATTGCATGGCGACTCATTGCCTTTGTTTGCGGCTTAGAAGGTATTTATAAACTTGGTTTACAAGGTTTAGCTGAAGAAGACTTCAAGCGCCATACCGAAGCGATTATTCGCCTAGAATTATTATAAATGTTGAGCTGGCATTGATTAGAATGCCAGCTTTAAAATACTAAAATTAGAACCAGCCTTTACGACCTTTTAAAATTTGGTCGGTGCAACGTAAGGCTTCTTGAGTCAGTCCCCACAAACGATAATCACCTGTGATTGAACCAATCTGGAAGTTATGGGTATAAGCAAAGCTGAGGTCACGCTCAGGATCGCACCACGCTCCTGAACCATTGTAACCAATATGCCCAAATCCATTTTTAGCGCGTTTACCCATGGTAATAATACGGTGATAGCCTAAACGCCAATTCATCGGAATTGGCATAACACGATCACGTGCATAACTTTGGATGGTGCTAAGCTCTTTAAATACTTCTGGGCGAATAATTTGATATCCATCCCATTCACCTTGATTTGCTAGCATCGCATAAATTTTAGCAAGACTATTTGCAGTAAATGTGCCGTTTGCTGCTGGAATGACTGCTTGCAACCCCTCGTCACTAAAGAAACTAAGATGTTTCATTCCTTTTGGAATCATGGCATCTTGAAAGTCTTGAGGGTCTTGTCCAGTCCAAGTAATCATTTTTTCAGAGAGTGAACTCTTGCGCGTCTGTGGCTTTTTAGGTTTTTCAACTTGAGTAGACGCTGGTTTTTCTGGTTTTGGTTGAATAATTAAACGTGCTACACGATCCAACTCATTTTCAGGCGTCCCAAAATAAGCACCGTCTAACTGCAACGGTTCAACAAGATATTTTTGCATGAGCTGATCTAAAGATTGACCAGTTGCTTTTTCAAGTACACCACCGACAAGCCAACCAAATGTTAAAGCTTGATAAGCATTACCCTCTCCTGCAAGGAATCTTGGCTTAGTCGCCGCGACCACATCTAACATGTGTGACCAGTCGAGCATTTCTCGCGCACTTTCGATGATATTTCGCGCATCAAACATGCCACTTTGATGGCTTAGCACATGACGCAATGTCATTTGCTCTTTTCCATTTTGAGCAAACTCAGGCCAATAAGTCGAAATTGGTTTGTCGTATTCTAAAAAACCTTCACTTACTAAAATATGCGCTAAAGTTGCAAGTATGCCCTTACCTGTAGAATAGCAAACTGCCAATGTGTCAGGTTGCCAAGCTTCGGTTTGTGATTTTAGACCAGTGTAGATATCTACAACTTTCTGACCTCTAAAATAAACCGCTAAAGCAGCTCCACCTTGTCCTGTTCTAGCATCTTGAAGACGGCTAAACTGGTGAGCTAAATCAATAAAACGTTCATCCAAAATACCGTGATAGTTATGGGTATCGGCCAGTAAAATCTCTTTAATCACATGAAGTTCCTTGCATTTTTTGTTATTTTGCTCAAAAGCAGCCCAAACCTCTGTTCAGGCTGCTAATATTTTTATAATGCTTTTACAGTTCCTGCAACATGCGGTTTTTGTGAGTTGGCATTACGAATCAAGAAATCAGTCTTTTTATCTGCATTTGCAGTTAAAAACTCAACTTTTGATGGCAAGAACATTGGCAGCTTAAACCATACATCTGCTTCATAAGCATTTGGTAATTCAAGGTTTGCTAATGCTTTAGCTTTGCTCCACATACCATGCGCAATGGCTTGCTTAAAGCCAAATGCTTTAGCAGTAATGGCATGAATATGAATTAAGTTAAAATCACCAGACACTTTCGCATAACGGCGGCCTGTGTTTTCTAAAATATCCCACTCTGCCTTAGGAACATAAACTGGTGCTTGTTCTTCTTTGGCTTTCTCACCTACTCTTTTCTCGACTTTTTGGCGAGATAAATAAGTCGTTAAGCCTTCCATCACCACTTCATTGCCAACTTTTGCCGTGGTAATAAAATCAAACTGAACACCTTTATCATGCGGTTTTAGTTCCCCAAATTTACATGACAAAGTTAATTTTTCAGTCACAGCAATTGGTCTGGTCTGTTTAATCTGATTACGGATATGCACTAAACCTAAAATTGGAAATGGAAAGGCTTCTGCTGTCATCATGTGCATTTGCAAACTTTGAGAAAGCACCGCTAAATAAATTGCTGGTACAAAGCCATTATTTTGAAAGCCACATACTTCGTTATAAGCTTTGAGGTGGTTCTGATCAATTTCTAAAGTATCTACCACATATTCAACTTGCGGTAATATTTTTGGACCTTTCGGCTTTTTAAAAATTAAACCTTGCACTACTTTTGGATAAGCCAATGCCGCTTTTGGTAGCTGGCTAAAATGACGAGTATTCATACCTAACCTTTTATAATTTATAGATTTTTGAATAAAAAAGGGATGCACAAGCACCCCTATTTAGCTAAAAGTGCTTAAGCGCCCAACAAGCTTTGACCGCATACACGCACAACGTTGCCGTTTACACCTGTAGACGCAGTTGATGCAAACCATGCAATTGTTTCTGCTACATCAACAGGTAAACCACCTTGTTGCATTGAGTTCATACGGCGACCAGCTTCACGAATTGCAAATGGAATCGCAGCAGTCATTTGAGTTTCGATAAAGCCAGGTGCTACTGCGTTAATGGTAATACCATTTTTTAAGATAGGCGCAGTAAATTTCACTAGACCAATTACACCTGCTTTAGACGCAGCATAGTTGGTTTGACCAAGGTTACCAGCAATACCGCTAATTGATGATACACAAACAATTCGGCCATTTACATTTAGACCATCGTTTTCTAACAAGTAGTCATTTACACGTTCAGCAGCAGACAAGTTAATGTTAATTACTAGGTCCCAAAGCTCCGGCTTCATGTTTGCCAAAGTTTTGTCACGTGTAATACCTGCGTTATGAACGATAATATCTAAACCGCCTTGTTTTGCCGCAGCAGCTTTAATTTTTTCGCCCGCATCAGCAGCTGTAATGTCAATTGCCAATGTAGAACCACCAATGTCAGTTGCTACACGGTCAAGGTCAGCTTGTTGTTGTGGTACGTCTAAACAAATAACATGCGCGCCGTCTCGAGCCAATACATGTGCAATTGCCTCACCAATACCACGGCTTGCACCAGTTACTAATGCAGTTTTTCCAGCAAGTGGTTTTGCCCAATCAACATCAACCACATCTGCTTTAGATACACGAATCACTTGACCAGATACATAAGCTGAACGTGGAGAAAGTAAGAAACGTAATGTTGATTCAAGGTTTGCAGCAGCACCTTCATCAACATAGACAACTTGAGCAGTAATACCCTTTTTAAATTCTTTACCTACAGATTTGATAAAGCCTTCAAGTGCACGCTGAGCAATCGCTTGTTTTACAGTTTTTGCAGTTTCAGGAGTTGTACCAATCACAATCACTCGACCAGAAGTCGCAACTTGACGTGCAATCGGGTTAAAGAATTTATAAAGTTCATTTAACTGTTCTGAGTTTTGAATACCAGATGCATCAAATACAACTGCTTTGAATTTTGATTCTTTATCGCCCGCATTGAATGGACGTAAATTTAAACCAACTTTTGCAGCTTCTTGTTGTAATGCAACATTATTGCCTACATAGCTGTCAGCATGAACATTGCTAAGTACTTGTGCAATCGCACCAGATAATACACTTGACGGCGCTGCGCCAACCAATACTGCACCATTCACTACTGGCTGAGCACTTTCAAAACGCTCTAATACAACTGGCGATGGTAAACCCAGATTTTTAACAACGAATTTACCAATAGGAGATTGTGTAAATGCTTGGTATTGATCAGTCATGATTATTATCTCTCAAAGAAATGAATTTTCTACGACAGGCTTCATTATGTTATGAGATGAATAGCAACAATATGAAAGCAGTCGTTCATTAGAGTTACTCCAAATCATACTTGACTTCATCTTTGGATGTCTTGACCTGAATGCTATCTACAATGTCATTCTAGTCAATACAGGTCTATTTGAATTGTGTTAAGGTAGCTTACAAGAATATCGTTATTATGCTTGGAAAAGCCTTATGAGCAAAACAACTCAAGAAAATCCAGCAGTCGAGAATTCTGCTCAGGAAAAAGTGTCAAATACATCAAAGTCGGCTTCTAACACGGCTAAGCGTAACAGCACTACTCCTAAAGCAGCAACTAATACATCAAAAACGACACGTACTCGTTCAACGACTGCACCTGCACGTAGCCCTCGTACCAAGAGCGCTGCTTCAGAAACCTCGTCTACATCTTCAAATGTAGCTGCAGCACCAAAAGCAACAAAAACCAAAACTTCTGTTCAACAGGATAAAACCATGAGCCAAAACACTGTTCGCCGCGTTGCAATTATTGGTGGCAACCGTATTCCATTTGCACGTTCAAATACTGCTTATTTTAAAGCGTCTAATTCTGACATGCTGACAGCAGCATTGAATGGTTTGGTTGAGCGCTTTAACTTACAAGGTAAGCGTATTGGTGAAGTCGTTGCTGGTGCTGTTTTAAAACACAGCCGTGACTTTAATATGACTCGCGAAGTTGTATTGAGCACAGATCTTGCTCCTGAAACTCCTGCTTATGACATTCAAATTGCTTGTGGTACAGGTTTACAAGCAGCGTTTGTAGTTGCAAACAAAATTGCGCTTGGTCAAATCGATGTAGGTATTGCAGGTGGCGTAGATACAACTTCTGACACTCCTATCGCTGTGGGTGATGGTTTACGTAAAGTTTTACTTGAGCTCAATGTAGCTAAAACAGGTAAAGACCGCCTTAAAGCTTTAACAAAAATTGATTTTAAAAAGCTTCTTGATGCACCAAGCAACGGTGAACCGCGTACTGGCCTTTCAATGGGTGAGCACCAAGCAATCACTGCTTTAGAATGGGGTATCACTCGCGAAGCACAAGACGAGCTAGCTGCAAGCAGCCATCAAAAACTTGCTGCTGCTTATGAGCGTGGTTTCTTTGATGACTTAATGACTCCATTCTTAGGTCTTAACCGTGACAACAACTTACGTCCTGACAGTACAGTTGAAAAACTTGCTAAATTAAAACCAGTTTTCGGTAAAGGCGAAACTGCAACAATGACAGCAGGTAACTCAACTCCGTTAACTGACGGTGCTTCTGTTGTATTGCTTGCTTCTGAAGAATGGGCAAAAGAAAACGGTCATGAAGTTTTAGCTTATCTTTCTTTCTCTGAAACAGCAGCTGTTGACTTTATTGGTAAGAGCGGCCCTAAAGAAGGTTTGTTAATGGCTCCTGCTTATGCAGTACCTCGTATGCTTAAGCGTGCAAACCTTAAACTTCAAGATTTCGATTTCTACGAAATTCATGAAGCATTCGCATCTCAAGTGTTATCTACTTTGAAAGCTTGGGAAGATGAAAAATTCTGTAAAGAACGTCTTGGTTTAGACGCACCTTTGGGTTCAATTGACCGCTCTAAACTAAACGTAAATGGTTCATCTTTAGGTGCAGGCCATCCATTTGCTGCAACTGGTGGTCGTATCTTAGCAACTGCTGCTAAATTGATTAATCAAAAAGGTTCAGGCCGTGCATTAATCTCTATCTGTACAGCAGGTGGTGAAGGTGTGGTTGCGATTGTAGAAAAATAATTTCTATAATGAACTAACAAAATAAGCACCCATTTGGGTGCTTATTTTCATTTCAGTATATTGGCTTAATGAAGTGATGCAGCTTTTGCATCTGGGAAAAATTTATCTTCAATATAGTCATAACACCACTGGAAAATAAAGGTATAAACCAAAATACATAAGGTTAAGCCAATATCTAAAATAAGTGCATCAATGACACTCATCTGGAGCATATAGGCAATCATCGGTACTGTTGCAAGCAATAACCCACCTTCAAAACCAATCGCATGTAAAATCCGTACAGGGATCGTTCTTTCCCAATTATATTTATGCTCTACTTTTTCAAAATAGTGGTTAAAAATCATGTTCCAGAAAACTGAAACCACTGCCATAAACACACCGAGTGTTCCTGTTACGTCCATCGGCATATCAAAAATAAAACTTAATGCAATCGCAATGATGACCAATAAAATTCCTTCATAACTGATTGCATGAATGAGTCTTCTCTTGGAAATCAACATTTTTAAATACTCAATAATAACTTGGATAATGTGCATTTTATTTTTATAATATTGATTAATCCAATCAGGTTCTTTCAGTTTTTTTGACAGATGAATATTAATCAAGAACAACTACTCATGTTTCAGGCCGTGATTGAAACAGGATCCTTTTCAGCAGCAGCACGTAAACTTAGCAAAGTTCCTTCGGCTGTCAGCATGTCTATTGCCAACTTAGAAATTGATTTGGACTTAACTTTATTTGACCGTAAAGGCCGCGAACCTATCCCTACTGATGAAGCACGGGTTTTATATGAAAAGACCTCTCAGCTTTTGATTGAGATGAATCAATGGAAACAGCATGCTCACGCCTTAAGTACAGGGTTAGAAGCTAATTTAACTATTGTGATTGTGTCTGAACTTTTACACACCAATTGGACCGACTATATTTGTCTTTTAGAGAGTCGTTTCCCTGACCTACAAATCAATATTGTGTCTGCTCCCCAAGAAGATGCTCTGCAAATGTTATTAGATGGCTCTGCTCAACTTGCACTCATGTTTGAACGCGAGCACCTAGATAACAGAGAACAATTTGTAGAACTTAAACGTGAGGCTCTAATTCCAGTTATTTCAAATAGCCATCCTCTCGCAAGCCAAAATCAGGTTTCTTATGAGCAGATTCTCACTACACGACAAATAGTAGTTGCAAGCCGAGATGAGACTTTAAAACCAGAATTATTATTTTCAAAACACTATTGGCGCACCGACAACCACCACTCTGCTTGTTTAATGATCTTGCGCAATTTAGGTTGGGGTGTACTTCCTCAAGAAATGTTTAAAGAAAATCCTGAATTAAAAAATAAACTTAAAATATTGGATTTATTAGATTTCACTCCCCGATTTGAATATTATGTCGACTTGGTATGGAGTCGAGAAAGTGAACTCGGTGCCGCTGCTAGATTTTTGATTGAACATATCCGTAAGCAACGAATGCAACCACTACCTTAAAAATATTTCAAATTAGATGCAGAACCTAAACGTTTTTCTTTGAAATATAACAATTGATATATCGACAGCATGAATAGACTTTGTGCTATAAAGAAAAGATAAGATTTATTACCGAAGATGTTGAATATCAATGACTCATACAGCACTTGACCAATTAAAAACATTAACGACCGTTGTTGCCGACAGTAGTGACCTTGATGCAATTCGTAAATTCCGTCCATTAGACGCAACGACTAATCCTTCATTGATTACGGCAGCAGCAGAACAACCAGAAAGTAAAGAGCTCATTGAAGATGCTTATTATCAAGCCAAAGAAGAAGGCTATAGCAACGATGAGTTAATCGAAAGAACCATTGATATTTTAACCGTAAAATTTGGTGTAGAAATTTTAAAACTGATTGAAGGCCGTGTTTCAACGGAAGTTGATGCTGCTCTTTCATATGACACTGACGCAACCATTCAAAAAGCCCATGAATTATGTGAACTTTACAAAGGTTATGGTATTGATCAGTCTCGCATTCTGATTAAAATCGCGTCGACTTGGGAAGGTATTCAAGCTGCCAAAGTGCTCGAAGCTGAAGGAATTGCTTGTAACCTCACTCTCCTTTTCGGTTTGCATCAAGCCCAAGCGTGTGCAGATGCAAAAGTGACTTTAATCTCACCATTTGTAGGTCGTATCTTAGACTGGTATAAAAAAGCTGAAGGTGTAGACGCTTACCCAATCGAAAAAGATCCAGGTGTCGTTTCAGTTAAGAAAATCTACACTTACTACAAGCAGCAAAATATTCCAACTCAAGTGATGGGTGCGAGCTTCCGTAGTATTGATCAAGTGCTTGGTCTAGCTGGATGTGATTTGCTTACGATCTCGCCAAGCTTACTTACCCAGCTTGAGCAAGATACTCGTACAGTTGATGCGGCCCTTGATGCATCTCAAGCAAAACAAGCAGAAGCGATTGTTAGACCAGCTCAAGATGAGCAAAGTTTTAAAGATGAACTTAACCATGACTTGATGGCATTCCAGCTTTTACAAGGTGGTGTTGATGGTTTTATTAAAGCACGTGACCAATTAAGCCTTTTGTTACGTCAGTCTTTTGGAATTGATGCGGAAATAAAATCTTAAAAAAATGCACTTTTCATACAAAATTGCCGATTTTTGTTATCATGACAAAAATCGGTTTTTTTATTGGGTTTCTCGTGTTCGGCATAACAGATTTAACAACATATATTATTGGTACATTCCTAATTGTGTTATTGCCCGGGCCCAATTCTCTTTATGTGATGTCAATTGCTTCACGTTACGGAATTAAAACCGGATATATGGGTGCATTCGGTATTTTCACCGGTGACCTTATTTTAATGCTATGTACAGTACTCGGAGCTGCTTCTTTACTTAAGGCATTCCCATGGGTATTTGTCATTCTTAAATTAACAGGTGCACTTTATTTATCTTATTTAGGCTTTAAACTGTTACAAGGCAGTATTCAACGCTGGAAACAACGTAATCAAACTCAACCAGAAATGGCTGATTTACCTGCTTTAGATAAAGTTCATCCTTATAAAACAGCACTCAGTATTAGTTTACTCAATCCTAAAGCGATTTTATTTTTCCTCTCTTTCTTTGTTCAATTTGTTGAGCCGGATTATGCTTATCCTGCTCTGAGCTTTTTAATTTTAGCGATTATTTTACAGATCATTAGCTTTAGTTATTTAACTGCATTAATCTTCTCTGGAATTAAACTTTCGGCATTTTTTAAAGAAAACCATAAAATTGCTGCAAGCGGAATCTTTTTAGTAGGAATTCTATTTTTTGGATTTGGTTTAAAACTAGCAACCTCAACGATTTAATTATTTTTACTCTAATAAGCTTTTACATTAGAAAGTTAAAACATCATGAACTGCTAAAAGTCCAGCATGCCATCTGTTTTAACTTCATTAAGTACAAAAAAAGTTCTGACTTGTCTTACTCCGGGTAAGGCAATAATCTTTTCACTATGAAATCGGTTAAACGCAGCTAAATCTTTAACACGAATTTTTAGAAAATAATCGACTTCTCCCGCCACCAGATAACACTCTAAAACATTTTCCAAATCACCCGACGCTTGTTCAAATGCTTGAAAGCTGTCAGGAGTTGAACGGTCCAAAACCACACCAACTAACACCACAGTACCACGTTGAACCGTATTGGGATTGATCCGAGCACGGACATCCAAGATTGCTCCAATCTTAAAAAGACGCTGAGTATGATTCCAACAAGATGATGTACTAATACCTACTAGTTTTGCCAATTCAGCATTACTTAAACGCCCATTTTCCTGTAAGGCACGCATAATTTTCAGTTCTAGTGGTGTTAAATTTTCAGCCTTCTCGTCCATAAAATAATATTCTTGATTCATTGTTATTTATGGAACGAATAATATCATTATTTAAGAATTTAAAAATATTATTTATTTTTTAACCTAAAAATAGAAAGCACCTTCTTAAAAAAAATTGTTAAATTCACCCCAACTGGAAGCAATGGCAGAAGCCTATTAATTTTTCTTGG
>ERZ941706.62-NODE-62-length-38029-cov-12.238663_pt1 | contig 38029 bp, 33 predicted proteins | sample MGYA00521232_ERZ941706 | MGnify/ENA primary metagenome ERZ941706 (study PRJEB32759, sample SAMN07749893) | skin metagenome | biome: transportation; feature: city; material: polyester macromolecule | host: Homo sapiens | place: Hong Kong:ER line | collected...
TCGCGCAGCATCTTGTACGCCGACTGGATCTGCTCACCCTCGAGCAGCCAGGGGCCGTAGAGCTCATGTGCTTGCTGCGGGTCGATCTGCTGCATGTTGCCGGCGAGGCCCTGAAAGATTCCCATGCCGTGAATCTACGTGGCTGCAGGCACCTGCGGGCGCCCGGCGCCCTACTCCTTGTCTCCGCGACTCCTGCTGCGAGGTAGGCCACGCGGGCGACCGGGGGACGACCGCAGCCCGCCCTGTCATCCCACTCGGCTGAGCAGCCGACGGGCAGCGGACCGTGCATGCGGCAGCTCGGGCGGCTCCCGCATATCCTCTGGGGCATGGGTGAGTTCCGCGTCAGTCGCAGCCGTCACATCGCTGCGCCGCTCGAGCAGGTGCACGGGTTCGTCGACGACTTCCACGAATGGGTGCACTGGTCGCCGTGGGAGGGGCTCGATCCGCAGCTGCGCCGCACCTATTCGGGGGCCGCACGTGGCGTCGGCGCGCAGTACGAGTGGGCCGGCGACAAGAAGGCCGGGTCGGGACACATGGAGATCCTCGACTCGACGCCGCACGAGATCACCGTCGCACTCACGTTCACGGCGCCGTTCGAGTCGGAGAACACCTCATACTTCGCCTTCTCCCCCGCCGCTGACGGCAGAACCGACGTCACCTGGACGATGACGGGCCCGCAGAGCGCGCCGCAGCGCGTCCTGTTCACCCTCATCCGCATGAACGCGAAGGTGGCGAAGGACTTCGACAAGGGCCTCGCCGCCCTCGACGCCGCCGCGACGGGCCGCGCGCCCGCGGGCGCCTGACGGTTCGCGAGCGCCGTCCGTGCCAGATTTTCATCCCCTTCCCCGCCGTCACGGCCTCAGTGCCGCATGGGTGCGCACGCCCGATCGTGACCGCACGAACCCCATGCCCTGGCCGACGATGCGGGCGTTCCTGCACGACAAGCTGCCCGACCACGTCGACGTCGACGGGATGCTCGAACGCGGCCGTTTCGTCGACGACCACGGCCGATCCTGGAACGGTGACGAACCGTACCGGCCGCACACGTTCGTCCACTTCCACCGCGAGCTGCGCGAGGAGCCGGAGGTGCCGTTCGAACTCACGGTGCTGCACGAGGACGAACGCATCGTCGTCGTCGACAAGCCGCACTTCCTCGCTTCCATCCCGCGCGGCAGGCACGTCACGCAGTCGGTCGTCGTCAAGGCACGCGCGATGCTCGACGAACCGACGCTCGTGCCCGTTCACCGCCTCGACCGGCTCACCGCCGGGGTGCTCCTGCTGACGCGCGAGCCACGCTGGCGCGCCGCATACCAGGGCATCTTCGAAGCGCGGCAGGTGAGCAAGACGTACGAGGCCGTCGCGGCGTACGACCCGTCGCTCGAGCTGCCGCGTCGGGTCGAGTCGCACATCCGCAAGCAGCACGGCCTCGCGCAGGCGTTCGAGGTGCCGGGGGCGCCGGTCAACGCCATCACCGACATCGAACTCGGGCAGGTGCGCGGCGACGTCGCCACCTACCGACTCACCCCCGCCACGGGCCGCACCCATCAGCTGCGCCTGCACCTCAACGGTCTCGGCATCCCGATCGTCGGCGATCCGCTCTATCCGCACGTGCGTCTCGACGACGACATCGACGACTTCACGCGTCCGCTGCAGTTGCTCGCGAAGACGCTCGCGTTCGTCGACCCCGTCGACGGCACCCCCCGCCACTTCACATCGGCGCGCACCCTCACCTGGCCCGACGGCACCGCGGCTCCGTCGCCGGCGTGACCACGCTGACGTCCTGCCCAACCCTCGGACGTCACGTCGCCGGCGGCGAACGCAGCACTAGACAGATGAGGACGAATCACGCGGCGATGCGTCTGTGGGCGACTCACCGCGACTGACGCCGTCGTCCCCTCGCCGGGGCACGGCCCGAGGAGAGGAAGTCGTCATGGCCGCATCATCGGCGGGTTCGACCCCGTCTGCGAGCGCCGACGGGTCGTCGACGCCCGCGACGACGCCTGATCAGCCCACTCGCGGCGGGACGCCGCAGGACGCGGCGAATCGGGATGACACCAGCGGGCGCAAGACCTCGCGCGCCAAGTTCGGGCTCGCGTCAATCGTCCTGCTGACGATCAACGGCATCATCGGCTCGGGCATCTTTCTCTCCCCCGGCGCCGTCATGAAGGTCGCGGGCACGTGGACGCCGCTCGTCTATGTCATCGCCGGTGTTTTCGCGGCCGTCCTCGCCGTGACGTTCGCCGCCGCGGCCCGTTGGACGAGCGAGAACGGCGCGGCGTTCGCGTACACGCGGGTCGCGTTCGGTGACGACGTCGGGTTCTACGTCGGCCTGACGCGCTTCGTCGGCGCCGCGATCGCGTGGGGTGTCATGGCGACGGCCGTCGTGACGACCGTGCTCACCGTCTTCGGCGGCCACGAGGCGGTGACGACGACGAACATCACGATCGGCTTCGTCCTACTCATGGTGGTGCTGCTCGCGATCAACCTGGCGGGCACAGGCATCACGAAGGTCGTCAACAACATCTCGACGATCGGTAAGGTCGCGGCGCTCGTCCTGACGATCGTCGCCGGCCTCGTCGTGCTGGCGATGACCGGCGACAACCACTTCTCCGATCTCACGCATCTCGAGGGCCCCGACGGCAGCCCTCTCGTGCCGAGCATGGACACGACCGCGTTCGTCGGCGCGATGCTCGCGGCGTTCTACGCGTTCACCGGGTTCGAGGGCGCCGGCAGCGCCGCGAGCGAGATGGAAGACCCGGCCCGTAACCTGCCGCGCGCCATCCCGATCGGTGTCGCGGTCGTCATCGTCGTGTACGTGGCCGTCGTGTCCGTGGCGATGATGATCAACCCGACGGGCGTGCTCGAGTCGAAGGACGCCGTCGTGCTCGCGAGCGCCTTCGACAACTCGATCGTGCGCGACCTCATCGTCCTCGGCGCCCTCGTCAGCATGTTCGGCATCAACGTCGCGGCGAGCTTCAACACGCCGCGCATCTTCGACGCGATGAGCCGCCGTCGGATGCTGCCCGCCGCGGCAAGTCGGACGTCGCAGCGCGGGGTGCCGGTCGTCGCGTTCGTCGTGACGGCGGTGCTCGCGATCGTCGTGCCGATGGCGTTCGGGTACTCGATGCGCGGCATCATGGTCATCAGTTCGGTGACGCGGTTCGTGCAGTTCGTCATGGTGCCGCTCGCGCTCATCCTGTGCTTCCTCGGGCGCACGCGGCACCGCCCGAACGATGTGAAGCGCAGCGTCGTCCTCGACGTCGTGTTCCCGATCCTGTCGATCGCCGCGTCGGTGTTCCTCATGGTCGAGTTCGACTGGCGTGGCCAGTTCAGCAACCCTGGCGGCGGCCTCAACCTGTGGGCGGTCGCAGCGATGATCGTCGGCTACGTCGTGTTACCGGCGGCGTTGTACTTGCCGTGGAAGCTGGGCGTCTACGACGACACCCCGAAGCAGCTCCCCGAGGACCGCTGAGCTGACACATCGGCGATTCACGGACACATTCGTGATCTACGGTCACATCGGCGATCTGCGGACACATCCGCGATTCACGGACACATTCGCACCGCCACACGAGGGCCAGGCCAGGAAGGACGCACGATGAGCGCCCGCAAACCCGTCATCGGCATCATCACCAACGTCGAGTACGACCCGCACTACCTCTTCCCCGGCTACCGGCGCGTCGCCGTCAACGAGGACTATTCGCGCTCGATCACGCAGGCCGGCGGCATTCCGATCATGTTGCCGCCGTCGACGGATCACTCGACGCTGCCGCAACAGCTGGCCCTGCTCGACGGCTTGCTGCTCGCCGGCGGTTCCGACGTCGACCCGCTGCTGTACGGCCAGCCCGCGAAGCAGGAATGCCAGACGACGTCGCCGATCCGCGACGCGTACGAGATCGAGGCGCTCCGGCTCGCGCGCGAGAACCGGCTGCCCGTGCTCGGCATCTGCCGCGGCATGCAGCTCATCAACGTGGCCCTCGGCGGGAGCCTGTTCCAGGATCTGCGCTACGCGGGCACCGACCAGCAGCACATGGCGATGGGCAACCCCGCCTCGCCGCTGCACCACATCAGCGTCGAGGAGCGCTCGTTCCTGCACGACGCGTGGGGCGTGACGAAGGCGGCCGTCAACTCCTTCCACCACCAGGCGCTCGACGCCATCGCCGACGCGCTGCGGGTCGTCGCGCGCGCCGACGACGGCCTCGTCGAGGCGGTGCAGCACGCGGACGACGCGTGGTGCCTCGCGGCCGTGCAGTGGCACCCGGAGATGATGAGCGGGGCCGACGTGCGTTCGCAGCAGGTGTTCACGTGGTTCGTCGACGCCGTCACCGCCGACGCTGAGCGCCGCGCCGCGGCCCGCTCCGCGCGCATCACCGCGAACCCCACCCACGGCACCGCGCAGGCCGCGTCATGACAGGCGCTTCACACCAGGCTGACGCCGACACCACCTGGCCGCACGGCCCGCTCACTCTCGTGCTGTTCGATCTCGACGGGACGTTGTCCGACTCGGCGCGCGGCATCACAGCATCGATGCGGCATGCGCTGGGCGTGCACGACGTCGCGGTGCCCGAGCAACACGTGCTCGACTCGTTCGTCGGCCCGCCGTTCAAGGTCGCCCTCGAAGGCATCGGTATCCCGGCCGAGCAGGTACCGGGCATCGTCGGCACCTACCGCGAGGATTACAACGCCGGGCGCCTGTTCGACAACGACCTCTACCCCGGCATGGCCGACCTGCTCGCCGAGCTGCACGCTGCCGGCGTCAGCGTCGCCGTCGCGACGTCGAAACCGCAGCCGACGGCGCGCCGCATCGTCGCCCACTTCGGCCTCGAGCCATACCTGACCGGGGGTCTCGACGGCGTCTTCGGGGCCGACATCACGCGCCCGGACGACGCGAAGGCGGACGTCATCGTCCGGGCGCTGGCCGCGCTCGGTCGCGACGCCGGGCCGGACGTCGTCATGGTCGGCGACCGCCTCCACGACGTCGAGGGCGCCGCGCGTCACGGCATCGCGACGATCGGGGTGAGCTGGGGCTACGCCGCGGACGACGAGCTCGCGCGCGCGGGAGCCGTGGCCGTCGTCGACACCGCCGAGCAGCTCGCGGCACTGCTGCTGCCCCGGGCACAGGACGAGACGGCGGACGTCCACTAGGATCACGCCCCATGAAGACCAACATCGCCAGGCAGCTCGTCGCGCAGGGTCGCCGCTACGTGCAGCAGAATCCCGAGAAGGTGCGCGCCATGACCGACAAGGCCGGCGAGTTCGTCGACCAGCGCACGGGCCGCAAGTACTCGGCGCAGATCACGAAGGCGCGCGCCTCGGCTGGGCGCTACCTCGACAAGCAGCGCCTCGATCGGCGGCGCTGACCTCTCAGAGGCTCGCATCACCGAAAATCGCGTCGTCGATGTGACACGCTTCACCCGTGATCGAAGCCCCCACCCCGCCCCCTGACGCCGTTCGGACGAGGCGCCAGCGAAGCTGGTACTTCTACGACTGGGCCAACTCGGCGTACGTAACGACGACGTCGACGGTGCTGTTCTCCCCGTATCTCACGGCGGTCGCGAAGTCGGCGGCCTGCCCGGGGCAGGATACGGACCTGGCGTGCCACACCGACCTGCACGTGCTCGGTCTACCGATCTCGCCCGGCTCGCTCGCGCCGTACACGGTGACGGTCTCGACGATCATCAGCGCGATCCTGCTCATCTTCGTCGGCGCGATCGCCGACCGCATCTCGCGCCCGGCGCACCTGCTGGGCGCGTTCGCGTTCGTCGGTGCCCTCGGGGCGAGTTCGATGTTCTTCGTCGCAGGCAGCAACTGGCAGCTCGGTGTTGTCGTGCTCATCCTCGCGAACCAGTGTCTGGGTGCCTCCCTCGTCGTCTACGACGGGCTGCTCGTTCAGATCTCGAGCGACGACGAGCGTGACCGCGTCAGTTCACGGGGGTGGGCGCTCGGCTATCTGGGCGGCGGGCTGCTGCTGGCCGTCAACCTCGTCGTCATGACGATGCACGACTCGTTGGGGCTGTCGACGGGCGAGGCCGTGCGCGTCAATCTGCTGAGTGCCGGCGTGTGGTGGGGCATGTTCACGATCATCCCGGTTGTCGGCCTACGGGACGTGCGTCGGGTCGGCCCGGCCGTGACCGGCTCGCTGACGGCGGCGGTGAGCGGCAGCGTCCGTCAGCTTCGCTCGACGTTCGCGGAGTTGCGGCACTTCCCCGACACGATGACGTTCCTGCTTGCGTACCTGTTCTTCAACGACGGCATCCAGACGGTCATCGTCTCGGCGAGCCTGTACGGCAAGGAGGAGCTGGGCTTCGGCGACAGCCAGCTCATCGTGACGATCCTGCTCGTGCAGTTCGTCGCCTTCCTCGGCGCGCTGCTGTTCGGTCGGCTCGCGCGGACGATGGGCGCCAAGCGGGCCGTGTTGCTCTCCCTCGGCTTGTGGACGCTCGTCGTGTTCGCAGCGTTCTTCCTGCCGTCGGGGCAGTTCGGGTTGTGGCTCGTGCTGGGCGTCGGCATCGGCATCGTGCTCGGCGGGTCGCAGGCACTCAGCCGGTCGTTGTACTCGCGGCTCGTGCCGACGGGCCGGGAGTCGGAGTACTTCAGCCTCTATCAGGCGATGGAGCGAGGGACGAGCTGGTTCGGCACCCTCACGTTCGGTCTCGTGCACCAGCTGACTGGCTCCTACCGCCTGTCGATCGTCGCGCTCGTCGTCTTCTTCGCGCTCGGCGCGGTGCTGCTGCGCCGCGTCGACGTCGAGCGAGGCAGCGCCCGGGCACGCGCCGCCGGCTGACGAGGCCGGCTGTCGCCCCGGGCTCGAGACCCGCGGCAGGATGCGCGCCGGCCGCTCCCCCGAACGCGATTCGTGACGCGTCCCGTCCGCGCCGTAGACTGGTGTGTCAGCGCGTCGGCGTGCGTGCGGAACAAACGGCCCCCGGCCGGCGTTGTTCCGTCAGGATCGCGCGGGCTGCAGGCTCAGCGCATCACGAACCAACACGAACCCCGTGTGACGTAGGGAGACACCATGGCAGAACGTTCACTGCGAGGCACCAACCTCAGCACGCTCTCGCTCGAGACCGACGAGGGCATCGCGTTCAGCGAGCGACAGATGGTCAGCTACAAGTGCGCTCAGGGCCACGTCATCGAGCTGCCGTTCTCCGTCGAGGCCGATGTGCCCGCGCTGTGGGAGTGCCGTTGCGGCCTCGAGGCGCTGCTCGTCGACGGCCCCGAGCCCGACCGCAAGCCCACGAAGCCGGCGCGTACCCACTGGGACATGCTGCTCGAGCGCCGTTCCGTCGAAGAGCTCGAGGAGCTGCTCGACGAGCGCCTCACGCTGCTGCGCGAGTCGCGCGGCGAAAAGCCGAAGCGAAAGCGTGCTGCCGCGTCCAAGTGACGCTCACGTCGTGACGAACAAGGCCGCCCCCGGTTCGGGGGCGGCCTTCGTGTGTGCTCGCTCGTCTTGTTCAGGGCCTTGGGTATCAGCCTGTGACGGCGGAGGGCACTGCGGCCGAGCCGTCTCACGAACTCAGTCGATGATCTCGCCCTCGACGACGTCGGACGCACCCCGTCGTGGAGAGTTCCAGGCAGCGTCGCGCCCGGCCTGCGTGGCGAACGCGTCGGCGGTGGGGTATGGCCCGGGCGCGGGTGACGGACCGGCCGCCGAAGCGCCGCCCGCATCGGCGGCGCGCACGCGGGTGAAGCGCACTCGGCCGGGCGCCGCGTTCGCGGCACCAAAGGCGGCCGCACCAAGGGGAGATGCACCGAACAGCTTGTGTGCGACGGCACCTTCGAGCAGTCGGCGCGTCAGCGGGCGCGTGAAGGGCAGCAGGACGAACAGGCCGAGTGCGTCCGTGAGGAAGCCCGGGGCGAGCAGCAGCGTGCCGCCGATGAGGACGAGCGCCGCGTCGGAAAGCTCGCGCGCAGGCATACGACCAGAGCCGAACGCCTGACGGAGGGAGCCGAACGCGCGCGAGAACTCGCGCTTGACGATCCACGCGCCGAGCGCCGACCAGAACAGGAGCAGCAGGAAGGTGCTGAGGCCACCGATCTGCTGCCCGACCTTGAGGATGATGAAGACCTCGACGACGGGGACGACGAGCAACGCCAGCATGAGCCAGCGCGCGAAGCCGCGGCGGCGAGGTCGAGTCGTGGTGTTCACATCTGGTTCAACGCGCGGGCACGCTCGAAGAGTTCCGATTCGTCGACGAATCGTGAAGCGATCGCCGGTCGTGGAACCCCGGTGGGCACCAGCGAAAGCGGGCTCAGGCGTCGCCGCGACCGTTCTTGCGGCGACGGCGCGGCAGGCGGGCATGACGCAGCGCGAACGCGAGCGCGACGACGCTGACGACGGAGGCGGCGATCTCGGGCCAGCGTCCGAGCCGCTGGGCGGGCGTCGCGTCCGAACGCAGGGGCAGCTGCCCGGTCAGCACCTTCTGCGTGAACAGTTCGCTGCGCTCGTGCAGCTGCCCGTCGGGGGTGATGAGGGCGCTGACGCCGACCGTCGAGACGTGGATGATCGAGCGGCCGTATTCGAGCGCGCGTAGGCGCGAGATCGCGAGTTGCTGCGTCGACTCGGCGGTGTGGCCGAACGTCGCGTTGTTCGTCTGGACGGCGAAGATCTGTGCGCCCTGGTTCGCCGGTTTGCGCAGCAGATCGTCGTAGGCGACCTCGAAGCAGATGATCGGGGCGAGCTTCACGTCACCCTTCGCGTTCGGCAGCGTGAACAACCCGACCTTGCGCCCGGAGGCGAAGTCGGCCTTGACGAGATCGACCTGCGAGGAAAACGTGCGGAAGAACGAGCGGTACGGGATGTATTCGCCGAACGGCACCGGGTGCTGCTTGACGTAGGTGTCGCTCAGGCCCTTGCCGGGCAGGTAGAGCATCGACGCGTTGGACACCTCGGGGCGTGGTTCGTTCAGCACCGCACCGACGATGAGCGGCGTGTTGACGGCGGCGAGGGCTGAGGCGATCTCGGCGCCCGCGTCGGGGTTGCGCTTGGGGTCGATGTCGGAGGCGTTCTCGGGCCAGACGACGACATCGGGGCGCGGCGTCGCTCCGGCATCGATCTGCTTGGCGAGGTCGAGCGTCGCGTGGACGTGGTTGTCGAGCACGGCGCGGCGCTGCGCGTTGAACTCGAGCCCCTCGGTGGGCACGTTGCCCTGCACGCCGACGACGCGCAGCATCCGCCCGCTCGTGCCGGGCGTGATGAGTGAGCCGACGATCAGTGCGAGGACGGCCGTCGACGCGGCCGCAGCGGGCACGGCGATCGGGAGACGAGCCGTGATGCCGCGCGCGCCGTCGGGCCGTGCGTCACCAACAGGCGTGGCCCCGGAGCCCGTGGCGTTCGCTGAGGTGTGGGCGTCGTCCGAAACCGAAGCCGAATCCGAAGCAGACGTTCGGCCCGCACTCCCCCGCCGCTCCGCCGTGAAGAGCCGCGGCGCGGCCAGGGCCACGCACGATGCGAGCGCCGCGCCGGCGAGCGCGAGCACGAACGTCAGGCCGGGTGCGCTGACCCACGCGATGAGCGGTGCCCACGGTGCGTCGGCCTGGGAGAACGACAGGCGTGCCCAGGGGAATCCGCCGAACGGCGTCGTCGAGCGCAGCCATTCCTGCATCACCCACAGGCAGGCGACGACGAACGGCGCGATGCGGCGACGTTGCACGAGCGCAACCGCTGCGCCGAGCGCGGCCATGTAGAGCGATTCGAGGACGGCGAGCGCTGTCCACGGGAACGCGCCGACGTAGACGCCCGACCACGACAGCGTCGGCAGGAAGAACGCCATGCCGAAGACGAAACCGAGCAGCGCGCCGGTGCGCGCCCGCACGCGCCAGAGGCACAGCGTGATGAGGGCGACGGCTATTGGCGGCGTCCACCACAGACCGTGGTCGGGAAACGCGAGCCACAGGAGCAACCCGGCGCCGATGGCGCCGAATGCGCGAAGGAGAGCTTTCGTGGGCACCGGCCAAGTGTAGGCCTCTCAGGCGAGAGGCGGCGGACGGGCTCACGCCGTTGGGGCCATCGCGGGGTGAACCGCGAAGTTTTCTACTAGGCGTGAGGCCCGTCCGCAATGACGCGCGCTACGGGCGCGTTCGAGCCAACATAGCCGCCCCACAGCCCAGGAGCAACGCAGGTGAGCGCACTGGCGCCCGGCCGACGGGGCGCCGAACAGTGGCCGAGGTGCGTCATGCCTTGTGTGCGCAGGCGTGTCACGCACCTTGAATCCGTCGCGCATGAGGTAGCAGGATGAACGCGATGTCTCGCACGATGAACACACCACCCGCCACGCCCGCGACCCGCGCCCTCGACCGGCTCGGTATCGCCTACGAGGCGCTCCCCTACGCCCACGATCCCGACGTCACGAGCTACGGCGCCGAGGCGGCATCCGCGCTGGGGCTCGACCCTGCGTCGGTCTACAAGACGCTCGTCGTGAAGCTCGACACCGGCCGCTTCGCGATGGCCTGCGTCCCCGTCTCGACGATGGCGGACCTCAAGGCGGTCGCCGCCGCGTGCGGCGCGAAGAAAGCTGTGCTGGCCGCGGAGGCCGACGTCCGGCGTCTCACCGGCTACGTCCTCGGCGGCGTCAGCCCGCTCGGAACGCGCTCACGCCTCGACGTCGTCATCGACGCGCAGGCGCACGAACATCCGCGGGTCTGCGTCTCCGGCGGCCGTCGCGGCTTCGACGTGCGGCTCTCCCCCGACGACCTCGTCCGTGCCTGCGGCGCCCGCGTGGCCGACATCGCGCGTGCTGACGAGCACTGACGCTCGACGCCGCACCGTGACAGGATGGCGCCCATGACGCCGCGCCGACTCATGCTGCTCGACTCTGCCAGCCTCTACTTCCGCGCTTTCTACGGCGTGCCCGAGCGCACCGCCGCCGACGGCACGCCCAACAACGCGCTGCGCGGCTTCGCCGACATGATCGCGACGCTGCTCACGACGTACGAGCCGACCGACATCGTCGCCTGCTGGGACAACGATTGGCGCCCCGCGTTCCGCGTCGAAGCGATCCCGAGCTACAAGGCGCACCGCGTGCAAGAGGGCTCCGACGTCGCCGAGGAGAGCCCCGAGAACCTCACCCCGCAGGTGCCGCTCATCCGCGAACTGCTCGAACTCGTCGGCATCACCCGCCTCGGCGTCGACGGGTACGAGGCCGACGACGTCATCGGCACCCTGACGCACCGATTCCGCGACGCCGGCCCCGTCGACGTCGTCACCGGTGACCGTGACCTGTTCCAACTCGTCGACGACGCGATGGGCGTGCGCGTCATCTACACGGCCAAGGGTGGCGTGCGGGCCCCCGACCTCGTCGACGAGAGCTTCCTCATGGCGAGGTACGGCGTCGCGACGGGCCGCGCCTACGCCGACATGGCCGTCATGCGCGGCGACACGAGTGACGGGCTGCCCGGTGTCGCCGGCATCGGTGAGAAGACGGCGGCGGCCCTCATCGCCGAGTTCGGCTCCCTCGCGGCCATCCGTGACGCCATCGCCTCCGGCGACCCGCGGATCAAGGGCGCACGCCGCACGCGTCTCGAGGCAGCCTCCGATTACCTCGACGTCGCACCGCGCGTCGTCGACGTCGCTCTCGACGTCCGTGTGCCCCACGACCTCGTCACGACGCGCCCGCAGGGCGTCGCCGACGGCGCCGGATTCGCTGACTTCGCAGCGCGCTGGGACATGGGCGGCTCCGCTGAACGCCTTTCCGCAGCCCTCGCCCGCTGACGTTCAGTCGATCCGGTCAGCCGCGACGACGCCGCGCTGCACGCCCTTGATCGCCTTGCGCGCTGCCCTGCGGATGCCGTCGTCATCGGTGGCGGCGGCGATCTGGTCGAGCACGTCGACGAGCTGACGGCAGCGTCGTACGAAGTCGCCGGCGGTGAGGTCCTCGTCGCGTAGCACCGTCTCGAGGCCCTGGCCGCTCGCCCAGCGGTGCGCGGCCCAGGCCAGGCCCGCGTCGGGTGCCGCCATCTCGGGCAGTCGGTGCATGACGAGCGCGTCGTCGATGACCGACCACAGCTCGTGCGTGCGCTCCAGCGCGTCGGCGACATCACGGTTCGGCATGCGCGGGGTCTCACCGACCACGTCACGCCGCGACTCGTGGACGAGCGCCGAGACGGCCGCCGCGAGCGACGGTGCGTCAAGGCCCTTCCACGCACCCGAGCGCAGGCACTCGGCGGTGAGCAGATCCTTGTCCGAGTACAGGCGCATGAGCATCGCGCCGTCGTCGGTCAGCTTCACTCCACCGGCAGCCGACGGATCGGCCGCGAGGTAGTCGAACTCGAGCAGCAGGTCGCAGATGCGGTCGAACTGCTTCGCGACGGTGTTCGTCCGGTTCTCGACCTTCGTGACGAGCGCGTCGGTCTCGCGGCGCAGCGTCCACCAGCGTTGCGCCCAGCGCGCGTGCTCCTCGCGGTACTCGCACGCGTGGCACGGATGGGCGGCGAGCCGGCGTCGCAACTCCTCGATCTCCGCGGTGACGGCCTTGTCCGGTTCGATCTCGGTGCGTCGCAACGGCTTCGGCGGATCGTGCGGCACCTTGGCGCGCAGCGTCGCCGCGAGGTCGCGGCGCGACTTCGACGAGCGTGCGGTGAACGTCTTCGGGATGGCGAGGTGCGTCAGCACCTCGAGCGGCGCGTGGATGTCGCTGGAACGGATCTGGCGCAGCTGTGCGTCCTCGGTGACGACGGACGGGCTCGGGCCCTCGCGCTTGCCGCCGCGGTTGGTGCGCACCACGATGGCGAGCCCCTCACGTCGCCCGGACGGCACGCGCACGACGTCGCCGGGGCTGAGGTCGGCGAGCGAGCGGTCCGCGGCGGCGCGCAGGGCGGCGGCGCGTCGCTTCTGCGCGTTCTTCTCGAGGTCGCTGATGCGACGGCGGATGCCCGCGTACTCCGCGAAATCGCCGAGGTGGCACTGCATCGCCTCGGCGTAGCCCTCGAGGCCCTCATTGTTCTTGGCGATCTGACGCGACAACCCGACGACGCTGCGGTCGGCCTGGAACTGCGCGAACGACGACTCGAGCACCTCGCGCGCCCGCTCCCGTCCGACGGTGTGGACGAGGTTGACGGCCATGTTGAACGTCGGGCGGAAGCTCGAGCGCAGCGGGTAGGTGCGGCGCGATGCGAGGCCTGCGACCGCCTCCGGTTCGACGCCGCGGTTGTACAGGACGATCGCGTGGCCCTCGACGTCGATGCCGCGCCGGCCCGCGCGGCCCGTCAGCTGGGTGAACTCCGCGGGCGTGACGTCGACGTGAGCTTCACCGTTGTACTTGACGAGCCGTTCGAGCACGACGCTGCGCGCCGGCATGTTGATGCCGAGGGCGAGTGTCTCCGTCGCGAACACGGCCTTGATCTGGCCGGTGACGAACAGTTCCTCGACGATCTCGCGGAACGTCGGCAGCATCCCCGCGTGGTGCGCGGCGAAGCCGCGCGCGAGGCCCTCGACGAAGTCGTGGTAACCGATGACGGCAAGATCCTCGACGGGGATGTGCGCGACGCGCTCGGCGACGTAGGCGCGGATCGTGGCGCTCTCATCGTCGGTGACCAACTGCATGCCGTACCCGAGCAGCTGCGCGACGGCGCCCTCGCACCCGGCGCGGCTGAAGATGAACGTGATGGCCGGCAGCAGCCCCGCGCGATCGAGTGCGGCGATGACCTCGGCGCGCGGCGCCGGGCGGAACGTCTCCCCCTGCGGCTGACGCGGCGCGGGACGGCGGCCGCGCCCACGTCGACCGGACGGGGCGCCGGCGTCGAAGCGGTGACCGCCGCGCGCGGGCGCCGTCAGGCTCGCGATGCGCGAGAGCAGGTCGGGGTTGACGACGCGATCGCCGCGTTCGTCCTCGCCCAGCAGGTCGTACAGGCGCGCGCCGACCATCATGTGCTGGTACAGCGGCACCGGGCGGTGCTCGGTGATGACGACGTCGGTGTCGCCGCGCACCTGCTGCATCCAGTCGCCGAACTCCTCGGCATTGCTCACCGTCGCCGACAGCGCGATGACCTGCACCGACTCGGGCAGGTGGATCATCACCTCTTCCCACACGGCGCCGCGGAAGCGGTCGGCGAGGTAATGGACCTCGTCCATGACGACGAAGCCGAGGCCGCCCAGCGTCGAACTGCCCGCGTAGAGCATGTTGCGCAGCACCTCGGTCGTCATGACCACGACCGGCGCCTCACTGTTGTGCGAGGTGTCACCGGTCAGCAGCCCGACGTTCTCCGTTCCGAGCATCTCGACGAGGTCGGCGTACTTCTGGTTCGACAGCGCCTTGATCGGCGTCGTGTAGAACGCCTTGCGCCCGGTGTGCACCGCGAGATAGCAGGCGAACTCGCCGACGACGGACTTGCCCGCACCCGTCGGCGCTGCGACGAGGACGCTGCGTCCGTCCTGCACGGTCCGCGCCGCCTCCGACTGGAAGTCGTCGAGCGGGTACGGCAACGTCTCGACGAAGTGGCCGAGGTGACTCGAGTCGAACTTTCGCCGACGAGCGGCCTGGGCGAACTTCTCGGCGGGCGACGACATGCCCCCAGGCTATGACAACGGCGGGCTCCCGCTCGGGAGCCCGCCGTCGGGCGTCATGTGTGTCGTGCCTGCAGCCTGGGCCTCACAGGGCCGAGGCCTGGTCGTCGCCGACCTCCATCCAGACCGGACGCTCATGCTTCTCCTTGCGTGCACGCCACGCGTCGAGTGCGAGGGCTAGCCCTGCGCTGCCGAAGAACAGCACGATGAGCGGCACTGCCATGAGGAACATCGTGTAGACGTCCGGCGTCGGCGTCATGATGGCCGCGAAGGCCACTGCGATGATGACGGCGAAGCGCCACCCCTTGAGCATGATCCGGCCCTTGAGCACGCCGACCGCGTTGAGTGCCAGCAGCAGGATCGGCAGCATGAACGTCAGCCCGAACGACAGGATGAAGCGGGTGACGAACGAGAAGTACATCCCGCCGTCGGCGAAGTTGGCCGCGCCGCGCGGCGTCGCACTGATGAACATCTCGACGGCGTTGCCGAAGGTCAGCGACCCCATGTAGACGCCGCAGGCGAACAGCACGATCGCTGAGGCGACGAAGATGCGGCCGACGCGCTTTTCCCGCGGCGTCAGGCCGGGCACGAGGAAGGCCCAGATCTGCCACAGCCACACGGGCGCCGCGAGGATGAGGCCGGCCCACGCCACGACCTTCAACTTGAGGTTGAACGGCGCCGTGACGGCGTTGAACGCGACCTCGACGTGCGCCTCGGGGTGGGCGTGCTGGTAGTCGCGGAACGGCTGCTCGATGAAGTCGTAGATGTTCTGGTAGTAGTGCCAGCCGATGATGCAGCACAGCAGGATCGCGACGCCGGCGACGATCGCGCGGTTGCGGAATTCGCGCAGATGGTCGCCGATGGACATCCGCGCTTCGGGGTTGTCCTTGCGTCGTCCGAAGATTGCCACGAGCGAACGGGATCCGATCAGACGTCGTTGCGGTGCGCGTCGGTGCGCGTCACGGGGTCACCGGAGTGGACCGGGTTGCCGTTGGCGTCGTGCACCGGGTTCGCCGTCTCACCCTCGACGGTGGCGCCGGAGGCCTTCGACCGGTTGCTCTCCGTCTTCATCTCGTCGATCTCGCTCTTGAGGATGCGCGAGCTGCGCCCGAGGCTGCGCGCCATGTCGGGCAGCTTCTTCCAGCCCAGGAGCACGACGATGACGAGCACCAGGATGAGCAGTGACGCGGGGTGTTCGAGCAGGTTTTTCATGGCCAGTCCTTGAGTCCCGGGAGTTTCCGGCGCGGCGGCAGCCGCATGGTCGTCGTTCACTCTAGTGGATCGCGCCAAGACGACCACACCTCGGCCTGGGAGTCCAAGCGCAGGTCGCGCTGCCGTTCGCGGGCCCGCTGACGCTCGCCTCGCCAGTGCGAGGCCGGCTTGTTCCACGCGAGATCGTCGACGCCCTGCGTGACGAGCGCCGCACTGTTCTCGGCGGCGGATCGCTGCTCGGCGAGGTTGCGCGCCTCGTCGAGACGCGACCAAGCCTCGGACGTCGTGCGGGCGAAGTCGCGCGCGTGCGGCCACACGCGCCAGCATCGCCAGGCGAGGTAGGCGACGGCCGTGACCCAGAAGATCGCCCAGAACAGCAGCCACATCCACCACGTCACGGCACGGTGCCCCCGAGCATCTCGGCGTAGGCGTCGAGGGCGCGGCGGGCCTCGTCGGCGACCTGCGCCCGCACCGCGGCAGGCGCGAGCACCTGGGCGTCCCGGCCGAGCTGCAGCAGCAACCGGCGCAACCAGCGCCCGTCGCCGAGGACGAGCGAGACGTCTGCGTGCTCGCCGTCGTCGGATCGTTCGACGTCGAAGCACGGGTAGTAGTCGATGATCCAGAACGCGGCCCGCTGCACCCGCAGACGCACCTGCGGCGCGTCGGGGCTGGGGGCGAAGAAGCCGCGCGAGAGATCGGTGCGCTGCGCGTCCTGCGGGATCTCGGCCTGGACATCGAGGAGCTCGACGCTCTCGATGCGGTCGAGACGGAACGTGCGCATGCCCTCGGCGCGACGGCACCACCCTTCGAGGTACCAGTGGCCGTCGGAGGTGAACAGGCGCAGCGGGTCGACGTCACGCTCCGTCACCTCGTCCCGGGCCGGCGCAAGGTAGCGCAGGTGCACCCGATGTGCGCGGCGCACCGCGTCCTGCAGCGTGCTGAGCACCTGCTCACCATCGCGTTCGAGGCTGACGTGGACGCGTGCGGCGCCGCTCTCCCCCGTCGCCTCGCTCAGCTTGGCGAGGGCGCGATCGACGGCGTCGCGCTCCTGCAGCCCGGGCACGTCGAGCAGCGTGCGCAGCCCGACGGTGAGGGCGAGCGCCTCGTCGCGGGTGAAGCGCAGCGGTTTGGCGATGGCGTCGGCGTTGCGGATGTAGACACGCCCCTGCTCCCACTCGGCCTCGATGAGGTCGTCGGGCATGTGGCCGGGTGTGCCGCAGACGAAGAGCAGCTCGAGGTCGGCCTCGATCTGCGCGCGGCTGACGCCGAGGGTGCGGGCCGCCTCCTCGATGTCGATGCCCTGACGGTTCATCAGCCACGGCACCATCGTGAGCAGCCGTGACAGGCGCGTCGTCGCCGCTTCGGAGTTGATCGGCCCCGAGTTGATCGACCCCGAGCTGATGGACCCCGTGTCGGCGGACCCAGAGTCGATCGCCCCAGAGCGGGCGGCCTTGTCAGTGCGGGCGTTCATGGTGCAGTCTCCGCCGTCTGGGCTTCATAGGCGCCCCGCAGGCGCGCCATGACACGTTCGCGCAGCTCGTCGGGCTTCTCCACGAGCACGTCGGCGCCGAAGGAGACGACTTCGTCGGCGAGCACGCCGGGGTCGGCGTACTCGATGTCGATGAGCTGCCACGTCTCGTCGATGACGCCGACGGTGCGGGCGCGCCGCACGAGCGAGTGTCCTCGCCCCGCGCGCACCCGCAGGACGGCAGGCGCCCAGTCGGGGGTGCGTTCGGTACGTTCGATGAGGGCGCTCGTGTCGTGATCGTCCGGCACCTCGTAGGCGCCCGGCTTGCCGACGAGTCGCACCGGGCCCTCGATGCGCGAGAGACGGAAGACGCGCGGCGCGTCACGGTCGGTGTCGAACCCGGCGACGTACCAATGACCCCGACGGTTCGTCACCGTCCACGGCTGAACGTGGCGCACAGCGCTCTCCCGCCCGGCCGCGCGGTAGGTGAAGGTGATGGCGCGCCGCGTCATCACCGCGTCCTTGACGGCGTCGAAGGCGGGTTCGCTGGTGCGGATACGAGGTTCGAGGCCGACGACCGATTCGACGTCGGGGCTGATGTCGAGCGCCTCGAGCTTGCGCATCGCCGCCGCCGCAGGGCCGGCGAGGCTGGCCTGCTGCCACGCACGCGAGGCGAGGCCGAGGACAGCGAGTTCGTCGGCGTCGAAGTGCAGGTCGGGCAGCTCGTACTCACGCTTGTCGATGCGGTAGCCGATCTCGTCCTCGAACAGGATGTCGATGGGTTCGGCGCGCAGCGGGATGCCGAGCTCACGCAACTCGTCCTTGTCCCGCTCGAACATCCGGTCGAAGGCTTCGTCGTTCGGTGCCTCGGTGTACGGGCGCACGGCCTGACGGATGGCGTCCTTCGTCAGCGGCCTGCGCGTGTAGAGCAGCGCGATGACGAGGTTGAGCAGGCGCTCGGTCTTCGCCTCCGGGGTGGGTCGTGCTGCCACGCTCGCTCCTTCGTCGCTGTCGGGTCTGACGCCGTGGTCCTGCTGCAGAGCCTACCCTCTCATTCGCACAGGTGTGCGATTGGCGGCACTCGGCCCCGCGTGATGGCCACGGGCACGCAGAACGGGGTGAGTACCGATGGCACTCACCCCGTCTTGTTGCTCAGGCCGAACCCACTCGCGGGACGACCAGAGCGGCGAAGGCTACCTCAGCGGAGGCCGAAGGAGCGTCCAGCGCCGGGCTTGTTCGTCGAAACGAGGTCGACGACGAAGATCAGCGTCTCGTTCGGGCCGATCGAGGCACCCGCGCCGCGCTCGCCGTAGCCGAGCGCCGGCGGGATGATGATCTTGCGGCGGCCGCCGACCTTCATGCCGAGCAGGCCCTCATCCCAGCCCTGGATGACCTGGCCGACGCCGGCGGTGAACTCCAGCGGCTCGCCGCGGTTCCACGAGGCGTCGAACTCCTCGCCGGTCGACCAGGAGACGCCGACGTAGTGCGCCTTGATGATGTCGCCGGCCTCGACGGTGGCGCCGTCACCAACGGTGATGTCCTCGACGACGAGTTCCGCCGGCGGGGTGTCACCGGGGAAGTCGATCTCGGGCTTGGTCGTCTTGGGGTCGAAACCCATGGTTGCTCCTTCGAGAAAGTGTCGCTGACAGGCTCAGCGTGTCAGTTGGCGGCGAGGATGTCGACGACGAACACGAGGGTGTCGGTGCCCTTGATGCCCGCCTGCTGGTTGCCGTCCTTGCCATAGCCCTCGGACGGCGGCACGACGACGAGCACGCGGCTGCCGACCTTCTGGCCGACGAGCGCCTTGTCCCAGCCGGTGATGACCTGGCCCTTGCCGATGACGAACACCGACGGCTTGCCACCGTCGTTGTGCTTCGCGGTGGCGTCGAAGATCGTCGACGTGCCCCAGATCTGGCCGGTGTAGCTGACGGCGACCGAGTCGCCGGAGGCGACCTTCTTGCCGTTGCCCTCGATGAGGGTGGCCGTCTTGAGGCTCGTCGGGGCCTTCGCGCCCTTGGCGACGGTGATGCTCGCCTGCTTGCCCTGGCCGGCGGGGACGCTGACCTTCGGCATGTCGGCGGGCGCGTCCTTGGTCGTGCCCTGGGCCTCCTTGAGCGGCGTGTCGGTGGCCTTGATCTCCATGTAGAGCACGAGGTTGTCGTTCGCGCCGACACCGATCTTCTCGTTGCCCGCGGCACCGAAGCTGTCCTTCGGCGGCAGGGAGACGACGAGCTTCGTCCCGGCCTTCTGGCCCTTCAGGGTGCTGATGATGCCCGGCAGGTTGTTGTTGTCGCTCATGTTGAAGCTGGGCACGGTCTCACCGAACGTCGAACCGATCGTCTTGCCGGTCGTGCCGTTCACCATGACGAAGTTGGCCTTGACGATGTCGTTGTCGCCGACCGTCTTGCCGGAACCCTGCGTCAGGATCTTCGGCTTCGTGCTGCTCGTGCCGAACGGCAGCTTGTCCTTCGGGATCGAGACGGTGGGCTTCGCAGCGTCCTTCGTGTCGACCTTGACGTCGTCGAGGTTGCCCTTCGTCGCGGGTGCGGACAGCCCGCTCGACGACGACGGTGACGATGCGTTCGACGACGCGCTGGCGCCGGAGGAGCCGCTCGAGCTCTTGGAGGCCTTCGAGTCGTCGTTGCCGCATCCGGCCAGGAAGACGATGGGCAGAGCGGCCAGGGCAAGCAGACGCTTGGGGGAAGTCACAGCAGAGGATCCTCGCGCGATGGGTGACAGGTCGTCCGCCACGATAACCCGCGTGGGATGTGCTTTGCCTGGCAAGGGCCTGTGCGTCCGAGCCCGCGGGCGTCTCAGACGGGCGTCGTCAGGCTCTCGACGAGACGATCGACGCGGGCATCGGTGGCGAGGAACGGATCCTTGCACATGAGCGTGCGGCCGGCTTGGTCGTTGAGCTTGAGGTGCACCCAGTCGACGGTGAAGTCGCGCCCCGCCTCACGCGCGGCCCTGACGAAATCGCCGCGCAGCTTCGCGCGTGTTGTCTGTGGCGGCGTCGTCATGGCCTCGGTGACGCGGGCGTCGTCGACGATGCGTCGCACGCGTCCAGCCTTCTCGAGCAGGCCGAACACGCCGCGTCCGGCGCGGATGTCGTGGAACGTGAGGTCGAGTTGGGCGAGCTTCGGGTCGTCCAGCTCGAGGCCCTGACGCGCCGCGTAGTCGGTGAGCAGCTTGCGCTTGATGACCCATTCGATCTCGGTCTCGACACCGGTGAAGTTCTGCGATTCGACCGCCTCGAGGGTGCGCCCCCACAGGTCGAGGACGTCCGCGATCGCCGGGTCGGGGTCGCCCTCGCGCTCGACGAACGCCGTCGCGCGCTCGAGGAACATGTGCTGCATCGCGAGGGCCGTCATGCTCGTGCCGCCCTGCAGCTCGATGACGCACTGGCCGGTGGGGTCGGCGGAGACGTCGCGGATCGCCTGGATCTGGTTGGCGAGGTGCAGGCGCGGGAAGCTCTCCCCCGCCTCGATCATGCGCAGCACGAGGTGGGCGGAGCCGACCTTGAGCAGCGTCGTCGCCTCGCTCATCGTCGAGTCGCCGACGATGACGTGCAGGCGACGGTAGCGCGCCGAGTCGGCGTGCGGTTCGTCGCGGCTGTTGATGATGGGGCGTGAGCGCGTCGTCGCGCTCGAGTAGCCGTCCCAGATGTGCTCGGCGCGCTGCGTCAGGTTGAACACGGTGCGCCCGTCGCGCACGAGCAGCTTGCCGGCGCCCGCGACGAGCTGGCGGGAGACGAGGAACGCGACGAAGATCTCCGCGATGCGGTTCATGTCGGCGCCGCGATCGAGCAGGAAGTTCTCGTGGCAGCCGTAGGAGTTGCCCGCCGAGTCGGTGTTGTTCTTGAAGACGTAGATCGTGCCGTCGACGCCGTCCTCCGCCAGGCGCGCCTGGGCGTCGCTCGTCATGTCGTCGAGGATGCGCTCGCCGGCGCGATCCTGGGCGACGAGATCAAGCAGCGAATCGCACTCGGCCGTCGCGTACTCGGGGTGCGCGCCGACGTCGAGGTAGAGGCGCGAGCCGTTGTCGAGGAAGACGTTGCTCGAACGCCCCCACGCGACGACCTTGCGGAACAACGCGCGGCTCACCTCGTCGGGCGTCAGGCGACGCTGGCCGTTCGTCGTCGCGGTGACGCCGAACTCCGTCTCGATGCCGTAGATGCGGCGTTCCATGGCTGCTCCTGATCGTCTGACTGGCTGCTGAGGTCGTGACTGGACGCGGTGTCAGGGCCGCTCGCGGTGGTGTCGCGTTATTGCGTTATCGCGTCAACCCTGCGTCGGGCGCGTGGCCCGTTGCGTCACTCGCCGCCCTTCTGCACGAACCCGGAGACGAACTCGCTCGCATTGGTCTCGAGCACGCCGTCGATCTCGTCGAGCATCGAGTCGATGTCGCTCGTCGACGACGCCGCCTGCACCTGGCCGGCGTCTGCGCCTGCCTCGAACTCGTCGTCGCCCTTGCCGCCGGCGTTCTTGAACTGCTGACCGCTCATCGTTGCTCCTCGAAATGACGTCGCTGGTTGCTGTTCGCCACCCTATCGCCGCCCGAACGCCGGAGTGCTCGTTGCACGAGTAATGCGCATCTGCAGGAGGAATGAGCGGCACAAACCCCGTGCACTTGCACAATTCTCGAGCAGCTGTGCCACGTCGTCGCGCAGCCCGCCCCGATCGCTCACTCCACGACGAGGTCGGGCCCGACCTGAGCGATGAGGTGCGCGACGTCGGCGTCGAACCAACCGCGGGTCTGCTCGGCGCTGCCGGCGAGTGGCTCGGGCAGGCGGATGCGCGTGTAGCTCGACGGCTGCGTGGTGCGGTAGACCATCCCGTCCCACGACGCGGAGGCGACGTCGCTGCCGAACGCCTCGATGCTCTTGCCGCGCAACCATGCTCGCGTGTCGCGCGGGGGCTCGACGACGGCGCGCGCGACGTCCTCGTCACTGACGACGCGGGTGAAGCGACCGGCGCGTTCGAACGTGTGGAACAGGCCCTTGTCGGCGCGCACGTCGGACCACTGGATGTCGAGCGCGCGCAGACGCGGGTCGTCCCACCCGACATCATGGCGTGTCATGAACGCCTCCATGACGCTCTTCTTCGCCACCCAGTCGAGGTCGGCCGCGAGGCTCATGGGGTCGCGACGCAGCCCGTCGAGGACGCGCCCCCAGTGCTCGAAGACCTCGCGCGTCTGCTCCTCGACCGGGTCGTCGCCGCGCCGCTGCCACCACGTGTGCGTGGCATCGCGGTACGCCTCGAGGATGTCGAGCGCGCTCATCGCGCGGCCGTCGACGAGGTCGAGCGGCTCGGCGAGCGTCAGGTCGTGACTGACGGCGCGCATCGACGTGACCGGTCGCGCGAGGACGATCCGCGGCAGGGCCTCGTCCTCGAGGGCGCCGAGCACGAGGCTCGTCATGCCCATCTTGAGCAGGTTCGCGACGTCGGCGTGGTTGGCGTCGCCGACGATGACGTGCAGGCGGCGATACTTGCGGTGGTCGGCGTGCGGCTCGTCGCGCGTGTTGATGATGGGACGCTTCAACGTCGTCTCGAGACCGACCTCGGCCTCGAAGAAGTCGGCGCGCTGAGTGAGCTGGAAACCGGCCCGCTCGCTCTCGGTGCCGATGCCGACGCGGCCGCTGCCGGTGACGACCTGACGCGCGACGAAGAACGGCGTCATGCCCGCGACGACGCGCGCCCACGGCACGTCGCGGCGCAGCAGGTAGTTCTCGTGCGTGCCGTACGAGGCGCCCTGACCGTCGGTGTTGTTCTTGTACAGCTGCGTCGGGCCGTCCTCGTCGTCGGCGAGCAACGCCGCCGTGCGCCGCATGATGACCTCGCCCGCGCGGTCGTACGCGACGGCGTCGCGGGGCGTCGTCACCTCCGGCGAGCTGTACTCGGGGTGGGCGTGGTCGACGTACAGGCGCGCGCCGTTCTTGAGCACGACGTTGGCGAAGCTCGGGTCGATCTCGTCGGTCAGCTGGCTCTCGTGCGCGACCTCGCGAGCGATGTCGTAGCCGCGCTGATCGCGCAACGGCGACTCGTCGCTGTAGTCCCACCGACTCTGCGCCGCGTTGAGGCCGACGTCGTTCGCGTAGGCGCGCACGACGAGGCCCGACAGCACCATCGGCGTCGTCCGTTGATCGCCGGGGCGCAGCACGCCGTACTCGGTCTCGATGCCCATGATGCGCTGAACCGTCATGGCGCCACCCTAGTGATGTTGCCCGGGATTCCGAGTGCCCGCGCCCGAAATCGCGGGCGAAATCGGCGGGTCAGAGGGTGATGTCGGCGCTCACCGGTTCGGTGAGCACGGTGACGCTCGCCGCGGCTGTCGCGTCGTGCTCGGCATCGAGAGCGGCGACGACGTAGCGCCCGCCCGGCGGCAGCGGCATGACGTAGCGGCCCTCGCCGTCGGTGAGCGTGTCGGCGTGGTACTCGCCCGAGTGCTTGATGAGCGTCACCGGCACCTGCGCGGCCGGCGAACCGTCGCTGCGCCGCACGACGCCCGTGAGCTGCAGCGGGTCGACGAGGCTCAACTGCGGCAGACCGGGGCCCGTGACCTCGACGATCCGCGAGCGTGTGGCCCAGCCCTCGGCGGAGGCGACGAGTACGTAGCGTCCCGCGCCGGGCAGGGCGAGGCGGTAGCACCCGTCGTCGTCGACGCGCCCCCAGTCGAGGTGCGCGCCGTCGCTGGCGAGCGCCGTCACGACGCCGCGGCGTACGGGGTGGCCGTCGAGGCCGACGAGCGTTCCGGTCGCGACGATCTCGCGGCTGTCGCCACCACGCACGGCGTCCTTGTCGGCGCTCGCCGGGGCGGGGCGCGTCGCGGGGGTGGCGCTCGGCGCGCTTGCGGACGCGGGCTGCGCCGTCGGCACGAACGCAGCGACGATGGCGGAGGCGAGCGCCGCGATGGCGGCCATGACGAAGACGGCCTTGAACGCGGCGAGCTTCGGCAGGTCGTGCCCGTCGACGTGCATCGCCATGTTCGTCAGGATCGCCGCGACGGCGGCGGACGACGTCGACGTGCCGATCGAGCGCAGCAGCGTGTTGAGGCCGTTCGCGGAGGCGGTCTCCGTCAGCGGCACCGACCGCATGATGAGTGTCGGCATCGCGGCGTACGCGAACGCGGTCGCGGCGCTGCACAGCGTGGCGCCGAGCACGACCTGCCACACCGCGCCGGTGAGGAAGACGCGCAGCGTGTACGACGCGGCAAGGCCGAGCGCGCCGGCGAGCAGTGTCGTGCGGGCGCCGAAGCGCTTCGTGACGGCGGCGCTCGCGGGCGACAGCACGACCATCGCGAGGCCACCGGGCAGCATCGCGACGCCCGCGGCGATGACGGACATGCCGAAGCCGTACCCGGTGATCTCGGGCATCTGCAGCTGCTGCGTCGTCGTCATCATGTTGGCGTACATGGCGAAGCCGACGAGCAGGCTCGCGGCGTTCGTCAGCAGCACGGGGCGTCGCGCCGAGGTGCGCAGATCGACCATCGGCGAGTTGTGACGCAGTTCGTACGGCGCCCAGACGGCGAACAGCGCGATGCTCGCGGCGAACAGGAGCAGGACGCGCTCGCTCCCCCAACCCCACTGCCCGCCCTTGGTGATGGGCACGAGCAGGCACAGCAGCGCCGCCGACAGCAGCACGGCGCCGACGAGGTCGAAGCGTCCGCGCGAGGTGACCTTCGATTCGGGCACGACGAGCGCGACGGCCGCGAACATGAGGCTCGCGGAGACGACCGACACCCAGAACACCATGTGCCAGGAGAAGTGCTCGACGAGGAAACCGGCGAGCGGCAACCCGATCGCGGAGCCGATGCCGAGGGTCGCGCTCATCGTCGCGACGGCGCCGCCCACCTTCTCGCGTGGCAGCTCGTCGCGCAGGATGCTGATGCCGATCGGGATCATCGACGCGCCCACGCCCTGGAACGTGCGCGCGACGACGAGCGCGCCGAGCCCCGAGCCGATACCACCGATGACCGAGCCGACGATGACGAAAGCCAGCGACACGAGCATGATCTTCTTCTTGCCGACCATGTCCGCCAGGCGCGCCAGGATGGGCGTCGCGACGGCGCCCGCGAGCAGCGTCGCGGTGACGAGCCATGAGGTGTTGTCGGCGCTCGTGTGCAGCAGCGTCGGCCACTCGGGGATGAGCGGGATGACGAGCGTCTGCTGCAGCGCGACGACGGTGCCGGCGATGCACAGGACGGCGGCGATCAGGCTCTGACGCGACGAGCCCGCACCGGAGCGGGCCGAGGGCTCGGCGTGGGCGGGTGAGTGACGGCTGGGCACGAAGCTCCTCGGGCGACGACTATTGAATTGACAATAAATATAGTCGATGTTGTCCGGGTTCCGCGGCGTCTGCGCTGCGAAACCCGGGCAAGATCGGCGGATACGGTGGGGTCATGCTTGCTCTCGCGCCGCTTCTCGACCTGCTCGTCGTCCTCGTCTTCGCCGCCGTCGGACGGCGCAACCACGGCGAGGCCGACGCCCTCACCGGCATCGTGACGACGGCGTGGCCGTTCGTCGTGGGAGCGATCGTCGGGTGGATCGTCCTCGTCGTCATGAAGCGATTGCCGGGGCGCTCGCTGACGTCGGGAGTGATCGTGTGGCTGACGACGGTCATCGTCGGAATGATCCTGCGTCAGGTCTCCGGGCACGGCACGGCCGTCGCGTTCGTCATCGTCGCGCTGGCGTTCAACGGCGCGTGCATGCTCGGCTGGCGTCTCGTCGCGCGCGTGCTGGAACGTCGTCGCGCTTGATCCGGCTCCCCGTTCGGGAATCGCCGCAGCGATGCGGCACCTCGCGCCCTCGCCCGCATGGCGCCCGACGAAGCCGAACTGGAACGCGGCGTCGCGCGGCTCGTCGAGGTGCTGCGGGACTGACCCGTGGCGACGCGTGAGTCAGTTCTTGTCCGCGAGCGTGCGGATGTTGACGATGCGCTCACCGCGGCGGCCGGACACGCGGGCCCAGTCGTCGGGGTTGCTCGTGCCGGGCAGATCCTCGTTCTCGCGGAACTCGTCACGGCACGCCTGACGCACGTGCTCCGCGCGAATACCGCGCTCGCCGGAGGTGATGAGGGCCTTGATCGCGGCCTTCTTCGCGCGGTCGACGATGTTCTGGATCATCGCGCCGCTCGCGAAGTCGGCGAAGTACAGCACCTCGCGCGAACCGTCCGCGTACGTCGCCTCGAGGTAGGCGTGCGCGTCGTCGCGGGCATACAACTCCCCCGCAGCGATGTCGATGAGCGACGCCGCAACCTTCGACGGATCGCCGTCGTGCGCGGCGATCTCGTCGGCGTGGAACGGCAGGGCCGGCGTCAGATACTTGCCGAAGATGTCGCGCCCGGCGACCTCGTCGGGGCGTTCGATGCGGATCTTGACGTCGAGGCGCCCCGGGCGCAGGACGGCCGGGTCGATCATGTCCTCGCGGTTGCTCGCGCCGATGACGATGACGTTCTCGAGGCTCTCGACGCCGTCGATCTCGGCGAGCAGCTGCGGCACGATCGTCGTCTCGACGTCCGAGCTGACGCCGGCGCCACGGATGCGGAACAGTGACTCCATCTCGTCGAAGAACACGACGACGGGCGTGCCCGAACTCGCGACCTCACGCGCGCGCTGGAACAGCACGCGGATGTGACGCTCCGTCTCGCCGACGTACTTGTTGAGCAGCTCCGGGCCCTTGATGTTGAGGAAGTAGCTCGTCGCATCCGAGTTGCCCTGCTTCGCCGCGACCTGCTTCGCGAGCGACGCGGCAACCGCCTTGGCCACCAACGTCTTTCCACACCCAGGCGGGCCATAGAGCAGCACGCCCTTCGGTGGACGCAGGTGGTGCTCGGCGTACAGATCGGCGTGCAGGAACGGCAACTCGACGGAGTCGCGGATCGTCTCGATCTGCCCGGCGAGACCCCCGATGTCGGAGTAGTCGATGTCGGGCACCTCCTCGAGCCCGAGGTCGGAGACCTCTGCGCGCGTCAGCCGTTCGAGCACGAAACCGCTCTTGGCCTCCATGAGCAGCGTGTCGCCGGGACGCACCGTCACGTCCGCGAGCGGCCCGGCGGTACGGACGACACGTTCCTCGTCGTTGCCCGTCGCGACGAGCAGGCGGCCGTCCTCGAGCGTCTCCTTGAGCGTGACGGTCTCGCCTGCGCGCTCGAACCCGACGACCCTGACGATGTTCATGGCCTCGTTGACCATGACCTCCTGGCCGGGCACGAGCTCCTCGATCGTGATCGCGGGCGAGAACGACACGAGCATCTTGCGGCCCATGTAGAAGATGTCGGCGCTGCCGTCGTCATGCGCGGCGATGACGGTGGCGTAGTTGTTCGGCGGCTGCGCGAGACGTTCGATCTCACCCTTCATCGACGCGATCTGGTCGCGCGCATCCTTGAGCGTGCGCACGAGACGCTCGTTCTGCGACGACACCGTCGTCAACTGCGAACGCAGCCGCAGGACGTCGGCGGGCGACGTCGCGCCTGATGACGTGTCGTTCGAGGACGACGTCCGGTCCGTCGGGTCGAACTTCGGGCCGCTCATCACCGTTTCCTTCGCCTTCGGGGTGCTCGTCAGAGCCGTCCGGCTCCTCGTGCGCACCGAAGCGCGGCCCGAGCAGCCACTCGTTCCACCCTATCGACCTGCGCACACCCGCGACGACGAACGAGCACGACCCAAGTGGATCGTGCTCGTTCGACGAGGCGCTGATGGCTGGCTCGTGCCTCGATGACGACGTCTGAGACGACCCTCGCGTCAGTCCTGATCGGTTGCGACGGGCGCCTCGGCGTTCTCTGCGGCAGCGTCCGGTTCAGCAGCGACGGACGTCTCCGCGTCGGCGGCCGGGCCGGCGCTCGCCTGCGCCACCGAAGCGTCGTCAGAGCCCGCCGGCGCCGCCGACTCAGGGGCGCGTGCGGTGTCATCGCCCGCGAGCGCCTGTGCCGTCGGGGTGTTCTCGAACGAGCGCACGAGCTTGCGCATCTTCTTGTCGGAGACGGGGCGTTCGCCGACGGCTTCGGGTGTCCACGCGTCGTCGGGCGTGGGCTCCGGGGCGCTGGCGGGAGCGCCGTCGTCACCGTAGGCACCCTTGGCAGGGCGGCGCTTGACGAGCGGCGCGGCGACGCCGTCGGCGAGGCGGCGCGTGGAGATGAGGAAGCCGGTGTGGGCGTGCATGCGGTGCTCGGGGCGCACGGCGAGGCCTTCGAGGTGCCAGCCGCGCACGAGGCTCTCCCACGCGTTCGGCTCGGTGAAGCCGCCGTGATCGCGCGCGGCCTCGGCGACGCGCGACAACTGCGTCGCCGTCGCGACGTAACAGATGAGCACGCCGCCGGGCGCGAGCGCCTCGTGAACGACGTCGAGGCACTCCCAGGGCGCGAGCATGTCGAGCACGACGCGGTCGATCGTGCCCGACTCGACGGTCTGCGGCAGCGCCTCGACCAGGTCGCCGACGGTGATGCTCCACGCCGGGTGGTCGACGCCGAAGAACTCGCGCGCGTTGCCCGCGGCGATGGCGGCGAAGTCCTCGCGACGCTCGAACGAGTACAGGCGCCCGTCCTCACCGACGGCGCGCAGCAGCGACATCGACAACGCACCCGAACCGACGCCCGCTTCGACGACGCGTGCGCCGGGGAAGATGTCGGCCATCGTGACGATCTGCCCGGCGTCCTTCGGATAGACGACAGCCGCGCCGCGCGGCATCGACATGACGTAGTCGCTCAACAGCGGACGCACCGCGAGGTACTCGACGCCCGCCGTGTTCGTCACCGTCACCGCATCGGGCGAACCGATGAGGTCGTCGTGCTTGATGTGACCGCGGTGGGTGTGGAACTGCTTGCCGGGCGTCAGCGTGATCGTGTGCATGCGCCCCTTGGGGTCGGTGAGCTGGATGCGCTCGCCCTCCCGGAAGGGGCCGCGGCGGTACTCGGCGCCGGTCGACGGGGCGGGGGTCTGATCGCTCTCGCTCATGGGGAGCAAGTCTAGGCGCCCCGCGGCATGGTGCCGCTCTCGTGCGCGTGACGCTGCATCGCACGCTCGAGGTCGGCGAGCGTCGCGATGCCGACCAGTCGCAGCGCGACCGGGTCGTCGGCAGCTGCGGGCTGCCCTTCCACCGGCATGCTGACGGTGACGACACCCGGCGTCGGATCGCCCTCGAACGCGGGCAGGATCGCCATCACGTCGTCCTGCGGTGAGGAGATGACGGCGCCCGCATGCGGCAGCAGGGCCTCGCCGAGGGCGCTCGCGGGCACGTGCGGGCGCTGATCCACGGGCACCCGCACGTGCGCACCGGGCGCGACGAGGGCGCTGGCGGCGCCGTCTGCGTCGATGAGGACGATCGTGTCGCCCGTCTCCGGCAGTGCCGCGACGGGCGTGCTCGCGGGGACGGCGACGGCGGGGCGGATGACGTCGGCGACTCGGATGCCGCCGAGGAACTCGCGGTTGATGCCGACGTTGACGGCGACGCTCGCGCCGCGCCAGAGGAACGAGGCGATGAACAGCAGCCACACGAGGCTCCACAGCGAGCCGGGCGCGCGTACGAACCCGAGCACGGCCCACGCGGCCACGCCGATGGCGACGATGCGTCCGCACCAGCCGGCGGCCTTCATGCCCGTGGCGCGGTTGCCCGTCAGCTTCCACACGAGCGCGTCGACGAGGAACCCACCGTCGAGCGGCAGACCGGGCAACGCGTTGAACGCCGCGACGAACGCGTTGCTCCACGCGAACGCCCCGAGCAGCAGCGGCACGGCGCCGTCGCCGTCACTCGCGCGGTGGCCGAGGAAGCCGATCACCGCGAGCACCGCGTTCGACAGCGGCCCGACGGCGGCGACGAGCGCGCTGCGTCCGGGCGTCGCGTCGGGGGTGTCGTAGCTCGTGTGGCCGCCCATGAGGTCGGCGACGATGTGCGTGACGCGGTAGTGGCAAGCCTGTGCGACGAGGGCGTGCGCCGCCTCGTGGACGAGCACGCTGAGCAGCAGCAACAACGCGTACCCGATGCCGACGACGTACGCGCCGAAACCCCATTCGGGGTGCAGCGAGGCGACCTGCGGGCCGAAGATCGCGACGATGATGACGGCGATGATCGGCCACGTGCGTCCGATGTAGACGGGGACGCCGCGCAGCGAGGCGATCTTGAGGCCGGGTGTGGGCTCGGGCATGCCCCAAGACTATGTGGGCCTCGTGCGCCGGGCCGATTAGACTTCTCGGATGCCCGCTTCGTTGTCTCCGTCGCGCGCCTCCGACTTCATGCAGTGTCCCCTGCTCTATCGCTTCCGCGTCATCGACAAGCTGCCGGAGTCGCCGAGTGCGGCGGCGTCGCGGGGGACGCTCGTCCATTCGGTGCTCGAGCGCATCTTCGACGTCGACGCCCCGAAACGCACGCTCGAGCGGGCGCTCGACCTCGTCCCCCATGCCTGGGAGGACATGCTCACCGACGAACCGGAGCTGGCCGAACTCGCGGGCAGCACACCGCACGATCTCGCGACGTGGCTGCGTGATGCGGAGAAGCTCGTCGAGAAGTGGTTCGCGATGGAGAACCCGCAGTTCCTCGAACCCGCCGAGCGCGAGCTCTACGTCGAGGCCGACCTCGACGGGCTCACGCTGCGCGGGTACATCGACCGCCTCGACGTCGCTCCCGGCGGGCAGATCCGCGTCGTCGACTACAAGACGGGACGGGCGCCGTCGGAGCTCTTCGAGAACAAGGCGTTGTTCCAGATGAAGTTCTACGCGCTCGTCATCTGGCGCACGCGGGGCGTCATGCCGCTCATGCTGCAACTCGTCTACCTGGGCAACAGTCAGTTCTTGCGTTATCAACCCGACGAGGCCGACTTGCTCGCGCTCGAACGCAAGCTCAAGGCGCTGTGGCGCGCGATCGAGCGCTGTGCTCGGACGGGTGACTGGCGGCCCAAGAAGTCGCGCTTGTGCTCGTGGTGCGATCACAAGGCGCTCTGCCCGGAATGGGGCGGCACTCCCCCGCCGCTGCCCGAGCACGCGGCGCGTCTCGCGCTCGATCCCCGCACCACCGGCGACCTCGGAGACGTCGATGGCGACTGAAGGATGACCGTTCGGGCCGGTCGTCGAAGCGGCAGCCACCGTCCGAGTGACGCGTTGCGGGCATCTATCGCCTCCTGCACCGCGCCCGCCTCCGCGGCGAGGCTGACGACAACCGCTCATTCACCAACGTCCATTGAATAAGACGAAGATCGCAGATGGGTACGGGGATCGCAGTTGGGCCGCGCAGGGCCAGGGTCACCGCGCGCGCAGCTGGAATAACCGGCCGCGCCGTCCCGTTCCGCAAGTAGTTGCATTTTCAACTACATGAATGCATGGACCAAGGGAGGCCCTCATGCAGTTCGGCATCTTCACCGTCGGTGACGTCACGACGAACCCGACGACAGGGCGCACCGTCAGCGAGCACGAGCGCATCGCGAACACCGTCGAGATGGCGAAGCTCGCCGACGAGGTGGGCCTCGACGTCTTCGCCACCGGCCAGCACCACAACCCGCCGTTCGTCGCACCGGCCAACCCGGCCGTGCTGATGGCGAACCTCGCGGTGGTGACGAAGAACATCATCCTGTCGACGTCGACGACGCTCATCACGACGACGGACCCGGTGCGCATCGCCGAGGACTACGCCTACGCGCAGCATCTCGCCGGCGGCCGCGTCGACCTCATGCTGGGGCGTGGCAACACCGGCCCGGTCTACCCGTGGTTCGGCAAGGACATCCGCGACGGCATCCCGCTCGCCATCGAGAACTACGCGCTGCTGCGCCGCCTGTGGAACGAAGAGAACGTGACGTGGGAGGGCAAGTTCCGCACACCGCTGCAGGGTTTCACCTCGACGCCGCGCCCGCTCGACGACATCGCGCCGTTCGTCTGGCACGGCTCGATCCGCAGCCCCGAGATCGCGGAGCAGGCCGCCTACTACGGTGACGGTTTCTTCCACAACCACATCTTCTGGCCGCCGCAGCACGCTGCGCAGATGGTGCAGTTCTACCGGGAGCGCTTCGAGCACTACGGTCACGGCCGGGCGCAGGACGCGATCGTCGGCCTCGGTGGGCAGGTGTTCATGGCCGAGTCGAAGGCGAAGGCGATGGAGACGTTCCGCCCCTACTTCGATCACGCGCCGGTCTACGGCGGGGCGGGTTCGTTGGAGGACTACACGCGTCAGACGCCGCTGACGGTCGGCACGCCGGACGAGGTCGTCGAGGCCACGCTCGGCTTCCGCGACTACGTCGGTGACTACCAGCGTCAGCTGTTCCTCATCGACCACGCCGGGTTGCCGCACGCCGAGGTCATGCACCAGATCGAGCTGCTCGGCACGAAGGTCGTGCCGCAGCTGCGCGCCGAGATGGACGTCCGACGCGCCGCCGGCGTGCCTGATGCCCCGACGCATGCCAGCCTGCTGGCTGCGCGCGCTGCCCAGGCGACCGACACGCCCTCGGCTGACGCCGGTCAGATGGGCGGCGTCGAGACAGGTGTGCCGCGTGCTCCGAAGACCGACGACGTGACGGGAACGCGCGCCGAAGACCGTTGAGCATCAGCCCGGTTCGTCGACAACTCGGCTGACCGGGCCGGGCGGGCGACGCCGGCGGCGGCGTTACGCCCAAACTCAGAGCAACGAGACGAAGGAGAACACGATGACGAACTGGACGGCACGCCTCGCCGTGATCAGCGGCGGGCTGAGTGAGGAATCGTCGACGCATCGTCTCGCCCAGCTGCTGAGCGACGCGGTTGTCGAGAGTGCGCGGGAGCAGGGCGGCGAGGTCGTCGTCGAGCGGATCGACCTGCGGGCGCTGGCGCACGACATCACGACGGCGTCGTTGACGGGGTTCGCTCCCCCGGCGCTCGCGGACGCCTACGAGGTGCTGGGCGCGGCCGACGCCGTGGTCGCGGTGACGCCGACGTACAAGGCGAGCTTCACGGGCTTGTTCAAGTCGTTCTGGGACGCGACTGCGGGCGGCGTGCTGAGCGGCGTGCCCGTCATCGTCGGCGCGACGGGCGGTTCCGCCCGACACTCACTGGTGACGGACACCGCCTTGCGACCGCTGTTCGCGTACATGAAGGCGCTCGTCATGCCGACGGCGGTCTACGCCGCGCCCGACGACTGGGCCGGGCGAGGCCTGGAAGCGCGGGCGAGCGAGGCCGCCGGTGAGTTGACGCAACAACTGCAGCGCGTGCTCGGCGCAGCAGACGTGGCGGTGAACGGCGGTTCTGACGCGCGCGTGTCCAAGGATGGGAAAGCGCCGAGAACATCGTCGAAATCGGTTCGTACGCTTGCCGAGACGCGCAATCGGGCGCGCGATCCGTTCGTCGCGGTGCCGACGATGGAAGAGATGTTGCGCCGCTGAGCACGACTCGTGACCGGAGGGGTCCGTCAGGTTCGTCACGAACCTGACGGACCCCTTCGTCACGTTCGTCTGCCGGGATGTGCCATAGTCGGAAGCGTCCTTCGTGGGAGTCCTGAGAACAGGGCTGAGAGGGAGCTGATACTGCTCCGACCGCTACCCGACCTGACCCGGATCATGCCGGCGCAGGCAGCCAAGGAGACCTCATGGTCGCTCATCCTCCGTTCGGTGCCGACGTTCGTCGACGCCTGCTGCGTGGGGTCTTGCCGTGCCTTCGTCCGATCCGAAGGAGGCACCATCATGACGACGTTCAACTCCCGCGACCTCGCGGCCACCACCGACCGAGCAGCCACGTCGCCGGCGTCGGCCCCCGTTCAGACGCGCGCAACCACCCCCGCTGACGGATCGGACGCTCGCCGCAAGCAGTACCGCGACGCGGACGGCCTGCGCGTGCCCTACACCGAGGTCATCCTCGACAACTCCCCCGGCACCGGCGCGGCCAACGCTCCCGTCGAGCTGTACGACACCTCCGGCCCGGGCAGTGACCCCGAGGTCGGGCTGCCGCCGTTGCGCGCCGAGTGGATCGCCGAGCGCGACGACGTCGAGACCTACGCCGGCCGCGAGCGCACCCTGCTCGACGACGGCCGCTCGGCCGTCCGACGCGGTGAGGCGAGCCACGAGTGGCGCGGCGAACGTCGCGCACCGCTGCGCTCCAAGGACGGTGCCGTCGTCACCCAGATGCACTACGCCCGCAAGGGATTGATCACCCCCGAGATGCGATTCATCGCCGCCCGCGAGAACTGCGCCGTCGAACTCGTGCGCAACGAGGTCGCCGCCGGACGCGCGATCATCCCCGCCAACGTCAACCACCCGGAGAGCGAGCCGATGATCATCGGGCGTCGCTTCCTCGTCAAGGTCAACGCGAACATCGGAAACTCGGCCGTGACGTCGTCGATCGCCGAGGAGGTCGACAAGCTGACGTGGGCGACGACGTGGGGCGCCGACACCGTCATGGACCTGTCGACCGGTGACGACATCCACACGACGCGCGAGTGGATCCTCCGCAACTCCCCCGTCCCGATCGGCACCGTGCCGATCTACCAGGCCCTCGAGAAGGTCAACGGTGAGGCCGACAAGCTGACGTGGGAGATCTTCCGCGACACCGTCATCGAGCAGTGCGAGCAGGGCGTCGACTACATGACGATCCACGCCGGCGTGCTGCTGCGCTACGTGCCGATGACGGCCGAGCGCATCACGGGCATCGTCAGCCGCGGCGGCTCGATCATGGCCGGCTGGTGTCTCGCGCACCACGAGGAGAACTTCCTCTACACCCACTTCGACGAGCTGTGCGAGATCTTCGCCCGCTACGACGTCGCCTTCTCCCTCGGTGACGGCCTGCGCCCCGGCTGCACCGCCGACGCCAACGACGAGGCGCAGCTTTCCGAGCTGCGCACCCTCGCCGAGCTGACGAAGCGGGCATGGCAGTTCGACGTCCAGGTCATGGTCGAGGGCCCCGGGCACGTGCCGCTCGACCTCGTCGAGGAGAACGTGCGCCTGCAGCAGGAGTGGTGTGACGGCGCGCCGTTCTACACGCTCGGCCCGCTCGTCACCGACGTCGCACCCGGCTACGACCACATCACTTCCGCCATCGGCGCGACGACGATCGCGATGGGTGGCACCGCGATGCTGTGCTACGTCACGCCGAAGGAGCACCTCGGCCTGCCGAACCGTGATGACGTCAAGACCGGCGTCATCACGTACAAGCTCGCGGCGCACGCCGCGGACGTCGCGAAGCGCCACCCCGGCGCGCGAGCGTGGGACGACGCGTTGAGCAAGGCGCGCTTCGAGTTCCGTTGGAACGACCAGTTCAACCTGTCGCTCGACCCCGACACCGCGCGCGAGTTCCACGACGAATCGCTGCCCGCCGAGGCGGCGAAGACAGCACACTTCTGCTCGATGTGCGGGCCGAAGTTCTGCTCGATGCGCATCAGCCAGGACGTGCGCGACCGCTTCGGCGACGCCGGCGCCCAGCAGCGCGTCGTCAGCGAGAGCGAGGCGCGCGAGGGCATGCAGCAGATGTCGAAGACGTTCGTCGAGCTCGGGCGCAGCGTCTACGTCGACCCCGACACCGCCCACGCCCTGGCAACCCCCACGCCCCAGGACTGACGGGTTCGCAACGGTGAGGGGTGGAGCAACTCGACTCCGCCCCTCACCGACTCTTGTCTCCGTCCGTGCCCGCCCCATCTGCGATCTACGTCCACATTCGCGAACGGCGTACCCATCTGCGATTTTCGGTCACATTCGCCTGTGCCACGGCCTGCCGGGCCGGCTCGAGCATCAGCGCGTCGCGCGAGCTTGCTCCGCCAGACGCGGCAGGTCGTCGAGGCTGACGGCGGCGAGGTCGGGGACGACGACGAGGCCGTCGAGCTGCGGAATCTCGACGAGATGCGGCACGGCGAGCGTGGGGACGCCGGCCGCGACGGCCGAGCGCACGCCCGTCGCCGAATCCTCGATCGCGACGCACTGATCCGGGCGCAGGCCCAGCTCGGCCGCGGCCCGCACGTACGCCTCCGGGTCCGGCTTGCCCGCACTCACCATGTCACCGGTGACGACGACCTCGAACGTCCCGGCCGGCAGCGCGTCGACGAGCACCCGCGCGAACGACTCGTACGACATCGTGACGAGCGCGCACGGCATCCCCGCCTCGTGGGCGGCGAGCAGCAGCTCCTGCGCGCCGGGGCGCCACGGCACGTGCTGCTTCAGCTTCTCGATGACCTGCTCGAGCAGGATGTCGACGATCTCGTCCGGCGTCAACGGAATACCCGTCTGATCCTTGATCATCCGACCCGTGACGGGCAGCGCGTTGCCGACGAGCTGGAACGCCTGCTCCTCGCTCCACGACGCCCCGTACGACTCGATCAGGCCGCGCTCGGCCTCCATCCAGTACGGCTCGGTGTCGATGACGGTGCCATCCATGTCCCACAGGATCGCGCGGGGGGCATGCGAACCATGCGCCGCGCGCGAGGACGCCGATGAGTCGAGCGCGTCGAGGCGGGCGTCGAGATGGTTCAGGTGCGGCGTCGGGTTCACGCGTCAGTCCTCCGGGTCGTATCCGAGGTTGGGGGCCAGGTGGCGCTCGGCCTCGGCCATCGTCCATCCCTTGCGCTCAGCGTAGTCGGCGACCTGATCGCGCCCGATCCGCCCGACGACGAAGTACTGCGCCTGCGGATGCGCGAAGTACCACCCGCTCACGGACGCGCCGGGCCACATCGCGCGCGACTCGGTCAGTTCGACCCCGATCGACGCGGTCACGTCGAGCAGGTCGAACAGCGTGTCCTTCTCGGTGTGCTCGGGGCACGCCGGGTAGCCGGGCGCGGGACGGATGCCCTGGTAGCGCTCCCTGATGAGTTCGTCGTTCGACAGCTTCTCCCCTGCCTCGTAACCCCAGAACTCGCGACGCACACGCTCGTGCAGCCGCTCGGCGAACGCCTCCGCGAGGCGGTCGGCGAGGGCCTCGAGCAGGATCGCCGAGTAGTCGTCGAGGTCGTCCTTGAACGCGCGGATCCGCTCCGGCAGCTCCGTCCCAGCCGTCACGGCGAACGCACCGACCCAGTCGTCGGCCGCACCCGTAGGGGCGACGAAGTCGGCGAGCGAGCGGTTCGGCACGCCGTCACGGTGCGTGCCCTGCTGACGCAGGTGGTGCAGGCGCGCCACCTCGGCCGAACGCGACGCGTCGCCGAACAGCACGGTGTCGTCACCGTCGGCCTGCGCCGGCCAGAACCCGATGACACCCGCCGGGTGCAACCAGCCCTCGTCACTGATGCGGTCGAGCATCGTCTGCGCGTCGTCGTACAGCTTGCGCGCCGCCTCGCCCTGCGCGGGGTTGCTCAGGATGTCGGGGAAGCGCCCCTTCATCTCCCAGGCGGCGAAGAACGGCTGCCAGTCGATGTACTCACGCAGCTCGCTCACCGGGTAGTCGGTGAACACCCTCGTCACGGGGGCGCCGTCGACGGCAAGGGCCGGAGCGTCGGGAACGCCTGCAGCCCAGTCCATCTCGGTGACGTTGGCCCGCGCCTCGTCGAGCGTCAGCAACGGACGCTCGTCGCGCTTGGCCGCGTGTCGGGCGCGCAACGCGTCGTAGTCGGCGCCGACGTCGGCTAGCAGAGCCTCGCGCCGCTCCCCCGTCGACAACAGTGCGGCGACGACCGGCACCGAACGCGAGGCGTCCTTCACCCATACGACGGGCTCGTCGTAGCGTCCGTCGATCTTGACGGCCGTGTGCGCACGCGACGTCGTCGCGCCGCCGATGAGCAGCGGCTGCGTGAACCCCTGGCGCTGCATCTCGGACGCGAGGTGCACCATCTCGTCGAGCGACGGCGTGATGAGGCCCGACAGCCCGATGATGTCGGCGTCGTGCTCGCGCGCAGCGTCGAGGATCTTCTGCGGAGCGACCATGACGCCGAGGTCGATCACCTCGTAGTTGTTGCACTGCAGCACGACGCCGACGATGTTCTTGCCGATGTCGTG
>ERZ941706.63-NODE-63-length-37494-cov-13.967494_pt1 | contig 37494 bp, 30 predicted proteins | sample MGYA00521232_ERZ941706 | MGnify/ENA primary metagenome ERZ941706 (study PRJEB32759, sample SAMN07749893) | skin metagenome | biome: transportation; feature: city; material: polyester macromolecule | host: Homo sapiens | place: Hong Kong:ER line | collected...
GCTCGCATGTTGTCGGTGGCGCCGACTAACGTGGGAGGCCAAGGCGTCGACGATCGACGCCGACCTTCACAGGAGGAGGAACCATGATCCGTCGCATCGCGCGTACCGCGCTCGCCAGCTACTTCCTCAACGAGGCGGCCAAGGCGTTCACCAACACGAAGTCGCAGGCCGCCGAGGCCGCGCCGTTCGTCGAGTTCGTCAGCCGCGAGAGCGGCAGCAAGGTGCCGAACGACCCCGAGATGATCGTCAAGGGCCAGGGCGCGCTCATGGGTGCCGCCGGCACCGCCCTCGCGCTCGGCAAGTTCCCGCGCCTGTCCGCGGCTCTGCTCGCCCCGACGGTCGGCGCGAACGCCTACATGCACGAGGCGTTCTGGGCCGAGAAGGACCCGGAGGTGAAGGCACGCAAGCAGTCCAACTTCTTCCGCACTGCTGCCATCGTCGGTGGCGTGCTGCTCGCCGCCGCCGACACCGCGGGCAAGCCGGGCCTCGCCTGGCGTACCTCGCACGGCGTCGACGTCACGCGCCGTGAGGCCAAGCGCGCCGCGAAGACGGCTCGTCGCGAGGCCAAGCTCATGGCCGCCGTCGCCGGGAGCAAGCTGCCCTCATGACCTCCGGCAGTACGAGCGCTCGCGCAGCGGGCCTCGACATGAAGAACTCCGACATGACGACCCCCGCCGCGACGAGCGCCGCTTCCGCGAACCCGACGACCGACTGGCCCGCACCTCGCGCGGACCGGCCGGTCGTCGGCGCGTTCAGCGTCCCCGGCTCGAAGTCCCTGACGAACCGCTACCTCGTCCTCGCCGCCCTCGCCGACGACGACTCTCTCCTGCGGGCGCCGTTGCGCTCGCGCGACACCCTCCTCATGGCGCAAGCACTGCGCGCGATGGGCGTCCAGGTCGAGGACGTGCCCGGAGACTCCCCCGAGGGCGACGACTGGCACGTCACTCCTGCACCCTTTCGGGGCCCCGCGCAGGTCGACTGCGGCCTCGCCGGCACCGTCATGCGCTTCCTCCCGCCGGTCGCCGCCCTCGCGGACGGGCCGGTCGCCTTCGACGGCGACGAGCACGCCCGCAATCGCCCCATGGGTCCTGTCCTGCAGGCCCTCGCCGACCTCGGCGTCCGCATCGACGACGACGGCCGCCGCGCACTGCCGTTCACCGTCCACGGCACCGGAGCCGTCAAGGGCGGGCGCGTCGAGGTCGACGCCTCGACGAGTTCGCAGTTCGTCTCCGCACTACTGCTCTCCGGCGCGCGCTTCGACGAGGGCGTGACGATCGTCCACACCGGCGCAACGCTGCCGAGCATCCCCCACATCGACATGACGGTCGAGGTGCTGCGTGACGCGGGCGTCGTCATCGAGGTCGGTGACGACGTCGACGCCGACGGGCGCGGCAGCTACGCGTGGAGCGTCGAACCCAGCGACATCCGCGCGCTCGACGTCATGGTCGAGCCCGACCTGTCGAACGCTGCCCCCTTCCTCGCGGCGGCCGCCGTCACGGGTGGCGAGGTGTTCATGGCCGACTGGCCGACGTTCACGACGCAGCCGGGCGATCACATCCGTGGCGTTCTCGAGCGCATGGGCTGCAAGGTGACGCTCGATCGTGACGGTCTGCGTGTGCGCGGCCCCGAAAGCGGTCGTCTGCGGGGCATCGACGTCGACCTCACCGAAGCGTCCGAGCTGACGCCCGTCGTCGTCGCCCTGTGCGCGCTCGCCGACGGTGGCAGCCGCATCCGCGGCGTCGCCCACATCCGCGGCCACGAGACCGATCGACTCGCGGCGCTCTCGCGCGAGTTCACGGCGATCGGGGCGCAGGTGCACGAGACCGAGGACGGTCTCGTCATCACCCCGGTGCCGCGAGAAGTGCTGCACGGCGGGCTGTTCCACACGTACGACGATCACCGCATGGCGATGGCGGCTGCGGTCGTCGGGCTCGTCGTCGACGGCATCGTCGTCGAGAACGTCGGCACGACCGCCAAGACGCTGCCGCACTTCGACCGGCGGTGGGAGGCGCTGCTCGACGGCACGAGTGCGGCGCACGAGCCGGCGCTGCAGCGGACGGTCTGAGATGGCGAGTCGCAACTGGAGTGAGTCCGACGTGCGCGTGCGCCCCAACCGCAAGGGATCTCGGCCCCGCACGAAGGATCGCCCCAAGCACGCCGACGCCGTCATCGGCATGGTGACGGGTGTCGACCGCGGCCGCTGGTCGGTCCTGCTCGACGGACGGCAGATCACGGCGATGCGCGCCCGCGAGCTGACGCGCACGCCCATCGTCGTCGGTGACCGTGTTGCGCTCGTCGGCGACACGAGCGGTCACGAGGGCTCGCTCGCGCGCATCGTGCGCGTCGAGGAACGCTCGAGCGTGCTGCGCCGCACCGCCGACGACACCGACCCGTACGAGCGCGTCATCGTCGCGAACGCCGACCAGCTCGTCATGGTGACGGCGGTCGCGAACCCCGAGCCGCGGACCGGCCTCATCGACCGCTGCCTCGTCGCCGCCTACGACGCGGGGCTCGACCCGCTGCTCGCGCTGACGAAGGCCGACCTTGGCGACCCGGCGCCGTTCCTCGCGAACTACGCCGACCTCGACGTGCCGCACAGCGTCACGTCGGCGCACGAGCTGAGCGACGCCCAACGGGACGAGCTGATCGCGTCCGGTGGTCGTGTCGCCCGTGACCTCGACGGTCTCGACGACCTGCGCGCCCGCCTCGCCGGGCGTGTCAGCGTCCTCGTCGGGCACTCCGGCGTCGGCAAGTCGACACTCGTCAACGCCCTCGTTCCGGATGCCGCGCGCACGACCGGCCACGTCAACGACGTGACGGGACGCGGGCGCCACACCTCGACGTCGGCGATCGCCCTCGAACTTCCCGGGCCGGAGGGCGGCTGGATCATCGACACCCCCGGCATTCGTTCGTTCGGCCTCGCACACATCGACCCGACGACGATCGTCGACCACTTCCCCGAGCTCGCCCCCGGCACTGCCGAATGCCCACGCGGCTGCTCGCACGACGAGGCCGACTGCGCGCTCGACGCCTACGTCGCCGCGGGTCACGCCGGCACGACGGGCCCGGCACGCCTGGCGTCGTTGCGTCGTCTGCTGCGCTCGCGCCACGTGCCCGACAAGGACGAGCACCTCGAGCGACGCTGAACCCGACCGCGGGGTAGACGAGTGAGCACTCACTCGCCTACCCCGCCACCGCGTGCTCGCGGTGCCGGCGAGCCGGTAGCGTGGGCGCAATGAGCGACACCCTGCGCGACCCCAGCCCGTACCACGACGACCTGCGCCTGGCCCACGTCCTCGCCGACTCGGTCGAGGAGATCACGATGTCGCGCTTCGGCGCCGCCGACCTGCAGGTCGAGTCGAAACCCGACCTCACCCCCGTGACGGAGGCCGACCGCGAGGCCGAACGCGTCATCCGCGAGAACCTCAAGCGCGCGCGCCCGCGCGACGCCATCAAGGGTGAGGAATTCGGCACGAGCGGCGACGCCGATCGGCTGTGGATCATCGACCCCATCGACGGGACGAAGAACTACGTGCGCGGTGTGCCCGTCTGGGCGACCCTCATCGCCCTCGTCGACGCGGGCACGCCCGTCGTCGGTCTCGTCGCCGCACCCGCACTGCACCGCCGCTGGTGGGCCGCGCAGGGCACCGGCGCGTGGACCGGACGCAGCCTCACGAGCGCGACGTCGATCAGCGTCTCGAAGGTCGACAGGCTGGCGGACGCCTCTCTCAGCTATTCCTCGTTCAACGGCTGGGCCGAACGTGGCAAGGACATGGACCTGTTCCGCCTGTCGAAGGAATGCTGGCGTTCACGCGCCTACGGCGACTTCTTCTCGCACATGCTCGTCGCGCAGGGAAGCGTCGACATCGCGCCCGAACCGGAGCTCGAGGACTACGACATGGCGGCGCTCGTGCCCATCGTCACCGAGGCAGGCGGCCGCTTCACCGGCCTCGACGGACGCCCCGGCTGCTGGAGCGGCAACGGCGTCTCGACGAACGGCCTGCTCCACGACGAGGTGCTCGCTCGTCTCGGCGACGACTCCCCCGCGCCGTCCCTCATCCCGGGCGACTGACGACGACGGCGCCCCGCTCGCGTGAGCGGGGCGCCGTCGCGCATCGCACGGATTCGTGCGACCGGAATCAGGCCTTCGGCGTCTCAGACTGCTTCTCGAGCGCCGGCGCGTCCGCACCGTCAACGGCTTCGAGCTGCGCGCTGCCCTTCGACAGCTCGAGCAGGCCGGGCACGTCGACGCTCGGGTGGTACTTCTCCCCGAGTTCGGCGATCGCGAGACGCGCGTGGACCTGCTGCTCCGTGGCGGTGCGCTCGTCGCGGCTGTCGCTCGCGAACGCAACGGCCCAGCTCAGCATCGTCGACAGGCGCGACTTGAAGCCGATGATGTAGACGAGGTGAACGCCGAGCCACATGAGCCACGCGATGAACCCCTCCGTCTCGAGGCGGCCCACCTTCGTCACGGCCGAAAAACGGGAGATCGTCGCCATCGAGCCCTTGTCGAAGTACTTGAACTTCGCCGGGGCCGGCTCACCCTTGACGCCCGCGAGGATCGACTTGGCCGCGAACTTTCCGCCCTGGATCGCCACCTGCGCGACGCCGGGCAGCTTGTCGAGGCTCATCATGTCGCCGACGACGAAGATCTCCGGGTGGCCGGGCAGCGTCAGGTCGGGCTGCACGGAGATGCGCCCGGCGCGGTCGACCTCGGCGCCCGTCTTGTCACCGAGCAGCTTGCCGAGCGGGCTCGCGGCGACGCCTGCGGCCCACACCTTGCACGCGGAGTCGATGCGGGTGACGGTGCCGTCCTGCGTCTTCATCTCGATGCCCGTGGCGTCGACATTCGTCACCATCTGCCCGAGCAGCACCTCGACGCCCATGCTCTCGAGCTGCTTCTTCGCCTTCTCGCCGAGGTTCTTGCCGAACGGCGGCAGCACCTGCGGCGCCGCATCGACGAGGACGATGCGCGCGTCCTTGGGGTTGATGTGGCGGAAGTCCTCGGCGAGGGTGCGGTTGGCGAGTTCGCTGATCTGCCCGGCCATCTCGACGCCCGTCGGGCCGGCCCCGACGACGACGAACGTCAGCAGCGTGCGCACGTCGTCCCACTCGCCGGCGGCCGCGGCCACTTCCGCTGTCTCGAAGGCACCGAAGATGCGACCTCGCAGCTCGAGCGCGTCGTCGATGCTCTTCATGCCGGGCGCGAACTCGGCGAAGTGGTCGTTGCCGAAGTACGACTGCCCCGCGCCGGCCGCGACGATGAGCGAGTCGTAGTCGTACGTCTGGGTCGAGTCGAGCAGTTGCGCGAAGACGCGCTTGTTCTCGACGTCGATGTCGCTGACCGTGCCCAGGAAGACCTCGACGTTCTTGACCTTCTTGAGCACCTCGCGCGTGCTCGGGGCGATGACGCCCTCGCTGAGGATGCCGGTCGCGACCTGGTACAGCAGCGGCTGGAACAGGTGATGCGTCGTCGAGGAGATGAGGACGACGTCGACGTCCTCGTCCTTGAACTGGGTCGCGGCGAACAGACCGCCGAAGCCGGAGCCGATGATGACGACGCGGTGGCGCGTGGCGCTCTTGTGTGCAATACCCATGGATTCCTCGCAGATCTCGCGTGCGTGTCGCCTGGCCCGATCACGCTTGGACGCTGCCCCCAGCTTACTCATTCCCGACGCCCACCCATGGGTGTGTCGCGGCCGGTAGGCTGCCCCATGACACGGGCGCGCCCGACCACCGACATCGGCGGGCCGACACCCGGATGACAACGACGGATCGACGTAGGACGGGACGGCGCCCCGCGCCGCGAACGGAGTGGACGATGAGCGAACGAGGCCGCGAGCCGTACCCCATCCAGTGGAACGCGCCCGCCACGGGCACCGCGCAGCCGGCGTGGGCCGGGCCGCGACCGGATGCCCAGCTCGACGCGCCCGCCGCGCAGGCTGACGCTCCGGCTGCCGGTGGCCGTTCGTCGGGCGATGCCCCGGCCGCGCCGCAGCAGAGGGATGCGCGACAGATGGACGCGAGCTCGGCCGACGAGCGGGGCGCCGGCCCGGCCGCTCCCGGGCAGCTCGGCAACCCGTGGAACGACGCCCAGCCCGCCGCCACGCCCGTGGGGTGGGCAGGCGAACAGCAGCCCGCCGGGCGGCCTGCGCCCGGCGATGCAGGTCAGCACGCGGCGCCCTCGGCGCCTCACGCGGTGGGCTCCGACCCCGCTGACGGTGCATCCGAGTCGCCGCGCCACGACCAGGCCGACGGCGACGCCGACCAGGCACCCCGCGGTGGCGCCTCACCCGTCGGAGCCGTGCCCGCGCCGGCAGCCGACGCGCAGGCGACGAGCCCGTCGAACGGCTACCCGTCGGCACCTCCGTCGGGTGGTTACCCGTCCGCACCTCCGTCTGGGGGCTATGCGTCGGCTCCCCCGTCGAACGGGTACTCCTCGAGCGGGTACGAGTCGGCGCCGCCTCAGGTCGTCGGCCAGAACGACGATCTGCCGGAGGACTCGCTGACGATCGGCCGCAGCCGCAGCAACAGCATCGTGCTCGACGACATGCTCGTCTCGCGCCGACACGTCGTCATCACGGCGGAGGATGAGGGTCTGCTGCTGCGCGATCTCGGGTCGCGCAACGGCACGTTCGTCAACGGGCGCCGCGTCGAGCAGACATTGCTGCACGAAGGCGACCGCATCGGCATCGGCGCCTCCACCTTCGAGGTGCGCGACGGCTGGCTCGTCTCGGTCTGAGCCGCGAACACCCGTCCGGGCCGGCCGCGATCCAACCTGGACATCGACCACAGCAGCGCCCGTGGGCGCTGGAACGCTCCGGGAGGGAAGCGTGGGAATACAAGAACTGACGGTGCAGGTCGACGGGCACGTCGTGCGGTTGCAACCAGGTGAGAGCGTGACGATCGGCCGCGGCCGCGACTGCGACATCACGATCGTCGACGTCGACGTCTCGCGACGCCACGCTCAGGTGAGCGCGCAGGGCGGGGGGTGGCAGGTGCGTGACCTCGACAGCTCGAACGGCACCTGGGTCGACGGCCAGCGCGTGCACGGTTACCGCGATCTGCGCGGTGGTGAGGACGTCCGACTCGGCGGGCCCCGTGGGACGCGAGTCGAGTTCTCGCGAAGTTCCACCCCAGCAGGTGAGCAGGTCGCGCGCAGTGTCGACCCGAACGGCGCGAGCCCGTCACAGGCCCCGCCTGAGGCAACCTCGATCTCCGTGCCGATGCCGCGTCGCAGCAGCGGCGCTTCGAGCGCTGCGCCCACGCCCGACGCCACGACCGGTTCGAGCCTGAAGACCGGCCCGATCCGGCTGCCCCGCCCCCCGCAGGCCCCCGCCGAGCGACGTGCGAGCGGCGACGTGTTCCAGGGATGGACCGGGCAGCTCGAGCCCGAACCCACCGGCCGCATGACCGTCCAGGGCGCCGTCCCGCAGGCCATGGCCCTGCCGTCGGGCACCATCACCATCGGTCGCGGCACCGAGAACGAGATCGTCGTGCGCGACCTGCTCGCGAGCCGGCGTCACGCCCGCCTCGTGCCGCAGGGCGACAGCTTCGCCGTCGAGGATCTCGGCAGCAGCAACGGCACCTACATCAACGGTGCGCGCATCACCCGCGGCACCTTGCGCGAGGACGACCTGCTCGCCGTCGGTCACACCCGATTCACGTTGAAGAACGGGCGTCTCGTCGCGAGCGAGGACGAAGGTGACGTCACCTTCGTCGCCAACCACCTGTCGTTCTCGCTGCCCGACGGCAAGAAGCTGCTCGACGACGTCAGTTTCGGCCTCGAAGGATCGAGCCTCGTCGCCGTCATCGGCCCCTCGGGTGCGGGCAAGTCGACGCTGCTCAAGGCCCTCATCGGTGCCCAGAAGGCTACCGAGGGCGAGGTCTACTACGACGGACGAGACCTCTACGACAACTACGAGGATCTGCGCCACCGTATCGGCGTCGTCCCGCAGGACGACGTCGTCCACCCCGAGCTGACGGTCCGTCAGGCCCTGCGGTACGCGGCCGAGCTGCGCTTCCCCGCCGACCTCGATCGTGAGTCGCGCGAGGCCCGCGTCGAGGAGGTCATCGACGAACTGGGGCTGACGGAGCACGCCACCACCCAGGTCTCACGCCTGTCCGGTGGCCAACGCAAACGCACATCCGTTGCCCTCGAGCTGCTGACGCGCCCGTCGCTGCTCTTCCTCGACGAACCGACCTCCGGCCTCGACCCGGGCCTCGACAAGCGCGTCATGCTGACGCTGCGCGGCCTCGCCGACGGCGGCCGCACCGTCGTCGTCATCACGCACAACGTCGCGAGCCTCGGCGTGTGCGACCGGGTGCTCATGCTCGCACCGGGCGGACGGGTCGCCTACTTCGGCCCGCCCGACGAGATGCTGCCCTACTTCTCGGCGAGCGATCACGCCGATGTGTTCAACACCGTCACCGACGACCCGCAGCGCTCGCAGGACGTGTTCCGCTCCTCGGCGATGATGGACAGCCAGGTGTCCGCTCCCCTGAGCGCGCCGCGCCCGTCCGCGTCGTCGCAGCGGGACGTGCCACCGCGTCAGCAGTCGATCTTTCGTCAGCTGTCGACGCTCATCCGACGCCAGTTCAGGGTCATCGCGGCCGACCGCGGCTTCGTCGCCTTCATGCTGCTGCTCCCCATCGCCCTCGCGGGCCTGGCGATGCTCGTACCGGGCACGCACGGGCTGAAGACGGTCTTCTTCGAGCAGGAACTCATCGCCAACGGGGGCGACCCCGGCAAGGTGACGCTGCGGGCTGAAGGAACCCAGATCATGACGCTCATCGTCATGGGATCGGTCTTCATGGGGTTGGCCGCCACCATCCGCGAACTCGTCGCCGAGCGCCCGATCTTCTTGCGGGAGAAGGCCGTCGGACTGTCACCCTTCGCCTACATCGGCAGCAAGGTCGTCACGTACGGGCTGCTCGTCGCGGTGCAGTGCGCCATCCTCGTCCTGCTCGTCATCGCGGGCAAGGGCGCGCCGACCGCCCCCGTCGCGCTCGCCAACACGACGCTCGAGACGTTCGTCCTCGCCTTCCTGACGGGGCTCGCGGCTGTCGCGATCGGCCTCGCGTTGTCGAGCTTCGCGAAGACGAACGAGCAGGTCATGCCGATGCTCGTCATCGTCATCATGGGCGCGCTGGTCTTCTCGGGTGGGCTGTTCGATCTCGACAGCCAGCTCATGCGCGGCCTCGGCAGCATCTTCCCGAGCCGCTGGGGCCTGGCCATGGGTGCCCAGACCGCCGACGTCAAGACGAGCATGACGATCCCCGGCCGTTCCCGCTCGTGGGATCCGTTCTGGGTGCGGGACACCGACCACTGGCTCATCGCCGCGGCCGCGCTGATCGCCATCTTCGTGGTCGGCACGACCATCGCCTGGTGGAGCTCGCGCCGCCGCAAGAGCATGTGAGGCCCGCCGGGCTCACGAGTCCTCGAACATCGCCCGGAAACGCGTCAGCCACGACGCGTTTCCGAGCGATGTTCGTCAGGGAGTGTTCCGTCAGTAGCGCAGGTCGCTCCACACGCCGGCATGATCGGTGCCGGGGACGGTGAAGGTGCCCGCGTCGACGGGCACGAAACCGCGCGTGAGGATGTGGTCGATCTGGGCGAACGGCGGCACGACGGCGTCCTGCGGCCACGTCGGCGGCCAGTTGCCATGCCGGGCGGGAAAGGCGTCGATGAGTCCATCCGCGAGATGCCGGAACGCCGGGTGCGCCGCCGAGGCGTTGAAATCGCCCGCCATGACGAGGTGCGGCGCGTTCTCGCCGCGTTGCCAGCGTCCCAGCGCCTCGAGCTGCGGGCGCCAGTGGTTCGCGCCGTCCTGCAGCGGCGGGTAGGTGTGCACGCCGTGCACGGTGACATCGGCGCCGGGTGCTGCGACCGTCACGATCGGCATCTGCAGGTCGTAGGGGCCGAGGTGGCGGCCGTCGTCAAGCGTGTGCAGCGGGTAGCGCGACAGGACGGCCGTGCCGCGTGAGCCGTCGTCGACGAGCCCCGAGGCGCGGTACGGCAGCCGCCCACCCAGACCCGCGGCGTCGAGCAGGCGCAGCTTCACGGCCGTTGTCTCGGGCATGACGACGACGTCCGGGCGCACCCGGGCGACCTCAGCGGCGACGGCGCCTGCGTCAGCGCCTCCGAACTCGAGGTTGAGCGCGAGGACACGCAGGTGCCGCTGGCCGGCAGCATGCTGCACCGACGACGGCGGGCTCGGATGCTGCGCGAGTGCCACGCCTGCCGCCGTTGCGGCGACGAGCATGGGAAGCGCCGCGAGGAGCGCCGCGCGCCGGCGTACGAGCACCGCCGCGACGAGCATCACCGCGGCGATCAGCACCCAGACCGGCGTGAGCGCCTGCAGAACGGGCACGACGTTACCGATGAGCACGTCGCACCACATGAGAGCGCACAGCGCGGCAGTGAGCAGGCACGCGAGCGCGATGACGACACCGAGCACGCGACGAACGCGGCCTGCGGGCCTCGTCACCCAGCGTTTCGACTTGCTTCCCGACCGATCCTCGACGGCGCTTCGCCCGAATCGTGCCCTCCGCCCGCTCGAGCCGCCCTTCTCTCGATCATCGACCGCGTTCACCGTGGTCGACGCAGGTGAGCTGCCGGCATGCTCTCCGGCGCACTGATCACCGTCGGCCTGCGCACCCTGATCGCTCACCGCGCTCCCCCGTGACGCAGGCGCTCCATCTCACGGCGGTCTTTCTTCGTCGGACGCCCAGCGCCGCGGTCACGCACCGGGATCTGCGGGATGGTCTCGCGCTGGCGCGGCGGCGTCGACTCGACGTAGCACTGCGCCGCGACGGGCGCCCCGACGCGCTTCTTGACCAGGCCCGTGACATGCACGATGCGGTCGAAGCCCTGCTGCCGCACGCGCAGATCGGCGCCCACCGTCACGCTCGTCGACGGCTTGACGGTCGCACCGTTCATGCGGACGTGCCCGGCGCGACACGCGGTCGTCGCCGCCGAGCGGGTCTTGTACAACCGGACAGCCCACAACCAGGCATCGATGCGGACGCTGCCCTCCACCCCCGACGTCATGCTCATGGGCGCCAGGGTAAGCCACCTCCCTGCACCGACGCTGGGCCGGCTCGCAGATCTCGCGGCGCCCAGCCGGATGGCGACTGACTCACAGGGAGGCACGTCATACGCTGCTTCCCTGTGAGTTCGTCGCCATCCTGCGTTGGGCTCGCCCGCGGCATCGTCCTACGACCGGGCGCGCATCGTGGCGTCTCGACCCTGAGCACCTGCCCCCGTGCTCGTCGCTGATCGCGCTCGTCGCTCGCCGCTCATCGGGCGCGGCGCAGGCGGCGCGTCGCGCTCAGCAGTGCACCCGCCGCACCGGGGAACGACACGACCAGCGCGCCCGGGTCGCGATCGCTCGATACGTGGTCGGTCTCGACGACCGGGCCGACGCCCGGAGGCGTCTGGCTGGGGCGCCTCGCAGGTGGCGGCGGCGTCGAGCTCGGGTGGGTCGCCGGAATCGAACCGTCCTCGACCGGCCCGGTCGGTGACCATCCGGACGTGGGTGTACCGCCGGCCGGAGTACCGCAGTGCAGGTCCGTCGCGATCTTCGCAGCGACCGCGCCGGTGCGGGGGTCGACGAACGCGAGTGTGTGGCGCCCGTCCGGCACCCCGAGTGCGCCATAGTCATGGCTCGCGGGCCGAACCTGAGCGCCCGCGTAGCCGACCCCGTCGAGGGTGACGTTCCACCGCGCCGGCGTGTTCGCGAAGTTGACGACCCACACCCCGGCATAGCCGTGGCCCCTGTCACACGTCGTGCCGAGGAACGCGGCGGCCGCCGGGTAGGTGACACCGATGCTTCCGGCGATGTCGCGTCGTTCCGCCGCCGTCCCGTGCTTGATGGCCCAGGCGAGCATCGCGTCGTCGGAGGTCGCCGCGGCCGCGCTCGCGAGCACGGGCATGGCCGAACGGCTCGCGCGGCATTCCGTGACCGACCCGTTGCGCAGACGGCCCACCAGCCCCCAACCGAGACGAATCAGGTGGCCTACGACGCGATGCGAGCTCACACGATGGCTCAGGTTCGAGCCGCGAGCAGGTGACATGCCGGTGAATCGGCCGGCGACCGGACGACGTCAGTGCGTCGGGTGCGGCTCTGTTGCCCGTCTGCTGCGCGCGATCGCGGCGGCGAGCGTCAGCAGGATCGTCAGGCTGAGCACCGGGACGGCCTCGCTGATGACGGTCTCGAGCGGGTCGTGGTGCAGTTCGGCTCCGTTGTCGCGCGGCACGCTCTGGTACATCCCGGTGAGCACCCAGAGCCCGAGCAGGAAAGCCTGCGCCGCGATCGCCGGGTACAGCCCCTTGGCCCAACCGCGCGTCGCGAGGATCGCCCACACGGCGAACAGCGGAACGAGGACGAGGTGGTGGTACCAGGTGATCGGGCTGACCGCGCCCGTCGTGACGAAGATGACGAGGACAGCGCCCACGTCGTCGTCACGACGCAGCAGCGCGGCCGTGACGAACACCCCCGCGACGAGCGCCGCCGCGATGACGAGCAGGCGGACGAGGCCGGCGCCCGGCACGTCGTGCATGACGCGCGCGACGAGGCCCGACAGCGACTGGTTCCACTCACTCTCCGGCGCGCCGGGCCGGCTCGTGTCCCACAACGCCGACGTGAAGTACGTGACGACCTCGTGCGGCAGCACGATCGCCGAGACGCCAACGGTGACGACGCCCGCCCCCAGCGCGCGCAGGGCGCTCGCGTGGTCGCGGGTGAACAGGCGCGGGACGGCGGCGAGCGCCGGCGTCACCTTGACGCCCGCAGCCAGGCCGGTGAGCACGCCTGACAGCCGAGCCCCCGCGAGGCGCCGGCGGCCGAGACCGAGGTAGTCCTCGACGACGAACCAGGCCATGACGAGGTTGATCTGGCCGAAGGCGAGCGTGCCGCCGACGGCGTCCGAGCGCGCGGCGAGCAGCACCCCACCCGCGGCGGCGAGGGGCGTGAGGGCTCCCGTCGCCAAGCCGGGGGCCGGGGCTCGCTCCCCCAGCCTCCACTGTGCGATCGAGCGATCCGCGAGCAACCAGCAGATGCGGAACAGTGCGACGAGGCTGCCGAGCGTCAGCAGCGCCGTCGCGACAGACCGCGCCAATGCGGCGAGCGGCGCGAAGGCCAGGACGGCGAACGGCGGATAGGTGAACGGCCAGCCGTCACCGAACCGGCCCTCGTACAGATCGGCTGTGCCGTTCAGCGTCTTCGTCGTCGCGTCGAGGTAGATGCGGGTGTCGAACAGCGTCCAGTTCCAGGAGCGCAGCTGCAGGATGGCGCTGACGGTCACGAACGCGCAGGCGAGCAGGTACACGAGCCACGCCTCGCGACGAAACGAACGCCCCATGAACTCCCCCTCGTCCGGCCACCTCGAGCGGCCGGCCTGCTCGACAGTGAGCCACCGTCGGCGCACTGAACTCGATGTCATCACCACGACGATCTCACGACAAAAAAGCCCGCCGCCTCTGAGATCAGAAGCGGCGGGCCACGTGGTAGCGGGGACAGGATTTGAACCTGCGACCTCCGGGTTATGAGCCCGGCGAGCTACCGAGCTGCTCCACCCCGCGTCGGTATGCCTCAACTTTACGAGCAGATGAACAAAGAATGCAAATCGGATGCCGCGTGAGCCTCGTCACCGCCCGCGAGACGCCTCCGCGCTGTGCCCTGCTCGAGCGTCTGCCCCCGTTCTCCCATGCGCTCAAGTGCACCCGGGTGCACTTGAGCGCAAGAGGATGCGCGGGGTCACGGAGCCATGGAGATGGTCGTCGCCGGGTGGTCGCCGCCAGGCCACGTCATCAGGCCAGCGTCGCCTTGAGGGCCTCGACGAGCCCCGGCGCGATGTTCGTGCCGATCGCGACCTTGTCGTCATCGTCCTCGGCACGACGTCGCACGAGGGTGATGATCTCGCCGTTGCGCAGCGCCGCGACGAGCAGGCGCACGTCCTCACGCTGCTCGTGGGTCGCCAGCCGCTGCGCATTCGTCCCGCCGCGACCGAACGTCTCGATCTCGGCCTGCGGCGGCACGATGATGCGCTCGACCGCGAGCGCCACCCCGTCGACGTCCGCCGGCCAAGCCGTGTGCCCTAGCGCCTTCTCGAGGTCGTCACCGCGGATGACGCCCTCCTGCTCGATCGCGGAGAACTCGTCGGGGTCGACGTCGCCGAGCATCGCCGCGAGGGCCGGCTGACGACGCAGCAGCTCACCGTTGCGGGCGAGGGAGAACAGGCGCGCCGGTTGACCCCACCCGTCTGTCGCGACGTGCGCCTCGGTCTCGAGAGCAGCGCGGGTGAGAGGGGACAGCACGGGCTTGACGGCACTCATGCGACCCATCGTAGGGGCGTTCAGCCGCAGCGCGGCAGCCCCTGCGTCGAACCGTCGGCGACGTGCTCGACCGTCGAGATGGCGTCCTTGATCGTCGCGACGCGGTAGACGTCGAGCCCGTTCGGCACGTGGCCCTTCAGTTCGGCGCAGTTGTCGGCCGGGGCGAGGAACGCCGTCGCACCGGCCTGGCGCGCGCCGACGACCTTCTCACGGATGCCGCCGATCGCGCCGACGTCACCGGCTGAGTCCATCGTGCCCGTGCCCGCGATCTGCTTGCCACCGGTGAGCGCACCGGGCGTCAGTTCGTCGTAGATCGCGAGGGCGAACATCGTGCCGGCGCTAGGGCCGCCGACGTCGCCGACGGAGATGTTCACCTTGAACGGCATCGTTGCCTTCGGATTGAGCGTCAGCCCCATGACGGCGCGGTCGTCGACCTTCGTCGTCGGCACGGCGAACGTCATCGCCTTGCCGCCGCGGGTGATGCCGAGCTGCACCTTCTGCCCCGGCGTGACCTTCTTCATCTCGCGCTGCAGCGACAGCGAATCCGCAATCTTCACCCCGTTGACGGAGACGATGACGTCCTTGACGCGCAGCAGCTTCTTCGCCTCGCTCGCCGAGTCGGAGATGCCGGCGATCTCGATCATCTCGGGCACGTCGTAGCCCGCCTGACGCGCGGCGACGACCTCGGCCGACGACTGCGACCCCGTCATCTCCGCCTCGTTCTGCTGCTGCACCTGCTCCCGCGTGGTCTGCGGCGCGAACAGCTGCGACTCTTCGTAGATCTGCGCGTGATCGTCGAGTTTCGCGAGCCCGTACTCGATGAGGCTGGGGCGGTTGCCGGGGCCGCCGACCATCGAGACCGTCGTGAAGTGCAGGCCGCCCGAGGTCGGGTAGGTCTTCGCGCCGCTCAGCGTCAACACCTTCTTTCCCTCGAAGGTGCCGAGGGTGTTCGGCGCCGGGCCGGGGCGCAGGATGACGTAGGGCACCTTGATGCCGAAGCCTGCGACCACGGCGAGGAGCACGACGACGAAGATCGCCAGCATCACCTTGGTCCGCGTGCGCATCGACGCCCAGCGTGACGGGCGGCGCTCGGCCGCGTCGACGGTTCGGGAACTCATGGGCGCCTCTCGCTGTTGTACGTCACGAAGGAGTCGAACAGCCGTCATCCTCTCACCTGCCCGCAGCGGCGCGGGGCGCACGCTCAGGCCCGCCCGCCGCACGCGCGGCGCCGACGACGGCCGGTAGTGTCGGCTCCAGACGGACACGAACCTCTCGGAAGGTGCGCACCATGGCTGATGACCACAACCCGATGAACCCCTACGGCGGCCGCAAGGACGACGACGAGCGCGGTGACGCGAACGGCGGCGACGGTCTCGAGGAGATGCTGCGCGGCCTCATGGGTGGGGGCACGCCCGACCCGCAGATGATGGATGCGCTGCGCCAGATGGGCATGGGTTCGATGGACCCGGCGCAGATGGGGATGATGCAGGCGCAGCTGCAGGCGATGATGAGCGGCGACTCGGGCTCGGCGTTCAACGAACAGCTCGCGGCGAACGTCGCGCGCCAGGTCGTCTCCGCGGAGGGTGACCCGAGCGTGCCCACCTCGACGAAGAGCGACGTCGCGCAGGTCGCGGCCGTCGCCAACCTGTGGCTCGACGCCGTCACCGACTTCGCCGCTCCCGGCGCCCCGGCCCGTGCCCTGTCGCGCAGCGAATGGGTCGAGGCGACGATGCCGACCTGGCGCAAGGTCGTCGAACCCGTCGCGGGCGGCGTCGGCAACGCCGTCGCAGACGCGATGATGAAGCAGCTCGGCTCGTTCGACGCGAGCGACCTGTCGCAGCTCGGCATCCCCGAGGGCATGTTGCCGCCAGGCTTCGACATCTCCAGCCTCAGCGCTCAGATGACGCCGATGCTCAAGCAGATGAGTGCGCAGATGTTCGGCGTGCAGGTCGGCCAGGCCATCGGCGCGCTCGCGAAGGAGAGCGTCACCGGCACCGAGGTCGGCCTGCCGCTGCTGCGCCCCAACGCCGTCACGATCCTGCCGCACAACGTCGCGTCGTTCGCCGACGGCCTCGAGCTCGACGCCGGCGAGGTGCACCTCTACCTCGCGGTGCGCGAGGCCGCCCGCGTGCGCCTGTACGAGCGCGTGCCGTGGCTCGACGCGGCCCTCATCGCCGCCGTCCAGACGTACGCCGGTGACATCCGCATCGACACCGACGCCATCGAGGAGAAGCTGCGCGACATCGACCCGCAGGACGCCGAGGCCCTGCAGGGAGCGCTCGCCGGCAACCTGTTCTCCCCCGAACCGTCGGATGCGCAGAAGCGCACGCTCGCTCACCTGGAGAACCTGCTCGCTCTCGTCGAGGGGTGGGTCGACGTCGTCACCGACGCCGCGGTCGCGCAGCACCTGCCGAACGCCGCGGCCCTCGCCGAGGTCGTGCGTCGCCGTCGCGCCTCCGCCGGCCCGGCCGAGAAGGTCTTCAGCTCGCTCGTCGGGCTCGAACTGCGCCCGCGCCGCCTGCGTGAAGCGGCAGCGCTGTGGACGCAGCTGACCGACGCGACGGACGCCGCCACCCGCGACGGCGTGTGGTCGCACCCCGACCACGTTCCCAGCGCCACTGACCTCGACGACCCGTCGACGTTCATCGCGCGCGCGAGCGGCGAGGAGACTCCCGAGACGGGCCGCGATGAGATGGACGACGCCCTCGACGCGCTGCTGGCCCAGGGGCTCGCCGAGATGGGCGAGTCGAGTTCGGCCGGCGGTGAAGGCTACGGCGGTTCATCGACGGGCCGTTCGTCGTCGGATGACGCGTCGGCCGGTGCCGCGTCCGGTGAGCAGGCCGCCATGAACCCGCGCGATCCGCGTCATGACGGTCTGGACGACCGCGCGGACGAGGCCCCCGGTGAGGTCGACTCGGCGGGCAGCGCGAAGGGTGGCACGTCGGAGGACGAAGGCGGCGCCGGCGACGGAGACGGCCAGGACGATCCGACGCAGGGTGGAACGCCGGGCGCGTGAACCACTCCATGACATCCGACCACGGGGCCGGGCGGGTCGAGACCCGTTCGGCCCCGTCGTCGCGCGCCGAGCCCGCCATGCCCGAACAGTTCACGGCGCTGCACTCGCAGGCGCTCGCCGACCTGAGCACCTGGACGGCCCCGAGCCCGCCGCAGGAGCAGATGCGCGCCCGCATGGTCGAGACCCTGCGACTCGATGCGACGGCAATGTGGCGTCATCACAGCCGAGCCCACTTCACGACGTCGCTGGTCGTCGTCGATGCCGACGCCCGCCGCGTGGCGCTGACGCTGCACGCGAAGGCGAAGCGGTGGTTCCAGTTCGGCGGGCACCTCGAGGGCGGCGACGCAACGCTCGAGGCCGCGGCCCTGCGGGAGGGCCTCGAAGAATCCGGCCTCGCCGACCTGCGGCTGCTGCCTGGGCTGCTCGCCGTCGACATCCATGCTCTCGACGGGGCGTTCGGATGGTGCACGGAACACCTCGACGTGCGGTATGTCGCCGTGGCAGTCGGCGAATCCCTCACGGTGAGTGACGAATCCGACGATGTGCGTTGGTTCGACGTCGACGCCCTGCCCGAGGATGCCGAACCGGCGCTGCGCGAGGCCATCGCCCTCGCATGCGAGCGCGTCCGCGCCAACCCCGGGCTCTGAGCCCCCTCGGCCGCGATCGACGCGGCCGTCACGGCTCCCTCGTCGGGTCGGCGACGTCTCCTTCCTCTTCGCCGAGGTCGTCATCGAGTGACGCCGACGGCGCGGGCGCGGCACGGCGTGCCCCGAACGAGGCGCCGGCGAGGAAGGCCTGGGCGCGTTCGTGCTCCGGGTAGCGGCGCACGATCTCCTGGAAGCGCGGCCCGTGCCCGCGCTCGAGCAGGTGCGTGACCTCGTGCAGGAGCACCGCGTCGACGACGTAGTCGGGCATGCCGACCATCGCGTCGGAGAGCCGGATCGAAGCATCCCCCGGTGAGCACGACGCCCACCTGGTCGTCATGTTCGACACCCACCGCACCGAGGCAGGCTCGGGCGCGCCGGGCACGAAGCGTCGGCTGAGCGCCACGGCCCGCCGCATCAGGGTGTCGTCGTTGCGCTGCGACCGACTCTTGCGCAGCATCTTGCGCACGAGATCTTCGACGATGCGTGTCTCCTCGCGCGCCGAGAGCGTCGCCGGGGCGAGCACGACGACGACGCCGTCCTCGAAGCGTGCCTGCACGGATCGCGTGCGGCGCGCGCTACGCCGGATCTCGACGTCCTGACCGTCGACGGTGATTCGCGTGGGCGCGGGGGCGGTGGTTCTCGGCATGCCCCGAGGCTATCGACAGCGACTGACAACCCCGGGATCCTGCGTCATCCCCAGGTGTGACGCCTGTGGACGAGCCCTGCGGCGATCTGCGCGCGCGGGGCAGGCTCGAAGACATGACGGGCACCGCCCGTCGTGCTGGATCACCTGCTCGGGTGCGCCGGCCAACCGTTCGCGTGGGCGCTCGACCGTGCCCTGTCACCCACCCGCCGTCCTCGGTATCCGTCCCATCCGCGTCACCCACCCACAGGAGCCTCTCGTGTCCGACACCGTCATCACTCCGCGTCCCCACGTCGCCGAGCGCCGCGCCCTGCGTCACCTCGTGCTGAACGACCTCGACGACACCTCGCTGCACGCCCTCACCGACCCCGAACCCGGTTCCGGTGCCCCCGCCCACGACGCAGGCTGGCGCGACCTCGTCGCCGCCGTCACCCACCGCCCGCGACGCACGACGCGCACCCTCGTCACCGGTCCTGCGGCGCTCGAACGAGCCGTCCTCGACGTCGTCGCCCCGCTGTGCGACGGGGCCGGGGTGTGGGACGGCCGCGCGAGTGCATCCGCGCCCGATCTGCTCATCGGGGCGCTGCCGTGGCGTTACGAAGAACTGGGTGACGTCCCCGATCTGCCCGGCCCGCTGACCGGCCCGGCGCCGGCCGTCCTGCCGCTCGCGTTCACGGCTCGCACCGTCACCGTCGGCCCCGTCGCTGGCGCAGGCGGCGCGTGCGCCGGGTGCGTCAACCCGGCCTATTCGAGCGGGACGCGGCGCCCAGACGCCGCCCTCAGCCCCGCCCTGTTCGCCTTCGCCGCGGGTGCGGCCGGGTTGTTCGTCCGGGCGTTCGCGGCGGGCAACGTCACGGCCTGCTCGATCAGTCTCACCTTCGACATGGCCGCGCCGCACGTCGAGCACCGCCTGTGGTCGTGCACCCCGACATGCCGAGACGCTGCCTGAGCAGCAGCTCGGGCAGCGTGTCGGGTGCATCGGTACCCCGGGTCATCGCGCGCTTCGGGGCGGGCGGTAGCGCTCACGCGGCGTTCTTGCGCGGACGCCCACGCGGGCGCTTGCGCGGCACGACGACGCCGCGTTCGAACAGCTCACCGCCCCACACGCCCCATGGCTCCTGACGCTCCTTCGCGCCCGCGAGGCACAGCTGCGCCGCGGGGCAGGTGGCGCAGAGCGCCTTGGCGAACTCGACGTCCGCCGGGGACTGCGCGAACCACAGCTCGGGGTCAGCGGTGGCGCACGGCGTGTCGACGTCACCGCCCGCCAGGGGTATCAGGGCGTCGGATATCAGGTCTTCGAACATTGCAGTCATGTCGGTCTCTCGCTCTTGCTTCGGAAAGGAGGTGGGCCCCGGTGTCGGGGAGTTTCTGGTGGGGGCCCTGAGCCTCGTTCGCGAAGACGCTCGATGCTGGATCGGTTCGTCACACGAAAGAAGCCGCGGACCCGGGTTCGGATCTCGCGGCTTTCGCTGACGTTCGCAGGTGGCTAGACCACCTGCGCCGTGCAGGAGAGCGGGAAGAACCGAGGGGTGTGGGGGCGACGCTCGGCGCGGAACGGCACGCCCACCTCGCGGAAGATGTGGCGGGCTTCAGAGCCATTGATGCCGGCGGCGTGCAGCCCGGAGCCGATGACGGCCTGGGCAGACGTCTCCCCCGAAAGATCGAGGAGGAACGCCTGAGCGCTCGGGCGCAGGGAAGCACGCAGGGAGGCGGCGTACGTCGTCATCGTCGTGATGATGTCCATGAGGCACCTCCTGGGTCGGCGGTTCGCGTCGGGCGAACTCGGTTCGTTCGTGCGGATCGTTCGCGGCGCACCCAAGGCGCGGCGCGAAGTGGTCTCAGGCTAGCGGCGCCCGCGAGAAGGGAGCAACCGAATTATCGAGAAAGTTCTTCGGCGGCTTCTCAGGCCGGGTCGAAGTCGCCGAATTGCGACGGCTTCTCGACCTCGTCGAGCGGTTTCGCGCCGCCCAGGACGGCGAGGACGGACGCGCCGTACTTGGAGATCTTGGTGTTGCCGACCCCCGCGATGGCGCGCAGGCCGGCGGGGTTCGCCGGCAGCGTCTCGGCGATGGCGACGAGCGTCGCGTCGGTGAAGACGACGAACGCCGGTACCTTGTCTCGCTTCGCGACCGCGGCGCGCCATTCGCGCAGCGCCTCGAACTGGGCCTCGTCATAGGTCGCAGGGCATTCGGTGCAGCGGCCGATCTTGCGCTCGGGCGCGGAGTACAGATCCTTGCCGCAGGTGCGGCACTTCGCCGTCGAGCGCTTGGGGGCGGGCGCGGCGCGCTTCGTCTTCGTCGCCGCGACGACGGCGCCCTCGAGCGAGTCGCCCAGCCCGTCGAGGAAGCGTGACGGGTTGCGCGACGCCCGGCCACCTTCGTGGCGGCTGCGCGAGTAGCTGAGCTGCAGGAAACGGCGCGCACGCGTGATGCCGACGTACATGAGACGCCGCTCCTCCTCGATCGCCTCGGGCGCACTCGCCATCATGATGGGCAGCAGCCCGTCGCTCGCGCCGACGAAGAACACCGCGTCCCACTCGAGTCCCTTGGCCGCGTGCAGCGACGCGAGCGTCACGCCCTCGACCTTCGGCGCGTGCTGCTCGGACGCACGTCGGTCGAGCTCGGCGACGAAGTCGCGCAACCGCGCGCCGGGGACGGTGCGGGCGACGTCCTTGCTCAGTTCCGCGAGGGACTGCAGCGACTCCCACCGTTCACGGCTCGCCCCCGCCGCGGGCGCCTGCTGCGACCAGCCGGCGCCGCTCAGGACGTCGGCGACGACGTCGGGCAACGGTTTCGAGCCGTCGTCGCTGCGGGCCGCGCCGCGCATGAGCAGGACGGCCTTGCGCACCTCGTCGCGGTGGAAGAAGCGTTCACCGCCGCGTATCTGGTAGGGAACGCCGGCGTCGGCGAGCGCCGTCTCGAAGGCCTCGGACTGCGCGTTGGTGCGATACAGGACGGCGATGCCGCTGGCCTTCACGCCGTCGGCGAGGAGCCGCTTGATCTCCTTCGCGACGCCCCGCGCCTCCGCCGGATCGTCGGGGTAGGTGACGAGCTTCGGCGTGACGCCCCCCTCGCGCTGCGCCTGGAGCGTCACGCTGCCGAACGCCTGATCGGCGCGCTTCATCACGTCGTTGGCGAGGCGGACGATGGGCGGGTCGGAGCGGTAGTTGCGCACGAGCTCGACCTTCGCGGCACCCTCGAAGCGCTGGGCGAAGGTGCGCAGATGCCGCGGCGAGGCGCCGGTGAACGAGTAGATCGTCTGCGCCGGGTCACCGACGACGCACAGATCCTTGCGCTCACCGACCCACAGCGACAGCAGGTACTGCTGGACGGTGTTGACGTCCTGGTACTCGTCGACGACGAAGTGGCGGTACTGATCGCGCACCTGACGGGCGATGTCCTCGCGCTCGGCGAGGATGCCGGCGGCCAGGAGCAGGACGTCCTCGAAGTCGATGACGCCGCGCGCGGACTTGACGTCCTCGTAGGCATCGAGCAGTCGCGCCATCGCCGTGACGTCGAGATCGGCGGGCTGACGGCCGGCGCGCCGTGCTGCGGCCGGGTAGGTCTCCGGGGTGAGCATCGAGACCTTGGCCCACTCGACCTCACCGGCGAGGTCGCGCAGCCCGGTGCGATCGACCTGCAGACGCAGCCGCCCCGCCGCCTCGCCGACGAGGCTGCCCTTCGTCCCGACGACCTCCGGCGCGCCCCCACCGATCGCCTGCGGCCAGAAGTAGCGTAGTTGGCTCAGCGCCGCGGCGTGGAAGGTGCGTGCGACGACCTGCGGGACGCCCAACTCGCGAAGGCGCGTGCGCATCTCGCCCGCAGCACGCGCGGTGAACGTCACCGCCAGCGTGCGCTGACCGACGAGAGCGCCCGAGTGCACGCCGTACGCGATGCGGTGCGTGATGGCGCGCGTCTTGCCCGTGCCCGCGCCGGCGAGGACGACCATCGGGCCGAGCGGGTTCGCCGCGACCTCCCGCTGCTGCGGGTCCAGACCCGCGAGCACCGAATCGGCGTCATGCTCGTTCACTGCTCAGGTACTCCTCGAAATGGTCGTTCGTCGCGATGCGGGTGGGCGGGTTGGTCGGTCGGATCGTGCGCCACCGTCACGGGAGCGGCTCACCGTACCAATGCTCGATGAGAGCGCGCGCGATCGACAGGCGCCCCGGCAGCGCGAGGGAACCGTCGGCGAGGCCCTGACGGACGTCGGCGCGCGAGTACCACCCGATCTCCTCGATCTCGCCCTCCTGAGCGCGCAGCGGTGTCGTCACCGCACGCGCGAGGCAGCCGATCATGACGGAGGCGGGAAAGGGCCACGGCTGGCTGCCGAGATAGCGCACGTCGGTGACCTCGACGCCGGACTCCTCGAACGTCTCGCGCGCCACGGCCTGCTCGAACGACTCCCCTGGCTCGACGAAACCCGCGAGCACCGAACGGTGCGGGCCCTTCCAGCGTGGGCCGCGGGCGAGCAGGAGGCGCGAGTCGTCGGGGTCGGACTCGTCGACGATCGCCATGATGACGGCCGGGTCGGTGCGCGGGAAGTGATGCGAACCGTCCGCTTCGCAGCGACGCACCCAGCCCGCCTCGACGACGATGGTGGGCGCCCCGCAGCGCGGGCAGTGCGTGTGCGTCGCATGCCACTGGGCCAACGCGACGGCCGCGGTGACGCAGGCGAGGTCGTCGCCCGACAGTTCGAGCCCGATGTCGCGCAGGGTGCGCCACGACGGCGCGTCGTCGCCGTCATCCTCCGAAGTCGTGGCGGTAGCCGCGTTGCCAGGGCGCTCCCCCGTCGGCGCAGGGACCGGTGCGTCGTCCTGCGGGCGAAGCACGGCGAGCGCGGGGCCGTGGGACGTCTGACCGAGGTAGAGGACGACACCGCCGGTGTCGAACCACTGCCGATCCTCGGCCTGTGGTGCGCGCCAGAGCAGCTGGGTGCGCCGTTGCGGCACCGAGGCGCCGCGCACGTCGAGGACCCGCGTCGTCGCGACGGCGAGCAGCCGCTCGATGAGATCCGGTTCGGAGCGCCGCAGCGCATCACGGTCGACGACGGCGTCGCCGAGGACGAGATCGGGCAAAGGTCGCGTGGCGTCGGGCATGCCTCCCAGGCTAGACGCCACCTCCGACATACGGTGTGGGGGTGATGCGCTCGCCCCTGCTCCTCGCCGCCCTCGCCGACGCCGCCGTGCCCGGAATCCGCCCCATCAAGGTCGAAGGCCTGCCCGTGCCGGCCGGCGACCTCTACCAGAGTGCCCACATCACGGGCGCCGACGGCCGGGTCTGGCTCGTCCGCTCCGCGCTGACTGGAGCCGCAGGCGCCGAACTCGCCGCATCCGACGCCCTCGTGCAATTGCTCACGCGACGCGTCGACTTCGACGTGCCCCGCGTCGAGGGCTCCGCCCGCCCGAAGGAGGGATCGGCCGTCGCCGTCTACGCGCGCCCCCGCGGCAAGGCGCTCGACTGGCGCCACCTCGCCGGACGCTCCGCCGCGGCGCGTGCCCTCGGCCAGGCGCTCGCGCACCTGCACGGCGTCGACCCGCGCGTCGTCGAGGAGGCCGGCCTCGCCACCTACGACGCCGACACCTACCGTCAGCGTCTGCGCGCCGACGTCGATCGCGCCGCCGCGACGTCCCGGGTGCCGTCGGCCCTCATCGCCCGCTGGCGCGAGGCCCTTGACACGCCGGCGTTGTGGCGCTTCTCGACGACGGTGACGCACGGGCCGCTGCGCGGCGCCGACGTCCACGTCGACGAGGGTGAGGTGAGCGCCATCAGCGGCTGGGAGCATGCCGGCGTCGCCGACCCCGCGCGCGACTTCGCGCTGCTGTGGAACTCTGCGCCGCAGCAGGCGTTCGACACCGTGTTCGAGGCCTACGCCGCCGAACGCGCCGAGCGGCCCGACCCGAACCTGGAGCGCCGCATCCGGCTCATGGGCGAGATGGAACTCGCGTACGCGCTGCTCGCAAGCCGCACGATGGGCGACGACGCGCGCGTCGAGCGTCACGCCGCGGCGCTCGAGGAACTCGCCTTCGAGGTGGAGGGCGACTCGAGTCTCCTGCCGCCGGCGCGCCGCGCGGGCACGGCGCCGATCGACCTCGTCCCCCCGCTCGACCCCGCCGACATCGAGGTCGTCGACGCCGAGGTCGGCGAGGAGGACGCCACCGTCGAGATCCCCGTGCGCCTGGCCCCGGAGCGAGAGGACCGCTCCGAGCACGCGGGCGCCACGCGCGTCGATGGCGACGCCGCGCGCACCCGACTGCCTCACGGCTCGTCCGAGGAGCCCGCGGCCTCGAGCGACGACTCGGCAGGCGCCGTCGCCGACGAATCGTCCGGCGGGAACGCGACCTCCCGCTGACCGCTCGGGCCGCACCCGCGGGACGCCCCGCCTCCGCGACCCGAGCGCGACAAGCACCGCCGTCAGCCCCCGACCGACCCGAGAAGCTCCTCGAGGTCGCGCTGCGACGCAACGCCGGGGCGATACGTCTCCCCCGTGGCGGCGTAGAAGAACGCGGCGTCGACGTCCTCGGGATCCAGGCCGCGCAGGCGCGCGTAACCGAGGGCGTAGGCGGCGAGCTGCAGCGAGCGATGACGCAGGGTCGGCCCCGCCGGCTTGGCTCCGGTCTTCCAGTCGACGACCGTGAACCCGCCGCCGTCACGCGCGAAGACGGCGTCGATGCGGCCGCGCACCGCGTACCCGGCGACGACGGTCTCGAGGGCGACCTCGACGTCGACCGGCACCCGATCCGCCCACTCGCTGGCCAGGAAGTTGGTCTGCAGCACGGGCAGCATCTCGTCGGCGGCCACGTCCTCGTCACCGAAGCCAGGCAGTTCGTCGAGGTCGACGAGGGCCGCAGCACCGTAGTGCCGCTCCACCCAGGCGTGGAACGCCGTACCGCGCCGCGCCGCCACCGCCGGTTCACTCGGCATCGGGCGCCGCAGGCGCCGCGCGAACAGGTCCTTGTCGCTCGCGAGTGCGACGAGCTGGGAGGCGGACAGGTGCGAGGGCAGCACGACGTCGCTGCGCAGCCGGGTGCGTTCGCGCTGTCGTTCGGCCAGGAGCAGCTCCATCTCCTGCTCCCTGTCCTCGATCGTCCCCTCCAACCCGAGCGCCAGTTGCCCGGTCGGCTCGAGGGCTTCCCCGTTCTGCAGCCGGGTGCGCAGCGCGCGCACCTGGTCCGCGGCAGGGACGAGGTGGGCGCGTTGGTCGGCCATCGCGTCGAGCGGCCACGTCGCCGTCAGGACGTCGGCGTCGAGCGGGTTGCTGGGGCGCTCGCCGTCGACCTGCGTCGGCGGCATCTGCTCCCAGTGCAGACGCTCGATGCTCGCGCCGAGATCGGGTTCCTCGAGCAGTTCGGTGAGGAAACGAGACGTCTCGCGCGGGGTCGTGCCGCTCGCGTACCAGATCGGAGCGGTGAGCAACATGGTGCTGCGCGCGCGGGTGAAGGCCACGTACGCAAGACGGCGCTCCTCCGTCACCGCGTGCTCGAGGCCCTGCTCGCAGAACTCGGTGAACCGGTCGGCCAGCTCGTCGGAATCCTCCGCACCCGTGACGGCGAGGGCGGGCAGCCCCTCCCTGTCACCGCGCAGATCGTAGGGGATCGACTGAAGACCACTGAGCCAGCCGCGCGCCTTGTGCGGCTTGTACTGCCACTGCTCGCCCTCGGCCCGCGTCGAACCGCCGAGGCTCGGAAAGACCCCTTCGACGAGGCCGGGCACGACGACGACGTCCCACTCGAGCCCCTTCGCGGCGTGCACGGTGAGCACCTGAACCGCATGCGGGTTGACCTCGATGGCGGGCATCTCCAGGCCGCGTTCCTCCTGCCGGGCCGCGTCGAGCCACTCGAGGAACCCCCCGAGCGTCGGACGTTGGGCCTGGACCGAGAACGTCCCCGCGATGTCGGCGAAGGCGTCGAGGTGGGCCCGGGCGCTCGACGGGTCGTACCCCGGGCGGGCAAGCACCTCGATGTCGAGACCGAGCACGCGTTCGGCCTCCCCGACGAAGTCGGCGAGCGGCAGCCCGGAGAGCAACCGGAGGCGTTGCACCGACGTGTGGAACCCCCGCAGCCGCTCACGGGCGACGTCGGAGAGGTACTCGCCGTCGCGCCCACGCCATGACGCGTCGGGCAGTTCGCCGATCGCCTCGACGAGGCTCACCTCGTCCCGCGTGTCCTGCGCGAGGTCGCGCTCCGCCCGCGCACCGCGCCTGGCCGCCTCCCCATCAGGCCCGGGTACAGGCTCAGACGGCGCGCCCTCGCCCGCGTCGGATTCGCTGCTCGCCGGTTCGGCGCTGCCGCCCTCGGCGCGCTCCTCGGTGGCTGCCGCGGCGTCGTCCTGGTGTCGCTGGTGCAACTCCTTGGCCCACGACCCGAGCGCTGCGATGTCGGCCGCACCGAGACGCATCGCCGGGGAGGTGAGCAGGCGCATGAGATGGTCGCCGCGGCTCGGGTCGTCGACCACCCACAGCATCGAGACGAGGTCGACGATCTCGGGGGTCTGCAGCAGGCCACCGAGCCCGACGGCCTCCGCGGGGACGCCCGCGTCGTGGAGGGCATCCAGCATCGGCACGAACTGAGATCGCTTGCGGCACAGCACCGCAGCGGTTCGGGGCGCCTCGCCCGGACGCAGCGGACGGCGTCGTTCGGCCACCCACTGCGCGACGGCGCGTGCCTCGTCCGCCTCCGTCAGGTAGCGGGCGGCGGCCAGGGCGCCGGGGCCTGCGTCGGGGCGGGGGCGCAACGTCGCCACGGGCACGCGCGAGGCCCTGTTCAGCGGCGCGGCGGTGACGTTGGCCGCGTCGAGGACGGCGGCGTCGTTGCGCCACGACGTCGCGAGCGAGGCGACGGGCGTGAGGTCGGATCCCGGTAGGGCGAAGGAGCGACGGAAGGCCGACAGGGTCGTCGCGCTCGCGCCGCGCCAGCCGAAGATCGACTGGTGGGGGTCCCCCACTGCCACGACGCCCGGACGCTGCTGCGTCTCCCCGGCGGCGAAGACGGCTGCGAGGAAGGCGATCTGCGCTGAGCTCGTGTCCTGGAACTCATCGAGCAGCACCATGCGGTAGCGCGCGCGCTCGATCGCGCCGATGGCCGGGAAGCGGTCGGCGAGTTCGGCGGCGAACGCGATCTGGTCGGAGAAGTCGAGCGCCGACCTGTCCTTCTTCAGCGATTGATACCGCTCGATGAGCGGGAGGATCTGCTGGTGGCCCTTCGCCTTCGCCGTGAGCGCCTTGCCCGCGTCCCCGAGGGAACGCTTTCGCGGCGCGAACGGGATCGCGTCGAGCGAGCCGAGGAGGGAGTCGTAGTAGGCGCGCAGCTCGTCGACGCTGCGCCGATGCTCGCTCAGTTCACCCGCGGTCGCGAGGACGGCCGCCGTCACGCTCGGCAGCTTGACGGCGACCTGCGACATGTCGCCGTCCCACCCACTCGCGACCTCGTGCGCGAACTGCCACGCGGCGGCCTCCGACAGCATCCGCGCATCCGGCTCGATGCCGAGGCGCAGACCGTGCTCACCGACGATGCGCCCCGCGTACGCGTTGTACGTCGAGATCGTGGGGCTCTCGCCGAGGCTCGGCGTGCCGTCCGGATCATCGGGCGGGCTCCACAGGCCACTCGCCTCGAGCATGCGCAGGCGCTGGTTGACGCGTTCGGCGAGCTCACCGGCGGCCTTGCGGGTGAAGGTGAGGCCGAGGATCTCCTGCGGGCGCACCAAGCCGTTCGCCACGAGCCACACGACGCGCGAGGCCATCGTGTCCGTCTTGCCCGAGCCGGCTCCCGCCACGACGAGCAGCGGCTCCAGCGGCGCCTCGATGACGGCGACCTGCTCGGGTGTGTGGTGATAGCGCTCCAGCGCGTCGGCGATGGCGTCCGCGCTCAGACGAGCGGGGCGATCCTTCGCCTCGGAGCCCTGTGGCCCCGACGGGTCGCTGGTTGCTGGGGTGAGGTCGTCGGTCACAGCGTTCGGCCTTCCGGCTGGATGGGGCAGGAGCTCTTGACGGGGCACATCGTGCAGTTCGGGTTGGCGGCCGCGACGAAGGTGGCGGCGCCCATGCCGTCAGCCGTGCGTTGCATGAGGTCGAACGCCCACCCGCGGGTGCCGACGATCGGTTCGTCGACCGCCCCGGGCTCGCCGTCACTCGCGGCGTCCTCGTCGGCGACGAGGGGCGGCTGGGCCTGGACGCGAGCGGTGCTGTTCGCGCCGGTGCCGGCGGCCTGGCCGAGCTGCACGAGAGCAGCCCCGGCGCTGGGACGCCCCGGGCCGAACGCGTCTGCCTCGAGCGCGGCCTGGTAGGCGGCGAGCTGCGGGTGCGCTGCGACTTCCTCGTCCTTCGGTTTCGAGCTGCCCGTCTTGTAGTCGATGACGCGCAGCCCGCGCTCGGGGTGGTGCTCGAGACGGTCGATCGAGCCGGAGATCTTGGCTCGCCCGACGATCGCGGAGAACCGTCGTTCGGCGGCCTCGCCGGCCCATCCCGTGGCCGCCGCGTCGCCGAGGTAGCCCTGCAGCTTCTTCACCATGCTCTGAGCGCGCGCCTTCTCGCCGCGCGACACCCACGAGTCGCCGAGGCCGAGACGCGGCCACCGCTTCTCGAGCGCCTCGTCCATGAGAGCGGGTTCGTCGGCGAACTCCTCGGCGAGTTCGTGCACGAGCGTGCCGATCGTGCTCGCCCCGACCGACGGGCCGAAACCACCGTTGGTCGTGAGGAGCCAGTTGAGACCGCAGCGGTGGAATCCCTCGATCTTCGACGGGCTGACCCGCACCCACTCCTGCGGCGGGCGGACCGGCCTGTCGTCGCTGCGGCTGACGAGGGCCCACCACTGCTCGGGGTCGGCGCCCGGCACGTCGTGCTCGGCGAGGCGCGCCAGACGGCGGGCGCCCTCGTCACGGACGGCCTCGTCCTGGTCGGCGAGCATGCGTCGGGCCTCGGCGACGAGCCCGGCGAGGGTCATCGGCCGGGCGACAGGGGTGAACTCTCGCATCGCGTCGGCCGCAGCGCCCGGCGCGAGCGGGTCGACGATGTCGAGGTAGACGCTCGGTTGCTCGTCCTCGTCACGCACGGCCGTCACGACGACGTGCTCGCGCGCCCGGCTCATCGCCATCGCGAACTGCCGCGTCTCGTCGTGCCGGACGGCGGCCTGCCGCGCGGGCAGCGAGCGCCCGCGACCGCTGAGGATGTCGACGAGATCCTCCGAGCCGAGCACCGAACCGCGCAATCGCAGGTCGGGCCAGACGCCCTCCTGGACGCCCGCGACGACGACCGTGTGCCACTCGCCGCCCGCCGAGCCGGCTGCGGTGACGAGCGCGACGGCGTCTTCGTCGGGGGCTGCGGCGACGAGGCGGTCGCCCGGCACGTCCTGGCTGCGGACGTGGTCGAGGAAGTCGGCCACGCCCGCGCCGGGCAGCCGCTCGACGAACGCTGCAGCCGCTGCGAAGAGCGCGAGCAGCGCATCGAGGTCACGGTCGGCGCGGGTTCCGGAGATTCCCCCGGCCAACGCGTTCGCCTCCCACGCCTCGGCGAGGCCGCTGGCCTGCCACATCTGCCACAGCACGTGCTCGGCGTCGTCGTGGGGCGGAGCGGCCTTCAGCGCGGCCGCCCCTGCCGCGAGAACGCGCGACACCCGGCGCGCAGGCGCCGCTTCGGGGCCGAGGGAGACGAGCAGCGCCGGTTCGAGCAGGCAGGCGCCGAGCAGCTCGTCGGAGACGCGGTTGCCGCCGGCGGCCAGTTCCTCACGGCGCAGCGAACGTCGCAGTCGTCGCAGCACGACCGGGTCGGCTCCGCCGAGCGGCGAGGTGAGCAGGTCGAGGGCGAGGTCGGCACTGACGCCCGCCCGCGAGGCATCGGCGTCGCCGTCCACCGGGGCCTGTTCAGAGCCACGCGTCCGGCTCGTCACGATCTCGAGGGCGTGCAGGAACGGCCGCACGGCGGGTTCGTCGCGCAGGGCCAAGGACGCCGGAGGGACAGCCACGGGCACCTTGGCCGCGTTGAGGGCGCGCCGCAGCGCCGACGTTCCGGCAGCGGCTCGCACGATGACGGCCATGTCCTTCCACGCCACCCCGTCCTTGAGGTGTGCTCGACGCAGCACCCCCGCGATGTGGGCGGCTTCCTGCGCGCCGCTGCGCAGCAGCGCGACGTCGACGCCCCCACCGGGGCGCGTGACGACGCTGCGGTGCGCGATGCCGTCGACGCTGCCGATGCGCGCGGTGACGCGTTCGACCACCTCCGCGAGCCTTCGGGGCTGACGGTGGCCGTAGCCGAGCACGAACCGTCGACTCGCGCCGTGCTGTGCCGCGACCTGCTCGAGGTAGCGCGGGTCGGCGCCGCGGAAGGCCTGCACCGTGACGTCGGGGTTGCCGAGCAGGACGAGCCGCTGACCCGGGCCGACGAGTTCGGTGAGGAAACCGACGGACGCGCGCGTGAGTTCCTGCGCGTCGTCGATGACGACGAGTCTCAGCTGCGCCCGCACCCGCTCGCGCAGCGTCTCGTTCTCGCGCAACGCCTGCGCCGCCGCACCGAGGATCCAGGCCGGGTCGAACGCTCCCGGACGTGACAGGGCGGTGACGTCGTCGTACTCGTCGAGGACGTCGGCGGCGGCGATCCACTCGTCGCGCCCGTGCTCGGCGCCGAGCCGTCGCAGCTGGTCGCTGCTGACGTCCCACTCCACCGCGCGCATGATGAGGTCGCGCAGTTCGTTGCGGAACCCGCGCGTCGTCAGCGCCTCCGCCAGATCCTCGGGCCAGGCAGGCGCCGCGCCGAGGCCGAGGCGGTGGCCTTCGAGCAGTTCCTTGAGCACGACGTCCTGCTCCGGACCGGCGAGCAGGCGCGGCGCCGGCAGGTCGTCCATCGCGGCGCGCATGCGCAGGATGCCGAACGCGAGCGCCTGCGGGGTGCGCGCGATCGGCTCGCTCGAGGTGCCGCCCACGCGGGTCGTGACGCGGGCGCGCAACGCCCCGGCTGCCACGCGCGTCGGTGAGAGCAGGACGCACTCATCGGGACGCGCACCACCCTCCACGGCCTGCGCGACGAGTTCGACGGCGAGCGTCGTCTTGCCCGTGCCGGGCGCGCCGACGACGTGGAGCACCCGATCGTCGGCCTCGAGCACGGCCTGTTGCGTGGGGTCGAGATCGAGCGGCGCCGCCGCTTCGGTCTGCGTCGCGCCACGCAGCGCCGGGGTGAGACGCGTCGGATCGACGCTCGCCACGACGCCCTCGACCACGCTCGGCGGCAGCGCAGCGATCGGCAGGGCGGCCTCGCCCTGGACGGGCGCGCCGGCCGGCGTCTGCGCCGTCAAACCCTCGTGATTCGTCATGATGTCATCCCAGCACAGCGCGCCGACAACGCCGGGATTCCGCGGAATTTTTCGTCACCCACCCGTCAGAACGGAGGCACCCAACCAGCCCGACGCAGGTCGACTCCCTCACCTCGCGTCGGCGTCCCCTCCGCCTCGTACTGCTCGAACGCCTGCGCCCTCAGCGCCTCCGGCAACAGCCCCCGCGCGTTCGTCACCCGCCACCACGGCCACCCCGGCCGACCGTCCGCGAGGATGCGCCCCACCTGGCGTGCGCCCGTGCCGACGACCGCGGCGATGGCACCGTACGTCGTCACGCGCCCCGGCGGCACGTCGGCGACGACCTCGGCGACCGATTCGCTCAGTTCGTCGCGTGCCCCGCCCCTCATGCCGGCCTCATGACGCCGCCGCCAGGCCCCCACGCACACTCAGGATGCGACCCGAGCTCCTCGACGATCCGTCAGCCGCCGCATCATCGCCCGGCGTCGCATCCTGACCAGAGGCTGCCTCCCGGCCCGACGCAGCAGCATGCTCCATCGCACTCGCACTCGCACCCAGCACCCCCGCGGCCGCACGCGAACGCGCACCGCGCGCACAGACGAGCACGACGTCGCGCTCCCCCACCCGCGCGTGCACGGACGCTCGCGTCGCCTCGTTCCAGCCGCCGGCCCACGGTTCGACGAACGTCTCGTCGGCGCCCACCGTCATCCATGGGGGCAACGGCGCCGCCTCGACCTCATCGGGATTGCGCACGTCGATGAGGACGAACCCCGCGTCCGGCCACTCCTGCGGCCCGATCTCGGCCACCGCGCCTGACGCCGCCGCGCGCCCGTCGGCCCCAGGGCCACCCGCCGCACCGAGACCACCAAAACCACCAGATCCACCGAAATCAGCGAACCCTGGAGGCGCATCCACCCCCTCGAGGCCGGCAACCCCCTCGAAGTACCCCGCTTCGAGCCCACAGACGCCACACTCGGGGTCGCGCGCGACGGGCAGCGTCGCCATCGTCGCGCCGAGGGCGTCGTACAACCGGATCGCATCGCGCGCCGGAGCGCCGATGCCGGAGCACAGCTTGATCACCTCGACGGCCTGCATCGCGCCGAGCACGCCGGGCAGCACGCCGAGCACCCCCGCCTCCTCGCACGTCGCGAGCCCGGCGACGGCCTGCGGATCGGGGAAGACGCACCGATAGCACGGCCCGACTGCGGGCTCGACGACGCCGAACTGCCCTGCATACTGCGCGATCGACGCCCACACGAGCGGTACGCCGAGCAGCACGCAGGCGTCGTTGAGCACGTAGCGAGCCTCGATGCTGTCGGTGCAGTCGACGACGACGTCGACCTCGGCGACGAGTTCGAGCGCCCGCGTCACGCTGAGGCGCTCGGGCAGCGCACTCACCTCGACACCGCTGTTCTGCGCCGCGACGGCGCGCTGCACCGACGTCACCTTCGCCGTGCCGATCGCGGCTTCGGTGTGGATGAGCTGACGCGGCAGGTTGGAGATCTCCACGACGTCCGGATCCATGACGACGAGGTGCCCGACGCCGCAGCCGGCGAGCGAGGAGATGACGGGTGAGCCGAGCCCGCCGGCGCCCACGACGAGCACCCGCGCCGCTGCCAACCGTCGCTGCCCGGTCACCCCGAAGCCGGCCAGCGAGTGGTGGCGCGCGTATCGTCGGGCGCCGGGATCGTCGGGCTGGGCGTCTCGCACAGGCACCTCATTCCGTGACCGGGCCACCGAGATGGCCCATGGGCGATAAAGTCGCACCCAGCTTATGACCGACGAGCAAGGAGCCTCATCCATGACCCACGTGGACGATTCGACCAAACGCGGACGCCTCCCCCGATCGGCGCGGCGAGCCCAACTCATGGAGGCGGCGCAGTCCGTCTTCGTCGAATCCGGCTACCACAGTGCGGCGATGGACGAGATCGCGGAGCGCGCCCACGTCAGCAAGCCGGTGCTCTACCAGCACTTTCCCGGCAAGCTCGACCTGTACCTGGCGCTGCTCGAGCAGCACACGCGTGAGGTGCCGCTCCTCGTGCGCGAAGCCATCGAGTCGACGTCCGACAACAGCCAGCGCGTCGCCGCGGCGATCGGCGCGTTCTTCGCCTTCGTCGAGCGCGAGGACGCGGGTTTCCGCCTCGTCTTCGAATCGGATCTGACGAACGAGCCCGCCGTCAGCGAGAAGGTCGAACGCATGCTGACGGAGACCGCGGCCGAGGTCGCCAAGGTCGTGCAGGAGGACACGGAGCTTCCGACGGAGCAGGCGACGCTCGTCGCCGTCGCCCTCGTCGGCATGTCGCAGGTCGTCGCGCGCTACTGGATCACGACGGGTTCGCCGATCCCCCGCGCGGAGGCCGCGCGCATCGTCGGTCTGCTGGGCTGGCGCGGCCTCGGCGGGTTCCCGAAGACCGGCGGGGATGAAATCGAGCGCTGAGGCGTTGCACCCATACGACGGGTGAGTCGCGCGGCCTCTCACCCCCTGGGATGATTCCGGCGTCGCCGATGGGGCACGCTGATCTCACCCACACGTCCACCACTGATCGCGTTCCGCACGCGACGAGAAGGAGGAGAACCATGGAGGTTCGAATCGGCGTCCAGAACGTCGCCCGCGAGGTCGTCATCGACTCGCACGAGAACGCCGACGCGGTGCGCGAGCACGTGCGCGCGGCTCTCGACAGCGGCACCCCGCTCACGCTGAGTGACGAGCGCGGCCACAGCGTCACCGTGCCGGCTTCCGCCATCGGCTACGTCGACATCGCGGCGGAGCAGAAGGGCCGCGTCGGCTTCGGCGGCTGACGTTCACCCGAAGCGGTCACGGGCGTTCACCCCAAAGGGGGTGGACGCCCGTGGTCGCGTAACGAAGGAATAACGCATCTAGCACCTCGCCGGTCTCGATGGTTGAAATGCGACCGCCGATTGGCTTAGGTGGAGACAAACGTTGGGACATACCGGAGCCCAGCCGAACTCATAGGAGACTCACCATGGGCATCATCAGCTCGATCATCGGCGGCCTCATCATCGGCGCCCTCGCCCGCCTGTTCCTCAAGGGCGACCAGAACATGGGGATCATCATGACGATCATCCTCGGCATCGTCGGCTCCGCCCTCGGCTCCTGGCTGACCACCCAGTTCGGCTACAAGAACTCCAACGGCGGCTTCGAGATCATCCCCTTCATCGTGGGCATCATCTGCGCGATGGTTCTCATCACCATCTACCTCACGCTGGTGGGTCGCAAGAACCGCGTCTGATCCGTCGCTCGCGCAGCTCCGCTGCGCAGGTGAAGAAGCCCGGCCCCTCGTGGGGCCGGGCTTCTTCGTTTCCGCGATCAGGTCAGAGGTCAGGCGCTCACGCCGTGAGCCCCAAGGCCTCCATGCGGCGCGTGTGATTCGACGTCAGTCGCTCGAACATGCGCGTCAGCTCGGCGAGGTCCGCGCCGACGCCGGAGCCGTCGTCGACGAGCAGGGCCGTCAGCCCGTCGTGGGTCGCGGCGACGCGCTGAGCCTGACTGAGGGCCTCACCGACGAGGCGGCGCCCCCACAGTGCGAGACGCGAACCCACTCGCGGGTCGGCCGCGATGGCGTCGCTGAGCACGCTCATGATGAACGCGTCCTGCTCATCGCTGTCGACGGCACGCTCGACGAGCGAACGCGTCTCGGGGTCGACGTAGCGCGCGATCTCCGAATAGAAATCCGTCGCGATCGCGGCGCCGGCGTAGGCCTTCATGAGGCCCTCGTACCAATCGGCGGGCGGCGTACGACGGTGCCATTCATCGATGGCGGCCGTGAACGGCTGCATCGAGTCCTCGGGCTCGACGCCGAGGTCGCGCAGACGGCCGGCGAGCTGCTCGTAGTGGTCGAAGTCGCCGCGCGCCATGCGCGCGAGCGCCAGCTTGTGGTCGAGGCGCGGGGCGCGAGCGGCGTCCGCCACCGTCGCGAAGGCGCCGGAGAGCTCGCCGTAGGCGATGACGCTCAGCAGGTCGATCACCCCCGCCCGGTACGTCTCGTCCTCGATCGTGCGTGAAGGGCTCGGATCAGGCGTCACAGGCTCGCTCATGCAGCGATCGTAGCGTGGGCGTCGAACAGGTGTGGCGCGCGTGGGTAGACTCAACATGACCACGGGTGACCGATCGGCCCCTCCCGGCACGTGCGGGCGTCATACGACAGACGCCCACTCCCGCCGCCCACCTCCGCACGCGAGGCCGCGCGGCGCGCAGACCTCCGATCGGCTCTCATCATCCCCGGCGCGGCCTCCGAGGCCCCGGGGCGACACAGGAAGCACGATCGTGATCAACGACAACCAGCCCACGGCTGCCGAGCTCGACTCCGCCGGCATCACCTCCATCGAGGCCGAAGCGGCCCCCGAGCCCATCGCCGAGCAGACTTTCGCCGACTTCGGCATCCACCCCGACATCGTCGCCGCCCTCGAAGAGAAGGGGATCGTCCATCCCTTCCCCATCCAGGCGATGACGCTGCCCGTCGCGCTCTCGGGGCACGACATCATCGGCCAGGCGCGCACCGGCACCGGCAAGACCCTGGGCTTCGGAGTGCCGCTGCTCAGCCGCGTCACCGCGCCGGGTGAGACGTCGAAGGCCGCCGTCCCCGCGCCCGAGGGCAAGCCGCAGGCGATGGTCGTCGTCCCGACGCGCGAGCTCGCCGTCCAGGTCGCCTCCGACCTCGAGGCAGCCGCGAAGAAGCGCGGCATCCGCATCGCGCAGATCTACGGCGGTCGCGCGTTCGAGCCGCAGGTCGAGCGCCTCGAGAAGGGTGTCGAGGTCATCGTCGGCACGCCGGGTCGCATCATCGACCTCGCGACGCGTGGTCACCTCGACCTGGCGTACGTCGGCTGCCTCGTGCTCGACGAGGCCGACGAGATGCTCGACCTGGGCTTCCTGCCCGACGTCGAGAAGATCCTCGCGATGACGCCGGGTGGGCGTCAGACGATGCTGTTCTCCGCGACGATGCCGGGCGCCGTCGTCACCCTCGCGCGTCGTTACATGACGCAGCCGACGCACATCCGCGCCATGCAGGACGACACGAGCGAGGCCGAGACGGCCTCCAGCATCGAGCAGTTCGTCTACCGCGCGCACGCGATGGACAAGGTCGAGATGCTCGCCCGCATCCTGCAGGCGAAGGACCGCGGCCTGACGATCATCTTCAGCCGCACCAAGCGCACGGCCGCCAAGGTCTCCGACGAGCTCATCTCGCGCGGCTTCGCGGCCGCTCCGCTGCACGGCGACCTCGGCCAGGGCGCCCGAGAGCAGGCGCTGCGTGCGTTCCGTTCGGGCAAGGTCGACGTCCTCGTCGCGACCGACGTCGCCGCGCGCGGCATCGACGTCGAGGACGTCACGCACGTCATCAACTACCAGTGCCCGGAGGACGAGAAGACGTACGTCCACCGCATCGGCCGCACCGGCCGCGCGGGCAAGACGGGCATCGCCGTCACCCTCGTCGACTGGGACGACCTGCACCGCTGGGCGCTCATCAACAAGGCCCTCGACCTCGGCATCCCCGAACCCGAGGAGACGTACTCCAGCTCCGAGCACCTGTTCGAGGATCTCGAGATCCCCGCGAACGCGAC
>ERZ941706.66-NODE-66-length-36488-cov-7.581204_pt1 | contig 36488 bp, 30 predicted proteins | sample MGYA00521232_ERZ941706 | MGnify/ENA primary metagenome ERZ941706 (study PRJEB32759, sample SAMN07749893) | skin metagenome | biome: transportation; feature: city; material: polyester macromolecule | host: Homo sapiens | place: Hong Kong:ER line | collected 2017-07-19...
GTGTCGGTGTCGGTGTCGGTGTCGGTGTCGGTGTCGGTGTCGGTGTCGGTTCCGAATCGTTATCATCAGATCCGCAACCACTTAAAGCTATAAAAATCAAAGCAATGCTGCTTCCTTTTAGTATGTTATTCATCACATAAACCCTTTTTTTATTAAAAATGTGAAAATTTAACATTTTTAAAATAAATCAATTATAATGCAGTTGTAAAGATCAAATTTGAAAAAAGGTTCAACATGGCAGCTTATAATCAAATTGAAATATTCGAACAAAGCCAAAAATGGTTTGACCAGTTGCCATTAGAGTGGAAAAACTGGCTTGAAGAAAACTTAGAAAAAGGGTGTGGAGTTGAACAATTAGTCGATGTATTAAAAGCAAATGGATTTGAACCAAAGTTTGAAATGAATGATTTGAAATTTCAGACTTTATTGGATCATGATCAAGAGTGGATAATTGAACAAGTTTTAAATGAGGTAACGTCTTCGGAAATTATAAAAATATTAATAGAGCTGGGGCATGATGGTTTAAAAGTAAAAGAATATTTAAATAATTTAGAAAATAATAAGTTATATAAAATTTTGAAGAAAAAGCATCATCAGCTTAAAAAACGTGTATGGTTAATAGAAACTGTAGATCAATTGGCACAGCTAAACTCTGACTATAGTAAAAAAATTCCTTCTATTACTGCTCCAAATTTTTCTGATTTTGTGAAGGGTTACTATAGTCAACATCGCCCTGTGATTTTAAAAAAAGGAATAGAACATTGGCCAGCTTTGCACAAATGGTCTCCGCAATATTTTGCTTCTAAATTTGGTCATCATTTAGTTGAAGTTCAGATGAATAGAAATTTAGATGAACAGTTTGAAAGACATTCTCCATCATTAAAGCAGAAAATGAAGATGTCAGAGTTTGTATCAAAAGTTATGTCAGTTGATGCTAGTAACGATTTTTATATGACTGCAAATAATGCATCAAATAGTCATCAGATGCTTCAAGAATTATTTTCAGATATAGAGGATTTTGCAGATGGTTACTGTGATTTGGCTTTAAAGGATGACCGTAGTTTTTTATGGTTTGGACCTAAAGGAACATTTACGCCCTTACATCATGATTTAACGAATAATATGTTAGTTCAAATTTATGGAAGCAAAAAAGTAACTTTAATTCCTGCCTTGCAAGTTCCTCATCTATATAACGATCATTGGGTATTTAGTGAGTTGAGTGATACAAATAAAATTGATTTTGAAAAATATCCTTTAACAAAATCAATTACTCCTGTTGAATGTATTTTGAATGCAGGGGAAGCTCTATTCATCCCGATTGGTTGGTGGCATAGCGTAGAAAGTTTGGATGTCTCAATCAGTATTTCTTTTACCCATTTTAATGCACCAAATCATTATATTGATCGGTTTCCCAAAGAGGTCTAAGAATGAAAATTGCATCTTAAACCGTTCAGTGTGACAATTGCTCGGCCCATACTGTTTTTCAAATATGAAGGAAAATTGTTACTCTATGACCACACTCCAAACGAACAATGCAGAACTTAATCAGAAGCAGGTATTAATGTTAATGGAATACCTGACGCAATGGTTAATTCGTTCAGGAGTGGGATATAACGACTTTGTAACTGCTTTAAAACCTGTTTTCTATCAACAGGCTTTAAGTGAGCTAGAGCGTATAGAGCAAAAGCCAACTGATTCAGCAGTCAGTTTACTTTCAGGGTTACATCGCAAAGACGTGAATGCATTTAAAAAGGCAATGCAGGCTGGTCAGCCTTTAACAGAGGCAAAAGTAGCAGAGCCAGTAAGTGTTCCTGCTCGGGTGATTGGTTTGTGGCTTGCAGAGGGATTGGCAGAAAAAATTCCATTTGTAAGTAATGATCAGGTTAGTTTTGAAAATTTAGTAAAGAAAGTCTCAACTGAAAAGCATCCAAGATCTATTTTGAATGAACTCGAACGCCTAAATATTGTGAAAGAAAAAGATGGCCTTGTGATGTTGCAGCAGCGTAGTTTTATGCCTGATGTAGAGCAATTTGAGGTTCGAAAATTATTAACGAGTAATTTAGAAGCACATTTAGCTGCTGGAGTTCATAATTTATTTCAGCCAGAAAAAGAACCCTATTTAGAACAAGCAATTTTTGCTGATGAACTAACAGATGAATCGATTACTTTACTCAAAGAAGCAAGTTTGCGCTTATGGGAAGATTTATCACTACAAGTACTTAAATTAGCTATTGAACGTTGTGCACTAGATGAAGGAAAAGAGGGTGCAACTAAAACTTTCCGTTTCGGAGCTTATCAATATGACGAAAACAACTTATAAAAAATTAATAATATCCATAAGCTTCATTTTGACAAGTGGTCTTTTAACCGCTTGTGGAGAGGATTTATTCGCAGGTGGTGCAAGTTTAGGCGGATCAGGATATCCAACTAAACCTGGTAAACCGGGTGATTTTGAAACACCAGCCGATGGTGAGAAAGGCGACTCAAAAGATAATGAAATTTGGTTGCCTGCACCTGTTGAAGATGACTGTAATGGCTTACATCGCAAACTACAGTTTCTCAATAATGTAACGCGTGAACCCATAGAAAAAGAAACTGTTTTTAAATATGCACAGCAGTTAACTCTAAATGGCACAATTGCTTTGAAGATTACTCAAACTAATAAGGGATTAGAGAAAATACAAGAAAAACAACCTGCGTGTTATGTACCTTTAGAGCTCTATTTACTTGGAAACACGAAGCGCTCCTATCCAGAAAATGAGTGTAAAGAGATTCAAACTTACGAATATCTACCAGATGAAACCAAAACTTTTATTGTCAATTATCCAGCATTTGACGTCATGAATGGTACTTGGAAATATGGTCTAGAAAGCACTTATTTGAAGAATGATCAAGAGTTAAAGCAATGTGAACCTTTAACTATCCAATTTAAAATAAGTGCACCACCTGAGCAGATTAAAATTAATTAAGTTGAGCAGCCCTTCAGCTAAGAAAAAAGCCTAATCAATTAAGCTCAATAAAATTTTAAGGGAAGCATGAGTTAAGCTTGCTCTAGCACTTTTTCATCATAAGTCATTTGGGCTGCTAAAACCTGTTCAATATTGGTTTCGGCCCATTCCTTTAATTGGAACGCCATTGAAGCGACATTTTGTCCCAGTGAAGTTAGTGAGTAATCAACACGAATAGGAGACGTATTCTGAATTTTACGCTCAATAAAACCATCTCTTTCCAGCATTTTTAACTTCTGTGATAAGACTTTAGGCGAAATACCTTGAATATTCTTTTTGAGCAAGTTGAAGTGCTGAGTTTCCTCTTCAAGCACATTTAAAATTAATAAAACCCACTTATCTGCAATTTTTTCAAAAAATAAACGAGCAGGGCAATGTTGTTGAAAAACATTATATTTTAGACATTCATTCATACTATTTACCTACTAATTTCTTAAAAAATTACCATAGTTACCAGTTAGTAACTAATTGACACCTAGTTTCTAAAATATATCATAAAGTGGAATTTAATAAAACAAAGGTTTGCTCCCATGTCTAACTCTAATATCGCGGTTGTATATTTCTCTGGTTATGGCCATACCAAAGTAGTGGCTGAAACGTTTGCAAACGAAATTAATGCTCAGCTCATCCAAATTGATCAAGAAGGTAATATTACTGATCAAGATTGGCAGACATTAAATGATGCGAAGGGGATTGTTTTTGGTGCTCCGACTTATATGGGTACAGCACCATGGCAGTTTAAAAAGTTTGCTGATGCAACTTCAAAAGTTTGGTTTACACGTGGTTGGCAAGATAAAGTATTTGCAGGCTTCACAAACAGCGCGAGCTTAAATGGGGATAAGCAGGTTACGCTTATTCAATTACAGACTTTAGCATCGCAACATGGTGGAATTTGGGTGAGTCTTGGTTTATTACCAGCGAATACAAAAGATGCAACACGTGAAGATGTAAATAACTTAGGTGGTTCAGTTGGACTTTTAGTTCAATCACCTTCTGATGCAAGTGTAGAGGAAGTCCCTGCTGGAGACCTTGAAACAGCGAAACTCTATGCTCAACGTGTACAAAATATTGTGAACAAAATTTTTGGTTAATTTGACAATAAAAAAGGCGCTTTAAGCGCCTTTTTTATGAGGGATGGTTATTCATGTTCATTATGTTGAGGCGCTTGATATTTAAAACCTTTAGTTTTATAACCTAGGTATAAAATACCGAACATTGCCCACCATAATCCATATTTCAAGGCTGTCTCTTCAATCTCAAGCCATAGAGCGAAAATACTGAAGAAGCCAAGAAGTGGAATAATTACAAAGTTAAAAATATCTTTGAAATTCTTTGTACGGCCATCACGTAAAGCATAGCGTGAAATCACTGATAAATTAACAAATGTGAACGCAGTTAACGCACCAAAGCTAATCATTGAAATGACAATATCTAAGCTCATGAAACCTGCTGCTAGTGCTACAACACCAACAATAAGAATATTGTATGAAGGCGTATAGTTCTTTGGACTAACATGACCAAAGATTTTTTTATTGATTACACCATCACGTCCCATTGCATACATTAAGCGCGATACACCTGCATGAGCTGAAATACCAGATGCCATGACAGTAATAATTGCAAAAGCAAGAACGTATGACTGAAATAATGAACCACCTACAAGTAATAAAATGTCTGGCTGTGTTGCTGCAACATCTTCAAAGTAGTTTTTAGGATCATGTGGGAAGTAAATTTGCATGAAGTAAGTACTGATGACAAAGATTACACCAGCGATAAGTGCTGTTAAGAAAATCGCTTTAGGTAATGTTTTTTCAGTGTCTTTTGTTTCTTCTGCTAAAGAACTTAAAGAGTCGAATCCAGTAAACGAGAAGCAAAGTAATGTTGCACCAGTGACTAATGCCCCTACGGATGTCAACTCATTCCAGAAAGGCTCTAAGCTCCATAACTGATAACGGGTTGCTTCTGTAATTGGACCTTCTGCATTATAGCCCATTTGTAATTTGCTATAGACTAGATAAGTAAATATGCCGATCACGAGTAACTGTACAAATACAATCAGGCTATTAAAATTAGCAACAAAGCGTGCGCCACGTAAGTTAATACCAGTCATGAAAGCGGTTAATACAATTACCCATACCCAATGATTGACTGTAGGAAATAATGCATCAAGATAAATACCAGCCAAAATAATATTGACCATTGGTGAAAGCAAATAATCTAACCAAGATGACCAACCCACCATAAAACCAACATTAGGGTGAATTGATTTTTGTGCATAGGTATAAGCTGAACCTGAAGATGGATAGCGCTTAATCATATGTCCATAACTAATCGATGTTAGCAAAATGGCAATTAATGCAAAAATGTACGAAGTTGGAACATGGTAATGACTTTCTTCGGAAACTAGACCGAATGTGTCAAATAATGTCATTGGCTGAATATAGGCTAAACCAATAATAATAATATGCCAAAGACCTAGCGTTTTTCGTAGCTTAACTACAGACGGAGTCCCAGAGATAGTTGTCAACGGCGTTATCCTCATAATCGTTGATCAAGGATCAGCTTGGTGTTAAGGATCGTTTGAGACGAACGATCCCCCCTACAGAAAAAGATAAAGTGCGCCAATCTATCCTAAATTGATGCAAATTGTCAGTACTTTCATCGATTTTTTAGCAAATTTTTTGCCATATTTACAAATAAAATGATGAATATAGATTCACATCTATAAAAAAGGTCCTGATTTTATATAAAAATCAGGACCTTATGGGGGATTTTTGATTTAACTTATCTTATTACCATGCCTTTTGTAAAATATCGCGGATATCTTTTAGGCTTGCTTCTTTAGGGTTGTAAATAATTGAGCCGTCATTTAGTGCTTTTTCTGCAACTTCATCGAGCTGTGATTCCGTTACTTTGCCAGTTTCACGTAAAGTACGTGGTAACTTGGTTAAAGTAAATAAACGATCACGCATTGCTAAAATTGTTGCAATCGCTCTGTCTGCACGTTGAGTTGCTGGAGTTTGTGCATAGATATCAGCACCAGCTAATGGCAATAGTAATTCACCAATTTTCTGGCCATTTACCTGCTTATTATATTCAAGCACATATGGTAAGAATAAATTCATACATAAACCGTGGGGCAGGTGAGCAACAGCACCTAAAGCATGACCTAAAGAATGTACAAGGCCTACCATTGAGTTAGAGAATGCAATACCTGCCATTGTAGAGGCTTGTGCTAGTTCTAAACGACCTTGTGAGTCATTTGGGTTTTCTAGGACATTAAATAGGTTTTCACTAATCTTTTTAATTCCAGCACTTGCATAAGCATCGCTAAGTGGATTGGCAGCCATACATGTATAGGCTTCAACACAATGTGTTAAGGCATCCATACCTGTCATTGCAGTTAAATGAGGTGGCAATGTAAGTGTCATGCGTGGATCTAAAATCGCTGCATGTGGCATTAAGTAATAAGAAGCAAATGCCAATTTAACATTCTTTTGTGTATCTGAAACCACGGCAACCATAGTCACTTCAGATCCCGTACCTGATGTAGTCGGAATTACGAAAAATGGTTTTAATGGTTTTGGTAGGTTGTGTGCACCAGAATATTGAAGTAAGTCATCTCCACCTTCAGATACTAAAATGTTAGTTGCTTTAGAAGTATCGATAACTGAACCACCACCTACAGCAATAATCGCATCGCATTTATTCTTGCGATAAGCTTCTGCGGCAAGACGAACGACTTCTAAACTTGAGTCTGGTGGAACATCATCAAACACATGACCAATGACAGCATCAGTCGTACTGAACGCAGCTTCAATCGGGTTGAGTAGGCCATTTGCGCGCACACCTTTATCTGTAATGATGAGCGGACGTTTTGCGCCTAAAGTTGCAAGTTCAAACGGAATATGTTCTAACGCAGCATTACCGGCAATGACTTTTACAGGACAAAAGAATTCGTAATATGGTTTAGCCATGTTATGCGCTCCGCTTGAAATAGGACTTAGCTACTTTTAAGTAAATATTTGCAGCTTCGTTGAATTTTTCTTTTAGGGTGAGTTCGGTTGGGTATTCTTTGACTGCAAGAGACGCAACCAATTTAGGTAAAATGAGAGATTCCATTTTATTTAGACAGCGTACTAAGCGAATGGCAGCAGATACATCACCATCAGCAATCATTCGGTCATTAGCAAATGCTTGGGCAGTACTTTCTTGAAAAGAAAATACTAAAAAGGCATGAGTTAGATGTTTGAATGTAATAGTTAAGTCTGGCTTTCTTTCAGCTCTTTTGAGTAGCTCTAACTGTTTGTCTTCTGTGACTCGAGCAAAAAATGCTGGTCCATTTGGGAAAACATTCATTGAAAGTACAAAGTGAACAGGAAATTTAGATACTTCCTCTTGTATTTCAGTGTCCACTTGACTTGCCATGACTAAGCCACGACCAACAACATCCATCATGAGCTTAACGTAGGCAAGTTGCAGAGTAGGCTTTACAGCTTTTGTCGAAATCACTCGCGTATCCCTTGTTAAAATTATGCAAAAGCAAATTTAGAGTAATTACTCTAATCCATTTTTATTTCATCGCAAAGCGATTTATTCGGTTTTGACTTCTGGGTCATTAAAGTAACCAGTATTCTTAATATACTCAATAAAGTCTTGGCAAAGTTGAGTGAATGATGGATAAGGAGTCACCAAATCTTGTATACGCACCATTTCTAAGCCTGCGTAACCGCAAGGATTAATAGTTTGGAACCCATCTAAAGCACAGTCCAAGTTTAATGCTAATCCATGATAGCTACGGCCACGACGAATTTTAAAGCCTAAGGAACCAATCTTACGGCCATCTACATATACTCCTGGTGCATCAGGCTTAGCATACGCTTCAATTCCGTATTTTTTTAAAACATCTATCATGAATTGTTCAGCAAAACTGACCAATGTTCGTACGTTCCATTTTAGACGATTAAGATCAAACATGAAGTAAGCAACAAGTTGGCCGGGTCCATGCCAAGTCACTTGTCCACCACGGTCAGTTTGCACTACAGGAATATCTGATGAAATTAGGATGTGTTCAGGTTTACCAGCTTGACCTTGAGTTAAAACATTATGATGTTGAAGTAACCATAACTCATCAGGCGTATCTTGATCTCGCTCATTTGTTAAGAGTTTCATGGTTTCAAATTTGCTTTGATAATCTTGTAAATCGTTCCATTGCCGAATGATTAAGTTAGGTTTATCAAGGCTCATCACAATCTCTTCCTATAATTAGTTTATGCGGCGCCCAGTTAATATCTACTAGATAAAAGCCGAAAACCTTGTAATTTTAAAGGATTTTATAAAAGGAATTCTAAATATTTGTAAGGTTTTTCGTGGTAGGGAGTTTTTAAAATTTCCAAAAAAAATACCACAGTAAGAATGCCTGACTGTGGTATTTATTGAAGAACTTAAAATTAAAGCGCAGTTCTAATCTGCGGACAAGCAGCCAAGTCAGCATAAAGTGCATGAACTTGTTCCAATTCTTCAAAGCGCAATTGTGCTGTTAAAGAATGATACTTGCCAGTGCGAGATTCTTGAACTTTTAATGTTGAGTGGTCGAAGTCTGGAAAATGTTTTACCAAAATATCGACTACAGCAACACGTAATTCTTCACCCGCATCGCCAATAAGTTTAATTGGATAATCCATCGGAAATACCCAAAGATGTTCTTGTAGTTCGCGAGATGGAGTGCGGTCTAACATAAGTTACCTCATGATTTGAAACGCCTGCATTATCGCAGGCGTTTATAGCTCTTTCTATTAAATGGGGCTTGGTTTTGAAATTTCAAGCTTTCAAAACTTAGTCATTTTCCAAGAAAGAACGTAAATGTTCAGAACGAGAAGGGTGGCGTAATTTACGTAATGCTTTCGCTTCAATCTGACGGATACGCTCACGTGTTACGTCAAATTGTTTACCAACTTCTTCAAGTGTGTGATCGGTTGGCATATCAATACCAAAACGCATCTTCAATACTTTTGCTTCACGTTCAGTTAAGTTTTCCAATACTTCACGAGTTGCTTCTTTTAAGCCTTCTGAAGTCGCAGCATCAATTGGAGAAGTGATGTTTTGATCTTCAATGAAATCCCCAAGATGTGAATCTTCATCATCACCAATAGGTGTTTCCATCGAAATCGGTTCTTTAGCAATTTTAAGTACTTTACGAACCTTAACTTCATCCATTTCTAAACGTTCACCTAATTCTTCAGGTGTTGGTTCACGGCCCATTTCTTGTAACAATTGACGAGATACACGGTTGATCTTGTTAATTGTTTCAATCATGTGTACTGGAATACGAATTGTACGAGCCTGATCGGCAATCGAACGAGTAATCGCCTGACGAATCCACCAAGTTGCATAAGTCGAGAATTTATAACCACGACGGTACTCAAACTTGTCTACAGCTTTCATCAAACCAATGTTCCCTTCTTGAATCAAGTCAAGGAACTGTAAACCACGGTTGGTATATTTCTTCGCAATTGAAATTACCAAACGGAGGTTGGCTTCTACCATTTCTTTCTTAGCGCGACGTGCTTTCGCTTCGCCAATTGCCATACGTTTAGAGATATCTTTAATTTCAGCAACGCTTAAACTAAGCTCTTTCTCAATATCTGCAATCTTTTGTTGGAATGCTAAAACATCTGGACGAACTTTTTCTAAATGTGCCTTGATTTCAGCAGGTGCTTTAGCAATTTGTTCATCTAACCAAGCTGGATTAGATTCCTGTTTAGGGAAAGATGTACGGAATTGAGTACGATCCATACGGCCACGACGTACTGCATAACGCATGATTTCACGTTCATTGGCACGAATTTGCTCATGTGTACCACGAATCATTTCAGAGATGATGTCAAATAAACGTGGTGTAAATTTAAACATCATGAACACAGTAGCTAAAGCTTCTAAAGCTTCTTCAGCCTCTGGACTGTTACGACCATGTTTTTCAACAACAGCTTTTGTTTTAGCCCAAGCAGCTTCTAGTTCAGTAAAACGAACTTTTGCAACTTCAGGGTCTGGACCTGAATCGCCTTCAGAGTCATCATCACCTTCAGACTCTTCTTCTTCATCGTCATCATCAAGCTTAACTTCTTTCGTTGATTTTGAAGATGATTCGTCTTCTTCTTCAAGTTCTTCAACTTCTTCTAAAACTTCTGGAATATCTTCATCAGTTTCAGGATCGAGGTAGCCTGATAAAATATCTGCAAGACGGCGTTCGCCAGTTAAAAAATCATTATATTCTTTTAATACAACTTCAACAGCATTTGGCCAGTAAGCAATTGAATTAAGGACATCACGGATACCTTCTTCAATACGTTTGGCAATGCTGATTTCACCTTCACGGGTTAACAGTTCAACTGTACCCATTTCACGCATGTACATACGTACAGGATCTGTCGTACGCCCAGGCTCATTTTCAACCGATGCAAGTACGGCAGCAGCTTCTTCTTCAGCAACCTCATCAGTTGCGTCAGCCGACTCACCGAACATGGTATCGTCAGATTCAGGTGCACGCTCGTGTACAGGAATACCAACGTCTTGAAGCATTTGAATAATGTCTTCAATCTGTTCGCTTTCAGTAATCGAGTCCGGCAGATGATCGTTAACCTCAGCGTAAGTTAAGTAACCTTGTTCTTTGCCTCGGCTAATCAGAGCCGCTACTTGAGAAGTAGGGGAATGCATATCGCTCATCTTTGCTTACTCTTTGTTGAATCTGTGGCAGTGAAAAACCGTGCATGATAGCACAATTTGCTTGAAATGTTTTGGCTTTGATCAGTAACCGTTAAATAAAAAATATCTTTGAATTCACGTCTGTTTTTTGAATATTGGGATAAAATCATTTTTTTCAAGCTTAAATCATCGAAAAAATCATAGAATTTTTTTTTGATCAAAAAAATAGTTCAGCTTTATAAATACACAATTTTTTGGGCGAAAAAAAGTACAAATATGCAGTTTAATGAAAAAAATATAAATAAAACTTGACACGATTTAATAACCAAGATAAATAGCGGCTAGACCCATTCACATTTTTTCATTAGAGGTAGTTTTAGTGTCTTCTACAGATTTTGAATTAGATGATAACTACGGTGATGATGATGATGTCGGTTTTGATGAGTCATCAGGCAAAATCACTGCGAAAGAATCATTAGAAAAACGTAGATTAATTGATGATCTATTGGCTCAACGCCGTTTAGAGCGTGAGTTAAAAGATTTTGATTACGATTTAGACGATGATGATCTTGATGATGAAGACTAATCAAATCTGAATAGGGCATCGTCAGCTTAGATGCTATGCTATCGTAGATTTCTTTTTTATAGTCAGGTAACACAATGAGTGCGTTAGATTTAGACCAATTAAGTGAATATCTAGATGGAGACCACAATGAGTATGGTCTGGATTTCGCTGCAACTCATGGTTTTCTGTGTGCAATTGCAGTAGGCCCTCAGTTTGATCGTTGGTTAGATGAATTATTTGATAATAACCATAAAAAAGTTCCTGCCGAAATTATTCAGCAGATCAAAGCGTGGTTAGAATCAATTCGACAAGACTTAGCAAATGAAAATGGAATTGAATTTCCGTTTGAAATTGAAGAAGCTGATGTTGAGTCTAGCTTAGGCGACTGGAGTGTTGGATTTGTTGATGCGATGTTCTTAAATGAAGATGCATGGTTTGCAGCTGAATATGAGGAACAATTAATTGATTTAACTTTACCAATGATGGTATTTAGTGGAATTGATGAAGAAGATCCACAGATGGAATCTTTCCGTCGTAATGGACAGTTAATGGATGAACTGGCAGAAGAAATCCCAGATAATTTGAATGAATTATACTTGATGTATCATACGCCAAATTAACTTATTAGAAGAAATAATAAATAACGTCCTTTCTAGGGCGTTTTTTATTGTAAAAAAATTAGTGGTATAAATAAAAAAGGGCAGTTAGAAATCTAAATGCCCTTTAAAAACTATATTATAGTTTTATAGGCGTTTACGCTTTGCAGCAGCAATTTGTGACTGGCGCATACGGAAACCAGCTTTTTGCTTTTCAGTGGTTTTGTCGATGCAATAAACGCAAGAAACACCGTGTTCGTAACTTGGTAGAGCAGACTCTTCAGGAGTTAAAGGCCAACCGCAAGCATGACATTTAATATTCACGCCTTCCTCTACACCATGAGTTACAGCAGTACGTCCGTCAAATACGAAACATTCACCTTCCCATAAGCTTTCATCAGCAGGGGTTTCTTCTAGGTACTTAAGGATACCGCCTTTAAGATGGTAAACCTCTTTAAATCCTTCTTGAAGAAGTAAAGAAGTTGATTTTTCACAGCGAATACCACCAGTACAGAACATCGCAATTTTTTTGTCTTTATGTTGCTCTAATTCTTTCTTGACGTATTCTGGAAACTCACGGAATGTTTCAGTTTTAGGGTCAATTGCGCCCTTAAATGTACCCGCTTTATATTCGTAATCATTACGTGTGTCGATTAAAATTACATCATCACGTGCGATTAAATCATTCCACTCTTTAGGATCAAGATAGTGACCGACTAAGTCACGAGGTTTAACCTCAACACCTAAAGTCACAATTTCTTCTTTAAGTTTAATTTTCATTTTGCGGAAAGGTTTGTCAGAACTATGGGATTCTTTGTATTCCATAGCGCCAAAGCCTTCATTGAGCAAAAACTGATGTAGTGTATCAATTGCTACGCGATCACCAGCAACAGTACCATTAATTCCTTCACCTGCTACAATCAGAGTTCCACAGAGGTTAATTGTTTTCACTAAGTCTAATAAACGTTGTTGAAGATCGGCAGGATCTTGAACTTCTTTAAATTGATATAGTGCTGCAACAACCCAACCTGCGGTCGCTTGCTGTTCTACAGGTGCAAGCTGTTCTACAGTAGCGTTCATGGAAAACTCCAAATGTATTAAGATAGAAATTTAAGGCGCATATTTTAGCGCGAAAATTAGTAATAAGCGAGAAAACCATAAAAAGTATATGGTTTATTTAAGGAGTTTGTTTTGAGTAATGATCATCGAACGCTCTCTCTCACCCCATGTGCAGGGCGTTGTTCAACAGTTTTTGGTGATCAGGTTTGTCGTGGTTGTCGCCGTTTTAACCACGAGGTGATTCAATGGAACACTTATACGGCAGAGCAGCGTTTAGCTGTATGGAAGCGTTTAGATGATCAATTGAATCAAATCTTAGTGCCGATGCTGCCTCATGCAGACTTACAGCATGTTGAGGGCTTTATTTTAAGTAAGCGTGTTCGGTTAATGGAAGGGGCGAGCCAGGGTCGTAAGCTTTACCATGCCTTAAAAATATGTGAAAAGAATAAACATCTAGCACACGAGAGTGGTTTGGGTATTTCGGAGTCTCAAGTCAAAACAATATGGGTTGAGTTTGAAAGACGTGTTTTAGCGTTGGCTAAAGCGAGCTATGAGTTGGCTTGGCTGCGAGCAGATGGAATTAGCCATCATTTGTTAACTATGTATGAAGAAGAATAAGTCTAGAGTAGAAAAGACGGAAATAAAAAAGCTGCCAGAAGGCAGCTTTTTTTTATTAATTTTCTTTCGAATATTAACGTTTGATGTCGCGTTGAGTTTCACCAGTATAAAGCTGACGAGGACGACCGATTTTGTAAGGGCCGCTGTGCATTTCTAACCAGTGGCTGATCCAACCAACTGTACGAGCAAGAGCGAAGATTACAGTAAACATTTCTGTTGGGATACCAATCGCTTTAAGGATGATACCTGAGTAGAAGTCTACGTTAGGGTAAAGTTTACGCTCAACGAAGTACGGGTCGTTCAATGCGATACGCTCAAGTTCCATAGCAAGTGCTAATTGAGGATCGTTGATGCCTAAAGCTTCAAGAACTTCGTCACAAGTTTGCTTCATTACTTTAGCGCGTGGGTCGAAGTTTTTGTAAACGCGGTGACCGAAGCCCATAAGCTTAACTTCTTTGCGTTTAACTTTTTCCATGAACTCTGCAACGTTTTCAACGCTACCGATTTCATCAAGCATCTTAAGAACTGCTTCGTTTGCACCACCGTGAGCAGGTCCCCAAAGTGCAGAGATACCAGCTGAGATACATGCATACGGGTTTGCACCAGTAGAACCAGCAAGACGTACTGTAGATGTAGAAGCATTTTGCTCATGGTCAGCATGAAGCGTGAAAATACGATCCATTGCGCGAGCAAGAACAGGATTAACTTTGTAATCACGGTCAGCAGGAGTAGCAAACATCATGTGCAAGAAGTTTTCCGCATAACTTAAATCGTTACGTGGATAGATGAATGGTTGACCTACTGTGTATTTGTAACTCCAAGCAGCAAGCGTTGGAATTTTTGCAATTAAGCGAATTGCAGTGATTTCACGGTGGTTGATGTCTTCAATATCTAGGTTGTTGTGATAGAACGCAGATAATGCACCTACAACACCAACCATGATTGCCATTGGGTGAGCATCACGGCGGAAACCATTGAAGAAACGGCTAACTTGATCGTGAACCATAGTGTGAGCACGTACTTTCGTATCAAACTCAACTTTTTGTTCAGCAGTTGGGAGCTCGCCATTTAATAATAAATAACAAGTTTCAAGGTAGTCTGCTTGAGTTGCTAACTGATCAATTGGGTAGCCGCGGTGTAATAAAATACCTTTGTCACCATCAATGAAAGTAATTTTAGATTCGCATGCGGCTGTCGCCATAAAACCAGGATCGAAAGTAAAATGACCTTCTTTCAGTATGCTGCTGACATCAATTACATCTGGACCTAAAGTGCCACTGTAGATTGGTAATCCAATTTCTTTGCCATCAAGATGTAATACGGCTTTTTTGCCATTTGCTTCAGACATTCAATAGATCTCCTGTCCTGGTGAATGTTGATCTGACTCGAAATCCTAATGTTCTCATGTGCGAATCAGACGGTGTCAAAATTTGCTATAAGATTAGTGAGTACTGAAATTTTGTCAATTATACTTATGGATAAAAAATGACGTTCCCACAGAGAGTTAGTCATCAAGACCCGAGCAAAAAAGTCAGTAAAATCACTGCATCGGGATGGTATAATAAGTCAATTCAACAAGAACGTGCAGAAAAAAAATGAAGGATGAGTACAATTGTAAGCAAATTTATAAATTGCAATTTAGAATAATAAGGCGGTAGAAAATGCCAATCTGCTTAAAAAAATCATAAAACTCATGGTGTAATTTCAAATTTATACTCAAAAAAAATTGTATTTTTATTTAGTTGTAACAAAGAATATTGTTCTTTTTTTAAGTTTAATTGTATAAAAAATAGCTCATCAGACGACTTTAAAATCATAAGAACTGTTTTTTAATGAAATTCACTTTCGAAAAATTAGTATAGATCGCTTAATATCTATCTGAAATATAAGTCTGTTCACTTATTTGAAATGTGGCTCACATTGAAAATAGGAGGGTATTGCGATCATTTTTCTATTGATATGAGGAATTTATAACTTTATCTTTAGTCTAAAATCGGCTTATTTAAAAGAAATTTCAGAAAAAATGAAATTAAATAAAAAGTTATTTTAAACAAGGACATGATGTATGTAGGTGTGGTTTTTTTATTGACCTAATAATGTAATATTGTTTTGAATGATTCTTATTTAATGGTTTTTTGCTGAAATGGCAAAGTGGATTGTTTGTATTTTGATACTTCGCGTTTTATAATTCAGTGTCGTTTATAGGTTAGGCATGAGCTGTGCTTGCCTAACAATGCCAGCTTTCCTTGGAATTAATTCAACAAACTCCGGTCGGAGTTTCTACCTACAGGATGCCCGCTGTGAAAAGCAACAGACCTGTCAATTTGTCCATGGGTCAGGTGTTAGCGGTAAATTTACGCTCACCCGTGGCTATTGCATCAATTTTACACCGTTTATCAGGTGTCATCGTTTTCTTATTAGTACCAGTTCTCTTATGGATTCTAGATAAATCATTATCTTCACCAGAAGGATTTGACTACGTTAAAAATGTCGTTTTTGGAAATATCCTTGTACGTTTTGTTGTTTGGGTATTTGCAGCCGGCTTGATATTCCACTTTATTGCTGGAATTAAGCACTTACTTGCAGATTTAGGTTTTGCTGAAGAACTGCAAAGTGGTCGTATTGCAGCGACAATTTCATTGATCTTATCTGTGGTAGCCATTATCGCAGCCTTTGTATGGATTATGTTCTAATGAAAAGTGCTACAGGTTTAACTGGTTCAGGTTCTCGTGATTGGTTTATCCAGCGTGTAAGTGCGGTTGTATTAGCAGCTTATACTGTTGTTCTTTTTGGTTGGATTCTCTGCAAAGGTGGATTTGACTATCAACAGTGGGCTGGCTTCATGATGACATTACCAATGAAGATTTTTTCTTTATTGGCAATTTTATCGCTTATCGCACACGCATGGATTGGTATGTGGCAGGTTTTCACTGACTATGTCACTACTCGTCAAATGGGTCCTTCAGCGAAAGGTTTACGCCTTGTACTGACGACGGCTGTCATTATTGCAGTGTTTGTGTACGCAATCTGGGGTATCCAGATTTTCTGGGCGAATTGATAGGAAGATATCATGGGCGCGATAACCCCTAAAGAAGATTATTCAAATATTCAAAACCTCACTTTCGATGCAGTTATCGTTGGTGGTGGTGGTTCTGGTATGCGTGCTTCTTACCAACTTGCTCAAGCAGGTTTGAAAGTTGCAGTACTTACTAAAGTTTTCCCAACACGTTCACATACAGTTGCTGCTCAGGGCGGTATCGGTGCGTCGTTAGGTAACATGCAAGAAGATAACTGGCATTTCCACTTTTACGATACGGTAAAAGGTTCTGACTGGTTAGGTGACCAAGACGCAATTGAATTTATGTGTCGTGAAGCACCAAAAGTTGTGTATGAACTTGAACACATGGGTATGCCGTTTGACCGTAACGCTGATGGTACAATTTACCAGCGTCCGTTCGGTGGCCACTCTGCGAACTATGGTGATAAACCAGTTCCACGTGCTTGTGCTGCTGCTGACCGTACTGGTCACGCATTATTGCACACGCTTTATCAAAGCAACGTGAAAATGGGTACTCAGTTCTTCGTTGAATGGATCGCGCTTGATTTGATCCGTAACGAAGCAGGTGATGTTCTTGGTGTAACAGCGATTGACCAAGAAACTGGTAATATCGCAGTATTCCAAGCAAAAGCGACATTGTTTGCGACCGGTGGTGCTGGTCGTGTTTACCGTGCATCAACAAATGCTTATATCAACACTGGTGACGGTCTTGGTATGGCTGCTCGTGCTGGTATTCCATTACAAGATATGGAATTCTGGCAATTCCACCCTACGGGTGTTGCGGGCGCAGGCGTATTGTTAACTGAAGGTTGTCGTGGTGAAGGTGCAATCCTTCGTAACAAAGACGGCGAACCGTTCATGGAACGTTATGCACCAACTTTAAAAGACTTGGCTCCACGTGACTTCGTATCACGTTCTATGGACCAAGAAATTAAAGAAGGTCGTGGTTGTGGTCCAAAAGGTGATTATATCTTACTAGATATGACTCACTTGGGCGCTGACACAATCATGAAGCGTTTGCCATCTGTATTTGAGATTGGTAAAAAATTCGCGAACGTTGACATTACTAAAGAACCAATTCCTGTAGTACCAACAATCCATTATCAAATGGGTGGTATTCCTACAAATATGCATGGTCAAGTGTGCTTACCTGAAGCAGGTACAGACAATTACACTAAACCTGTAAAAGGTTTCTATGCAATTGGTGAATGTTCTTGTGTATCAGTACATGGTGCAAACCGTTTAGGTACTAACTCACTTCTTGACTTGGTTGTATTTGGTAAAGCTGCTGGTGAGCACATTATCGACTACGTAACTAAGCATCATGGTGATGAATATGCACCACTTCCAACAAACGTATTAGAGCAAACTTTAGATCGCGTACGTAAATTGGATGAATCAACTTCTGGTGAAAATGCACAAGAAGTTGCTGATGCGATTCGTGATATCGTTCAAGACCACGCTGGTGTATTCCGTACTCAAGCTTTGCTTGATAAAGGTGTTAAAGAGATTCTTGCTCTTGAACCACGTGTGCGCAACATTCACTTGAAAGATAAATCTAAAGTATTTAACACTGCACGTGTTGAAGCGCTTGAAGTTGAAAACTTATATGAAGTTGCAAAAGCTACATTAATTTCAGCTGCTGCGCGTAAAGAGTGTCGTGGTGCGCATACTGTAGTTGATTATGAATTGCCAGCTGATCACCCAACTTATTCATACGGTCGCCGTGATGATGAGTGGATGAAGCATACTTTATGGTATTCATCAGATAACCGTTTGGAATATAAGCCAGTGCGCTTCAAACCGTTGACTGTTGATGCAATTCCACCAGCACCACGTACATTCTAATCGGGAGTATAAAGATGAGTAGAGGTACTCGTACATTCGAAATCTACCGCTATGATCCTGATAAGGATAAAGCGCCGTACATGCAAACTTTCAAGCTTGAATTGACTGATAAGCACCGTATGTTGCTTGATGCATTACTTGCTTTGAAGGTTCAAGATGAATCATTAACGTTCCGTCGTTCATGCCGTGAAGGTATTTGTGGTTCGGATGGTGTAAACATTAATGGTAAAAATGGTTTGGCTTGTTTATGGAATTTAAACGACCTGCCTGAGAAAATTGTAATTCGTCCATTACCAGGTTTGCCGGTTGTTAAAGATTTGGTTGTTGATATGAACCAATTCTATGATCAATATGACAAAATTCAGCCATTCTTGATCAATAACCAACCAGCTCCACCTAAAGAGCGTTTACAGTCTCCTGAAGAGCGTGAACACTTAAATGGTTTGTATGAATGTATTCTTTGTGCATGTTGTTCAACTTCATGCCCATCATTCTGGTGGAACCCTGATAAATTCTTGGGTCCTTCAGCATTGTTGAATGCATACCGTTTTATCATCGATTCTCGTGATACTGCTACTGCAGACCGTTTGGCTCGTCTTGACGATCCATTCAGTTTGTTCCGTTGTAAAGGTATTATGAACTGTGTGTCAGTATGTCCTAAAGGTCTAAACCCTACTAAAGCAATCGGTCACATCCGTAACATGCTATTAGATCAAGCGGGTTAATTCTGCACAAATAGAAAACGCGCATCCTTGATGTGCGTTTTTTTTTAATTTTATAATGTAAACTTTAGACTTTGGTCGAAAAGAGCGAGGATTTTATATATTGCACCATATATTAAAAGATAAAATCGCTTATGTATTTCGCCAATTTATAGGTGGTATGTGTCAAAAAAATCAATCGTTGTTTAAGAACATGATACGATTTGCCACAAAGTTATAGGTGAAAAAAGCGTATACTAGTGAAATTAATTTAAGTAGCACGATCTTAGATCTGTGCTTAATTTTTATGGTTAAAGTCATTTTAGAAAAGTTAATTTTAAAGTTAATTTTTCTAAAAAGATTTGCAAAAAATTGCTCGGTTTTAATCGAGTATAAGGTGAGTGATGATGCCATTGAGGGCGTTGTGATTCATTAATTACCTATGGAGTTTTCTCTCTAGGTAGTATGACGCCCCATGGTCTTAGAGACCTGTTGGGTAAGTAATGCCTTTTTTACCAATTTGGCATTATGCATCATGGGTGTGCTTAAAAGGCAGCCTGTAATATTTTTTGCAATAGGAAATGGGTCCACAAATGCAAGAAGTTGCTGACGCATTGCGTCTTGACACTGAACTTTCCGCTGATAGTGCAGCGTATATTGAAGAACTTTACGAGCAGTACCTGACTTCCCCAACCTCTGTAGCTGAGGACTGGCGCCAATATTTCGATAAATATCCAAAGGGTGACCAACCACACAGCGCTGTGCGTGAGCAATTCCTATTACTAGGACGTAATGCTAATCGTGTTCAACCTGTTGTACAAAGTACTGTAAGTACTGAGCATGAGCGTCGTCAAATTGGCGTTTTACAACTTATTGCTGCTTATCGTAATCGCGGACATCAAAAAGCTAAATTAGATCCATTAGGTCTTGCTAAGCGTGAAGAGATTCCAGATTTAGATCTTTCAGCTCACGGTTTAACCAAATCAGATTTAGACACTGTATTCAATACCGGCAATCTTGAAATCGGCAAAAGCGAAGCAACGCTTGCTGAAATGATTGAAGCAATGGAATCAATCTATTGTGGTTCGATTGGTGTTGAATACATGCATATCGTGGACACAAAAGAAAAACGTTGGATTCAACAACGTCTTGAAAGTGCCCGTGGTAAATTCAATTACACAAATGATCAAAAGAAAGGCTTCTTAGAGCGTTTAACTGCTGCTGAAGGTCTCGAAAAATATCTTGGTAATAAATACGTCGGTGCTAAACGCTTTGGTGTTGAAGGCGGCGAATCTTTTATTCCGATGGTAAACGAGATTATTCAGCGTGCTGGTGCTGTAGGTTGTAAAGAAGTTGTTATCGGTATGCCACACCGTGGCCGTTTAAACCTTCTTGTGAATATTATGGGTAAAAACCCTGCGGACTTATTTGGTGAGTTCGAAGGTAAATCAATTCATAAAAAAGGTTCTGGCGACGTTAAATACCACCAAGGTTTCTCAAGTAATGTAATGACTCCAGGTGGCGAAGTTCACTTGGCATTAGCATTTAACCCATCTCACTTGGAAATTGTTGGTCCTGTAGTTGAAGGTTCTGTACGTGCACGTCAAGTACGTCGTAGAGACATTGGCGGTGATGACGTTTTACCAGTTATTGTTCATGGTGATGCGGCATTTGCAGGTCAGGGCGTGAACATGGAAACCTTCCAGATGTCACAAACTCGTGGCTATACGGTTGGCGGTACAGTTCATATTATTGTGAACAACCAAGTAGGTTTCACAACTTCTGATCCTCGTGACGCACGTTCTACAGAATACTGTACAGACGTTGCTAAAATGATTCAGGCGCCAATTTTCCATGTAAATGGCGATGATCCTGAAGCTGTTATCTTTGCTACTCAATTAGCACATGATTTCCGTCACGAATTCCGTAAAGATGTTGTTATCGATTTGTTCTGTTATCGTCGTCGTGGCCATAACGAAGCAGATGAGCCATCTGGTACACAACCATTGATGTATCAAGTAATTGCGAAGAAAGCAACGACTCGTACACTTTATGCTGATCAACTTGTTCAAGAGAAAGTACTTGATCGTGCTGAAGCAGACCAAATGGTTGAAGATTACCGTTCTGATCTAGAAGCGGGTAATCATGTAGCAAATGCATTGATTCTTGAACCAAATACCAAAATGTTTGTTGATTGGACGCCATATTTGGGTCATGACTACACAGACGATTGGGATACTTCATTTGACTTAAATCGCTTAAAAGAATTAGGCGAGGGCATGAGCAAACTTCCTGAAGGGTTTGTAATGCAGCGTCAGGTTCAAAAAGTAATTGAAGACCGCGTAAAAATGCAAACTGGTGAAACTCCATTAAACTGGGGGGCAGCAGAAACTTTAGCTTATGCAACTTTATTAGATGAAGATTATCTAGTTCGTATTACTGGTGAAGACGTGGGTCGTGGTACTTTCTCACACCGTCATGCGAAATTGCATAACCAAGCTGATGGTTCAACTTACATTCCACTTTGTCATGTGAAAGAGAACCAACCACGTTTTGCGATTTATGACTCTCTTTTATCTGAAGAAGCAGTTCTTGCATTCGAATATGGTTACGCAACTACAATTCCTAAGAGCTTGATTATTTGGGAAGCACAATTTGGTGACTTCGTAAACTGTGCTCAAGTTGTGATTGACCAGTTTATTGCTTCTGGTGAGACTAAGTGGGAACGTGTTTGTGGTTTAACAATGTTGTTACCACACGGTTTCGAAGGTCAAGGCCCAGAACACTCATCAGCTCGTTTAGAACGTTTCTTACAGTTATGTGCTGAAGACAACATGCAAGTGATCACTCCAACGACACCTGCACAGATTTTCCATGCATTACGTCGTCAAGCTGTACGCCCAATTCGTAAGCCATTGATTGTAATGTCACCGAAATCTTTACTTCGTCATAAACTTGCTACTTCTACTTTAGAAGAGCTTGCAAATGGTTCGTTCCAAACTGTAATTGACGAAATCGATCAAATTAACAAGTCAGATATAACTCGTCTTGTACTTTGTGGCGGTAAAGTTTATTACGACTTACTTGAAAAACGTCGTGAACAGAACTTAACTAATGTCGCAATTGTACGTATTGAACAGTTGTATCCATATCCAGAGCAACGTCTTGCGGAAATCTTGGCTGCTTATCCAAATGTGAAAGAACTCGTTTGGGCACAAGAAGAGCCGAAGAACCAAGGCGCATGGTTATTTATTGCACCGCGTTTATATGACGATATCTTAAAATCTGGCAAACAAATCCGTATCAGTTTTGCAGGTCGTGAAGCTTCTGCTGCACCAGCTTGTGGCTCACCGTACTTGCATGCAAAACAACAAGCTCAGCTAATTAATGATGCATTGGCAATCGAAGCTGAACAATCAGGAGATTCTCAATAATGGCAACCGAAATTAAAGCACCGGTATTCCCAGAGTCTGTTGCAGATGGCACCATCGCAACTTGGCATAAAAAGGTGGGTGAACCTGTATCACGTGATGAAGTAATCTGTGATATTGAAACCGACAAAGTTGTTTTAGAAGTTGTTGCTCCTGCTGATGGTAGCTTAGTTGCAATCATTAAAGATGAAGGCGATACAGTTCTTTCTGACGAAGTTATTGCTCAATTTGAAGCTGGTGCTGGTGCAGCAGCGGCTGCTCCTGCAGCAGTAGAGCAAGCAGTTGCTCAAACTCAAGCTGGTGCAGCGCCTGTTGTTGAGCGTACAGAAACTGTATCTGATCAAGCTCCTGCAGTTCGTAAAGCATTAACTGAATCTGGTATTGCTGCTGCTGACGTACAAGGTACTGGTCGTGGTGGTCGTATCACTAAAGAAGATGTTGCAAACCATCAAGCTAAACCAGCTGCTAACGTTACTCCGTTAAGTGTGGCTGTTGGTGAGCGTATCGAAAAACGCGTTCCAATGACTCGTTTACGTAAGCGTGTAGCTGAGCGTCTTCTTGCTGCAACTCAAGAAACAGCAATGTTAACTACATTCAACGAAGTTAACATGAAGCCAATCATGGAATTGCGTAAGCAATATAAAGATGCTTTTGAAAAACGTCATGGCGCTCGTTTAGGCTTCATGTCATTCTTCGTTAAAGCAGCAACTGAAGCGCTTAAACGCTACCCAGCTGTAAACGCTTCAATTGATGGCGACGATATCGTTTATCACGGTTACTATGACATCGGTGTTGCAGTATCTTCTGATCGTGGTCTTGTTGTACCAGTATTACGTGATACTGATCGTATGAGCTATGCAGAAGTTGAATCTGGTATTGGTGCATATGCTGCTAAAGCACGTGATGGTAAATTATCTATCGAAGAAATGACTGGTGGTACTTTCACAATCACTAACGGTGGTACTTTCGGTTCGTTACTTTCAACTCCAATTTTGAATCAGCCACAAACTGGTATTTTGGGTATGCATAAAATCCAAGAGCGTCCTATGGCTGTAAATGGTCAAGTTGAAATCTTGCCAATGATGTATTTAGCACTTTCTTATGACCACCGTATGATCGATGGTAAAGAAGCTGTAGGTTTCTTGGTAGCAATCAAAGAATTGTTAGAAGAGCCAGCTAAACTCATCCTTGATCTTTAATTTCTTCGAATAATATTACCGAGGTAGAGTGATCCTCTATCTCGGACCATGGAGATAAACAATGTCTCAACAATTTGATCTTGTTGTTATTGGCGGTGGTCCTGGTGGTTATGAAGCTGCAATTCGCGCTGCTCAACTAGGTTTTAAAGTCGCTTGTATCGAAAAACGTATTCACAACGGTAAGCCATCTTTAGGTGGTACATGCTTAAACGTAGGTTGTATTCCTTCTAAAGCATTACTTGACTCTTCTCACCGTTACGAAGATACAGTACATCACTTAGCTGATCACGGTATCACTACAGGTGAAGTGAATTTTGATCTTGCTAAGCTTCTTGCTCGTAAAGACAAAATTGTTGACCAATTAACTGGTGGTATCGATCAATTGCTTAAAGGCAATGGCATTGAATGGTTAAAAGGTACTGGTAAATTACTTGCTGGTAAAAAAGTTGAGTTCGTTTCTCATGAAGGTGAAACTCAAGTTTTAGAACCTAAATACGTTATTCTTGCGTCTGGTTCTGTGCCTGTAAATATTCCAGTAGCTCCTGTAGATCAAGATATTATTGTTGATTCAACTGGTGCATTGAACTTCCCAGAAGTACCTAAGCGTTTAGGTGTAATTGGTGCAGGTGTAATCGGTTTAGAGCTTGGTTCTGTTTGGCGTCGTCTTGGTGCTGAAGTTGTTGTTTTTGAAGCAATGGATGCATTCTTACCAATGGCTGATAAAGCTTTGGCAAAAGACTACCAAAAACTTTTAACTAAGCAAGGTCTTGATATTCGTATCGGTGCTAAAGTTTCTGGTACTGAAATTAATGGTCGTGAAGTGACTGTTAAATACACTCAAGGCGGCGAAGAAAAAACTCAGACTTTTGACAAATTAATCGTTTGTGTAGGCCGTAAAGCTTATGCAGAAGGTTTATTGGCAGATGATTCAGGTATTAAATTGACTGAACGTGGTTTAGTTGAAGTAAACGATCACTGTGCAACTTCTGTAGAAGGTGTATATGCGATTGGTGACTTGGTTCGTGGTCCAATGCTTGCTCATAAAGCAATGGAAGAAGGTGTAATGGCTGTTGAGCGTATCCACGGTCATGCAGCTCAAGTGAACTATGACACAATCATTTCTGTTATCTATACACATCCGGAAGCGGCATGGGTTGGTTTAACTGAAGAACAAGCTAAAGAAAAAGGTCATGAAGTTAAAACTGGTCAATTCGGTTTTGCTGTAAATGGTCGTGCTTTAGCGGCGGGTGAAGGTGCTGGTTTTGTTAAGTTTGTTGCTGATGCAAAAACTGACCGTTTATTAGGTATGCATGTTATTGGACCTGCTGCATCTGATATCGTACACCAAGGTATGATCGCTCTTGAATTTGTATCTTCTGTTGAAGATCTTCAGTTAATGACATTTGGTCATCCAACATTCTCTGAAGTTGTTCATGAAGCTGCACTTGCTGTAGATGGTCGTGCAATTCACGCGATTCAACGTAAGCGTAAATAAAATAAAGAGCGGTTCTCCGCTCTTTTTCACATTCGATGGTGTGATTAAAAAAGCATCAAGGTGAAAGACGTAGACAGCAATTTGCATATGTAACATGAGAATGTTGCGCAAATTGAAGACAACAAACAAAGTTAAGTAGGTAACTAAATGAACTTACATGAGTATCAAGCTAAAGCGTTATTGAAAGAATATGGTATGCCAGTACAAGAAGGTATCTTGGCTACCAATGCAGACGAAGCAGTTGCTGCATTTGAACAGCTTGGTGGTAAATTCGCGGTAATGAAAGCGCAAGTTCATGCTGGTGGTCGTGGTAAGGCTGGTGGCGTTAAAGTTGCAAAATCTAAAGAAGACGTTATCGAATTTGCAAACAATATCATTGGTACTCGTCTTGTAACGTATCAAACTGATGCAAATGGTCAACCAGTAAACAGCATCATTGTTGCTGAAGACGTATATCCAGTTGAGCGTGAGCTTTACTTGGGCGCGGTTGTAGACCGTTCTAGCCGTCGTATTACTTTCATGGCTTCTACAGAAGGTGGTGTAGAAATCGAGAAAGTTGCGGAAGAAACTCCAGAAAAAATTATCAAAGTTGAAGTTGATCCATTAGTTGGCTTACAACCATTCCAAGCACGTGAAGTTGCGTTTGCTTTAGGTTTGAAAGACAAACAAATCAGTCAATTTGTAAAAATCATGACAGCTGCTTACCAAGCATTTGTTGAAAATGATTTTGCTTTATTTGAAATTAACCCACTTTCAGTTCGTGAAAATGGCGAAATTTTATGTGTAGACGCGAAAGTAGGTATCGACTCTAACGCGCTTTACCGTTTACCTAAAGTTGCTGCTTTACGTGACAAATCTCAAGAGAATGAGCGTGAATTAAAAGCATCTGAATTTGATCTTAACTATGTTGCTTTAGAAGGTAACATTGGTTGTATGGTTAACGGTGCTGGTCTTGCAATGGCAACTATGGACATCATTAAACTTTATGGTGGTCAGCCTGCAAACTTCCTTGACGTTGGTGGCGGTGCAACTAAAGAGCGCGTAATCGAAGCGTTCAAAATCATCCTTGCTGATACATCTGTACAAGGTGTTTTAATCAACATCTTCGGTGGTATCGTACGTTGTGACATGATTGCTGAAGCGATTATTGCAGCGGTTCAAGAAGTAAACGTAACTGTTCCAGTTGTTGTTCGTTTAGAAGGTAACAACGCTGAGTTAGGTGCTAAATTACTTGATGAATCTGGTTTGAAATTAATTTCTGCAAACGGCTTGTCTGATGCCGCAGAAAAAGTTGTAGCTGCAGTTAAAGCGTAAGGGGAGTATCAATCATGAGCGTATTAATTAATAAAGACACTAAAGTATTGGTACAAGGTTTTACTGGTAAAAACGGTACTTTCCACTCTGCACAAGCTTTAGACTACGGTACAAAAGTTGTTGGTGGTGTTACTCCAGGTAAAGGTGGTACTACTCACCTTGACTTACCAGTATTCAACACAATGAAAGAAGCTGTACGTGAAACAAATGCAGATGCATCTGTAATCTATGTACCAGCTCCATTTGTTTTAGACTCAATCGTTGAAGCGGTTGATTCAGGTGTTGGCCTAATCGTTGTGATCACTGAAGGTGTTCCAACAATCGACATGCTTAAAGCAAAACGCTACTTAGAAACTAACGGTAACGGTACTCGTTTAGTTGGTCCTAACTGTCCAGGCGTGATCACTCCGGGTGAATGTAAGATTGGTATTATGCCTGGTCATATTCACCAACCAGGTCGCATTGGTATCATCTCGCGTTCAGGTACATTGACTTATGAAGCTGTTGCTCAAACAACTAAGCTTGGTTTAGGTCAATCTACTTGTATCGGTATCGGTGGTGACCCAATCCCAGGTATGAACCAAATCGAAGCGCTTCAATTGTTCCAAGACGATCCAGATACTGATGCAATCATCATGATCGGTGAGATCGGTGGTACAGCGGAAGAAGAAGCTGCTGAATTCATCAAATCTAACGTGACTAAGCCTGTAGTAGGTTACATTGCTGGTGTAACTGCTCCTAAAGGTAAGCGTATGGGTCACGCTGGTGCGATTATTTCTGGTGGTCAAGGTACTGCTGAAGAGAAATTCGCTGCATTTGAAAAAGCAGGTATGGCTTACACTCGTAGCCCAGCTGAGCTTGGTTCAACTATGTTGCAAGTTTTAAAAGAGAAAGGTTTAGCTTAATCGCTTTACGCTGAATCTTAAAAAGCACCGCATCTGAAAAATGATGCGGTGTTTTTTTATTTATTAAAGAAAAATAAGAGTTTTTATAAGTATAGCTAATTCATAAATAAAATTTTTAGGCAAAAAAATACGCAATGATTGGGGTGATCATTGCGTAGAACAACGAATCTGTAAAAACAGTTTCGGTTTAAGGAGAAATGTCGAGAGGCTCATATGATGTAACCTACATAGAGGATAATAGATAAAGATAAGATATTCTTCATCGCTATTAGCGTTAATAAGTGTTACTTCACGTTAATAGGGTAAAAGCCTGTGAATGGCTATCAATACATTAGTAATTCTAAAAAATGAATATTATTGAATCTAATAAATAAAAAAAGCCCCGAAGGGCTTTTAGTTTTCAAAAAGGATTAAAATTTAAATAAACCTAAACCATCTTTAACTTCGTCTAAAGTCTGTTGAGTAATAAGACGGCACTTATCTGTACCTTGTCGTAAAACATCCATAATATAGTCAGGATCTTTAGCAAGTTCTTCGCGACGTTCACGAATAGGTGTAATTAACTCTTTTAAGACACCTTCAAGACGTTTTTTAACCGTACCATCACCAAGACCACCGCGACGATAGTGTGCTTTTAATTCTTCAACTTCTTCTTTATTTGGATCAAATGCATCTAAATAAGTAAATACAATATTGCCTTCAACTTGACCTGGATCTTCAATACGAAGGTGATTTGGATCGGTGTACATCGCATTAACAGCTTTTTTAATATCTTTATCAGAAGCATTTAAAACGATGGTATTGCCTAATGATTTAGACATTTTCGCTTTACCATCAAAACCAGGTAGACGTGCCATATTAGAAAGCAAAGCTTTACATTCAGGCAAAAGATCTTGACCGATTTGGCGATTTACTCGACGTACGATTTCATTCGTTTGTTCAATCATTGGAATCTGATCTTCACCTACTGGAACCACAGTTGCTTTGAAAGCAGTAATGTCAGCCGCTTGTGCAACAGGGTAGCAGAGGAAACCAGCTGGAATGTCACGCTCGAAACCACGCATTTGAATTTCAGATTTAATGGTCGGGTTACGTTCTAAACGCGCAACAGTCACGAAGTTAAGATAAAGCATTGTGAGTTCATTGAGTGCTGGTAAGCAAGATTGAACACAAATGGTAGTTTTTGTTGGATCAATGCCTACAGCTAAATAATCTAGAGCAACTTCTAGAATATTACGACGAACTTTATCTGGATTATCTGCATTATCTGTTAATGCTTGTGCATCTGCTAACAAGAGATGTTGATGATGGCTATCCTGTAAACCTACACGAGAACGCAAAGAACCGACAAAATGCCCAAGATGAAGTTGTCCGGTTGGGCGGTCGCCTGTCAAAATAATTGGACGCTGATCAACATTACTCATTATTTATTCCACTATCGTATTGGCTTAATCAGGGGTAGTAAGCCCTGTAATATAAAAGATTGGCATTATTGTACGGGAAATAAATTTTTTTCGTCAGCGATTGGGGAAACTTTTCTTAAAATAATATTGTGAATTTATTCAGTAAAATTACAGAAATTCAAAAAAATCATCTTACAATAGCTTAATAAATACAAACTTGGATAAGAAATGGCGAGTGGCTTACTTTTATTACTAGATGATATAGCAACAATTTTAGATGATGTTGCTTTAATGAGCAAAATGGCTGCCAAGAAAACTGCCGGAGTTTTAGGTGACGATTTGGCCTTAAATGCTCAGCAAGTAACAGGTGTGCGCGCAGATCGCGAACTACCTATTGTTTGGAAGGTGGCTAAAGGCTCATTTGTTAATAAGCTTATTTTAGTTCCTTTAGCATTGTTAATTAGTGTGATTGCACCTTGGCTTATTAATCCGTTATTAATGCTCGGAGGCTTATTTTTATGTTATGAGGGAGTAGAAAAAGTTCTTCATACGATTATGCATAAAAAAGCTTCTACATCAGAGGAAGCAAAAGCAGAGCTTGAAAATGAAGAATTAGACTTAGCAACTTTTGAAAAAGAAAAAATAAAAGGAGCAGTAAGAACTGACTTTATTTTATCGGCTGAGATCGTGGTGATTACGCTTGGTACAGTTGCTACAGCTACTTTAATGACAAAGGTAAGCGTTTTAAGTGTTATTGCTGTTGTGATGACGATTGGCGTTTATGGCCTAGTTGGTATGATTGTTAAGATTGATGATTTGGGATTATATTTAACAGAACAGTCGACCTCATTTAAACAAACTATAGGTCGAGGCCTATTAGCTTTTGCTCCTATTTTGATGAAATTACTTTCAATCGTGGGCACTATTGCAATGTTTTTAGTGGGTGGCGGGATTATTAATCATACGATTCCATTGCTTCATCACTTAACTGAAGACACAGTGGATCATGTGGAAACAATACCAGCAGTGGGTAACATCATTGGTGCTTTAATACCAACATTGATTAACTTTGGAATAGGACTTGTTGCAGGTGCAATTGTTCTATTAATTGTGAGCTTAATACAAAAAATGTGGCCTAAAAAAGCATCGGGTTCATGATGCCATTCTAAAAAGAAGAGGGAAATTATGCGCTGGAAAGGTCGACGAATTAGTAGCAATGTTGAGGACCGTCGAGGTGGTGGCGGTGTTAGAGCAGGCGGTATCAGTATTATTGGTTTGGTTGTTGCATTTGTTGCGTGGAAGTTCTTTGGTGTTGACCCACAGCAGGCTTATCAAGCAACGCAGCAAGTTACTGCTTCACAACAATCAAATGCAACTGCGCCAGAAAGTTTAACGGCCGAGCAAAAAGAAGCCTCGGATTTTGTTGGAACGGTTTTGGCTGATACAGAAGATACTTGGACCCCCATATTTAAACAGTTAGGTAAAAGCTATACGCCACCTAAATTAGTTTTGTTTAGTGGAATAGCTCAGTCAGGATGTGGCACAGCTCAATCTGCGATGGGGCCATTTTATTGTCCGGCAGACCAGAAAGTTTATATCGATACAGAATTCTTTAAAGATATGCGTCAGCAAATGGGAATTTCTGGTGAGCAGAACCAAACTGAGCTTTCTAGGGAAGATCAGGCAGGCGATTTCGCACAAGCTTATGTGGTTGCACATGAAGTAGGGCACCATGTTCAAACCTTGCTGGGTATTTCATCGCAAGTACAGCAAGCCCGTGCACAAGTCAGTCAAAGAGAAGGTAACCAATTATCTGTTCGTCAAGAATTACAAGCTGACTGTTTAGCGGGTATTTGGGCGAGTCATAATCAACAGCGAACTCAATTTTTAGAGCAAGGTGACATTGAGGAAGCGATGGATGCTGCTCAAAAAATTGGAGATGATTATTTACAGAAGCGTTCTACAGGTCAGGTTGTTCCTGATAGCTTTACTCATGGTAGTAGTGAACAGCGAATGCACTGGTTCCAAGTGGGTTTAAAAACTGGTGATATTAATCAATGCGATACTTTTAACAATCCAGTTTAAAATTTTATAGGATGAGTCTTGTTAAACATAATTTAATAAGCTCATCTTTTTTTCAGATCATAACTATAAATAATGTTAAGAAATTTAACAGATTGATAGATTGTTCAATCAATTCGGTAAACTTGTGTCCTAATTTCTGTTTTTTATGATTATGGCATAGTCATGTCAGCTTTTTATTAAGTTTGGTCGATCTAGCAAAGTTGTTTATTTGGTCGTTGACCCAGAAGAAGGGTGTTCATGGGTAATTTTTTTCTATTACAAGCTTTTACAGTGGTTTTTGCACTATCAATTGCAACCACGATCTTTAATAAGCGTATTTTAGGCTTTCCACAGGCGATTGGTGTTCCTCTGGTCTCAGCAATTTTTGTCTTTATTCTACAGTGGGGTGCCAGCCTACTAAATGGTAACCAGTTTATTACCATTAACATTCATAATATTGAAGAAGCAGTACGCCATATTGATTTTTATGATTTTTTAATTAATGGTGTTATTTGTTTTATTCTAACTTCTTCTGCACTCAAATTTAAAATTTCAGATCTAAAAAGTTATTGGAAACAAATTAGTATTTTGGCAACAATTGCCTTAGTGCTTTGCGCTGTATTGTTTGGCAGTTTACTCTATGGATTCCAATTACTTGTTGGATATCATGTACCAATTCTGGTGCTATTACTTTTAGGTGCAGCTTTAGGGGCAACAGACCCAATTGGTATTAAAGGTGTGCTTAGTTCGATTCGAGCACCACATCATTTAATTGTTAAGTTAGAAGGTGAATCATTATTTAATGATGCAATGTGTATTGCATTGTTTATGACTTTACTTAATGTTTTACAGGGTGAACATTTTTCATTAGTAGCGACATTAGAAGCTCTACTTTATGAAATTGTTGTCGCCGTAGGGATTGGTTGGGCATTTGGGGTAGGGGTGTTGCGTCTATTACGTGGTAAACACGAAATGGAGTCCCTGATTTTAACAACAGCTTTACTTGCAAGTGGAGCATATTTGGTTGCTTTGTTTGCACATGCATCAGCACCGATTGCTTGTGTAATTGGCGGTTTAATTGTTGGAAACAAATGGAAAGAAATACGAGAAGAGCGAGAGATTCAAGAAGTTAATCATTTTTGGCATACAGTAGAAGGAATCATTAACTCATTCTTATTTACTTTAATTGGCTTAGAGTTATTTATTCTTGATCTAAACTTTAGCCTGATTTTAGGCGGTATTGTTGCATTCTTTATTCTTCATATTTCTCGTTTTGCTGCCAACTTTATGGCTTTTGCGTTTTTCCCGAATATGCGGAAAATGAAAAGTTATAATGGTAGTTTAACTATTTTATCTTGGGGTGGGGTACGAGGAGGAATTTCACTTGCATTGATTTTGGCAGTAGCCAATATTCCCGCCTTAAGTCCCTATAGTAGTATCCTGATTGGATATACATTTATTAGTGTATTGTTATCAGGTATTGTGTGCGGCCTAGGCTTACCAGCTGTGATGAATGCTTTTTATTACAACCCCAACGAAGAAACTGAAGGCTTAAAAGGCTTTTATCAAAGGTTGTGCCATAAGATGAACCGAAGAGGTTTTCAGTATATTGTGGGGGAGGATGCGCTGGGTAGAGAAACAATCACCGTTTATAATCCAGATATTCTTGTAGACCAAAAAACTGAGGATGGAATTGCGACAATGCATGACCCGAATAAGTTACAAGAAGTAAAAAGATTTGAGAGTCCAGATAATTTCTAAATATAAATAGTTTTAAAATTTATAAAATATTTAAAAATGAGGTTTTAGTGTAATAGTAAAATATTACCTAAAGCCTTTTTTTTCTATATATCATTAATAATATATTTTATTTTATTAAGATATTAATAATTGTTATATGAATATTTTAATTAAATGATTTTTCAACAAATGGTAAATAGAAAAATAATAAATTTGTTTTATATATAAAACGTTTAACGTGATTTTTCATTAAATTAACATAAGAAAAACTTAACTAAGACTTATATATAATTTCTATTAATTAAAATTTTTTCTTTAGGTACTTTAGTATTTGTTTTTTTTATTTTAAAGTGTTTAATGTAAAAATGATCACATTACTTAATGTTTTTAAGTTGTAGGTCAAAAACTTAGAAAGATTAAGTAAAAAGAATTATACATAAAATCATTTAAATCAATAATATAAAAGGAATACAGATATGCCTGAAATACAAATTATTGCCAAGGATAGTCACGATACCTTGTCAACAATCAAGGGAACTTCTGCGAAGCTTTCAGAAGCGTCGGTCGTATTGGTAAAAGTGGCTGCCAGTGATGTATTGGTAGTGAATAGGGAGGGTACCAATGCAGTCATTCGCCTGAAAAATGGCGAGACTATTGTTATTGAAGGCTTCTTTAGTGGAACAGCTGAGCCTAAAGATAACAGTCTTGTTTTTCAAGATGAAAATGGACAGTTGATTTGGGCAAAATTCAAAGATGCTGAAAATGATGCGGACGCCGATGCCGATGCGGACGCTGACGCAGACAGTGATGTTGAACCACAAGCTCTGGTAGCTGAGGATTTACCTGCTGCTTTACCGGCAGAAGCACCACAAGAGTTGGTATCTGACGTTATTTACCAGCCTATTTCTTCAATTGAACCATTACTTTATCACGATGCAGGTGTAAACCCATGGTTGTGGGCAGCTATTCCTTTAGTTGCGGGCGGTATTATCGCTGCAGCATCGAATAGTGATAATGATGATGACTCAACACCTGCTGACACTACTCCACCAAATACAGATGGAGTTACTTTCTCTGTTGACCCTGTTACTTCAGATAACGTAATTAATGCATCAGAAGCAGCAGGTAATGTCACGATTACTGGTGTTTTGAAAAACATTCCAGCAGATGCGGCCAATACGGCCGTTACAGTTGTTATTAATGGGGTAACTTATAATGCAACTGTAGACAAAACAGCGGGTACATGGACAGTAAGTGTGCCTGGTAGTGGTCTAACAGCTGATGCAGATAAAACCATTGATGCGACTGTAACGTTTACAGATGCGGCAGGTAATAGCAGTACTGTTAAAGATACACAAACTTATACGATTGATACGACTGCACCGAATGCACCAGTGATTGACCCGGTTAACGGGACAGACCCGATCACAGGTACAGCAGAACCTGGTTCAACAGTAACTGTGACTTATCCGGACGGTAGTACGGCAAGTGTTGTAGCAGGACCGGATGGTACTTGGACTGTACCAAACCCTGGTTTGAATAATGGTGATGAAGTTACAGCTGTAGCAACAGACCCTGCTGGCAATACATCAGGACCAGGAACAGCTATTGTTGATGCAGTTGGTCCAAATACGGATGGTGTTAACTTTGCTGTTGATTCGGTAACAGCTGATAATGTGGTTAATGCATCAGAAGCGGCTGGCAATGTCACGATTACTGGTGTTCTGAAAAACGTTCCTTCAGATGCGGCTACTACAGCCGTTACAGTTGTTATTAATGGGGTAACTTATACTGCAACTGTAGACAGTGCAGCAGGTACATGGACAGTAAGTGTACCAGGTAGCGGTTTGGTTGCTGATGCTGATAAAACGATTGATGCTAAAGTAACCTTCACTGATGCAGCAGGTAATAGCAGCACAGTTAACGATACACAAACTTATACACTGGATACAGCTGCTCCTTCAGCGCCAGTGATTGACCCGGTTAACGGGACAGACCCGATTACAGGTACTGCAGAACCTGGTTCAACCGTAACAGTAACCTATCCTAATGGTGACACAGCAACAGTCGTGGCAGGACCTGATGGCAGCTGGTCAGTACCAAACCCTGGTCTTAATGATGGTGATGAAGTTGAGGCAATTGCTACAGATCCAGCAGGTAACCCATCTTTGCCAGGTACAGCTACTGTTGATGCAGTTGCACCAGCAGTTGTTATAACTGATTTATTAACGAATGACAGTACACCTGCGTTAACCGGTACAGTGAACGATCCGACAGCCACTGTGGTTGTGAATGTGGATGGTGTTGACTATCCAGCAGTGAACAATGGTGACGGCACCTGGACGCTTGCAGACAATACACTTCCTGCGTTAACTGATGGTCCACACACCATTACCGTGACTGCAACAGATGCAGCAGGTAACGTAGGTACAGATACAGGTGTTGTGACAGTTGATACAGCAGCTCCTACAGCACCAGTGATTGACCCGGTTAACGGGACAGACCCAATTACAGGTACAGCAGAACCTGGTTCAACAGTAACAGTAACTTATCCGGACGGTAGTACAGCAAGTGTTGTAGCAGGAACGGATGGTACTTGGACTGTGCCAAACCCAGGCTTAAATGATGGTGATACGGTAACAGCAGTAACAGAAGATCCTGCTGGCAATACATCAGGTCCAACAACAGCTGTGGTTGATGCGGTTGCACCGACAGTAGCGCTTAACGATGTATTGACCAATGACAGTACACCTGAGTTAACCGGTACAGTGAACGATCCGACAGCCACTGTGGTTGTGAATGTGGATGGTGTTGACTATCCAGCAGTGAACAATGGTGACGGCACCTGGACGCTTGCAGACAATACACTTCCTGCGTTAACTGATGGTCCACACACCATTACCGTGACTGCAACAGATGCAGCAGGTAACGTAGGTACAGATACAGGTGTTGTGACAGTTGATACAGCAGCTCCTACAGCACCAGTGATTGACCCGGTTAACGGGACAGACCCAATTACAGGTACAGCAGAACCTGGTTCAACAGTGACTGTGACTTATCCTGACGGCAGTACAGCAAGTGTTGTAGCAGGACCAGACGGTACGTGGACTGTGCCAAACCCTGGCCTGAATGATGGCGATGAAGTTGAAGCGATTGCTACAGATCCAGCAGGTAACCCATCATTACCAGGCACAGCTATTGTCGATGCAGTTGGCCCAAATACCGATGGTGTCAACTTCGCAGTTGATTCAGTAACAGCTGACAATGTAATTAATGCATCAGAAGCAGCGGGTAATGTCACGATTACTGGTGTTCTGACAAACGTTCCTTCAGATGCGGCTACTACAGCCGTTACAGTTGTTATTAATGGGGTAACTTATAATGCAACTGTAGACAGTGCAGCAGGTACATGGACAGTAAGTGTGCCTGGTAGCGGTTTAACAGCGGATGCAGATAAAATAATTGATGCCAAAGTAACCTTCACTGATGCAGTAGGTAATAGCAGCACTGTTAATGATACACAAACTTATACAATTGATACCACCGCACCAAATGCACCTGTACTTGATCCAATCAATGCGACTGACCCAGTGAGCGGTACAGCAGAACCTGGTTCAACAGTGACTGTGACATATCCTGACGGCACCACTGCAACAGTCGTGGCAGGCACAGACGGAACATGGTCAGTACCAAACCCGGGTAACCTGGTGGATGGCGATACCGTGACTGCAACAGCAACTGACCCTGCAGGCAATACTTCATTGCCAGGTACAGGCACAGTCT
>ERZ941706.71-NODE-71-length-35044-cov-14.213210_pt1 | contig 35044 bp, 34 predicted proteins | sample MGYA00521232_ERZ941706 | MGnify/ENA primary metagenome ERZ941706 (study PRJEB32759, sample SAMN07749893) | skin metagenome | biome: transportation; feature: city; material: polyester macromolecule | host: Homo sapiens | place: Hong Kong:ER line | collected...
CCGTTCGACTCCCCCTCGCCGGACGCGGCCAGGTGGCGCGTCTCGAGGCTGATCGTGCCAGGCGGGGGCGACAACCCGGCACGACGGGCGTTTGCGGGTGGCCGAGGGTGGCGGCGGCCGCGTCAGCCGATCGTCCGCGTGAACCACGCGAAGGCTCCGAGGCCACCCGGATGCGTGGCCGTCGCGAGCGCCGAGCGGGCCGCGAGGCGAGCGAGGTAGACGGGTGGGTCGCTCGAGGCGAGGGCGAGCGGAACGGGTTCCAGGGCCAGCTCGCCGAACAGTTCGAGCAGCACGTCGCGCTGGGTGCGCACGTCGTCGACATCGAGGGAATCGAGCGCGACGTGCGCCGTCACGTCGCACGAACCGTCGGGAACGGGCGCGCACTCGCTGCCGTCACGGAAGCCGGTGAGGGTGCCGAACGGCGGCCGCGTACCGCTCGTGGACGCGTAGTCGATTCCGACCACGACGCTGCCAGCCGCGGCATGACGCGTCACCTCCGCGACGAGCGCCGCCCAGGCCGCATCACGCGTCATGCCGATCTCGACGCGCTCGCCGGGTTCGCGACGGGTGGCGTTCTCGCGGCCATCGGTCGGAGGTAGGGCGTCGTCAGGCACGGGGTGGGGCGGTGGATCGTCGGGGGCATCGATCGTGGGCTGGGCCGCCGACGAATGTGGACGAAGATCGCCGACGTGGACAGGCATCGCCGTTGGGGCATGACGGGCGGCCCACCGGGCGGCGGCGGGAGGGAGTGGGGCGCCGAGCGTCTCGTCCCCGTCGAGCGTGACGAGTACCTCGCGCAGGACACCGTCGTCGTCAGCCTCCGCGATGTCGCACGGCACGACGTCGAGCCACTCGTGCGCGACGACGAACGCCCGACGACCTGCGATGACGTCGAGCGACGGAATCGACGCCCCTCCCGCAGAACGCACCCAGGCGATGCGGCTGCTGAGTTCGGGCGGACGCTCGACGACGTCCACGCCCACGAGGTCGACGTCATCGACGAACCGGCTGATGGTGTCGAGCAGTTCGCCACGGCCGCAGGCGAAGTCGACGACAACGTCCGCGTCGATGCGTTCGGCCATGGCGACGATCGCCTGCGCGAGCACCTCGTCGACGCCCGGAATGCCCTGCGCGCTCGTCGCAAAATGGCCCCCGGGGCCCTCGTCACGTCGATAGAAACCGTCACGGCCGTAGAGCGCGGCCTGCCAGGCGTCGCGCCACGGCACCGCGTGGCTCACCGGCATGTCGGAGTTCTCGAACTGCTGCGTCACGTCGCGACTCTACGTCGCGCCCACGCGTCGACCGCCCATGTGCCGACCATGATGGCGGCAGAATGGGGCCATGCCTTTCCTCTCGCTCGACGCCGACCTGCCGCCGGCGCGACGCGTCATCATCGCGGGGCCGTCGGGCAGCGGCAAGACGACGGCGTGTGCGCTCGTCAGCGATCGGATCGGGGTGCCGCATCATGAGATCGACGCGCTGTTCCACGGCCCCGGGTGGCAACCGCGCCCGCAGTTTCATGACGACGTCGCGCGGTTCGTCGCGACCGAGGCGTGGGTCACCGAGTGGCAATACAGCGAGGTGCGTGGCCTGCTCGCCGAGCGCGCCGAACTGCTCATCTGGCTCGATCTGCCGCGCGGCACCGTGACGCGGCAGGTCGTCAGCCGGACGCTGCGGCGACGTCTGTTTCGCCAAGAACTGTGGAACGGGAACACCGAAGGCCCGCTGCGCACCTTCTTCACCGACCCCGAGCACATCGTGCGCTGGTCGTGGCAGGGCCACGCGCGCTACCGGGGGCTCATCGGCGACGTCGCAGCTCGACGACCTCAGCTGCCGATCGTCCGCGTTTGTTCGCGACGTGAGCTGACGCATCTGATCGAGCGACTGCCCCGCGCCTGAGCGCCGGCAGCGCATCGAAACGAGTCGCCCGCACTGACGGCCCGACGTGCGACGCCGCGTCCCGTCGAGCGGCCCGAAACGCACGCATCGAGCGCCGGGCGCCCCCGTCGAGTGACCAACGCGCATCCCTCACCGAGCACACGGCCCCGCAGTGACTCGAGGACCTCGCGGACGGGAGTAGCGTTGGGCGGGTGACTTTCGAGCAGCCGACCCCGCTCCCGGGTGCGCCGAGCCTGCGCGTCGGCGTCATCGGTGCGGGGCGAGTCGGTGCGGTGCTGGGGGCGGCGTTGCGCAAGGCGGGGCATGACGTCGTCGCCGTCAGCGGTGTGTCCGAGGCGAGCCGCGAGCGGGCTGAGGCGCTGCTGCCCGGAGTCCCCGTCCAGCAGCCGGCCGGCGTCGCAGCGGCCGCCGATCTCGTCCTGCTCACCGTGCCCGACGACGAACTCGCCGCTCTGGTCCACGGCCTCGACTTCCCCGGCACGCTCGGCCCGCGCATCGTCGTCCACACGAGCGGCGCGCAGGGCATCGGCGTGCTCGCGCCCGTCGTCGAGGCCGGCGGGGTGCCGCTCGCGATCCACCCGGCGATGACGTTCAGCGGCACCGCGGTCGACCTGACGCGCCTCGCCGGCTGCCCGTTCGCCGTCACGGCGATGCCCGACCACCGCATGGTCGCCGACGCGCTCGTGCTCGACATGGGCGGCGAGCCGTTCACCGTCGACGAGGCCGATCGCACGCAGTACCACGCGGCGCTCGCGCACGGCTCGAACCACCTCGTCACCCTCGTCGCGCAGGCCGGCGAGCTGCTGCGCCGCATCGACGTCGACGACCCGGGCCGCCTGCTGCGTCCGCTGCTCGAGGCCGCGCTCGACAACGCCCTCGAACGCGGCGACAAGGCGCTGACGGGCCCCGTCGCGCGCGGCGACGCGGGCACGTTGACGCGTCACCTCGACATGCTCGAGGCGCTCGCCCACACTGGTGTGGCACTCGACATTCCCCCGACCTACCGCGCGCTCGCGCTCGCGACCGCGCAACGCAGCTCGGCGCGCGGCGCTCTCACCCCGATGCAGATCGACGCCGTCCTCACCGCGCTCGAGGGGCGCGGCGGGCCACCAGACCAGGGCGGGGTGGGCCCCGAGCCCCCGACGCCCTGATCCGTCCGCTCCGATCGTTCCTCCACAATCTCCGACACCCACCCCGTCAGGTTCGAGCCCCGTCCCTGACCACGCCACCGGGAGCCACGCATGACCGCACCTGTCGTCACCCACGCCCGCACCGAGTTCGCCGACGCCCGCGGCCGCCTCGGCGGCAGCGTCGGCGTCGTCATGACGATGGGGGCCCTGCACGAGGGGCATGCGACGCTCATCCGTCGCGCGCGCGAGGAGAACGACGCCGTCGTCGTCACGATCTTCCTCAACCCGCTGCAGTTCGCGGCGGGGGAGGACCTGTCGCGCTACCCCCGCACGCTGCAGCGCGACCTGGAGATCTGCGAGCGCGAGGGCGCCGACCTCGTGTTTGCTCCGAGCCCTGACGTCGTCTACCCCGACGGTGAGCCGGGCGTGCGCGTCTCGGCGGGCCCGCTGGGCGGCGTCCTCGAAGGTGCGTCGCGCCCCGGCCACTTCGACGGGATGCTGACGGTCGTCAACAAGCTGCTCAACATCGTGCACCCGACGCGCGCCTACTACGGCCAGAAGGACGCGCAGCAGTTGCTGCTCATCAAGCGCATGGTGCGTGACCTCGACATGTCCGTCGAGATCGTCGGCGTACCGACCGTCCGCGAGTCCGACGGGCTCGCCCTCAGCAGCCGCAACGCCTATCTGAGCGACGCCGACCGTGAGGTCGCGCTGTGCCTGTCGAAGGCCCTCCAGGCCGGTGAGGCCGCTCGTAACTCCGGCCCTGCCGCTGTACGGCGCGCTGCGCGGGACGTCCTCGTGCGCGAACCGCTGGCCCTCGTCGACTACCTCGTGCTCGTCGACCCGGTCACGTTGGAGCAGGTGCCCGAGTACTTCCGCGGGGAGGCGCTGCTCGCCGTCGCGGCCAAGGTCGGCACGACCCGGTTGATCGACAACGTCCCCCTCGTCGTCGGCGGTCGCGAGGCCTGAACCGCGGCCTCGTAGACTGAACACCTGGAGCGGCCCGGCGACGCGGCTGCACGTGAAAGGAAGTGGAGCCCGTGGACAGCCTGTGGCCGGCCATCGAGACGCTCATTCCGTCGATCGGAATTCTCGGCCTGTTCTACCTCATCCTGCGTCACATCATGGAGGGCGACCGGCGTGAACGCGTCGCGCAGGCGCAATGGGAGCGCGAACACGACCTGACGAAGGGTGCCGTCGCGCCCGGCGAGGAGGAGGCGCGTCTGCAGAATGCGCACCTGCCGAAGGCTGCACCCGGAACGATGAGTTCTCGCGCGACGACGCCCCCGGAATGATCGCCCCCATTCCAGTCGCGTGAATTGCGTCTGAAAAAATACTCGGGGAAAGAGCGAAATCGGTTGCCGGGTTTCGCTCTTTCGCTTATCGGACGGTAATGTCGGGTTCGTCGCCTCGCCCCCGCGAGGCAGAATCATTCGCACTTCGAAAGGAGCCGATCATGGCTCAGCGCATCCATGTCACGCTGGAAGACGACATCGACGGCTCGGACGCGAGCGAGACCATCCAGTTCGCCCTCGACGGTGTGAACTACGAGATCGACCTGTCCGACGAGAACGCCGCCAAGCTGCGTGATTCTCTCGCCACCTGGGTCGGTCACGCTCGTCGGGTCGGCGGTCGTAAGCAGCAGTCGAAGGCGTCCTCCACGCGCGGCGGTGGTCGTTCCGACCTCAATGCCATTCGTGACTGGGGCCGCGCGAACGGCTGGACGGTCAGTGACCGAGGCCGCGTCTCGGCCGACCTCATGAAGGCCTACGACGCCGCCACGAAGAACTGACGTTCGCCACGGCGCGAAGAACTTCCAGAGAGGCCCTGTGCTTTCCGTGTGGAAAGTGCAGGGTCCTTCTGTCGTGTCGGCTCGACGCGCTTGCGTGCTCTTGTCTCGTTGTTTGATTCGTTCAGCGGAGCAGGGCGTCCATCGGGTCGGGCCGGTCGAGTCGTTCGTCGAGCACGTCGTGGAGGTCGAGCTGCCGCAGGGAGCCGGGCTTGGTGCGGGCCGTCTCGATCTCGTCCCACGTTCGCGGCGTGGCGACGAACGGCCGGTTGCGGCCACGCAGCGACCATGGGGTGATGGTCGTCTTGGCCGCGACGTTCTGCGACCAGTCGATGAACACCTTGCCGGGGCGTAGTGATTTCGTCATCTTCGCGGTGATGAGTTCGGGGCGCATCTCGGTGAGCTTCTCCGCGAGGGTGCGGGCGAACTCGCGAATGTCGTCACTCGAATGGGTGCCGTCGAGGCGTGCGTAGATCTGCATTCCTTTGCTGCCCGAGGTGACAGGAACGCTGGGCCAGCCCAGAGAACCGAGCAGTTCGCGCAGCATGACGGCGACCGCGGCGCATTCGTCGAGCCCCGCGGGAGCGCCCGGGTCGAGGTCGAGAACGATGCGGTCAGGATTTTCGCGTTCCCCATCCCGCCAGCGCCACTGGGGTGTGTGGAATTCGAGGGAGGCGAGGTTCGCGAAATAGCTGAGAGCGGCGACGGAATCGACGAACGGGTAGGTGACCTTGTCGATCTCTTCGCGTTCGATCCAGTGCGGTGCGCCCGATGGGGTGTTCTTCTCGAAGAACTCGAGTTTTCCGACACCATGCGGAAAACGCAGCCGGGTGACTGGCCGGTCTTTCGTCTGCGCGAGAATTCGCGGTGCCACGCTCGCGTAATAGTGCAGTACCTCACCCTTCGTCGTCTCCGTCGCGGGGTACAGGATCTTGTCGAGATTCGTCAGGCGCAGCGTCCGCCCGTCGACCTCGACGACGGTGGGGCTCACCTCGGGGCTCATGCGTCGTCCTCACGTGCGGCGATGTCGAGGCGCAGCCCGGTGTATGCGGGCTGACGCAGCCGCCCGCCGGCGCTGCGCCCCAGGTGGGTGACGTCGACGAGGATCTCGGGGCGCACCCAGTGGGTGCCGACGGCGTCCTCCGCGGCGAGAGCATCGCGCGGCACGGCCGGCTCGGGCGCCGGCGTCAGCCACTCGAGCAGCGCGCGCCCGGCCGCGGCCGAGAATCCGGTGCCGACGCGTCCGCGATAGACGAGCTCGCCGTCGGCCCATTCGCCGACGAGGATCGCGCCCAGCGCGCCGACGGTGCCGTCGACCGGTCGCCAACCGAGGACGACGAACGTCTCGCGGGTGCGGTGGACGCTCTTGAGCCAGTCCTCGCTGCGCACGCCCGGGCGATACGGTGAATCGACGCGCTTGCTGACGACGCCCTCGAGGCCCGCGTCACGGGTCGCGGCGAGCAGCGCGTCGCCGTCGTCATGCGCGGGCGGCACCTGGATCGCGGAGGCCGTGGCGCTCGATCCGTCGTCGCCCGAGCCACCGATTCCGGCGCCGTCGAGCAGTTCACGACGCGCGCTCCACGGCAGGGTGATGACGTCGTGCCCGGCGGCGCGCAGCACGTCGAACGTCATGAGCTGCACAGGAGTTCGTGCGAGGGCCGCGGCTTCGTCGGGGCTGGCGGCGCGCATGCGTGAGCGTCCGCCGCCGGGGGCGAGTCGGTGCATGACGGCGCGGAAGTCGGGCCGCCCGTTCGTCAGGGCGACGAGCTCGCCGTCGAGGACGAGGTCGTCGAAGTCGCGCAGGCGTGAACCGGTGATCTCGGGGAAGCGCGCGGAGCAGTCGGCGCCGGAGCGCGTCGCGATCGTCACCTCACCGCCGCGGACGGTGACGATGGCGCGGATGCCGTCCCACTTCACCTCGTGGCGCCACGCGGGCCCGCTCGGCACGTGAGGTGTCGGTGTCGCGAGCATCGGGCGCATAGGCTCACCCTAGATGTGACACCGCACGAGCGAGAAGGGCGCGAAGGGCATGCGAGCGATCTGGAAGGGTGCCGTCAGTTTCGGCCTCGTCAACGTGCCGGTACGTCTGTACTCGGCGACGGAGAACCACGACGTGCAGTTCCGTCAGGTGCACGAGAAGGACGGCGGACGCATCAAGTACCAGCGTGTCTGCTCGATCGACGGCGAGCAGGTCGCCTACAGCGACATCGCGAAGGGGTACGAGACGCCCGAGGGGCAGATGGTCGTGCTGACGGACGCCGACCTCGCCGACCTGCCGCTCGTCACGAGCAAGGAGATCGCCGTCGACCGGTTCGTGCCGGCCGAGCAGATCAGCCCGCTCGTGCTCGACAAGGTCTACTATCTCGAGCCCGACAAGGCGGCACTCAAGCCGTACGCCCTGCTGCGTAGCGCGCTCGAGGAGAGCGGGCGCGTCGCCGTCGTCACGGTGTCGTTGCGCACGCGCGTGACGGTGGCCGTCCTGCGCGTCGAGGGCAAGGCCATCGTCCTGCAGACGTTGCTGTGGCCCGACGAGGTGCGCGAGCCCGACTTCGCCGTCCTCGAGGCGAAGGCGGAGGTGACGGATTCGGAGCAGGCGATGGCGGCGATGCTCGTCGAGTCGTTGTCGGGTGACTTCGACCCCGAGGCGTACGAGGACACCTACGAGCAGGCCGTGCGCGAGGTCGTCGAGGCCAAGCTCGCGGGCGGCGAGGTCAAGGAACCCGAAGACAAGCCGGAGGAGAGCGCCGAGGTCGTCGACCTGCTCGCCGCCCTGCAGGCCAGCGTCGACCGGGCCAAGAAAGCACGCGGCGAAGCAGCGAGCTGACGCGCTCAGCCGCGCTGGGCGCCGTGTGATACTCGGACGATGATGGCGAACCCCGACGCGCCCGACGTCTACGACGCTTCGTTCGAGCAGCAGATCGGGGTGTTCATCGACCAGCACCGTGCCATGATCGCTGCGTCCCTCGACGGGTTGAGCGAGGCCGAGGCCCGACGTCGGCTCGTCCCGTCGACGACGACGCTGCTCGGCCTGGTGAAGCACGCGACGTTCGTCGAACGGGTCTGGTTCGAGGAGGCCCGTACAGGGCGCAGCCGTGCAGAACTCGGCCTGCAGCCCGGGCCCGACGAGTCGTTCGACCTGACGGACGCCGACACGTCGGCGTCCGTGCTCGACGTTTTCGCTCGCGCCTGCGAACGATCGCGACGCGCCGTGGACGGGGTGGGCGGAGACACCATCTGGTCAGGAAACCGGCGCGGCCCGTTGAGCGTTCGCTGGATCCTGCTCCACGTGCTTCGCGAGCATGCCCAGCACTGCGGGCACGCCGACATCCTGCGCGAACAGGTCCTCATGGAACGTAGCCGCTCGAGGTGATCGCCCCGGCGCCCCGGCTGTTGGCGGCGCCGGCCATGTCGATCGGCGCGGAACGCCCCATCGGGGCAGGTGTCAGCGCTCGACGCGGACGACGCGGTTCGTCAGCAGGTCGTGGGCCGCACGTCTGACGAGCGCGTTGGCATCCGGGTGCTCGCCGAGGGTGGCGGTGCAGACGTCGACGAGGTCAGCCAGCGAGCGGGGGCCGTCGAGCAGCGTCAGGTGGATGACGGCGCCGAGACCGTGCAGGTGCGCGGGCGTCGAGCCGATGAGCGTCAGCACCTCGAGCGCGTCCTCGTCGACGAGGGCGTCGACGAAGGGTGCGAGCGTCAGAACGGTGTCGTTGGTCAGGGCCTCGGCGCTGTCCGCAGGGCTCGCGACGGGATCCTCGCGCGTGGCGAAGGCGCGATCATCGTCGCCATCGCCGGCCGTGACGTCGGCATCCAGCGTCGCCGACGCGAGCGGCAGGTAGGGGTCGACGTCGGGCTGCTGCGTCCACCACGTGCCGGGCACGTGACGCCAGAACGGCTCCTGCGGCGCCAGCGTGAACACGTCGCGCAAGAGGGGGAGCGTGTCGGCGATCTCGCGATAACGCAGACGTTGGACGCCGCCGCCGGCGAGGGCTATCCGGGCGAGCAGGTCGAGGCAACCGTCGATCTGCGGCATCGCCGACGACTGCGGCAGGATGAGCGTCAACGCCTCGAACAGCGGCATCTCGCTCAGCTCTGCCTCGCCGGGCTCGTGAGTGCCGGCGCTGTTGTCGTCCTCGGCATCGATACGGTCGGGCGCGGCGCGCGTGGCGTCAGCTTCCGCATCGCCGCCGTTGACGCTCTCGTCAGGGCGGGCGTCGTCACGAATGCGGTCGAGCAGGACGAGCGGCCCGAGCCGCAACGCGCCGTCACGAGGCGGCGCCATGTCGAGGTCGTCGGGGCAGTGCTGCGTCTTGACGCCGGAGACACCCGGGTTGACGAGCACCGACAGCGGCTTGGGGTAGGCCATGACGTCGCGGCGGTCGTTGAAGATGAGCGTCTCGTCGGTGACGTAGCCGTAGCCGTGCGTGCAGTAGTGCTGCGTCGCCGTCGTCTTGCCGGTGCCCGATGCTGCGAACAGACCGGCGACGACGCCCGTGTCAGGGTCGCAGACTCCACCGGCGTGGAGCATGACAAACTCGCCCGCACGCGCCGAGATGGCGCGGCCGGTGAGCGTCGTCGTCAGCGTGTAGTCGCCGGTGTCGGAGCCGCTGCCGGGGGCGTCATCGATTCGATCGACGGTGATCGTCTTTGCGATGTCGACCGGCTCGACCTCAGCCGTCCCGGCTGCTCGCAAGCCTGCGGCGCTCTCGCTGCCGACCGAACTGCCACCCCGACCCACCCGATGTGGCGCGCTCGGCAAGGGCGCGATCGTGCGCTGTGACGGCGCGTCCGGGCGGCACCAGTGCCACTGACGCGCGACGGCGTCACGACGCTCGGGCTGCACGTTCACCGCGAAGTCGAGGCCGAAGACGCGAAGCTCGAGGGGGCCGTCAGTCACGTGTCCAGCCTATCCGTGACGACCGTCATGGGTGGGGCAGACCCACGAGGGCATGCGCCCCTGCCGACCGGGATCGGGGCGCGAGGTTCCGCCCTGGGCGAACGCAGCAGCCAAACGCGCCCGGAGCGGAACACGGCGGGCACACGCGGCGTTGGCACCTTCGAAGACCGGTGGTGGATCCGGCGTCACGCTGACGTCGTCACCCGCCCCGGCTAGCATCGTGTGAGATCTCGGCATCGAGGAGATGACATGTTCGAACGGTTCACCGACCGCGCCCGTCGGGTCGTGGTGCTCGCGCAAGAAGAAGCGCGCATGCTCAACCACAACTACATCGGCACGGAGCACATCCTCCTGGGCCTCATCCACGAAGGGGAGGGCGTCGCCGCGAAGGCGCTCGAATCCCTGGGTATCTCGCTGGACGCCGTCCGCGAGCAGGTTCAGGAGATCATCGGCCAGGGGCAGCAGACGCAGTCCGGCCACATTCCCTTCACGCCGCGCGCGAAGAAGGTTCTCGAGCTGTCCCTGCGCGAGGGGCTGCAGCTCGGTCACAGCTACATCGGCACCGAGCACATCCTGCTCGGCCTGATCCGCGAGGGTGAGGGCGTCGCCGCGCAGGTGCTCGTCAAGCTCGGCGCAGACCTGTCGACGGTGCGCACCACCGTCATCCAGCTCCTGTCCGGATACCAGGGCAAGGGCGAGCCGCAGGCCGCGGGCGTCGGCGCGTCGTCGTCGGGTGGCCCCGCCGAGGGCACCCCGGCCGGTTCGACGGTGCTCGACCAGTTCGGTCGCAACCTCACGCAGGCTGCCCGTGAGGGCAAGCTCGACCCGGTCATCGGGCGTGAGAAGGAGATCGAGCGCGTCATGCAGGTGCTGTCGCGCCGTACCAAGAACAACCCGGTGCTCATCGGTGAGCCCGGCGTCGGCAAGACCGCCGTCGTCGAGGGTCTTGCCGCTGACATCGTCACGGGTGACGTGCCGGAGACACTCAAGGACAAGCACCTCTACACCCTCGACCTCGGCTCGCTCGTCGCCGGTTCGCGCTACCGCGGTGACTTCGAGGAGCGCCTCAAGAAGGTGCTCAAGGAGATCCGCACGCGTGGCGACATCATCCTGTTCATCGACGAGATCCACAGCCTCGTCGGTGCCGGTGCGGCCGAGGGTGCCATCGACGCTGCCTCGATCCTGAAGCCGATGTTGGCTCGTGGCGAGCTGCAGACGATCGGTGCGACGACGCTCGATGAGTACCGCAAGCACATCGAGAAGGACGCGGCGCTCGAGCGCCGGTTCCAGCCGATCCAGGTCAACGAGCCGACGATCCCGCAGGCCATCGAGATCCTCAAGGGTCTGCGCGACCGCTACGAGGCGCACCACCGCGTCACGATCACGGACGCCGCGCTCGTCGGGGCCGTCAACATGGCCGACCGGTACATCACCGACCGCTTCCTGCCGGACAAGGCGATCGACCTCATCGATGAGGCGGGCGCGCGTCTGCGGATCCGTCGCATGACGGCTCCGCCGGAGCTGCGCGAGTTCGACGAGAAGATCGCTCACGTGCGTCGTGAGAAGGAATCGGCCATCGACAGCCAGGACTTCGAGAAGGCCGCTGCCCTGCGTGACGACGAGCGCAAGCTCGTCGAGGAGAAGGAGGCCAAGGAGAAGGAGTGGAAGGCCGGCGACGTCGATCTCGCCGCCGTCCTCGACGAGGAGCTCGTCGCAGAGGTTCTCGCCGCGTCGACCGGTATCCCCGTGTTCAAGCTGACGGAGGAGGAGTCCTCGCGTCTGCTGCGCATGGAGGACGAGCTGCACAAGCGCGTCATCGGCAACGACGACGCCATCAAGGCGCTGTCGCAGGCCATCCGACGCACGCGTGCGGGCCTCAAGGACCCGCGCCGTCCCGGTGGTTCGTTCATCTTCGCCGGCCCGACGGGTGTCGGCAAGACGGAGCTCGCCAAGTCGCTCGCCGAGTTCCTCTTCGGTGACGAGGACGCGCTCATCACGCTCGACATGTCCGAGTACGCGGAGAAGCACACCGTCTCGCGTCTGTTCGGTTCGCCCCCCGGCTACGTCGGCTACGAAGAGGGTGGCCAGCTGACGGAGAAGGTGCGTCGCAAGCCGTTCTCGGTCGTGCTGTTCGACGAGGTGGAGAAGGCTCACGCCGACATCTTCAACTCGCTGCTGCAGATCCTGGAGGACGGTCGCCTGACCGACAGCCAGGGCCGCGTCGTCGACTTCAAGAACACCGTCATCATCATGACGACGAACCTCGGCACGCGCGACATCGCGAAGGGCGTCTCCCTCGGCTTCGCCGCGGGCAACGACCAGCGCAGCAACTACGACCGGATGAAGGCGAAGGTCGGCGAGGAGCTCAAGCAGCACTTCCGTCCCGAGTTCCTCAACCGTGTCGACGACACGATCGTGTTCCCGCAGCTGTCGCAGGCCGAGATCGTCGAGATCGTCGACCTCATGGTCGCGAAGCTCGACGAGCGCCTCAAGGATCAGGACATGGCGATCGAGCTCACGCAGGGCGCGAAGGATCTGCTCGCAAAGCGCGGGTACGACCCGGCTCTCGGTGCACGTCCGCTGCGTCGCACGATCCAGCGCGAGATCGAGGACCAGCTGTCCGAGAAGATCCTCTTCGGCGAGATCTCGAAGGGCGACCTCGTGCTCGTCGACGTCGAGGGCGAAGGCAAGGAGGCGACGTTCACGTTCTCCGGCACGCCGATCTCGCTGTCGAAGCACACGCGGGCGTCTGACAAGGTCGACACCGACATGAAGGGCGCGACGCCGAGCAGTGACGACCTGTCGGGTCCGATCGACTTCGGTGGCGCCGTCGGCGGTGGTCCCGGTGGCGGCGAAGGCGCTGCCGCGGTCTGATCGACGTTCCGACCGTGTCTGATGCGCGGTGACCTGTGCGGTGCGGCCCGCCTCCCTGGGGGGAGGCGGGCCGCACCGTCGTGTTCTCGTCGGGTGGGCTTGACGGGGTTCGTCAGCTGGGACGCGCGGCTGCGGCCCCGAAGCGAGTGCCTAGGGTGGAGTGCATGAGTTCCGTCGTGCTTCGCCGTGCCCGCGCCGCCGATGTGCGAGGCATCCGACGGCTCGTGACGCCGTACGTGGAGTCGAAGGCGATCGTCGACAAACCGGCCGTCAGCTACTACGAGAACCTGAGCGAGTTCATCGTCGCCGAGCTCGACGACGACATCGTCGGATGCGGTGCGCTGCACGTCATGTGGGAGGACGTCGCGGAGGTGCGAACGCTCGCCGTGTCCGGCGACGTCCGCGGCCACGGCGTCGGAGGGCGCCTGCTCGACGCCCTCATCCACCAGGCGCGCATCATCGGCGTCGACCGCGTGTTCTGCCTGACGTTCGAGACCGCCTTCTTCGCGCGCCACGGGTTCGTCGAGATCGAAGGCATCCCGATCGAGCGAACCGTCTACGACGAACTGCTGCAGTCGTACGACGAAGGTGTCGCCGAATTCCTCGACCTCGACCGCGTCAAGCCCAACACCCTCGGCAACACGCGCATGCTGCTGACGCTCTGACGATCGGAAGAGCGCGGTTGAGCAAAACGTTTGTTGCCCATTCGTTAGCCGATGCAGAGGTGCATGCATGGGTTCGACGACTACTGTGAGCCGGTTGGCCGTTCTTGGACGAGTGGCCGCGCCTCATTGACCACCCATCAGGGAAGGGCCATCGCACATGGTTCACCTTCTTGCAGCGGACGCGACCGGGCCGATCTCCCACGCGTCGTCCGGGCAACTCACCCTCGCGGCGCTCGCCGGCATCGCCGTCGTCGTCCTCGCGATCAGCGCGTTCAAGCTCCACCCGTTCCTCGGCCTCATCCTCGGCAGCGCGGCGCTCGCCGCCGTCGCCCAGGTGCCAGGCAAGGCCGCCGTCGACAGCTTCACGACCGGTTTCGGCAAGACCGCCGGCTCCGTCGGTCTGCTCGTCGCCCTCGGTGCGATGATCGGGCAGCTGCTCGCCGACTCCGGCGGCGGCAACGCGATCGTCGACAAGCTCGTCGGCGGCGTCAAGGCCGCCGCACTGCCGTGGATGATGGCGCTCGTCGCCGCGATCATCGGCCTGCCGATGTTCTTCGAGATCGGCGTCGTCCTGCTCATCCCGATCGTCCTGTCGGTCGCGCGCCGCACGAAGCAGCCGGTGCTGCTCATCGGCATCCCGGCCCTCGCCGGCCTGTCGGTGCTCCACGGTTTCGTGCCGCCGCACCCCGGCCCCGTCGCCGCGATCGAGGCCGTCCACGCCAACACCGGCCGCACCCTGCTGTTCGGCATCATCGCCGCCATCCCGACGCTCATCGTCGCCGGCCCGCTGCTCGGGCGCCTCGTCGCGCGTCTCGTGCCCGTCGATGCTCCTGCGGCGCTCGCTGCCGACGGCTCGGTCCGCGACGCGGGTTCGGGCGCGCATGGCGGTGGCGAGCACGACGGCGCCACCGCCGTCGACGCGAAGAACGACACGACGCCCACGCGTCGCCCGTCGTTCGGTGCAGCGATCACGTGCATCCTGCTGCCCGTCGTCCTCATGCTCATCTCGGCCATCGCCGAGATCGCCGGCATGAAGAAGGGCACGGCGCTGTCCGTCATCGAGTTCCTCGGCAACCCGCCGGTCGCGCTGTTCATCTCGACCATGGTCGCGATGATCCTGCTCGGCAAGGGCGCCGGCCTGTCGATCGCGAAGACGAACGGCATCATGAGCGCGGGCCTGCCCGCCGTCGCCGGCATCATCCTCATCGTCGCCGCCGGCGGTGGCTTCAAGACGCTCCTCGTCGACGCGGGCGTCGGCAACGTCATCAAGGACTGGGCAGACGGCAGCAACTTCTCTCCGCTGCTGCTCGCGTGGCTCGTCGCCGTCGGCATCCGTCTCGCGACGGGTTCGGCGACGGTCGCGACGATCACCGCCGCCGGCATCGTCGCGCCCATGGTCGCCCACCTCGACGCCAACCAGCTCTCCCTCGTCGTGCTCGCGATCGGCGCCGGCTCGCTGTTCTTCAGCCACGTCAACGACGCCGGGTTCTGGCTCGTCAAGGAGTACTTCGGCCTCAGCGTCGTGCAGACCCTCAAGTCGTGGTCGCTCATGGAGACGGTCATCTCCGTCGTCGGCTTCGCCTGCGTCTGGATCCTGCACCTCATCGTCTGAGACGCAGGGCGCTCGCACTCACCGAACCCCCTTGCGCGCAGATGCACCCGGGTGCATCTGCGCGCAAGGGGGTTCGTCGTCCAGGGGCACCGATGTCCGCGAACGGGCCGGTGGCCAGAGCCAGTTCTCGGGTGAAGAATCGAACGTTAGGGTGAAGAGCATGAGCACACAACCGCAGCCCCAGTTCGTCATCGTCATGGGCGTCTCGGGCTCGGGAAAGACGACCGTCGCGACGGGTCTGGCCGACGCCATGGGGTGGACGTACGTCGAGGGCGACGACCTGCACCCGCAGGCCAACGTCGAGAAGATGCGCGCCGGCATCCCGCTGACGGACGAGGACCGCTGGCCGTGGCTGACGAAGATCGGCGAGTGGATCGACGAGCACGAGAGCCTCGGCAAGAGCGCCGTCATCACATGCAGTGCGCTCAAGCGCAGCTACCGTGAGCTGCTCCGCGAGGGGCGCCCGACGGTGTCGTTCTGCCACGTCGACGTCTCGCGCGAGCAGCTCGAACAGCGTCTCGCCGAGCGCAAGGGTCACTACATGCCGGCGTCCCTGCTGCAGAGCCAGCTCGACACGCTCGAGCCGCTGCAGGCTGACGAGCCGGGCACCACCGTCGAGGCGAAGGGCGGGCAGGAAGCGGTTCTCGCCGAGGTGATGGAATCGCTCCACCTCCACGCGCCGGCCAACCCCGAGGCTGCGTACGTCAAGCCGACCGACGCCGGGCCACACGCCGATCACGCGAGCTGACGCTTCACTGACCGACCGACGATGTTGCCCGGGTTTCGGGGCGCCCGCGCCCCGAAACCCGGGCAACATCGTCGTCTGAGGGGGTGGCTCAGCGGTGGCCGGGCAGCGCGAACAGCTCGTCGTCGAGGGGGTCGACGAGACCGTCCTCGATGAGCGATGAGAGGCAGCGCTCGCGCTGGGCGTCGTCGTCCCAGGCCTCGTCGAGGCGGGCGCGTTCGACGGGGCCGTGCGCCTCGCGCAGCACCGCGAGCAGCTTGCCGCGCACCATCCGATCGGTGCCGGCCCAGGCCTGCCCACGCCGGGCGGGGCCGTCGTAGACGGGCGCGCCCGCGAGCTGCCAGGCGCAGGCGTCGATGATCGGGCAGGTGTCGCAGGCGGGGGCCTTCGCGGTGCACACGACCGCTCCGAACTCCATCGACGCGGCGTTCCACAGCACGTGATCGTCCTGCGGCAGCAGCAGCGCGGCGAGTCGGCGTTCTGCGGCGCTCAGGTTGGGTCGGGGGAACTCGACGCCGGTCACCGTACGCGCCTCGACGCGTCGGATGTTCGTGTCGATGACGGTGACGCGCTCACCGAACGCGAACGACGCGACGGCCGCTGCCGTGTACTCGCCGACGCCGGGCAGCGCGAGCAGGTCGTCGTGCGTCGACGGCACCTCGCCGCCGTGCCGTTCGACCATCGTGACGGCGGCGTCGTGCAGCCGCAGGGCACGACGCGGGTAGCCGAGGCGGCCCCAGTGGCGGACGGCCTCGCCTGGCGCGGCGGCCGCCAGGTCCGACGGGGTGGGCCAGCGCTCGAGCCATTCCTGCCAGATCGGAGCCACGCGCGCGACGGGCGTCTGCTGGCTCATGACCTCGGACAGGAAGATGCCCCACGGTGTCGTGTCGGGGGAGCGCCATGGCAGCGGGCGCGCGGCATCGAGGAACCAGGCGTTGAGACGTGCGACGAGGTCGTCGCGCTGTGCCTCCGGAAGCAGCGTGCTCACACGTAGCGTTCGAGGATGCTGCTCTCGGCGAGGCGCGAGAGCCCTTCGCGCACGGCGCGGGCGCGCGATTCGCCGACGCCGTCGACGGTGAGCAGGTCGTCGAAGTCCGCGGCGAGCAGGGCCTGCAGGCTGCCGAAATGGTCGACGAGTCGGTCGATGATCGCGCCGGGCAGGCGCGGCACCTTCGACAGCAACCGGTAGCCGCGCGGAGTGACGAGGGCGTCGAGCGCGTCACCCGCGACGGCGAAGCCGACCGCGCGCGCGTTGGCGCTGATGTCGATGAGGTCGTCGTTGCTCAGCGAGGCGAGGTTCGCGTCGGCCTGTTCGAGCGTGTAGCCGTCGCGTGAGGATTCCAGGTAGTCACGGATGACGAGTTCACGGTCGTTGCCGAGGGCGCCGATGAGTTCCTGCAGCTGCAGGTCGATGAGGCGTCCGTCGGTGCCGAGTTCGACGACGTAGGAGGAGATCTCCTCGCTGATGCGCCGCACCATCTCGAGGCGCTGCAGCACCTGGGCGACGTCACGCACCGTCACCAAGTCTTCGATCTCGAGAGCGGAGAGGGAGCCAGTGACCTCGTCGAGGCGCTTCTTGTACCGCTCGAGCGTCTGCAGCGCCTGCCCGGCGCGCGACAGGATCGCGGGCGAGCCCTCGAGCACGTGACGCATGCCGCCGACGTACACGGCGATGATCTGCATCGACTGGCTGACGGAGATGACGGGGAAACCGGTCTGCTTCGCGACACGTTCGGCCGTGCGGTGACGGGTGCCGGACTCGCGCGTCTCGATGCTCGAATCGGGGACGAACTGGATCGCCGCACCGATGATCTTCTCCAGGCCAGAGCTGACGACGATGCCGCCGTCCATCTTCGCGAGTTCGCGCAGGCGCGTCGCGGAGAAGTCGATGTTGATCGGGAAGCCGCCCGTCGAGATCTTGTCGACGACGTCGTCGTGCCCGACGACGATGAGCGCTCCGGTGCGCCCGCGCAGGATGCGTTCGAGAGCGTCGCGCAGTTCGGTGCCGGGAGCGATGGCGGCGAGGGTCTCCCAGAGCAGGGCCTCGTTGGATCGCTCAGTCACACTTGCCTCTTTTGCCATGACCCACCTGCTCGTCTCGTTCCTCACCCACCGTGAACTCTACTGACTGCGGGTGCGCGCGAGCACGCGCCGACATCACATCGTGACGTGGCGGCGCGCACCCACCCGCTCAGGTGTCGCGATGTCTGCTGATCAGACCGTCCAGAGCCCGTAGGACTCACCGAGATTGCGGATCTTCTGCGCTCGTGCCAGGCGCGGCGCGTAGCTGCCGTCGCGTGTACCGCCGCCGTGCTCGTGCGAGTCGAGCAGTTCGGCGGCCCACTCGATCTCGGAGTGGCTGGGGGACAGGCCACGGTTGATCGGGTCGGTCTGGTCGATGCGCAGCGTCAGCTTGCCCGTCATGCCCATGTTCTGGGTGACCTTGCACGCCTCGAGCAGCTCGTCCTCGGAGTCGGTGAGGGTCGGGCCGTCGATCGGGCCGGGCAGCTGGCCGACGCGGGAGGCGACGACGAGCTTGGAGCGCGCGTACGCGAGCGCCATCGGGTCGGCGCCCGCGCCGGTGTCGCGGCGGAAGTCGCCGACACCGAACGCGAGGCGGAAGGTGCCCGGGGCGGACGCGATCGACGTTGCGTTCTCGATGCCGATGGCCGACTCGACGAGCGCGAGGACGGGGGTTCCCGGGTTGAGGCGCATCGCCGTCAGCGTGACGTGCTCGGGCTTCTCCGTCTTCGCCAGCATGACGCCGCGCAGGCCGGGGATGCCGTGGAGGGCGTTGAGGTCGTCCTCCCAGAACTCGGTGTTGATGTCGTTGATGCGCACCCAACCGGTCGCGCCGTCCTCGAGGGCCTTGACGACGTTGTCGCGCGCCGTGGACTTGTCGGCCGCAGGCGCGGCATCCTCGATGTCGAAGATGACGGAATCGGCCTCGGAGGCGAGGGCCGCGTCGAAGAGTTCGGGCTTCATGGCGCTGGCGAGCAGCCAGCTACGGGACAGCTGCGCGGGCAGAGCGGCAGCGCGGGCGTTACGTCCGGAAAACACGTCTGGTTCATCCTCAGGTCGTCGTCGTACTCGGCGCAGCCATGCGGCGCGCTCGATGCCTCTGGCACCTTAGTGCCGGGTTTGGGTTACTTCGCAGTACCGATCGCGGCCTGTGATGGTGGCCACACGTGGTGAGGGGTTGTCTTCCAGGTTAGGGAAACCGTGGCCGGGGTGGGTGGATGGATCACGTCGTGGTCGGTGGGGGTGCTGATGGTCGCCTGGGGTGTCTCGGGCGTGGTGGCGGGGCGGCTGCGTCGCGTGGGTGAGGATGGGTCAGTCGTGACTGAATCGTCGGGACGTAAGTGACTCAACTGGCCGGTGGGAATCCGGGCCCTCGGGGCATCGCTGACCGGGCCGCTCAATCACCTGATGCCGTTCCGACGGCACGCATCGCCGAGCCGAGGTCGGCGCACTCGGCGATGCGCATGCCCGCGGGGGCCTTCTCGGTGCCGAGCGACCCGGCAGGAATGATCGCCTTGTCGAACCCGATGCGCGCCGCCTCGGTGAGACGTCGCGCCACACCGCTGACGGCGCGGATGTCTCCCGAAAGTCCCACCTCGCCGACGGCGATGAGCCCCGCCGGCAGCGGTTTCTCCTGCGCCGAACTGAGCAGGGACAACGCGACGGCGAGGTCGGACGCCGGTTCGCTCAGCTTCGCGCCACCGACCGTCGAGACGTAGCAGTCGGCACGGCTGACGGGGGCACCCGCGCGGCGTTCGAGAACGGCGAGGATCATCGCGGTCCTCGAGGAGTCGACCCCTGACGTCGTGCGGCGCGGCGAACCACCTGCCGACGGCGCGACGAGCGCCTGTACCTCCGTCACGAGTGGTCGGCGACCCTCGAGCGTCACCGTGACGCACGTACCAGCGACGGGCTTGTCGCGCGAGGTGAGGAACAGTGAGCTCGGGTCCGACAGACCCTGGATGCCGCCGTCGGACAGGTCGAAGCAACCGACCTCGTCGGTCGGCCCGTAGCGGTTCTTGACCGCGCGCACGAGCCGCAGACGCGAGTGACGTTCGCCCTCGAAGGTGATGACGACGTCGACGAGGTGCTCCAACAGACGGGGGCCGGCGATCGAACCGTCCTTCGTCACGTGCCCGACGAGCACCGTCGAGATGTTGCGGGCTTTCGCCACCTGGATGATGGCGGCCGCGACCTCGCGCACCTGCGAGACGTTGCCGGCCGAACCGTCGACCTCGGCGCTCGCGATCGTCTGCACGGAGTCGATGACGAGGAACGTCGGTTGGACCGCATCGATGTGCGCGAGCACGGTGGCGAGGTCGGTCTCGCTCGCGAGGTAGAGCGTGTCGGCGACCGCGTCCGTGCGGTCGGCGCGCAGACGCACCTGCGCCGCGGATTCCTCGCCGCTGACGTAGAGCACCTTCGTGTCAGCGCGCGCCGCGCGCGCGGCGACGTCGAGCAGCAGCGTCGACTTGCCGATGCCCGGCTCTCCCGCGACGAGCATGACGGCGCCCGGTACGAGGCCACCACCCAGGACGCGGTCGAACTCGCCGACGCCCGTCGTCGTGACGGACGCCTTCGTCGCGTCCACGTCGCCGATCGGCTTGGCCGGGTTGGCCACCTTCGACGCGGCCTGGGTGCGAACGGCGACGGGCCCGCCGACCTCCTCGACGGTGCCCCACGCCTGACACTCACCACATCGCCCGACCCACTTGACCGTCTGCCACCCACACTCGGTGCAGCGGTACGTCGTTCGCTTCGAAGCCTTGCTCGCCATGGTCGAAACCCTAGACGTGAGCGCCGACAACCCCGGAATGGCGGGTAATCCTGCGCTCAGCCGCCCCCGGGAGCGTCCTTCGCCCCCTCCTCAGCCACCACCGTCGCGATGTTGTGTCATCAAAGCGTGAAATGGCGCGCGTTCACGACGCAACATCCGCAGACTCGGGAGGCAGTCACGCCACAGCTCGACACGTCGCCAGTTTGCTCACGACGTATTGGTTGAGGCTGACATTCTGTTCGGCCGATTCCCGCGCCAGTCGACGGTGAAGCTCCTGCGGCAGTCGGACGTTGAACTTTCCCGAGTACGTCCGCCGCGAAAACGGCAGCGGCGGTTCTTCACCCGACGCGCGCATGTCGGTCAGGACATCGTCCACCAAGGTGGTGATGCCCGCGAGCGCAGCCGTCCGGGAGTCGGCCAGCCATGAGAGCGAGGGGAACTCGGCTCAGGTGGCGACGAACTCGCCATCAACCGATGACCAGACCACGCGGTAGTCGTACTCGGCGGCAGAGGGGGCGGTCGCGTTCACGGCACAGTGCTCCTCTGGGGCTTGGCGGCGGCGTCGAGGGCTCGCTTCGCCCGTCGCCACATCCCGATGTTTCCACGGTCACGGTACTGAACGCCAAGGGGTGTGGGCCGGCCATGCCTGCCGCCCCACCGAGCACGACATCCTCATGCACGACAGTGCGTCAGCGGCCCTGGGCCTCCAGCGTCGCGGGATGCACGTACAACGGCAGCAGGTCGCGTCCGGCAGGGGTGACGGCCAGCGCGGCAGCCGCTGCGAGGTGCGCCTCGCAGTACGTGACGAGCACGTCGTAGGCGGCCTGGCCCATGAGCTCGACCAATTCGGGTCGCTGCGAGACGTAGACCGGCTCGGCTCCCACGTGCGCCTCGGAGTTGCCCGAGCAGTACCAGTCGAGGTCGTGCCCGCCCGAACCCCATCCGCGACGGTCGTACTCGGCGATCGTCGTCTCGAGATACTCCTCACCGTCGGGCAGCGTCACGCGACGATACGAACGTCGGATCGGCAACTGCCAGCACACCTCGGGCTTGAGCGACCACGGCTCGACGCCCGTCGCCCACGCCTTCTGATGCAGCGCGCAACCCAGGCCGGGGCCGGCCGTCCTCACGTCGTCCGAACCCTCCACCGACGAGGTGACGTCACCGAATCCCGGCCGGTTCAAGAAGATGCAGGCACCCTCGACGACGCGCGTCTTGCGGTCGCCGTCCTCGTCGACCTCGACCCAGCCGTCAGCCGAGTGGCCCTCGTCGTAGAACTGCCATTCGTCGCGGGTCAACGTCTTCATGACCGACGCGGTGTGCGCCTCGTCCTCGTCGCCGGTGAAGTGCGCGCCGAGCACGCAGCATCCCAGGTCGGGCTTCGACGCATCGATGCCGCAGCATCCGTCGCCGAACGTGCACGTCCAGTTCGACGTCAACCACGTGAGGTCGCAGCGGAAGCGCTCGACGGCGTCCGCCTCGCTCGCCGGGTCGTCGAACTCGACCCAGGTGCGCGGTATCTCGAGATCGCATTCAGCCACGCCCGCGATGATAGGTGCTCGCCGCCCGGCGCGGGTATCGTCGAGGTTCCGCCGCAGACACCCGCGACGCCGACAGGGGAGGCCACGCATGACCTCGCGCACGAGCCTCGCTGCCGGCACCCTCGCACTCTCCCTGCTGACCGGGTGCAGCGCCCTCACGACGCGCAGCGCCTCGAACCCCACCTCGAGTTCGACGACGAGCCCCGCCACCACGCCCGCGGCCCGGATGGCGCAGAGCGGCATCGCCGAGAAGGTCGGGTCGCAACCGCGCACGCAGTCGAAGGGCGGCGCGATGGTCGTCGCCGTTACCAACGCCGTCATCCCCTCCGGCATCGTGACGGCGAGTGAGCGCGCCGTCTCCGCCGTGCGCGGCCTCGACCGTCACGCCTCTGCGAACCCGTTGCTCGTCGTCGTGCCGCGCGATGACGCCGACTTCAAGAAGTACACGGGCACCGAGCCGGGCAGCCAGCTCGCGAGCACGGTGACGCGCGGCGGCACGTTGCCGTTCGTCGTCGTCGCGCCGTGGACGGTGCGTCACGCGAACGACGTGACGGCCCGCGAGACGCTCGCACACGAGGCGTTCCACGCCCTCACGCTCGAGAAGCTGCGCGAGACGCGGCCGCTGTGGCTGCTCGAGGGGTGGGCCGAGTACGTCGGCCAGAAGCTCGTCCCGCAGGCGCCGCACAAGCGCACCGACATCCGTCCGCATCTGCCGAGCGACGAGGAACTGCGCGGCGCGAACGCCGCCGACGCGTACTACGTGGCGTTCACGTTCGCGCGTTTCCTGCGCGACACGTACGGCAACGGCGCCGTCATGGCGTTCTACACCGACGCCGTCACGACGACGACCGACATCGAGACCCTCGCGCAGCGGCACTTCCACAAGGGCCTCACCCAGCTGGAGACCGACTACGACGCCTGGTACCCCACGTTCCGCTGAGCCGGATACCCTGCGACCATGCGCCTCGGAGTCATCGACGTCGGTTCCAACACCGTGCACCTGCTCGTCGTCGATGCGCACCCCGGCGCCCAGCCGTTGCCCGCGATGTCGCACAAGCGCGTGCTGCGCCTGTCCGAACACGTCACCGCCGACGGCTTCATCGACGCATCCGGTATCGCCGATCTGACGCAGTTCGTCGGCGAATGCGTGACGATCGCCGAAGACGCCGGCATCAGCGAACTCATGTCGTTCGTGACGTCCGCGGTGCGCGAGGCGCCCAACGGTCAGGCCGTCCTCGATCATGTGCGTGAGCACACCGGCCAGGAGCTGCGCGTGCTGACGGGCGAGGAGGAGGCGCGCGTGACGTTCCTCGCCGCGCGCCGCTGGTTCGGCTGGTCGAGCGGGCGACTGTTCGGCATCGACATCGGCGGCGGCTCGCTCGAACTCGCGACGGGTATCGACGAGACGCCCGACACCGCCGTCAGTCTGCCGCTGGGGGCCGGGCGCCTCACGCGTGAGCTGGCGGGCGATCCGCCGTCCGCGGAAGATCTGCGCGCCCTGCGCACGCGCGTGCGCGCCGAGATCGCCGGCGTCGCACGGGATCTGACGCGCTGGGGCACACCTGATCGCACCGTCGGCACGAGCAAGACGATCCGTTCCCTCGCGCGCCTGACGGGGGCCGCGCCGTCGAGCGACGGCCCGTTCGCGCCGCGCTCGCTCGCCCGCGCAGGCCTCAGCGACCTCGTCCCGCGACTCGCGGCGATGACGGCGACCGAACGCGCGCAGCTGCCCGGCGTCAGCGTCGAACGCAGCGCGCAGGTGCTCGCCGGTGCCGTCGTCATCGAGGCGACGATGGATCTGTTCGACGTCGACTCCCTCGACGTGTGCCCCTGGGCGTTGCGCGAGGGGCTCATCCTGCGCCGATTGGACGCGCTGGCGTGAGCATCCGCGTCGGTCTGTCCACCGCGTCGTGCTACCCGTTGAGCACGGCGGCGGCCTTCCGCATCGCAGCCGAACTCGGCTACGACGGCGTCGAGGTCATGGTCTGGACCGAACCGGCGAGCCAGGACGCGCGGGCCCTGCGCGAGCTGTCCGAACGTCACGGCGTGCCGATCCTGTCGATCCACGCCCCGACGCTGTTGCTCACGCAACGTGTCATGGGCAACGAGCCGTGGGGCAAGATCGACCGTTCCGTCGACCTCGCGCGCGACGTGGGAGCCGGCACGGTCGTCCTGCACCCGCCGTTCCGGTGGCAGAAGGAGTACGCGACGGGGTTCGTCGACGGCGTCGCGCAACGCGAGGCCCGCCACCCGGAGATCAAGCTCGCCGTCGAGAACATGTTCCCGTGGCGCGCTCGCGGACGCGAGGTGCAGGCGTACCTGCCCCACTGGGATCTGCGGCGCAACCACTACGCGCACACGACGCTCGACCTGTCGCACACGGCGACGTCCGGCAGCGACGCCATCGCCGTTGCCGAAGAACTCGGCGACCGCCTCAGCCACATCCACCTCGCCGACGGGCTCGGCTCCTACAAGGACGAGCACCTCGTTCCGGGGCGCGGCACGCAGCCGTGCGCGCAGATGCTCGAGATGCTCGCGCGTGACGAGTTCGGCGGCGACGTCGTCGTCGAGGTCGGCACGCGACGCCTGTCCGACGAAGACCGGCTCGTCGACCTCGCCGAGGCGCTCGCGTTCGCGCGGCTGCACCTCGCGATCGGGGCCGGACGCATCAGTTCGCCGTTCTGACGAACCCGCCCCGTGCAGCCGCGAGACGGTGTGCCGACGCACGGATGGGCCACGTAGGCTGGGTCGAAACGTCGACGAAGGAGGTGGCGCCGATGCCGAAGTACTCGTTCGGTCCGCGTCTGCCCGCAGCCACGTCGAAGGTCGTCTCGGCGGCGTCGCGTGGGCCGATCGCGCGCGCCGCGGCGAAGTCGCTCGTCGCCGGTGAGAGCATCGACGACGCCATCCGCCTCACCGACGAACTCACGAGCGCAGCAGCCGCCACTACCGCTGAAAGCCCCGACGAACATCCCCGTATCTCGTGGCGCCCGCTGCTCGTGCCGCCGGCGAGCACGGACGACCTGCTCACCGTCCAGGCCGACACGATCGGCGCAGTGAGCGCGCTCGCCGCGACCGGCGCGCCGTCACCGGATCTGACGATCGACGTCGGCACGTTCGGCGTCTTCGCCGATGACGTCTCGGGCGGCGTCCTCATCAACAGTCTGCGCGAGGTCGGGCAGGCCGCGCGCAACGCGGGGGTGACGCTGACGCTCACCGTCACCGACCCCCTCTACATCCAGGCCGTCTACGTGCTCGGCGACGAACTGCGCCAGGATTTTCCGGAGACCGGCATCGTGCTGCCCACCCGCCTGCGCGGCGCGTCCGACGACCTGAGCGACCTCGCCACGAACGGGCGTCGCGTGCGTCTGACGACGGAACGCCTCGACGCCGCGCTCGGCATGACATCGGCGCGCGAGAGCGGCAACGCGTTCGTCGACATCACGAAGGCGCTGCTCGACGCGCAGGCCGTCACGGCTTTCGACACCGACGACGCGCTGCTGCTCGACATCGCCGCCTCCCTCGTGCGCCGCCATGACGCGCAGGGCGCCGAGGTCGTCACCCCGCTCGGCGTCACGGCCCCGACCCACCACGATGACGCCTTCGCGCGCCGCGTCGTCGTCCCGTACGGCCCGATGTGGTCGACATACGTCGCGAGCGCGCTCGCGGGACGGCCGTCGTTGGCACTGACGCTGCCCAACCCCGTTCGACGCAGGAGATGACATGACGAAGTCCGCCCGCCGCATCGCGTTCATCGGCACCGGCAACATGAACGAGGCCGTCATGGCCGGCGCTCTCGCAGGCGGTTTCGACGCGGATGACGTCGTCGCCACGTCGCGTCGCGAGGAGCGTGGCGCGCAGTTGCGCGAGAAGTACGGCGTCGCAACGATGACGTCGAACCCCGACGCCGTCGCGAGCGCCGAGACGGTCGTGCTCGGCGTGAAGCCGTACCAGCTCGACGACGTGCTCGAGGAGATCGGCCCGCATCTCGCGGACGGCGCCGTCGTCGTCAGCCTCGCCGTGGGGCGATCGACCATCTCGCTCGAGGAGCACCTGCCCGACGGCGCCGCGGTCGTCCGCGTCATGCCGAACACTCCCGCGATGGTCGGGGCGGGCATGCACGCGGTGACGCCCGGCGCACACTGCGACGACGACCAGCTGGCGCGCGCGAAGACGCTCCTCGCCGCGTCGGGCGACGTCATCACGGTCGCCGAGAAGGACCACGACGCCGTGACGGCGGTCTCCGGCAGCGGCCCGGCGTACCTGTTCTACCTCGCCGACGCGATGATCGAGGCGGGCGTCCTGCTCGGCCTGCAGCGCGATGTCGCGCACCGGCTCGCCGTTCAGACGATCGTCGGCGCGGGCACGATGCTCGCGGAGTCGGGGGAGTCGCCCGTCCAGCTGCGCGAGAAGGTCTCGAGCCCCGGCGGGACCACGATCACGGCGCTCGCCGAACTCGACCAGCGGGCCGTGCGCGCGGCGATGGTGGCGGCGATGAAGGCCTGCCACGACAAGTCCGCGTCGATGGGTTGAGCTCGTAGGGCTCGATCGGCGGGAAGAACCAGCAGGGAAGAATCAACACGGCTGAATCAGTGGGGCGTGTCGTTCGTGCGACGCTTCGGCGCTTCCTCGACTCGCTTCCGTCCGCCCCTCGATCGCTCGTTCACCCGATGTTCACCCATCCAAGAACGTTGACGGGCAAGCAGATTGCGCGCCTCATCGCGGCCGCTGCCCCCGGCATCCGGCGCACGGCCCCCCCAGCGCCCATCGGCTCAGCCAAACGTGGTTCGATATGCGTATGACTGCGTTGACTGTACGAACCCTTGGCGAAGACGACTGGCAGATCTACCGCGACGTTCGCCTGAGCGCTCTCGAGGAGTCGCCCGAGGCCTTCGCGGCGTCGTCGTCCGCCGAGAAGCAGCTCGACGAGAGCGCGTGGCGTCGACGCATGGCGCGTGCGCGCCGCATCCTCGCGACCGACGAGAACGGCGACAAGGTCGGCGTCGTCTCGCTGCGCAGCGATGTGCGTGACGACGAGGAGTCGCCGTACGGCGAGCTGTTCGGCCTGTGGGTCACGCCCGACGCGCGTGGCACGGGCGTCGCCGTCGCGCTGCTCGAAGCTGTTCTCGAGCAGGCGCGCAAGGAGAGCCTGGGCGCCGTCATCTACTGGGTCGGCACCGACAACGCGCGTGGTGTGGCGTTCGCGTCGAGCCGCGGTTTCCTGCCGACCGAGCACCGTCGTCCGATGAACCCGAACTCGTCCGACACCGAGTCCGAGGAAGAGGCTGCGTTCGTCTACCCGGTCGGTGCCGACGAGACCTCCATCCCGAGCGACGTCCTCGACGCGCGTCACTGACGTCATGCCCCACCCGACCCTCGTCATCTGGGACGCCGCGCTGACGCGGTACGACTTCGGTGAGGGTCACCCGATGAACCCTCTGCGGCTCGCGCTGACTGCGCGCCTCGCGGAGGGTCTCGGCGTTCTGGGGCATGTCGACGTCGAGGCGCCGCGCCTGCCCGACGGAAGCGACGAGTTCCTCCTCAGCGTCCACTCGCGCGCGTACGTCGACGCTGTCGAGGCCGCATCGGCGAACCCGGCGGACGCCGATACGTCGTTCGGTCTGGGCACGGAGGACGACCCGGCGTTCGTCGGCATGCACGACGTCTCCGCGCTCATCGCGGCCGGTACGCTGCGCGCCGTCCAGGCCGTGCACACCGGTGAGTACGAGCACGCGGTCAACTTCACCGGCGGCCTGCACCACGCGATGCCCGACGCGGCGAGCGGTTTCTGCATCTACAACGACGCGGCGATCGGCATCCAGTGGTTGCTCGATCAGGGCGTCGAGCGCGTCGCGTACGTCGACATCGACGTCCACCACGGCGACGGCGTCGAGAAGACGTTCTGGAACGACCCGCGCGTGCTGACGATCTCGATCCACGAGTCGGGCACCGTGCTGTTCCCCGGCACCGGCTTCGCCCGCGACTGCGGCGGGCCCGAGGCCGAGGGCATGGCCGTCAACGTGTCGCTGCCGCCCGGCACGGGCGACGCCGAGTGGCTGCGCGCGCTGCACGCCGTCGTCCACCCTGTCGTGACGGCCTTCGCGCCGCAGGTGCTCGTCACCCAGCACGGTTGCGACTCGCACTACTCCGACCCGCTCGCGCACATGGTGCTGACGGTCGACGCGCAGAAGATGGCGCATCAGTCGCTGCACGAGCTCGCGCACGACGTGTGCGACGGGCGCTGGGTCGCGCTCGGCGGCGGCGGGTACGAGCTCGTCGACGTCGTCCCGCGCTCGTGGACGCACCTGACGGCCATCGCCGCCGATCACCCGATCCCGCTCGAGACGCCGACGCCGGACGAGTGGCGCCGCCACGTCGAGGCCATCACGGGGCGCACGGCGCCGACGAAGATGGGTGACGGTGTCGCCGAGAACGACGACGTGTGGTTCCAGTCGTGGGCCTCCGGCATGCATCCCGAGTCGCAGGTCGACCAGGCCGTCATGGCGACACGTGAAGCCGTCTTCCCGCATCATGGCCTCGACGTCTGGTTCGACTGACGTCCACCTTGCCCGGCAGTGACGACCCGTGGGCGATGGGCGCGAGCGACACGACGGGACGTCGAAGCACTCGCCGGTGAACGGCGCGTCACCCCCACGAGTCGCGCAGCAAAACAGCAGACGATAGGATGGCTCAGATATTCCCGTGGCCGACCCACCTCGCGGTGGGGCAGGAACGCACCGGCGAATGTCGGCACGGGCATCGCCAAGGACAACAGGTAAGGAACGGTTCACTCATGGGCTCCGTCATCAAGAAGCGCCGCAAGCGCATGGCCAAGAAGAAGCACCGCAAGCTGCTTCGCAAGACGCGTCACCAGCGTCGCAACAAGAAGTGACCTGATCACTCTTGACGCTCCAGGTCCCTGCCGCCCCGCGGCAGGGGCCTGTTGCATGCTCGGGGCATGCTCCTAGGCTGATGCGATGAACGTCTCCCCGCTGCGACGCGCTCTCGGGCGCACCCCCGATGATGCTGTGAGAAGAATCACCCTCATCACCAAGCCCGGCTGCCACCTGTGCGACGACGCGCGCGCCGTCGTCGAGAAGGTCGCCGCCGAGACGGGCGCCGAGGTGGAGGAGATCAACATGCTCGAGCAGCCCGATCTCGTCGCGAAGTATGCCGAGCAGATCCCCGTCACGCTGGTCGACGGCAAGCAGCACGACTACTGGCGCGTCGACGAGGATCGGCTGCGCCGCGCCGTCACGGGCGGGCGTCGGCGGAGGTAGGGACCAAGGTCCCGTCGCGTCGAAATGGCCCTCATTCCGCGTCATCACGCGGACGTGAACGACGTCACGCCACTTTGTGCCTCGGTGCACAAGGTCTAAGCTCGGGGGGTCCCGCGAACGCCTGTGCAGGCGTTTGGTATACGCGCCCCGCACCGCGAAGTGAGCGCGTGAACCCCGAGGAAAGGCCGTAGCTGCCGTGAGCACCGAGCACGTAGAGCGCCGGGAGATTCCCGACGCCACCGTGAATCGGCTACCGGTGTATCTACGCGTGCTCAACGAGCGCGCCGCGATGGGGCAGGAGCGAATCTCCTCCGAGGCGCTCGCCGAGCAGGCCGGGGTCTCCTCCGCCAAGCTGCGCAAGGATCTGTCGGCCCTCGGCTCGTACGGCGTGCGCGGTGTCGGCTACGACATCGTCACCCTCGCCGACCACGTCGCCGGCGCTCTTGGCCTCGAGCGCGAGTGGTCCGTCGCCATCATCGGCATGGGCAACCTCGGGCGTGCGCTCGCGACGTACGGCGGCATCGGCGTCAAGGGCTTCGACATCAAGTGGCTCATCGACGACGACCCCCGCGTCGTCGGCACGGACGTCGGCGGCCGCGTCATCGTCCCGTTCGAGGCGCTGCGACCCGAGCCGGGCGAGGGCGTCATCGGCATCATCGCGACGCCCGCCACCGCGGCGCAGCAGGTCGCCGACCGCCTCGTCGTCGCCGGTGTGCGCAGCATCCTCAACTTCGCCCCCACCGTCCTGACCGTGCCCGCCGACGTGCAGGTGCGCGGCGTCGACATGGCGGGCGAACTCCAGATCCTCGCGTTCCGTGAGCAGCACTCACGCCTCGCCCGCTCTCGCACCACGAAGGAGCTCCTGGCATGAGCGTCATCGTCCTCGGCCTGTCCCACCGCTCGGCGCCACTCGCGGTGCTGGAGCGTGCCTCTCTCGACCCCGCAGGTCAGCAGGCGCTGCTCGAGCGGCTGCTCGCGGGGGAGAACGTCGACGAGCCGATCGTGCTGTCGACGTGCAACCGCGTCGAGGTGTACGCCGATGCGACGACGTTCCACGGCGCCGTCACCGAGATCGGTGAGGCGCTCGCCGCCGCGACGGGTGTCGGCCTCGGCGAGCTGCGTGAACACCTCTACGTCCACTTCGACGAACGCGCCGTCGCGCACCTGTTCAACGTCGCCGCCGGGCTCGACTCACTCGCGGTGGGGGAGAGCCAGATCCTCGCCCAGCTGCGCGAGAGCCTGCGCGAGGGGCAGCGCTCCGGGCGCATCGGCCCCGTCATGTCGCGCCTCGTGCAGCAGGCGCTGCGCGTCGGCAAGCGCGTGCACTCCGAGACGGGCATCGACACCGTCAGCCGCTCCCTCGTCGAGCGCGCCCTCGACCTGTCGGGCAACATGCTCGGCGACCTGACGGGTGTGCGCGCCGTCGTCGTCGGGGCGGGCGCCATGAGCTCCCTCGCCACCCACACGCTCGTGCGTCACGGTCTTGGCGAGGTGACGGTCGTCAACCGCACGTTCGACGCCGCCCGCCGCCTCGCCGACGCCGCCGGCTGCGCCGCGCGCCCCATCGACGAACTGCCCGACGCCCTCGCCGCCGCCGACCTCGTCGTGTCGTGCACCGGCGCTGTCGGCCACGTCATCGACGCGACGCTCGCGGCTCGCGCGAATCCTGAAGGGCGCCCCCAGGTCTACGTCGACCTCGCGCTGCCGCGCGACGTCGCCGACGAGGTCTCCTGCGTGCGCGGCGTCGCCGTGCTCGGCCTCGGCGACCTCGGCCCGCAGGTCGAGGGCGAGCCCGGCGCGGAGGCGGAGATCAAGGCCGTCCAGGACCTCGTGACGAGCGAGGTCGCCGCCTACGTCGTCGCGCGCCGCGCCGAGCGCGTCGCCCCGACCGTCGCGGCGCTCCGCGCCAACGCCGCCGACATCGTCGCCGCCGAGTTGAGCCGCCTCGACAGCCGCGTCGACCTCGACGAGACGACTCGCGCGCAGGTGCAGCTGACGGTGCACCGCGTCGTCGAGAAACTCCTGCACACGCCCACGGTGCGGGTGAAAGAACTTGCCAGCCAGGGTGGTGCTGTCGGTGAGAGTGATTACGCCGCAGTGCTCTCCGCCCTCTTCGACCTCGACCCCGCGCAGACGCGCGTCGTCACGGTTCCCCCGGAGATGCCATGAACAGCCAAGCAGCCGACGCCGCGCCGATCCGCCTGGGCACCCGACGCAGCCACCTCGCGATGACGCAGTCGACGTGGGTGGCCGAACAGTTGCGCGCGCACGGCCACGCCGTCGAGATCGTCGAGATCACGACCGAGGGCGACGTCAACCGCGCCTCGCTGGCGCAGATGGGCGGCACGGGCGTGTTCGCCGCCGCCATCCGCCGCGCACTGCTCGAGGATGAGGTCGACATGGCCGTGCACTCGCTCAAGGACCTGCCCGTCGCGCCCGAACCGGGCCTCGTGATCGCCGGCATCCCCGTGCGCGAGGACCCGCGCGACGCCCTCGTCGCCCGTGACGGTCTGACGCTCGGCGAACTGCCCGCAGGCGCCGTCGTCGGCACTGGTTCGCCGCGACGTGCCGCGCAGCTGCAGGCGCTCGGGCTCGGCTTCGAGATCCGCGACATCCGCGGCAACATCGACACGCGCATGGGCTACGTGACGAGCGGAGAACTCGACGGCGTCATCCTGGCGCGCGCCGGGCTGACGCGTGTCGAACGCACCGGCGCCATCAGCGAGACGATCGACCCGCTGCAGATGCTGCCCGCCCCCGGCCAGGGCGCGCTCGGGCTCGAATGCCGCGAGGGTGACGCACGCGTCATCGCCGCGCTCGCGGAGCTCGACGACGCCGACACGCGCGCCGCCGTCACCGCCGAGCGCGCCGTGCTCGGCGCCCTCGAAGCCGGCTGCGCGGCACCCGTCGGCGCGCTCGCGGAGATCGTCGAAGAGCCCGACGGCTCGCTCGAGATCTCACTGCGCGCCTTCGTCGGTGCGCCCGACGGTTCGTTCGAGCTGCGCCGCAGCGACGTTGGCTCCTACGACAACCCGGCCGCCGTCGGGGAGGCGCTCGCCCGCACGCTGCTCGACGACGGCGCGGGCGCCGTCATCCCGCCGCGCGAGGCACCGAATCCCACGACGAGCACGAAGGAGGCAGGCGCATGAGCACCGACCAGCACCACGCGAGGGTGGCCTTCGTCGGCGCGGGCCCGGGCGACCCGGGCCTGTTGACGATGCGCGCCGCGCGCCTCATCGAGAACGCGGACGCGGTGATCTTCGACCAGATCTGCGGTGAGCGCTTCGTCGCGCCGTTCGTGCGCGACGAGGTCGAACTCGTCGACGCCGGCTACGGCGACGCGGGCGCGCAGCTCACCACCGCGAGCCGCGCGAAGCTCGTCGTCAAGACTGCGAAATCCGTTGCAGCGCAGCATGATGACGCCGACAGCTCGGCTCGAGGTGGCGAGCAGCCGCTCGTCGTGCGCCTCATGGACGGCGACCCGTCGACGTTCCACGGCCTCGCCGAAGAAGCGCTCGCGTGCTCCAAGGCGGGCATCGACTTCGAGATCGTCCCGGGCGTCTCGGCCGTCTCCGCGGTGCCCGCGTACGCGGGCGTGCCGCTGACGGACGCGAAGGCGCGCACCGTCCACGTCGTCACCGCAGGCGACCCGAAGATCGACTGGGCGCGTTCGATCGACGCGTGCATCACCGTCGTCGTGCTCGGCCAGGCCGACGCGCTCAAGACGTCGCTGTGCGAACTGCGTGAGGCCGGCCGACGGGGCAACACGCCCGTCGCGCTGACGGAGAACGGCACGACGATCACGCAGTCGACGGTGACGACGACGCTGGACGAGGTGCCCGCCGTGCTCAAGCGATCCTCGTTCGACGGGCCCGTCATGGCGATCGTCGGCTCGACGGTCGCGCACCGCGACCTGCTGTCGTGGTGGGAGAACAAGCCGCTGTTCGGTTGGAACGTGCTCGTACCGCGCACGAAGGAGCAGTCGGGTTCGATGATCGAGCGTCTCGCGACGCACGGCGCAACGAGCACCGTCGTGCCGACGATCAGCGTCGAACCGCCGCGCACGCCGCAGCAGATGGAGAAGGCCGTCAAGGGCCTCGTCACGGGGCGCTACGAGTGGGTCGGATTCACGTCCGTCAACGCCGTGCGCGCCGTGCGCGAGAAGTTCGCCGAGTTCGGGCTCGACGTGCGCGCGTTCGCGGGCGTCAAGATCGCGGCCGTCGGCGGGGTGACGGCGAACGCGCTGCGCGAGTGGGGCCTCGAGGCCGACCTGACGCCGTCGGGTGAGCAGTCGGCACAGGGTCTGCTCGAGGTGTGGGCCGACTACGACGAGGATCTCGACCCGATCAACCGCGTCTTCCTGCCGCGCGCCGACATCGCGACGGACACGCTCGTCGCGGGCCTCGAGGAGATGGGCTGGGAGGTCGACGACGTCACCGCGTACCGCACGGTGCGCGCGGCCCCGCCCGCGCCGGAGGTGCGTGAGGCGATCAAGTCGGGCAAGTTCGACGCCGTGTGCTTCACGTCGAGTTCGACGGTACGCAACCTCGTCGGCATCGCCGGCAAGCCGCACACGTCGACCGTCGTCGCGTGCATCGGCCCGGCGACGGCGAAGACCGCCGAGGAGCACGGGCTGCGCGTCGACGTCGTCGCGCCCGAGGCGTCGGCGGCGTCCCTCGTCGACGCTCTCGCCGGCTACGGCCGGTCGCTGGCCCACGAGGCCGCGGAGTCTGGGGAGAAGGTACGCCGCCCGAGCGATCGACGCGGGGCGGCCCGACGAAAGGTGAAGGCCTGATGGGTAGCTACGATCTGACGCACCGTCCGCGGCGGCTGCGCACGTCGCCGGTGATGCGCGACATGGTCGCCGAGACGGTCGTCTCGCCGTCCGACCTCATCCTGCCGGTGTTCGTGCGCGAGAACGCTTCGGAGAACACGCCGATCGCGTCGATGCCGGGCGTCGTGCAGCACACGCTCGACTCGCTCGTCGCGGAGGCGAAGCGCGCGCGTGACGCCGGCATCGCAGGCGTCATGCTGTTCGGCGTGCCGGAGTCGAAGGACGCCGTGGGTTCGGGTGCGCTCGATCCTGACGGCATCCTCAACGTCGGGCTGCGTGCCGTGCGTGACGCCGTGGGTGACGACCTGCTCGTCATGGGTGATCTGTGCCTCGACGAGTTCACCGACCATGGTCACTGCGGGGTTCTCGACGATGCGGGCCGGGTCGACAACGACGCGACGCTCGACGTGTACGCGCAGATGGCGGTGGCGCAGGCGCAGGCCGGTGCGCATGTGCTCGCGCCGAGCGGCATGATGGACGGCCAGATCGGTGTCATCCGTGCGGCGCTCGATCTGTCGGGGCACGACGACGTCGCCGTCATGGCGTACTCGGCGAAGTACGCGTCGGCGGCGTACGGCCCGTTCCGTGAGGCCGTGCAGAGTTCGTTGCAGGGTGATCGCGCGACGTATCAGCAGGATCCGCGCAACCGCACCGAGTCGTTGCGTGAGGCGATGCTCGACGAGGAGCAGGGCGCCGACATTCTCATGGTGAAGCCCGCGCTGCCGTACCTGGACGTGTTGTCGGACGTCGCGGCTGCCGCGACGGTGCCGGTCGCGGCGTATCAGGTGTCGGGTGAGATGGCGATGATCGAGGCGGCTGCAGCGAACGGTTGGATCGATCGTGAGCGCATGATCCGCGAGTCGTTGACGTGCATCAAGCGTGCCGGCGCGTCGATCATCTTGACGTACTACGCGCTGACGATCTAGCTCGGTGGGGCCTGAGCTTGCGAAGGTTCCAGCGAGCGTTGAGGAAGCGCGTCA
>ERZ941706.72-NODE-72-length-34594-cov-4.467385_pt1 | contig 34594 bp, 33 predicted proteins | sample MGYA00521232_ERZ941706 | MGnify/ENA primary metagenome ERZ941706 (study PRJEB32759, sample SAMN07749893) | skin metagenome | biome: transportation; feature: city; material: polyester macromolecule | host: Homo sapiens | place: Hong Kong:ER line | collected 2017-07-19...
AGGGCACGCTCTACGGCAAGAACACCACGGCGGGCGCGATCAACATCACGACACGCAAACCCAGCTTCACGCCGGAAGCGCTTGTCGAGGTGACCGGCGGCAACCTCAACTTTGTCCAGGCCAAGGCGTCCGTCTCCGGCCCGCTGGTCAACGATACGGTCGCGATCCGCCTCTCGATGTCGGTCACGACGCGCCGCGGCACGATCTGGAACGTGCGCGCAAACCAGTGGCAGAACAGCCAGGACAACCAGTCGTTGCGCGCGCAGATTTTCTGGAGAGCCAGCGATACCCTCGGTTGGACATTGTACGGCGACTACAATCACCAGGACCCGACATGCTGCGTGCAATATTACGCGCGGGTCGGCGCGACGCAGCGGCCGCTCAACCGGCAATATGCGGCGCTCGCAGCGGCACAGGGCTATGCCGTGCCCTCGAAAGATCCGTTCGACCGCGTGACCGATGTTGACACGCCGCTGCGTGCAAAACAGGCGTTGGGCGGGCTGTCCTTGGTCGGCAATCTCGATCTTGGTGGTGCGACGCTCACCTCGGTCTCGGCGTGGCGGTTCTGGCACTGGACGCCGTCGAACGACCGTGATTTTCTTGGCCTGCCGATCACCACCGTCTCCGCCAACCCGTCGCAGCAGAACCAGGTGAGCCAAGAGCTGCGCATCGCGTCGAACGGCACGCGTGCGCTCGATTATGTGTTCGGCGCCTTCTACTTTCACCAGACGATCGATACGCAGGGGTTGCAGGTGCAGGGACCCGCGGCGAGCGCCTTCCTGGGGGCAGCGGGTATCGACGGGCTAACCGCGCGCAACACGATCGACTTTGCCAACACGTCCGCGGCGCTGTTTGGCAAGCTGACCTGGCATCCGACCGACCGGCTGTCGATCTCGCCCGGTCTGCGGCTGAATTACGACAAGAAGGATGGCTCGTATGTGTCGGTGGTGACGACCGGCGCGGGAAGCACGACGCTGACCTCTGCCCAGCGCGGCGTGCTTGCGCCGCAAAGCTATCGGCCGAGGTTCGACAACTGGAATCTGTCGGGCGATCTGACCGTCGCCTATGATTTCAGCGATGCGGTGCATTATTATGCGACCTATGCGCGCAGCTACAAGTCGGGCGGCATCAACCTGTCGGGCCTGCCGCTCGATGCCGACAATGCGCCGATCCTTGCGACCGCGACAGTGCGGCCGGAGACGGTCAATCACTTCGAACTGGGCCTGAAGACGCAGTTCGCGGATCGCCGCGCGACGGTGAACCTCGCTGCGTTCTGGACCGAGATCGCCGGTTACCAGACAACGGTGAACAACCTGCAAGTCAATGTCTTGCGCGGCTATCTTGCCAATGCACCGAAGGTGCGTACGCGCGGCTTCGAGCTCGACAGCGCGTTCCGGCCGACGGCGCGGCTGAACCTGTATGGCAATGTCGCCTTTACCGATGCCAAGTACGTCCGCTTCGCCAACGCGCCGTGCCCGCCGGAATTGTCTGGCGGCAGTGCGCTGCCGGTGGTGAACGGCCGGATCGTCGGCACGCCGGCGGCGGCCGGGATACCCGGCAACTCGCTGCCTTATTGCGATATCGGGGGGCAGGTGCTGCCGGGCGTATCGAAATGGGCACTGTCCTATGGCGCGGAATATAACGTGCCGGCTCGGTTGTTTGGGGTGGAGGCGCAGATCTTTGCCGGGATCGACGGCAGCTACCGCTCGCGGTTCTCGTCCAACCCGTCGCGGTCGATGTACACCGACATCGATGGTTACGCGTTGACCAACTTTCGGTTGGGAGCCCGAAAAGAGGGGGACTGGAACGTGTTCGGCTGGTTGCGCAATGCGTTCGACGCGAAATATTTCGAGGTGCTGGCCACGCAATCGGGGAGCACCGGGCTGGTGGTGGGGCAGCCGGGCGATCCCCGGACTTATGGCGTGACGGTGTCGAAGAGCTTTTGATGTCCCTCGTCGTCCCGGCAAACGAGGGGAGAAAGGGACACGTCTCTGTCATCCCGCCGGCGCGAGCCTGCCAATTGACGAGAGCTCAGTTTGCCTCAGCATAGGCGCCGCGTTCGGATGCCGTTCAGCTTTGATCTGCGATAAGAAAGGATGCCGGACGGGGGGCGTGAATTGGAAGCTCCCGTCCTTCGCCCGGCGCCGGACAAGCAAACGCCCGGACCGTTTCCGATCCGGGCGCCTGCGTGACGAGATAACCCGTCAGCCCCCTTAGGTCGTGTCGTGGACGATCGCGCGTTTTCGCTGCGCCGCCGGAACACTTTTCCCCGAACCACGGCCGTTGCCTGTGTCTCAGATGAGTCTGTGCTAGGCAGGGGCAGGGTCTTTGTCACCGGCAATTCTGGTCGGCGATTTCGATTGCCGCCAAGCTGTGTCGAATCCGCAACATTTGTTGCTTGTGATCCCCCCAGCCCGTAGAGCCTCGCCCATGATCCTCTCTACCTATGAACGGATGATCGCGCGGCGATATCTGCTGCCGGGCAAGGGGGAGGCGTTCATCTTCCTCGTCGCCTCGATCAGCCTCGTCGCGGTGATGCTCGGCGTTGCCGCACTCGTCATCGTGATGAGCGTGATGAACGGCTTTCGCGCCGAGCTGTTCGACAAGATCGTTGGGCTCAATGGGCATGCGGTGATCCAGTTCGATCCCGCCCGACCTGTCGACTGGCGCCAGGTGGTGGCCGAGGCGCAGCGGACGCCGAACGTCACGTCGGCGGTACCCATGATCGAACAGCCGCTCGCCGCGACGTATAACGGCCGTGCCGAGGCAGTGCTGGTCCGCGGCGTGCGCATGAAGGACATCGCGCCCGTCATCGGCAGCAAGGTGGTGATGGGATCGCTCGCCGGCGTGACGCCGGGCAGCGGCCGGATCGCGATCGGCAGCCGCCTCGCCGAAGCGCTCGGTGCAACGGTGGGGAGCGACATCTCGCTGTTCAGCCCGCAGGGGCAGACGACGCCATTCGGCACCGTGCCCCGCATCGTCAGCTACAAGGTCGCCGCGATCTTCGAGATCGGGCTGTACGATTACGACAAGCAATACGTCTTCATGCCGATCGAGGACGCGCAGACGCTGCTGCTGCTCGGCGACAATGTCGGCATGGTCGAGATCGAGACGGCTAACGCCGACAAGGTAGGACAGATCCTGGCACCGCTTGGTGACAAACTGCCGCCCGGCGCGGTCATCAGTGACTGGCGCAGCATGAACGCGCAGCTTTTCCAGGCGCTGGAGGTGGAGCGCGTCGCGATGTTCACCGTGCTGTCGATCATCATTCTGGTCGCGGTGTTCAACATCCTGTCCAGCCTGATCATGCTGGTGCGTGCCAAGACGCGCGACATAGCGATCCTCCGCACGATGGGCGCGACGAGGGGCGGGCTGATGCGAATCTTCATGGTCGTCGGTACGACGATCGGCGCGCTCGGTACGGTGGCAGGCCTGCTGCTCGGCTTCGTCTTCCTCTTCTATCGCCAAGCGGTGGTGAACCTGGTGCAGCTGTTGACCGGGCAGAACCTGTGGGACCCGTCGATCCGCTATCTCACCGAACTGCCGTCGAAGCCTGATCCGGTGGAGATCGTCGTGATCGCGGTGATGGCGCTGGTGTTCAGCTTCCTTGCGACGCTCTACCCGGCGTGGAAGGCCGCGAGTACCGATCCCGTGCAGGTGCTGCGCTATGAATAACGTCCTCGAAACCGGGCGGTTGACGCGCAGCTTCACGCAGGGCGGCGAGACGATCCACGTGCTGCGCGGTGTCGATCTCACCGTAGCGCCCGGCGAGATCGTCGCTCTGGTAGGGCCCTCAGGCTCGGGCAAATCGACGCTGTTGCAGGCGGTGGGATTGCTCGAAGGCGGGTTCGAAGGGTCGATCCGTATCGCCGGCACCGAAGCGGCGAAACTCGACGCGCATGGCCGCACGGTGATGCGGCGCGATCATCTGGGCTTCGTCTATCAGTTCCACCATCTGCTCCCCGACTTCAACGCGACCGAGAATGTCGTGCTTCCGCAGCTGGTGCATGGCGCGGCGCGCAAGGCCGCGGACGATCGTGCGGTCGCGCTGCTCACCGCGCTCGGCCTCGGCCATCGCCTAACGCATCGGCCAAGCCAGCTGTCGGGCGGCGAGCAGCAGCGCGTGGCGGTCGCCCGCGCCCTTGCCAACCGCCCGGCGTTGGTGCTGGCGGACGAGCCGACCGGCAATCTCGACGAACATACCGCCGACATCGTGCTCGCCGAATTTCTGCGGCTGGTGCGCGGGGAAGGCTCGGCGGCGCTGATCGCCACGCACAACGAGCGGCTGGCGCAGAAGATGGATCGGGTGGTGCGGCTGCACGAGGGTGTGTTGTCATGACCGACGCGTGGCGGACGGCACCGACGCTGGTGGGCCGCTACGTTACGCTGCGGCCGCTCAGGGTGGAGGACAAGGACGCGCTGGTTTCCGTCGCCGCGGGCGACGATCTGTGGGACCTGTTCTACGCCAGCGTATCGCAGTTGAAGGACGCCGATCGCTGGCTTGCCGCAACGCTTGCGCAGATCGAGCAGGGGCGGGCGCTGGTGTTTGCGGTCTGCGATCCAGCAGGCCGGGTGGTCGGCACGACACGCTTCATGCGAATGAACACGGGTCATCGTCGGCTGGAGATCGGCGGCACCTTCTACGCGACTGCCGTCCAGCGCACCGGCGTCAATACCGAAGCCAAGCGGATGCTGCTGGCGCATGCCTTCGACGTGCTCGGCTGCCAGTGCGTGCAGATCCGCACCGATGCGCTCAATATCCGCAGCCAGCGCGCGATCGAGCGGCTGGGCGCCAAGAAAGACGGCGTGCTGCGGGGACATCAGATCGTCGGTGGGCGGTTGCGCGACAGCGTCGTCTATTCGATCCTCAACCGCGAATGGCCGGGGGTGCGCCAGAACCTCGATTACCTGTTGGAGCGTCATGCATGAGCACGATTACCGACCTGACCGTCCGCGGCGCCGACGGCGCGGCTGTGCCACTCGCCCGCTGGGCGGGGCAGGTACTACTGATCGTCAACACCGCGTCGAAATGCGGCTTCACTCCGCAATATGAAGGACTTGAAGCGCTGCATCGGCGCTTCGGCTCGCGGGGGTTCGAGATCCTGGCCTTTCCCTGCAACCAGTTCGGCGCGCAGGAACCGGGCGATGCGGCGGAAATCGCAAACTTCTGCTCGCTGGCCTACGACGTGACGTTCCCCGTCTTCGCGAAGATCGACGTCAACGGCGGGGGTGCCGATCCGCTGTTCGAGCGGCTGAAGACCGCCGCGCCGGGGGTGCTGGGGTCAAAGGCGATCAAGTGGAACTTCACCAAGTTCCTGGTGGATCGCGCGGGGCAGGTGGTGCGGCGCTATGCACCGACCACGAAGCCCGAGGATCTTGCGGCGGATATCGAGGCGTTGCTGTAGGAGGTGAAGATTACCTCGCTCTCTTCGTCACACCGGAACACGTCCTGGGTGACGCAATAGGTGAGGCGGGGAGCCGACGTTACAACGCCGGCGCCGCGAACGGCTTGGTACCCTTCTTGTGGTGCAGCGCCGACATGATCGCCGTCACGCCGCCGAACACGAAGCTGATCCCGAGAATGAACCCCGGCAGCGTCAGGCCTGACCAAGGCAAGGTCGCCAGCACATAGATGGCGAGCAGGATGTTCACCGCCCCAAGCGCGATCATCGGCCCGCGACCGCGCTTGAAGCGCGCACCGAGGCCGATCTCCATCGCGCCGCGGATGCCGAGCCACACCGCGACCAGGAGCGTCAGTGAGAGCGCGCCCGACACCGGATCAAACGCCATCAGTATGCCGATCACGAGCGACAGCACGCCAAAGCCGATTGCATAGCCGCGCCCCTCATGCCCCTTGCCCATGATCCCCGCGGCGACCGATACGATCCCCGCCGCGATGAAGAAGGCGCCGATCACCAGCGTCGCGGCATAGGTCGCGGCAAAGGGGTTGAGGAAGGCGAGCACGCCGAGCACCAGCGACAGGATGCCATAGGCGAGTATCCAGCCCCATCCGGCGCCCGCGGCTTGCGGGCTGAGCGGGTCGGTAAAGGCACGGGCATCGGTCATCGCGGCGTCTCCTCGTTATGCCGCCGTAACGATGTTATCCACCGCTGGTTCCGTCCATTTTGGGCTCACCGCCTGTTCGAATCGCGGGGGAGTCGCTAAGTGCTTCGTATGGCTCATTCCGGTTTCGTGCCGCTCCGCATCTTTTCGTCCTACACGATGCTCGACGGGGCCATCGATCCCAAGGCGATCGCCAAGCAGGCGAAGGCGCTGAAGTTCCCCGCGGCAGGCCTGACGGATCGCAACGGCCTCTATGCGGCCATGGCCTTTTCCGACGCGGCCAAGAAGGATGGCGTGCAGCCGGTGATCGGCACGATGCTGTGCGTCGCGCGGCCCGATATGCCCGACGGTGTCGCGGTGCCGCTCGACTGGATCGCGCTCTATGCGCAGGATGCCACCGGCTATGACAACCTGTGCGCGCTGGTCAGCCTGGCGCATCTCGATCGGCCGATCGAGTTGCCGGCGCATGTTGATTTCGCCGCGCTGCAAGGGCGAACCGATGGGCTGATCGCGCTCACGGCAGGTGGCGAGGGTGGCATCGCCCGCCTGTTCCACGAGGACCAGCCCGATCGCGCCCGTGCCTATTGCGACCGGCTGCAGACGCTGTTCCCCGATCGCCTCTACATCGAGATCGCCCGGCGCGGCGACGCCATCGAGGAAGCGGCTGAGCAGGCGCTGATCGACCTCGCCTATGATCGCAACCTGCCGCTGGTCGCGACCAATCCCTGTTGCTTTTCCGACAGCGGCTTCCTCGACGCGCATGACGCCATGCTGTGCATCGCCCATTCGACCTATGTCGAAAGCGAGGATCGCGTCCGCTCGTGCCCCGACGCGTGGCTGAAGCCCGCCGAGGTGATGAAGCAGCTGTTCGCCGACCTGCCCGAGGCGATCGACAACACGCTGGTCGTCGCACAGCGCTGCGCGGTCATGGCGCCCTATCGCAAGCCGATCCTGCCCAGCCTTGCGGGCGATCGCGATGGCGAGGCGGCGCTGCTGCGCGAGCAGGCTGCGGCGGGGCTGGAGGCACGGCTGGACCGGATCGAGGCGCTCGGCACGCAGCCGGACGATCCGAACTGGAAGGAAACCTATCGCGAGCGGTTGGCGTTCGAGGTGAACGTCATCGTCCAGATGGGCTTTCCCGGATATTTCCTGATCGTCGGCGACTTCATCAAATGGGCGAAGGATCACGACATTCCGGTGGGGCCGGGACGTGGTTCGGGTGCAGGCTCGGTCGTTGCCTGGGCGTTGACCATCACCGACCTCGATCCGATCAAGCTGGGCCTGCTGTTCGAGCGGTTCCTGAACCCGGAACGCGTCTCGATGCCCGACTTCGACATCGACTTCTGCGAAACCCGGCGTGGCGAGGTCATCCGCTACGTGCAGGAGAAATACGGCCGCGATCAGGTCGCGCAGATCATCACCTTCGGTAAGTTGAAGGCGCGCGCGGTGCTGAAGGATACGGGACGCGTGCTCCAGATGAGCTATGGCCAGGTCGATCGCCTGGCCAAGCTGGTGCCAAACCATCCGACCGACCCTTGGGACCTGAAGCGCGCGCTCAACGGCGTGCCCGAGCTGGCGAAGGAATATGCCAACGACAATCAGGTCCGCCGCCTGCTTGATCTCGCCACCAAGTTGGAAGGCCTGCCGCGCCACTCGTCCACGCACGCGGCGGGCGTCGTCATCGGCGATCGGCCCTTAAGCCAGCTCGTCCCGCTCTATCGCGACCCGCGGTCCGACATGCCGGTGACGCAGTTCGACATGAAGTATGTCGAGGGCGCAGGGCTGGTAAAGTTCGACTTCCTGGGTCTCAAGACGCTGTCGGTTCTGAAGAAGGCCGTGCAACTTCTTGGCAAGCGGAACATCTCCATCGACCTCGATGCGCTGCCGTGGGACGACGAGGCGACGTACAAGCTGCTCCAGAAGGGCGACACGGTCGGCGTGTTCCAGCTGGAATCGGAGGGCATGCGGCGCACGCTGAGCGCCGTGCGCCCGACCAATTTCGGCGACATCATCGCGCTCGTCTCGCTCTACCGCCCCGGCCCGATGGACAACATCCCGAGCTTCGGCCGCCGCAAGCAGGGGACCGAGGAGATCCTCTACCCCCACCCGCTGCTGGAGCCGATCCTGAAGGAGACCTATGGGATCTTCGTCTATCAGGAACAGGTGATGCAGGCCGCACAGATCCTGGCGGGCTACAGTCTCGGCGGCGCCGACCTGCTGCGCCGGGCGATGGGCAAGAAGATCAAGGCGGAGATGGACGCGCAGCGCGCGACCTTCGTCGCCGGCTGCGCCGAACATAATGGCATCAAGGCCGATTATGCCAACCAGCTGTTCGACTTGATCGACAAATTTGCCGGCTACGGCTTCAACAAAAGCCACGCCGCCGCCTACGCGCTGCTCGCCTATCAAACCGCGTGGCTGAAGGCGCACCATCCGCACGAATTCTTCGCCGCCTCCATGTGCTACGACATGGCGCAGACCGACAAGCTCTGCATATTCGTCGATGACATGCGGCGGCTTGGCGTCGACATCGTCGGTCCTGACATCAACCAGAGCGACGCCGAGTTCGACGTGCAGGAAGTGGGTGAGGGCGACGAACGCCGCCTTGCCGTCCGCTACGCGCTAGGTGCGCTTAAGTCCGTCGGCGAAGGCGCGATGGAAAAGCTCATCGTCGAGCGGGATGCGGCGGGGCCATTCAAGAGCCTGGATGATTTGGCGAACCGCGTGGATCCGCGGCTCGTCAACAAGCGGCAGCTCGAAACGCTCGCCGCGGCCGGTGCCTTCGACGGTATCGAACCCAACCGCGCCGCAGTGCATGCCGTCGCCGAGACGATCCTCGGCCTCGCCGCCTCCACCCACGCCGGGCGGACGAGCGGGCAGGGGGGGCTGTTCGGTGCGGACGACGTGGCGGGCGACACGATCAAGCTGCCCCAAGGGCTGCGCTGGACGATGGCGCAGGCGATGGAGCAGGAGAAGGAGGCGTTCGGCTTCTACTTCTCCGCGCATCCGGTCGACCGCCACGCGCACCTCGCCAAGATGCACGGCGCACGGCAATATGTCGCGCTGACCGAGCTGCGCATTCCGGAAGACGGCACGCGCGCCGGTGCGACGATGGCGGTGCTGGTCGAGGAGGCGCGGTGGCGCACCTCGGCGCGCGGCAAGCGTTACATGATGGCGACGTTGTCCGACGCGAGTGGCCAGTTCATCGCCACCTGTTTCGACGATGGCGTTGCGGCGGAACTGGAGGAAGCGGCGCGCTGCGGCGGCTGCGGCCTCATCACCGTCGAGCTCGACCGCCGGCCGGGTGAGGAAACCCCGCGCGTGTCTGTCAAGCGCATCCAGCCGTTCGAAAGCCTTGCCTCGATCGCACGGTTTACGATCGAGGCGAAGGTGACGACGCCTGCGGCCTTCAACGCGCTCGCTGGTTTGCTCGAGCACAATCGTGGTGCGCGTGGCGAGGTCCGCGCGCGCATCCCTGCCGATGATGGCGAGGCCGTGGTGCTGCTCGGGCGCGATTTCCTGCTCGACCTCGAACTGGTCGAGGCGATCCAAGCGATCCCCGGCATTGCCGATGTGGCGCTCGACCGTGTGGCCTCGCAGCTGCGGGCGGTCGGCTGATGCCTATCGACCAGAGCATCCCGTTCCGGGCCATCAACATTGCGGTGCTCACCGTCTCCGACACGCGCGGCCTTGCCGAGGATCGTTCGGGCGACACGCTGGTTGCGCGGTTTGAGGGGGCGGGGCACGTCCTTGCCGATCGCGTGATCTTGCGGGACGACGTCGACGCGATCGTTGCGCAGCTGGAGCGCTGGATCGACGACCCCGCGGTCGACTGCGTCATCACCACGGGCGGCACCGGCGTGACGGGCCGCGACGTCACGCCCGAGGCGGTCGAGCGCGTCGCGACCAAGATGATCCCCGGCTTCGGCGAACTGTTCCGCTATCTCAGCTACGCCAAGATCGGTACGTCCACCGTCCAGTCGCGCGCCTGCGCCTGCGTTGCGCGCGGCACCTATATCTTCGCGCTTCCCGGCTCGACCGGCGCTGTGAAAGACGGTTGGGACGGCATCCTCGCCGACCAGCTCGATAGCCGTCATCGGCCCTGCAACTTCGTCGAGCTGATGCCGCGCCTGACAGAACGCTGAGGCGCGGGAGCCTAGCGCTGCGCCGCGACGTTGAGCGCTGATGGATAGGGATGACGATGATACGCCGCGGCATCGTGCGGTGCCGACCGGGCGGCTGGCGCGGCTCGGCGGATTCGGGCGGCTGGCAGGGGGTGTCGCGGGTGGCATGCTGGCAGAGGGTGCGCGGCGGCTGGCGCAAGGCGAGCGGCCGCGGATGGGCGATCTGGTGCTCACGCCCGCCAATGCGGCGCGAGTCGCCGACCGCCTGTCGCACCTGCGTGGTGCGGCGATGAAGCTGGGGCAGATGATCTCGATGGACGCGGGCGATGTGCTGCCGCCCGAGCTGTCCACCATCCTCGCCCGGCTACGCAACCAGGGCTATCGCATGCCGCCTGCGCAGCTCGATCAGGTGCTGACGCGCGAATGGGGGAAGGACTGGCGGCGCCGGTTCCGCCATTTCGAGGCGGCGCCCGTCGCCGCGGCTTCCATCGGCCAGGTGCATCGTGCGACGCTGCCCGATGGGAGGCGGCTAGCGGTCAAGGTGCAATATCCTGGCGTGGCGGAGAGTATCGGTTCCGACGTGGACAATGTCGCGACGCTGCTGCGGGTATCGGGCGTCCTGCCGCGCGGGCTCGACATCGCGCCGTTGCTCGCGGAGGCGAAGCGGCAGCTTGCCGAGGAAGCGGACTATACCCGCGAGGGCGAGCAGATGCGTCGGTATGCCGAGCGACTGGCGGGTGATACCCGTTACATCGTGCCGATGCTGGAGCCCGCGCTGACGACGCGGCAGGTGCTGGCGATGAGCTTCGTCGAAGGGCAGCCGATCGAAGCGTTGGAGACAGCGCCGCAGGAGGCGCGCGATCAAGCGATGACCGCGCTGGTGACGTTGGTGCTGCGCGAGCTGTTCGACTTCGGCGTGATGCAGACCGACCCTAACTTCGCCAATTACCGATGGCAGGCGGAAACGGGCGCGCTGGTGCTTCTCGATTTCGGCGCGACCCGCGATGTGCCGGCGGAAACCGCGGGGGCGTATCGCCGGCTGATCGAGGTGGGACTGGCGCGGGACCGCGATGCGATCCGCGAGGTGGCGGTGGAGACGGGGTTCCTCGGCGCGGAGGCTGCGCTGGCGCATCGCGGCGCGGTGGACCGGATCATCGCCGCGATCGATGCGGCGCTCAACCGACCGGGCGCCTTCGACTTCGGCGACCGCGCGTTCGTGCCCGTGGTGCGCGAAGAGGCGAGGGCGATGATCGCGGACCGCGACACGTGGCACGTGCCGCACGTCGAGACGCTGTTCGTCCAGCGCAAGGTGAGCGGCACCGCATTGCTCGCGGCGCGGCTTAAGGCGCGCGTCGATGTGCGCGGGCTCGCCGCTGCGGCGGTCGGTCGGGGCCAGCCCGGCCAAGCTGCTCCGGACGAGCGCTGAGGTCGTGAGGGTCGCGGCCTCCGCTGCCGCATCAGAGGCAGATCGGCCTGCCACCGTCGGCAAAGGCCGCGGAAACGGCGGCGATGCTGGCGAGGACTGCCTCGACACGCCGAATGCCGAGCAGGTCGCTCATCAGCAGTCGAGCGGTGTCCGGTGCGGTCTCGACCCGCGCCAGCATCGTGAGCAACGCGCGCTCGGCCGACGTCATGCGGGTGCAGCAGCAGGGCGCGATCGCGATCGTATCCGCCGCACTGCTCGCCAGATCGGCCATCAGTGACCGCATGAGGATCAGCGGGCGGCGGAACCCCTCGCCGAAGGCGGTGAACAGCGCGTGGCTGGCGCGCGCGTCGTGCAGGCCGTGAGCGCCCATACGGCGCAACGCGAACAGTGCGATCCGTGCGTTCGGGCAGACAGGCAAGGCATGGGGCAACGAGGCGATGGTCGTGATCAGCTCGGACATGCGACGACTCCTTGGTTCGTCGCCGACACTCCCCAATCCGCTATTGCAAGTCAATCGCAATTGATGCGTTAGTCGGGCGCCTCGTCGTTGCGGGCGAGCGCTTCACCGGCAAGGTAGAGCGAGCCCGCAATCAGCACGACCTGCGGCGGTTCTTTCGCCACCGCGTCCAATGCATCTTCCAGACTGGCAGCAGTCGTAGCGGGAACGCCGAATCGTTTCGCCACGGCGGCAAGTGCGGCCGGGTCGTGACAGGCATGGCTCGGCACCGGCACAGTCATCACGCGCGACACGATCGGCGCCAGGAGGCGGAGGACGCCTGAGGCATCCTTGTTGGCGAGCATGCCGAGCACCAGCGTCACCGGACGGCCGGCAGCAATCGTTGCGAGGCTGCGTGCGATCGGGCGCGCGGCGGATGGGTTGTGCGCGCCGTCGAGCCACAATTCGCTGCCCGCAGGCAGCCTCGCGTGAAGCGGACCTGCGCCGAGCCGCTGCATACGGGCGGGCCAGCGCGCCCAGTCCGCGGCAGCGCGCATCGCCGCTTCCGGTATGTGAAGCGCGCCCTGATGGCGCAGCATGGCTATCGCGAGCGCGAGATTGCGCGACTGGTGCGGCCCGACGAGCCGCGGACGGTTGCTGACCAGCGTGAAGCCCGTGTCGCGATAGCGCATGGTGGTGCGCGCGGTGTCGCTCCACCAAGCGGCGTTGCGTGCCACTACGGGAGCGTCAGCCTGCTCGGCAACGGCGGCGACGCGCGCGCGGCAGGATTGGGTGTAGTTCATCGTGACGAGCGGCACGCCGGGCTTGGCGATGCCTGCCTTCTCCCCGGCGATGTCGACCAGCCGATCGCCGAGGAACGCCTCGTGATCCATGCCGAGTGCGGCGATGCCGGTGACGACGGGATTGCGGATGACGTTGGTCGCGTCGAGCCGCCCGCCGAGGCCAACCTCCACGATCGTCGCGGCGGCGGGCGTGCGCGCGAAGGCGAGGAAGGCGGCGGCGGTCGTGATCTCAAAGAAGCTGGCGCCGATACCGTCGGCACGGTCGAGCACCTCGGCGAGCAAGGCCGCGAGCCTTGCGTCATCGATCAGCTTGCCGGCGATGCGGATGCGTTCGTTGAAGCGCACCAGATGCGGGCTGGAGAAGACGTGAACGTCATGTCCCGCCGCCTCGATCGCGGCGCGCAGGAAGGCGCAGGTCGAGCCTTTGCCGTTGGTTCCAGCGACGTGGAACACCGGCGGCAGGGCGTCCTGCGGGTTGCCGAGCCGGTCGAGCAGACGCGTGATCCGCTCCAGCCCCAGCACGTCTGCGCCGGGCGAGAGCGCCCAGAGGCGGTCCAGCTGCGCCTGGACGGCGGGGTCTGACGAGATGGCGTGATCCGGCATCGGAGCGGCCCGCGGCCAGCGTCAGGCGGCGCGCGCCGCCGTCAGATAGCCGATGACCGTCGCGAGCTGTTCGCGCAGGTTCTTGCGATGGACGACCATGTCGAGCATGCCGTGTTCAAAATAATATTCCGAAGTCTGAAAGTCCTCGGGCAGCTTCTCGCGAATCGTGTTCTCGATGACGCGACGGCCAGTGAAGGCGAGCGTTGCTCGCGGTTCGGCGAGCTGTACGTCACCCAGCATTGCATAGGCCGCCATCACGCCGCCGGACGTCGGATCAGTGAGCACGACGATGTAGGGTAGACCGGCATCGTGCAGCATCTGGATTGCAACGGTGCTGCGCGGCATCTGCATTAGGCTGAGAATCCCTTCCTGCATGCGCGCGCCGCCGCTCGCTGTGAAGATCAGATAAGGGGCTTTATCCTCGATCGCCGCCTCCACACCCCGGACGAAGGCTTCGCCGACCGCTAGGCCCATCGAACCGCCCATGAAGCCGAAGTCCTGCACGCCCATGACGACGCGGTTGCCGAGGATCGTGCCGCGTGCGTTGATCAGCGCGTCCTGCTCGTGCGCGGAGGTGCGTGCGGCCTTCAGCCGATCGGTGTAGCGCTTCGAATCGCGGAACTTGAGCGGGTCCTCGGGCACGCGCGGCGCCGGTAGTTCGCTGCAGCTGCCTTCATCAAGGATCTGCTTGAATCGCTCCTTGGGCCCGATGCGCTCGTGATGATCGCACTTGGGACAGACGTAGAGGTTCTCCTCCAACTCACGGGTGAAGATCATCTGCCCGCAACCCTTGCACTTGTGCCAGAGGTTTTCCTCCGACGTTTCGCGCTTGGGCACGAACGGGAGGGCGTTGCGAACGCTGGTGATCCAGCTCATGCGTTTACCTTTCGCGCAGAGGCCAGTGCCTCGCTCAGCGATTGAATATAGGTGCGGACGGCGGCGGGTGCATCGGCGCCATGCTGTGCGACGATTTCGACGATCGCGGAGCCGACGACGACGCCGTCAGCCACGGCGCCGATCGCCGCCGCCTGTTCCGGTGTACGGACGCCGAAGCCGACCGCAATCGGTAGGTCGGTTGCAGCCTTCAGGCGCGCGACGGCCTGGTCGATCGAGCCTTGTGCCGCCTGTTGCAGGCCGGTGATACCGGCGACGGAGACGTAATAGAGGAAGCCGCTCGCACCATCGAGCACCTGCGGCAACCGTGCCGCATCGGTGGTGGGCGTGGCGAGGCGGATCGGATCGATGTTCTTGGCGCGCAGTGCCGGCCCGAGCGCGTCGTCTTCTTCCGGTGGAATGTCGACGCAGATCACGCCATCCACGCCTGCCGCTGCCGCAGCCTCGGCGAACCAGTCGGCGCCGCGGCGGAGCATCGGGTTGGCATAGCCCATCAGCACCAGCGGCACGTCGGGATGTCGGCGGCGGAAGGCAGCAGCAATCGACAGGATGTCGGCGGTGCGCGTGCCTGCGGCAAGGCTGCGGATGTTCGCGGCCTGGATCGCCGGGCCATCGGCCATCGGATCGGTGAACGGCATGCCCAGCTCGATTACGTCGGCGCCGCCCGCGACCAGTGCATCAAGGATCGCGCCGGTGGCGTCCGGTGTCGGATCGCCGGCGGTGACGAAGGTCACCAGCGCCGGCCGATCCTTTGCGAAAGCTCGGCTGAGGCGGCTGCTCATATCGCGACCCCAAGCGCATTGGCGACGGTGAAGATGTCCTTGTCGCCGCGGCCGCACAGGTTGGCGAGGATGATCTGGTCGCTCCGCATCGTCCGCGCACGCTTTGCTACCGCGGCGATAGCATGGGCGGGTTCAAGCGCGGGGATGATGCCTTCGGTCCGGCAGAGCAGCTGGAAGGCGTCGAGCGCCTCGACGTCGGTCGCGTGGGTGTATTCGACGCGACCCATGTCGCGCAGCCAGGCGTGCTCGGGGCCGATGCCGGGATAGTCCAGGCCGGCGGAGATCGAATGGCCCTCCGCGATCTGGCCGTCCTCGTCCTGCAGCAGATAGGTCTTGTTGCCGTGGAGCACGCCGGGGAAGCCGCCCGCGAGGCTCGCAGCATGTTCGCTGCCTTCGAGGCCATGGCCTGCCGCTTCGACACCGAGCATTGCGACGTCGGTGTCGTCGAGGAACGGGTGGAACAGGCCGATCGCGTTTGATCCCCCGCCGATTGCCGCGACCAGCAGATCGGGGAGCTTGCCGGTGCGCTCAAGCAGCTGCGCACGTGCTTCGCGGCCGATGATGCTTTGAAAGTCGCGGACCAGCTCCGGGTACGGATGCGGGCCGGCGGCGGTGCCGATGATGTAGAAGGTGTCGTGGACGTTCGCGACCCAGTCGCGCAGGCCCTCGTTCATCGCATCCGACAGCGTCTGTGCGCCGCTGGTGACGGGACGGACTTCGGCGCCCAGCAGTTTCATGCGGAAAACGTTGGGCTGCTGCCGCTCCACGTCCTTGGCGCCCATGTAGATGATGCAAGGGAGGCCGAACCGGGCGCAGACCGCGGCGGTGGCCACGCCGTGCTGGCCGGCGCCCGTCTCCGCAATGATCCGCGTCTTGCCCATGCGGATCGCGAGCAGGATCTGGCCGATGCAATTGTTGATCTTGTGTGCGCCGGTGTGATTGAGTTCGTCGCGCTTGAACCAGACCTGCGCGCCCATGCCGGGCTCGGCGTCCTCGCGTAACGCCTCGCTCAGCCGTTCGGCATGGTAAAGCGGGCTGGGGCGGCCGACATAATGCTCCATCAAGTCGTCGAACTGGGCGGCGAAGGCGGGATCGGCCTTCGCGGCGCGATATTCGCGCTCCAGGTCGAGGATCAGCGGCATCAGCGTTTCGGCAACATAACGACCGCCGAACTGACCGAAATGGCCGCGCTCGTCGGGCTGTGCGCGGAAGGAATTGGGAGCGTTCATGACTGCGCCGCTTTAAGGAAGGCGGCGATCTTGTCCACATCCTTGACCCCCGGTGCGCTTTCGACGCCCGACGATACGTCGACCAGTGGCGCGCCGGTCCGCCGAACTGCCTCGGCGACGTTGGCGGAATCGAGGCCGCCGGACAGTGCCCACGGCAGCGGGTGGCGGACGCCGTCGAGCAGGCTCCAGTCGAAGCGCAGGCCCATGCCTCCGGGCAGCGCTGCGCCGTCGGGCGTCTTCGCATCGTAGAGGATACGGTCGGCGGCACCTGCGAAGCTGCGCGCAATATCGAGGTCGCCGCGGGTCTTCACCGCGACCGCAGACCAGATCTCTCGTCCGGCGCGTGCACGGATTGCCGCAGCACGCGCTGGAGCGGTCTTGTGGAGTTGGATCGCATCGAGTCTACCCGCGCCGATCGCCGCATCGAGCAGGGCGTCGTCCGGATCAACGAAGACACCGACACGCTTGACCAAAGACGGGACCAGCGCCGCGAGCCCGGCCGCCCGGTCGAAGCCGAGATTACGAGGCGATGGCGCGAAGAAGACGAAGCCGACGTGGCTCGCGCCGCCGACGAGTGCCGCGCCGAGTGTCTCGGGCGTCGTCAGGCCGCAAATCTTGGTGAGGACGGGCATGAGCTCGCTATACCGCGATCGGAGCGGCGCGGAAGAGGCGAGAGCTTCACTCAGCCGCGTAGCCTTCGGCGCGCAATACGCCGCAAGTCAGTCTCCGCTGCCGTCTTCCGACACGTGCCAGAGAACGCCGGCCGGATCGACGAGCATGCCGACGCGGATGCCCCACGGCTTCATCTCCGGCGCGACCGGCGGGCGAACATCGAAGCGGTCCGCGAGGCCGGCGGTTCGCTGCCACCAGGTGTCGAGGTCATGGACGAAGAGCTGGAGCATGCAGTTGTCGGCCCAATCCTGCAGGTAATAGTTCTGGAGCAGGATGCCCGCACCGTCGTGATCGTAGATGGCGAGATCGGCGTCGGCATAATGCAGCGTAAACCCGACCGCTTCGTAGAAGGCACGCGATCGGGCAAAGTCCTTCGCGGGAATGAAGGGCCGGATCAGCGCCACGGCTACAGCGTCGCGCCGATCGCGCGGGCGGCGGCGTCGGGGTCTTCGGCTTGGGTGATCGGGCGACCGATGACGAGGATCGAGGCGCCTGCATCGAGCGCCGCACGCGGGGTAACGACGCGCTTCTGGTCGCCGGCGCTGCCGTTGGCGGGGCGCACGCCGGGGACAACGAAAAAGCCCTTGGGCCACGCCTTCTTCGCGGCGCGCACCTCCTCGCCTGAGCAGACGATGCCGTCGATGCCGGCCTCGTGTGCGAGGTCGGTAAGGCGCAGCACTTGGTCATGCGCGTTGCCGGTGATGCCGGTCGCCGTCAGGTCGTCGGCGTCTAGGCTGGTCAGCATCGTCACCGCGACGACCTTCGTGTTGAGTGGGGCTGCCGCCTTCGCGTCCTCCAGCATCGCGCGCCCGCCGCTCGCATGGACGGTGAGGATCGCGGGTTCGAGAGGGCCGAGCGCTTGGATCGCCTTGGCGACGGTGTTGGGGATGTCGTGGAGCTTCAGATCGAGGAAGATCGGCAGGCCCAGCTTCGCCATCTCGTGCACGCCGTGCTGGCCGTGGGCGCAGAAGAATTCGAGGCCGAGCTTGATACCGCCGATATGCGTGCGGGTGCGCGTGGCGATCGCCTTAGCGCGGGCCAGGTCGGGCGTGTCGATCGCGACGTAGATCGGGCTCATGCCGCGGGCTCTTCGACGATGACCGGTGTGGCGACGGGCGTGGGCGTCAGGGCACGCGTGTCGGCGAGCATGCGCTCGCACGTGGTCAGCCGCTGGCGCAGCCGCCAGCGTACCGTGCTGAGGTAGAGGTAGGTCGGCAGGAAGCCGATCAGAAAGGTGACGAGCAGGAGCAGCGGCAGGTTCACGTCGGCGATCAGGCCACTCCACAGGTTGATCTGGACGCGGGTCCAGTTGCCGTAGGTGAACAATGCCGCGACGAAGGCGAGCAGGAACCAGAACAGGATCTTTAGGAACTGCATGCAACACTCCTGAGGTGGCGGGGAGGGTAGCCGCAGGGGGCGGGGATGACCAGCCTATCCGATCTCGACCCGCAGGCTGGCGATCAGCGCCGGGATGGCGGTGAGCCGTGGTTCCTCTTCGTCGAGGATGGCGCGGAACGCGTCGCGCTTGATCGCGGCGACGCGGCCCGGCTTCATGCGGACCGTCGCGGGCAGCGTCGAGACGCAGATGTCGATCATCCGTTCGGCACCGTGCAGACGGCCCCACAGATAATCGTTTTCGCGATAGGCGCGGCTGAAGAAGGCGCCGAAACTATTGAACTGGATGCCCTTCAGCGTCGCTTCCGCGCCGCCCGAACGGATCGCGGTGGCATCGTCGGGCGCGATGCGGTCCACCTTGATGGGGTCGAACTCGTCGAGGCCCTCCCCTTGCAAGAGCGGCAGCGTCGCGGTGTCGAAATAGGGAAAGCCGAGGTAGGCGAGCAGCAGCGAGCGGCGCGTCGTCCGATCGAGCGTGACGAAGGCATCGGCAAGCCGCGCGTCGGTATCGGCGTCGAGGCGCGAGAGATCGAGCGCCCCGGCAAGCGCGTCGAGGATCGGCGCCGCGTCATGGCCGCGCATGCGCCGGACGACCAGGCCGAGCTGCGGGTGGTCATCCGCGCGCTGGCGATCGAGATAGGCGGCGAGCGAGGCATAGATCGCCTCCCGCATCGCCGCGGTATCGCCGGCATCCTCCGCCGCCCCCTCGATCTCTTCGAGCCGCCGTGTCATCAGCCGCAGCCGCCTGATACGGAAACCGATGTCGAGGGTGCGCAGGAAGTCGATCGTTGCGGCGCTTTCCTTGCCCGAGAAACTGGGCGCGACGCCGCCGAAGCCGCGCTCGGCGATCGCTGCTTCAATCGCCGAGCGGATGCGCTGCCAACGCTGCTGCCCCGGTTCGCCGCCGACGCGGTAGAGGAGCGCGGTGATCGTCGCGACCACCTGGCTGAGCTTGAGGTGGCCATAAGCGGCGTAGCTATAGCCCGCGCGGCTGGCCGCCGCGGTCTGGGCGCGGCGGCGCCACGCGACGAGGCGGGCAGGCGTCGGCTTGTCGAGGAAGAGCGTGTGGCCGAACAGCGTCTCGATCTCCTCGTCCACCGCGGGACGGAGCGCGGTGACGATGCCGCGCATCCGGTCGATCCGCTGCGACCGGTCGGCAATGGCGTCGAGGTTGTCACGGATCGGCTGCTGGCGGGGCAGGTCGCTCAAGGCGCCGAGTATGGTCTGGAAAAAGCCGGGCGCCTCGCCCGGCGTGCCGAGGCGGATCTTGATGCCCGGCGAGGGGTCTATGTAGACGAAGCGGCGGTCGATCTCGCGACGCGCCGGGCGTTCCTTCAGCGCGTCGATCGCCGGGCGGAAGGGGGCATTGGCGAGGACCGAGCCGTCGATCAGCACCGCCTTGTCTACCTGCCGCGCGGCGAATTGGCGCGGCAGCGCGCGGCGTAGAAAATCGTCACGGCCGGGCCAGACCACGTCGCGGCCCGCAAGCACGCCGTCCAGCTCCCCGACGGTAAAGGGGGGAAAGGCGCCTGGGAAGCTCGAGGTGGCGCGGGCGGCAAAGGCGAGTTCGGGGATCGCGCCGATCGATCCGGTGGCGCCATGGTCGGAGAAGCTGAGGACGATGCGATGTTCGGTTTCCAGCACCTCGGGCGGCGAGTTGAGCTTCAGCCGTTCGGGGTGGCCGGTGAAATCGGTGCAGGTGACGAACAGGTCGAGCGGCTGTCCGTCCGGGAGCAGGCGCGGTCCCGCCGCGGTCCGCTCCATCGCATCGAACGCGTCGAGCAGCAGGCCGGTGAAGGTCGCGCCGCCGAAGGGCGGTTCGAACCAGCGCGAACGAACGAAGTGCGACAGCTTGGTACGCACCTCGTCGCGTGTCACCTCGTCGAGGCTTTCGACCGATTCTGCGCTGCGCCCCGCCGCGACCCAGGCGAGCGGGAGCGCCCAGAGCTTGGAGAAGCGGTTGGCCGGTGCAGCCTCGGGATCGATCAGCGCCTCGACGTCGGCCGACGTTAGCCAGAGATCGGTGAGCGGCTCGAGGCTTTGCCCGGTGGTGATCGCCTGCGCCAGAAAGATGCCGTTGATGCCACCTGCCGAGGCGCCCGCGATGATGTCGGCCAGGACGCGGAAGCGGATGCCGGCGAGCGCTTCCATCTCCTCGAGCAGCGCGCGGTAAACGCCCTGCGTGCCGTCGGCGCGAACCTCGCCGGCGTGTGCGGCGCGGCTGGCGCGGACCACGCGCCACACCTCCTTGGTGATGCCGTGCATGTAGACCGCGAGGCTGATGCCGCCGTAGCAGACGAGGGCGAGGCGCAGCTCCTTTTCGCGCATCAGGCGGCGACCTGAAGCGTCGCCCAGATCGGCAAATGGTCGGACGTCTTGCGCGCGGCGGCGCTGGAATGGACACCGCAGTCGGTGACGGTGAGGTCCTGCGACACCATGATCCGGTCGAGCCGCCCCACCGGACGGCGCGAATGGAAGCTAGGTCCGGTCGCCGCCATGCAAAAGTCGCGGCCGAAATCGCGCAGGCAGCCGGCGGCCGCGGTCCATTCGTTGAGGTCGCCCATCATGACCGTGGGTCGCCGCTCGCCGCAGCCGTCGACATGGGCGAGGATCGCCGCGGCCTGTTTGCGGCGCCAGAGCCCCGACAGGTCGAGGTGCATGCCGACGACGCGTACCACGCCGGCGGGCGTCGCCACATCCGCGCTCACCGCGCCGCGTGGTTCCAGCGCGGGAAGGTGGATCGGTGCGTGGGCGACGATCTCCGCGCTCTTGCGCACCAGCAGGACGTTGCCATGCCAGCCCATCGACAGCGCGCGCATCCCGAAGGGTACGGGCTTCCAGTCGCTATGTTCGTCGAGCAGGTGGAGCGGCAGCACCGATTCGCGCGTGCCGAAACGGCGGTCGGCTTCTTGGAGCGCGACGATGTCGGCATCCACCTCGCGCAGCACCTCGAGCACGCGTTCGGGGTTGCGCCGGCGGTCGAGGCCGATCCCCTTGTGGATATTGTAGCTGGCGACCTTGAGCGACCGGAATACCATTGCGGAAGCGTAACGCCGGCGCGTTAACTTTGTGCCGCGATGGTGCCGGTTGCAGGAATCGAACCCGCGACCTTCGGTTTACAAAACCGCTGCTCTACCAGCTGAGCTAAACCGGCCAATGGTGTGGCCCCCATGCGACAGACGGCGGTCCTAGTCCAGAGGGCGCGTTATCTGCGTTTCGCACGCAGCCCCTCCCAATGCGCCAGCCGTTCCTGCAATCGCGCTTCGAAGCCGCGGCCGGTGGGTTCGTAGAAGGTCTGCGGCGGCAGGTCGTCGGGCCAGTAGTTGGCGCCCGAGAAGCCGTCTTCGGCATCGTGGTCGTAGGCGTAGTTCGCGCCATAGCCGATCTGCTTCATCAGCTTGGTCGGCGCGTTGAGGATGTTGGCGGGGGGCATCAGGCTGCCGGTTTCCTTGGCGGATCGCCAAGCTGCCTTTTGCGCCTTGTAGGCCGCGTTCGATTTGGGGGCGGTGGCGAGGTAGAGGCAGGCCTGCGCGATGGCGAGTTCGCCCTCAGGAGAGCCGAGGAAGTCGTAGGTGTCCTTCGCTGCGATGCACTGGACGAGTGCCTGCGGGTCGGCGAGGCCGATGTCCTCGACCGCGGCGCGGGTGAGGCGGCGCAGGACATAGAGCGGCTCTTCGCCCGCGGTCAGCATGCGGGCGAGATAGTAGAGCGCGGCCTGCGGGTCGGAGCCACGGATTGATTTGTGGAGCGCGCTGATGAGGTTGTAATGGCCTTCGCGATCCTTGTCGTAGACGGGGACGCGGCGCTGGAGAAACGCCGACAGGCCGGCGGGATCGAGCGGTTCGGGCAGGTCGACCGAGAAGAGCGTTTCGGCCTGGTTGAGCAGGAAGCGACCGTCGCCGTCCGCCTGCGCGATCATTGCGGCGCGGGCGTCGGGGGTGAGGGGGAGGGGGCGGTCCTCCAACGCCTCGGCGCGGTCGAGGAGCTTGCCGAGCGCTTCTGCGCCCAGGCGGTGCAGGATCAGGACCTGCGCGCGGCTGAGCACGGCGGCATTAAGTTCGAAAGACGGGTTTTCAGTGGTCGCGCCGACGAGCGTCACCGTGCCGTCCTCGACATAGGGCAGGAAGCCGTCCTGCTGCGCGCGGTTGAAGCGGTGGATCTCGTCCACGAACAGCAAGGTGCGCTTGCCGATGCGAGCATGCTCGCGTGCCTCGGCAAACGCCTTCTTGAGGTCGGCGACACCCGAGAAGACGGCGGAGATGGCGAGGAAGCGCAGTCCCACGGCGTCGGCGAGTAGGCGGGCGATCGTCGTCTTGCCGGTGCCCGGCGGCCCCCACAAGATCATCGAGGACAATCGCCCCGCGGCGACCATGCGGCCGATCGCACCGTCCGGGCCGGTGAGGTGCTCCTGACCCACAACTTCGTCCAGCGTCTGCGGGCGCAGACGGTCGGCGAGCGGCGCATCCGCTGCGGGTGGATTGGGGGTCGGCTCCGGTTCCAGGCCGGTGAGCAGGTCTGCCATGGCGATCAGATAAGGCGCGGGAGGTGGAGCGTCACCCCCACGCGTCGGGGTGTTGCGATCCGACGGTTTCCGCAAAACCAAGGCGCCGCTAAAATATATCCTGAGAGCCCTTGTATCGATTGTCGTATGATATATTTTGAGCGCATCGTGATATGAGAGGACCGATGATGTTTGGACATGGACACGACCATCGCCATGAGCATGGTTACCGTCACGCTCGGGATCGCGGCTTCGGCCCGCGAGGCGGTTGGGAGCAGTGGGGCGAGCGGCTGGATCAGCGTTTTGCCGAGGTGTTCGGTGAGGCGCGCGGCGGCGGGCGGAGCCGTCGCATGTTCGACGGCAGCGAGCTGCGTCTGGTGCTGCTGAAGCTGATCGCCGACGAACCGCGGCACGGATACGAGCTGATCAAGGCTGTCGAGGAGCTGACCGGGGGAGCCTATGCGCCATCGCCGGGGATGGTCTATCCGGCGCTGACCATGCTCGCCGAAATGGAGCTGATCACCGAGCAGGCGTCGGAAACGACGCGCAAGCGCTTTGGGATCACCGAGGCGGGGCGAGTGCATCTCGCCGAGAATGCCGAACTGGTGGCGGCGTTGCTGGCGCGGCTGACCGCGGTCGGCGAACACCGCGCGCGGGCCGATCGGGCGCCGATCCGGCGGGCGATGCGCAACCTGCGCACGGTGTTGCAGAACCGGCTGGAGGCGGGCGATCTGTCCGAAGAGGACGGCCACGAGGTTGCCGAGCTGATTGACGCGGTCGTGCGCAAGATCGAGCGTTTGTAATGAGCGTCTCCGTCGCACGCGTGCCGACGCATTCGGCGAGCCGCTACCTCCAGCAGCTCGCCAAGCACTGGAGCCACAAGATGGAGGTCGTCTTCACCGCGGAAGAAGGGACGATCACCTTCCCTAACGGATCGGTGCTGGCGATGAAGGCCGACAGCGAAAGCCTGGATCTGGTGCTGACCGTGCCAGAGGCCGAGGACACGGCCCGGATGCGCGAGGTGGTGGCGAGCCACCTCGATCGGTTCGCGTTCCGCGAGGCGCCGCTGACGTTCGACTGGCGGGAGAGATCGGGTATCTAAATCTTCCCGGCAACGCGGGGAGGATTTAGGAGGCGGTGTGCAGGTCCAAGTAGGTGTCGAGCACCGCCTGGTTCGCCGTATCCCAGCGGTATTTCGCCGCCTTGACGTGGCCGGCCTGGCCCATGCTTGCCTTCAGCGCGGGATCGGCGACGATCCTGGCGATCGCGTCCGCATAGCCCGTCACATCCTTGGGCTCGACAAGGAAACCGGTGACGCCGTCCTCGACAAGGTCGACGGCGCCGGTGGCGCGGGCTGCGACGACGGGGACACCGGCGGCCATGGCTTCGGTGGTGACGTTGCCGAAGGTTTCGGTGATCGACGGGTTGAAGAACACGTCCATCGACGCGACCGCGCGGCCCAGGTCGTCGCCCGACTGGAAGCCGGCGAAGATCGCGCCCGGCGCCTGGGCGGCAAACCATTCCTCCGCCGGCCCCTTGCCGACGACGAGCACCTTGTGCGGCACGCCGCGGCGGGTGAGTTCCTTTACGACATCGGCGAAGACATCGAGGCCTTTTTCCTTCACCAGCCGGCCGAGGAAGCCGATCGCAATTTCATGGTCGGCGATGCCCAGTTCGCGGCGCCAGGCAAGGTCGCGACGGTCGGGCCTGAAGCGGTCGTGGTCGATGCCGCGTGACCAGATGGTGATCGGCGTGGTGACGCCCCATTCCTTCAGCGCCGCGCCCATGCTGGGGCTGGGCGGCATGACGCGGTCGACACGGTTGTAGAAGCGCGTCATGATCGCCTTGATCATCGGCTCGATAAAGCCGATCCGGTAGTAGCGGAAATAGGTCTCGAAGCGCGTGTGGAACGACGCCACTGATGGCACGCGGTTGCGGCGCGCCCAGGTGACCGCGCCGTGGTTGAGGAATTCGGGTGCGGAGACGTGGACGATGTTGGGGGCGAACGCCTCCAGGTCCTCGCGTGTCGCCTTCGGCAGGTAACGGCCGAGGCGATATTCCTCGCGCCCGCCGGGCATCGGGATCGCGGGCACCGACACGAGGTCGCCGGTCGGCGGGAACGCGGGGGGATCGATCGTCGGCGAATAGACGCGCACCTGCACGCCGTGGTCGAGCAGGTGGCGGACGAGCAGGTTCAGCGCCTGGTTGGCGCCATCGCGGGTGTAATTGTAGTTGCCGCTGAACAGCGCGACGCGAAGGTCCGACGGTTGCATGATGCGAGCGGCCATAGCGCTGCGAATGCGGCGTGACTATGTCGGCGGCCCTGATGACGAGGACACGCGCATGACCGATCTGTCCGCTTTTCCGATTTTTCAGCGCTGGCCGGCGCAGCATCCCGACCGGCTCCAGCTGTTTTCGCTGCCGACGCCCAACGGGGTGAAGGTGTCGATCATGCTGGAGGAGACGGGGCTGCCGTACGAGCCGCACAAGATCGACTTTGCCGCCGAGGACCAGAAGAGCGCGGCGTTCCTGTCGCTCAATCCCAACGGGAAGATCCCGGCGATTGTCGATCCGGACGGACCGGATGGCGCGCCGTTCGGGCTGTTCGAGAGTGGCGCGATCCTGCTGTACCTCGCGGAGAAGACGGGCAAGCTGATCCCGACCGATGCCGCGGAGCGGTGGCAGGCGATTCAGTGGGTGATGTTCCAGATGGGCGGGGTGGGTCCGATGTTCGGGCAGGTCGGCTTCTTCCACAAGTTCGCCGGCAAGGACTTCGAGGACAAGCGGCCGCGCGACCGGTATGTGGCTGAAGCGGCGCGGTTGCTGGGCGTGATGAACACGGCGCTGGCGGGGAAGGACTGGTTCCTGGGAGATCAGTTCACCATTGCCGACGTGTCGATGCTGGGCTGGGTGAACGGGCTCACCGGCTTCTACGGCGCGGGCGAGCTGGTCGGGTTCGAGCGGTTTGCGAATGTGCAGGCGTGGTTCGGGCGCGGATTGGCGCGGCCGGCAGTGCAGCGTGGGCTGAAGATACCCGGCTGAAGCGTAGCCTTCGTCATCCTGTAACAAGTCCGGGGTGACGAGGAGGTGGGGAGAGCGCCGCCCACCCAAAATCTGTTCCCTTATCGTTCTCGGTTCACTATATCGGCAGCCATGGCGAAACCGCAGAAACGATATGTGTGTCAGGCGTGCGGATCGGTGTCGCATCGCTGGGCGGGGCAGTGCGGCGATTGTGCTGAATGGAACACGCTGGTCGAGGAGGCGGGCGGCGTCGTCACGCCGTTCCAGGCCAAGCATAACCTCCACACTGGCGGCCGGAAGGTGCAGCTGGTCGGGCTGGATGCCGAGATCGCGCTGCCTGAGCGGATGGCGACGGGGATCGCCGAACTGGACCGCGCACTGGGCGGCGGGTTCGTCGAGGGCTCCGCGACGCTGATCGGCGGCGATCCGGGAATCGGCAAGTCGACATTGCTGCTGCAGGCCGCCGCTAAGTTCGCGCTGGCCGGGCGCGGCGTCGCCTATGTGTCGGGCGAGGAGGCGGCGGACCAGGTGCGGTTGCGCGCGCGGCGGCTCGGGCTGGGGAACGCACCGGTGCAGCTCGCAGCGGCGACGTCGGTGCGCGACATCCTGACGACGCTGTCGATGGGCGCTCCGCCCGCATTGCTGGTGATCGATTCGATCCAGACGATGCATTCCGACTTGATCGAAGGCGCGCCGGGGACGGTGAGCCAAGTGCGCGCGTCGGCACAGGAGCTGATCCGCTTCGCCAAGGAACGCGGCACGGCGCTGGTGCTGGTCGGGCACGTGACCAAGGACGGCTCGATCGCGGGGCCGCGCGTGCTCGAGCACATGGTCGATACCGTGCTGGCGTTCGAAGGCGAGCGCAGCCACCAGTATCGCATCCTGCGGTCGATCAAGAACCGGTTCGGCGGGACGGACGAAATCGGCGTGTTTTCTATGCAGAGCGAGGGGCTGGCGGAGGTCGCCAATCCCTCCGCCTTGTTCCTGACGCAACGCGACGAGGGGGTGAGCGGGACGACCGTCTTCCCGGCGCTGGAGGGGACGCGGCCGGTGCTGGTGGAGATTCAGGCGCTGGTCGTCCGCCTGGCCAGCGGGGCGACGCCGCGACGTGCGGTGGTCGGCTGGGACAGCGGGCGGCTCGCGATGATCCTGGCGGTGCTGGAGGCGCGCTGCGGGCTCAGCTTCGCGACGGCGGAGGTCTATCTCAACATCGCGGGCGGTTATCGCGTGCAGGACCCCGCCGCCGACATGGCGGTTGCGGCGGCTTTGGTGTCGGCGCTGTCGGAGCGGCCGGTGCCGGTCGATGCGGTGGCGTTCGGCGAGGTCGCGCTGTCGGGCGAGCTACGCCCGGTGGCGCATGGCGCGCTGCGGCTGAAGGAGGCCGGGAAATTGGGCTTCGAACGGGCGATGGTGCCGATCGCGCTGGCGAAGGACGAGAGCGCGTTGCGCTTGACCGGGTTTCGCACACTGGGGCAGTTCGTCGATCATATGCTGGGGCGGGGGTGACGACGAAGGACGAGCCGTCCCCAGCCGCCGCTCGTCCCATGTGGGACTAGCCGCGGGGGCTTTGCCGCCGTATTCCCCCGCATCTATGGGTCTGACCGCTCTCGACATCATCGTCCTCGTGCTCGTTGGCGGCGCGGCGCTGCTCGGCGCGCGGCGCGGGTTTGTTGCGGAGGTGTTGTCGATGTTCGCCTGGGTGGCGATCGTCGCAATGCTGAAGCTGTTCCACGTGGCGCTTGCCGCCAAGCTTGCGGGCACGATCGGTACGCCGTCGGGTTCGGCGGTGGCGGCGTTCGCGATCATCGCGAGTGGCACGTATCTGGGCGGCAAGCTGGTCGCCAATGCGATCGGCAAACGGACGCGGACATCAATCTTGGGACCGTTCGATCGCGCGTTAGGCTTCGGGTTCGGGGCGCTGAAGGGGTTGATCCTGGCAAGCCTCGCCTTTCTGCTCGCCGCGCTGCTGGTCGATACAGCGCGTGGTGGGCCTGCGCGGCGACCGGCGTGGATGACCGATTCCAGAAGCTACAATCTGCTGAACGCGACGAGTGCGGGAATCGCCGATTTCGTCGACCGCCGCCGCCGCGGCCTGCCGGTGTTCGGGTCGCGCGGCATGCTTGGTGGCGAGGCGCACCAATCTGATAACGGAAGCGACGCGCAATGAACGCCCCCCTCTACAATGCCGAGATTTTGCGGCTTGCGGCGTCGATCACGCACCATGCGCGGTTAGAGCATGCACAGGCGACCGCGGAGAAACGCTCCCCGATCTGCGGCAGCCGGGTGACGGTGGATGTCGGGCTGGACGATGACGGGCGCGTGGGAGAGGTCGGCCTGCTGGTGCGTGCCTGTGCTCTGGGGCAGGCGTCGTCGTCGCTGCTGGCGGCCAACATCCTAGGCAAGACGCCCGAAGAGCTGGCAGCGGCACGCGATGCGCTGACGGCGTGGCTGGCGCGGACGGGTGACGCGCCAGACTGGCCGGGAATCGACGTGTTCACGCCCGCGCTCGACTATACCGCGCGCCATCCCTCCATCCGGCTGGCGTTCGAAGCGGCAGCGGAGGCGGCGTTCGCGGCGCGCGAGGTGTCCGCGCATGCATGAGGCGGCGGAGGGCATATCGCTGTTGCGCGACGGGATGATCCTGCTGGGCTTCGGCCTGGGGTTCGTGTTGTTGTTCCGGCGGCTGGGCCTTGGTGCGACGCTGGGCTTCCTGGTCGCGGGTGCGGTGGTGGGGCCGCATATCCTCAGCCTCGTCGGCGATGCCGAATCGAAGATGGGGATCGCGGAACTCGGCATCACGCTGCTGCTGTTCGTCGTCGGGCTGGAGCTCAATCCCAGTCGCCTGTGGCGGATGAAGCAGGAGATTTTCGGGCTCGGGCTGCTGCAGGTCGTCGCCTGCGGTCTGGCGATCACCGGCGTCGTCTGGGCGTTCGCGCATTTTTCGATCCCTGCCGCCTTTGCGCTGGGGCTGCCACTGGCGCTGTCGTCGACGGCGCAGGTGCTGCCGATGCTGCAATCGTCGGGACGGCTGCGCACGCCGTTCGGGGAGCGCGCGTTTTCGATCCTGCTGTTCCAGGACCTGTCGATCGTGCCGCTGATCACGATCACCGCGGCGATGAGCCGCAACCCCGCCGACGCCGGCGGGCCGCCGGGGTGGCTGCTGGCGCTGTATACGGTCGGCGCGGTGGCCGGGTTGATCCTGGCCGGGCGGTTCCTGCTGCGGCCGCTGTTCCGGCTGATCGGCAATCTGGGCGAGCGCGAGATGTTCGTGTTCGCGGCGCTGTTCACGGTGATCGCGAGCGCGGCGCTGATGGAGGCGCTGGGGCTGTCCACGGCGCTCGGCGCGTTCATCGCCGGCGTGATGCTGGCGGACAGTCCGTACCGGCACGAGCTGGAGGCGGACGTCGAGCCGTTCCGATCGATCCTGCTCGGCCTGTTCTTCCTGGCGGTCGGCATGATGCTCGACCTGCAGGCGATCGCGGAACGCCCACTGTTCGTCGCGGCGATGGCGGCGGCACTGATCGTCACCAAGACCGCGGTCATCACCGGCATCGGCATGATGTTCAAGATGACGTGGCGCAGCGCGCTGGCGCTGGGTCTGCTGCTGAGCCAGGGCGGCGAGTTTGGCTTCGTGCTGTTCGCGCAGGCGCAGTCCGGCTTCCTGATCGCGCCCGAGGCAGCGAGCCTGTTCGGCGCGATCATCACGCTGTCGATGGCGACGACGCCGTTCCTGATGGCGGCGACCAAGCGCTTTCGCGAGGAGCCGATCGTCAAGGACGAGGCGCGCGACGGGCCGAGCGCGGATGGTGCCAACGCGATTATCGTCGGCTACGGGCGCTTCGGCCAGACGGTCGGGCAGATGCTGCTGGCGCAGGACATTCCGGTGACGCTGATCGACACCGACATCGAGATGATCGACATCGCCGGCGAGTTCGGCGCCAAGGTCTATTACGGCGACGGGACGCGCATCGACCTGTTGCGGCAGGCGGGGGCGGCGGAGGCGGAGCTGATCCTGTTCTGCATGGACGGCGACCAGATCGATGCCGAGATGCTGGAGGGCATCCATGAGGCCTTTCCACAGGCTGCGATCTACGTCCGCGCATTCGACCGGCGCGCGCTGGTCCGCCTGAAGAAGACGTCCGCCGTCTATGTCGTGCGCGAGGTGCTTGAATCCGCGGTGAAGATGGCGCGGATCGCGATGCGCGACCTCGGCATCGCACCTGCCGAAATCGACCGGGCGGAGGACATGTACCGCAGCCGCGACAAGGAACGGCTGCGTATTCAGATCGAGGCGGGGGATCTCCGCGCAGCGCGCGCGATGGTCGCCGAACAGCAACCCTGGGGGAACGACCCGCGATGATCCTTGGTCTGCTTGCGGCGCTGTCGGGCGCGATCGCCATCGCAGCCGGTGCGTTCGGGGCGCATGGTGCGAGCGGACCCGCGGTCGAGTGGCTGAAGACGGGCGGGCAGTATCAGCTGATCCACGCCGTCGCGGCCCTGGTCGCGTTGCGCTTCGAAGCGCGGGGGCCGGCGTGGCTGTTCGTCGCGGGATCGGCGATCTTTGCAGGAACGCTGTACCTGATGGCGGTGGGGGCGCCGCGCTGGCTGGGGGCGATCACGCCGATCGGCGGCACGCTGCTGATCGTCGGCTGGCTGTGGTTCGCCTGGAGCTTGCGGGGCGCGTGAGCGGTCAGGCGAAGCCGTAGCGCTTCGCCCGCGCGGCGATCGTCTTGCTCAAGGCTTGTGCCGCGGCGAGGTCGCGGTCGGCATCGGCCGTACGACCCAGATGACGTTCGGCGAGGCCGCGGCCGTAGAGTGCCCAGCCGAGCTTCGGATTGATCCCAAGCGCGGCGGTGAAGTCGGCGATGGCCGCGTCATAGGCGCCCTGGCGGAGCGCGACGAGGCCGCGGCCGTCGAGGAAATTGGCATCCATCGGCACCGCACGCACCGCCGCCGTGCAGTCCGCCTTTGCGGCGTCGAGATCCTTTTTGGCGAGCACGCGGGCCCAGCAGCGGCCGTTCTGTCCCTCCGCCCGACGCGCATCCTCGCGGTGGCTGGCGAGCCACAGGTCGAACTGGCCGATCGCGGCGTCGAAGGCGTCCGATTGCAGGTAGAGCTGGCCCATCCAGAGGCGCTGATTGTCCTCCTTAGCCAAGCGGCCGGCGGCATCGTCGAGGTCGCTGATCGCGCCCGCGTCGTTGCGCGCATGCATGCGCAGCTCGGCGCGAAGCAGCCGCGCCCGCACGTCGGTGGGATCGAGCGCCCGCGTCGTGCCGAGGTCGTCCATCGCCAGCACCGGGCGATGATCGGCGATATAGGCGAGCGCGCGCTGGCGGACGTAGCGGGGCTCCTTGGGCGCGAGCGCGACCGCGTGGCTGAACGCGTCGATCGCCTGGGCCAGTTCGTGCTGCGTCTGGAGCATCGCGCCGCGCTGGCTGTAGCCCTCCGCGTTCATCGGTGCGGCGGCGTCGGGGGCGCCGACCGCGGCGATCTCGCTGGCGGCATCGACGTGCGATGTCACGTCGAACAGACGACCGCCGGTGTAGGTGAAATAGATGCGGTGCTGCGAATTCGCGACGTAGAGGCGGTGCGAGACGAACCAGTCGGCGCCGAGCAGCATGTCGTTGTCGAACGACGGCCCGAGGTCGGCGAAGCGCAGGCGGACGTTGTGCAATTCCTCGTTGCCGATCTTGAGCAGCTTAAACCGGCCGGTCCAGCCTTGCGTCACATGACGGCCGATACCGGTTTCCCAGCCTGATTTCTCGACGCCGGGATCACCCGGATGGACGCCGGCGCGCGCCGCGGCCTTCAGCGTCAGCACGGTTTCGGCAGCGCCCGTGTCGAACACGGTGCGCAGCTTGGCCCCGTTGAGGTCGGTGGTGCCGATCGTGTGCGAGCGGGCATTCTGGCGCGGTTCGATCGCGATTTCGAAATAGGGTTTGCCCTGCGTCCAATAGGCCATGGCGAGCTTGCCGCAGCCCTCGGCGCGGAACAGGCGGACGTGGCCGCCGGGCAGGTCATATTCGACATCGCCGATGCCGAGGACGTTCTGGCCGAGCAGGCCGGTCTGGCCGACGTCACTGCCGCCGACCAGGAACTGGACCTGCGGGATGTCGGCGCCCGCGAGGCCGAAGTGCCGAACGGTCGCGATGCCGACGTCCGAGTCGCCGCCGATCCCCTTCATCCGCATACCGAATGGGGCAGGCTGGAGGTGAAGGTCGAACGCTTTGGCGACCGAGGGCGGCATCATGCTGTACGATGCGCCGCTGTCGAGGATGAAGGGGGCAGGTCTACCGTCGATCGTCGTCTGTACGATGGGCCGCCAGCCCTGCATGGTGATCGGCAGGTCGGCCATGATCCCGGCCTTGCACGTCGCGGCGTCGGCAGGAGCCAAGGCGGTGGCGGCGAGGAGCGTGGCGGCGATCGCCGATGCCGTGATGTGCCGCGCCATATGCCTCGGGCCCCTTGCGATGGTTGCTGGCGACAAAGCTAATGAGCGATGCTGACAATCGGCTTACGGCTGCGTGGTGCGCTCGCCTTGCCTTTCTACCACGTCACGCCGGACCCGCTCCTGGCTCCATTCCGCGGCGAGGCGATGGCTTGATCCTCGGGTCTTGCCCGCGCGGCCCGGTGGACCCCGGAACAAGTCCGGGGTGACGTGGCGCCAGGGGACTGTGTGGGCGCAGAGCCGCAGCTGTGCGAGCCGCTACCGCTTCTTCCGACAGGCGTCGGAGCAATAGACGACGTTATCCCAGTCGCGCGCCCATTTCTTGCGCCAGGCGAAGGGGCGCTGGCACGCCGGGCAGACTTTGGTCGGCAGGTCGTGCTTGGCGGTGCCGTTGGGCATCAGCGGGCCGGTGGGCGGGGCTGGCTGTCGAGGAATGCCTCGACGTCGGCGAGATCGACGGTCTTGTCGAGATAGGTCCGGCCGATGCCGCGCGCGAGCAGGAAGGGAAGGGTGCCGGCCGCCATCTTCTTGTCATGACGCATGTGGTCGACGAGGCGCGCACCGCTCGCAGTGATCCCGGCGGCGGCCAGGCTGTCGGGAAGGCCGGCGGCGGCACAGTGCGCGGCGACGCGGGCGGCATCCTCGGTCGAGCACAGGCCCTTCGCCGCGGAATAGGCGAAGGCGAGCGCGCAGCCCGCGGCGACGGCCTCGCCATGGATCAGGCTGCCGTCGAAGCCGGCCTCCGCCTCCAGCGCATGGCCGAAGGTGTGGCCGAGGTTGAGCAGCGCGCGGGTGCCGTTGGTTTCATGCTCGTCGGCGGCGACGATGCGTGCCTTGGCGGCGACGGCGTGGGCGATGGCGTGATGACGGGCGGCTGGATCACCGGCGAGCAGCGCGGCGCCGTTCGCTTCGCACCAGGCGAAGAAGGCGGGATCGTCGATCAGGCCGTATTTGACGACCTCGGCATAGCCGGCGCGCACCTCTCGCAAGGGCAGGGTATCGAGGACGGTCGGGTCGATCAGGACCAACGCGGGCTGGTGGAAGGCCCCGATCAGGTTCTTGCCCGCGGGCGTGTTGATGGCGGTCTTGCCGCCGACCGAGCTGTCCACCTGCGCGAGCAGGCTGGTCGGCACCTGAACGAAGCCGCAGCCGCGCTTCAGGATGGCGCAGGCGAAGCCGACGAGGTCGCCGATCACGCCGCCGCCGATCGCGATCACATGGTCGCCACGCTCGACGCCGAGGCCGAGCAGTCGGTCGCAGAGTGCGCTGAGCTGCTGCCAGCTCTTGGTGCCCTCTCCCGGCGGCAGGACGATCGTCTCGCTGGCGACTCCGGCGGCGGCGAGGCTGGCCTGCATGGTTTCGGCATGGGGAAGGACATTGCGGTCGGTGACGATCGCCATCGTCCGGCCGCGGGCGAGCGGGACGAGATGATCGGCGGCGCGCGCGAGCAGGCCGTCCTCGATCAGGATCGGATAGCGGCGGTCGCCGAGTTCGACCATGATGCGCGTGCTCATGCCGCGTCGCCCGACTGGCGGATCGCTTTCAGGATCGCATTGACCGTGGTTTCGTGCGGCGAGGTATTGCTGGTGATATGGATATGCGCCTCGGCATAGATCGGGTTGCGGATCGCAGCGAGCTCGGCGAGCACCGCCCTCGGGTTCTTGCCGCGCAGCAGGGGGCGCGTGTCGCGGCGGCCGACGCGCTCGGCAAGGACATCCGGGTTGGCGCGCAGCCAGATCGTGGTGGATGATCCCAGGATCAGCGCGCGCGTTTCGGGGTTGATGAAGGCGCCGCCGCCGGTGGCGATCACCTTGGGCGTGCCGTCGATCAGCCGTGCGATGACGCGGCGCTCTCCATCGCGGAAATAGGCTTCGCCGAACCGTTCGAAAATCTCGGCGACCGTCATGCCCGCCGCTTCCTCGATCGCATGGTCGGCATCGACGAAGGGCAGCCGCAGCCGCGTGGCGAGGCGGCGGCCGACGGTCGATTTGCCGACGCCCATCAGCCCGACGAGCACGATCGCACGTTGCCCTCGCGCGGGGACGTGGTCGTCGGTCGGGGGAACAGCGCTTTGCAACATGGCCTCCGGCGCTATACAGCGGGTCCGGACGGGGCAACAGCTCCGGTTTGCGTTTACGTGTTGCAAGGTACGGTATGTCCCGCTTGCTCCTTTCCGTGATCGTCCTCCTCGTGGTGG
>ERZ941706.78-NODE-78-length-34019-cov-4.491403_pt1 | contig 34019 bp, 30 predicted proteins | sample MGYA00521232_ERZ941706 | MGnify/ENA primary metagenome ERZ941706 (study PRJEB32759, sample SAMN07749893) | skin metagenome | biome: transportation; feature: city; material: polyester macromolecule | host: Homo sapiens | place: Hong Kong:ER line | collected 2017-07-19...
TGCCCATAGGGGCCTTGCCAGTCGCGTGGGCGTGACCAGGCCGCCAGGCTGTCCAGCAGTGCGTCCATCAACGGGCTTGCCTGCAACCAGCCAGCCTGGGCGGGCTGGGGCACCCGCACGGAGCAGGCCAGCAGATCATGCTGGCAGCCAGCCAGAGGGGTGAAGGCGGCGAGGGCATCGGCACAGAGCCAGAAGTGGCTGCCAGGTGTCAGCAGCAGCTCATGGGCACCCAATTTCAGCAGCGCCACCCCCTGGGTGACGCGCAGCAATTGGCCCATGGGGGAGCGCTTGCGGGGGCCGACCTGAAGGGTGGAAGTGGAAAAATGCTGATATTCGATGGCGTGATGCATGTAAAAACCCTGATATGATGCTGCCTGGAGGTAACAAAAATGGAAACCAGACGTAAAAAACGCTTCATTGCCGGGGCAGTTTGCCCGGCGTGCGGCAAGATGGACACCATGATGCTGTATATGGAGCATGGAGTCGAGAAGGTGACCTGTGTCGAGTGCGGGGATACCCAGGTGCAGACCCAGGAGCAGGTGGACAAGGCGACGCGCGAGGCGGAGCAGGTGATAGGGGTGTTTCGTCCCGAGTGAGTGGCATGCCTCAAGGTGATGGTACGCCGGTCAGGCTGGTCGCTGTTGATGACTTTTTCATCACACTGAAGCCGGGCCGACCATATGCTTGTCTGCCTTTTTGAGGTATTCTGAGCCCGTTTTTTTCTATCCGCAGGATCCCTGACATGAAAGTAGCTCCCCTGAGCGTGGTTACGCTGGAATACACGGTCACCGACGAACACGGTGAAGTCATCGACACCACTGTAGGTAAAGAGCCGCTGGTGTATCTGCACGGTACCCGTTACCTGGTCTCCGGCCTCGAAGCCGAGCTGGAAGGTCGCAGCGTGGGCGAGGCGTTCGACGTCACCCTGACGCCGAACCAGGCCTATGGCGAGTACGACGAGAATCTGGTGCAGGAAGTGCCCGGCGAGCTGTTCGACGGTATGGAAGTGTCTGAAGGGGATACTTTTGTGGCCGAGACCGACGACGGCCACCGCCCGGTGACCGTCATCGAGGTGTCCGAGGAGTTCATCAAGGTGGACGGCAATCATCCCCTGGCTGGCGTGACCCTGGGCTTCAAGGTCGAGATCAAGGACGTGCGTGCCGCGACCGCCGAAGAGCTGGCCCATGGCCATGTGCACGGCGCTGGTGGCTGCGGTCACGATCATGGTCATGACCATGATCACGGCCATGATCACGATCATGACCACGGTGGCTGCTGTGGCGGCCATGGTCACAACCATGCACACGATCACGGCGACGATCACGGTCACGGTGGTTGCTGCGGTGGTGGCGGTTGTGGTGGCAAGGGCCATCAGCACTGATCACGGCCTGGCCGATGATAAAAAAACCCGCGCATGGCGCGGGTTTTTTTATGGCTGGCACGCATCAGTAGTGCGGTGGCGGCGTCTCTTCGGCCATGCTGGCGATCTGGCTCGGCTGTACGCTCTGCAATTTATCCACCAGTAGATGGATCTGGTGTTTGAGCCGGTCCAGCTCGCGACCCTGGGTGGTGACCTCGTCGTTGAGCTGCTCCACCGTGTATTCGGCAAAAGCGAGGCGGCTTTCCAGGGTTTCGAGGCGTTCGTTTAGTTGCTGACTCATGGGCCTTTTGGTCCTTACTTGATAGTCCAGATTTCAGCCAGGCCACTGGAGCTGGCACTGACGAGGTGGTCATTGTCGCGCAAAGCCACGCCATAGACCACAGCGCTCGGCGGTTTCACCTTGGGATGGGGCGAGACGCGCCAGCTCTGCAACGGCTGGCCGTCACTCACCTGCCACAGAGTGAGCTGGCGGGAGGGGGCGCCGGTGATGAGCCAGTTGCCGCCGTTGGCGAAGCGGGCGCTGGTGTAGACCTCGAAGCGGTGATCATATTGCAACCTGCTGTGCTCCTTGCCGCTTTTGAGATCCCAGATGCTGGCCTGGCGACTGTCTGCGGTGAAGGCGAAACGTCCGGACGGATCCAGTCTCGCCATCACGACTCGCCCGGCGTGGTTGAAGCGCCACACAACCTGGCCCGTGCGGGTGTCCCACAGATAGGCGCTGTAATCGTTGCCGCCGGTGAGGGCATAGCGACCATTGGGGGAGAGATCCACCGTGTTGACCTGTTCGGTGTGGCCGAGGAATTGCAGCCGGCGTCCGGTCTGGGTGTCGACCACTTCCGCCTTGCCGTCTTCACGGCCGATGAGCACCTGGCGGCCATCCGCCGAGATCGCCGCATCGCGCAGGCGGGATTCTGGCAGAGAGTAGTAGCCCTGGGAGCGGCCATCCTGCAAGCGCCAGATGGCGAAGGTGTGTTGGGTGGCGGTGATGGCATGGCTGTCATCGGGGGAGAAGCGGGTCAGGGTGACGAACTCTTCCTGGTCGTCGCTCTGGCGCCAGCGCCAGCGCTCCTTGCCCTGTTCCAGATCCCACACCACAGTGCCCTGACTCAGGCTGGAGACGAGCGCGAGCTTGCCGGAACTGGCGAGATCCGCGCTCAGCAGACCCTGGTTGGCGAGGCGGATCTGCTGGCTGGGAAGTGAGCGTTGTTCGCACCCCGTCAGCATCAGGCAAATACCGATGAGATAAATGGCACTTTTGATCATTTTTCCTGTCTCATGCTTTCGTTACCTGCGATCACGGCGTTAGTATAAGGCGCTTATCACGATAAACCTCTCATTTCACGAAGGAACCGAGAGCGGTATTTAGAGTTTTGGAGAAACTGATGAACAATTTTCTGAAGGTGTCCCTGTTGGCTGCGGCGGTTGCCGTCGGTCTGACTGCTTGCCAAAAAGATGAGAAACCTGCTGCGACCAACACCGCAGAGGTCAAGGCAGAAGCCAGCAAGCCGGCAGAGGCCCCCAAGGCTGAGGCCAAGAGCTTTGAAGAGCAATCCGGCTATGCGATCGGCCTCTCCATGGGTCGTTATATCGCCAATACCCTGGAGCGCCAGCAGGAGCTCGGCATCAAGCTGGACAACACCGTGATCCTGAAGGGTGTCACCGACGGTCTGGGCAAAGAAGCCAAGATGACCGACGAGGAGATCCAGAAGGTTCTGCAGGAATACGACGCCAAGATCAACGAGCTGACCAAGGCGAAGGCCGACAAGGATGCCGTGGAAAACCTGAAGAAGGGTGAAGAGTTCTTGGCTGCCAACGCCAAGAAAGAGGGCGTGAAGAGCACTGAGTCCGGCCTGCAATATCAGGTCGAGAAGATGGGTGACGGCGCCAAGCCGAAGGCCACCGACATCGTCAAGGTACACTACACCGGTACCCTGACCGATGGCACCAAGTTTGACAGCTCCGTCGATCGCGGCGAGCCGGCTACCTTCCCGCTCAACCAGGTGATCCCGGGCTGGACCGAAGGGGTGCAACTGATGCCGGTCGGCTCCAAGTTCAAGTTCTTCCTGCCGTCCAAGCTGGCCTATGGCGAGCACGGTGCAGGTTCCATCCCGGCCAACGCCGTGCTGGTATTTGACGTAGAGCTGCTGGCCATCGAAAAACCGGCTGCCGATGGCGACAACGCCAAGAAATAAGCTCAAAGCACCATAAAAACGGCTCCCCAGGGAGCCGTTTTTGCTTGTGTATTGTCGCAATCCCCCGGATAAAGCGATGAGGCCGTCTTGAGTGTGTGGCGGCTAGCCCCCAGAATAGACAACAAAATCAAGCGCAAGGATGGATCTCGTGGCTGAAAGCAAACCCCGTGTCCTGTTGGTGGAAGATACCCGCAGTCTGGCGGTCGTCTATGAGCAGTATCTGGCCCAGGATGGCTACGAGGTGCAGCTGGCAGACTGTGGCCAGCAGGCTTTGGCACAATTGCTGGCAAGCCCGCCCCCCGTGGTGCTGCTCGACCTGGAGTTGCCCGACATGTCCGGCATGGACATCTTGCAGCAGATCACGGAGCGGCAACTGCCCTGCTCCGTGGTGGTGATCACCGCTCACGGCTCGGTGGATGTGGCGGTGGAGGCGATGCGGTTCGGGGCCTTCGATTTTCTCACCAAGCCGTTCGATGGCAAGCGCCTGTGCGCCACGGCGCGCAATGCCCTGAAGCACCAGCAGCTCAGCTCGCTGGTGGCCCAGTATCGGGAAAACTTCGAGCGCAGCTCCTTTGCCGGTTTCATCGGCGCCTCCATGGCGATGCAGGCGGTCTATCGCATCATCGAGAGCGCGGCGCCGAGCAAGGCCACCGTCTTCATCACCGGCGAGAGCGGCACCGGCAAGGAGGTGTGCGCCGAGGCCATTCACCAGTGCAGCCCGCGTCGGGATCAGCCTTTCATCGCCCTCAACTGCGCCGCCATTCCCCATGACCTGATGGAGAGCGAGATCTTCGGCCACGTGAAGGGGTCGTTTACCGGTGCCCAGGGGGATCGCAAGGGGGCGGCCAGTCTGGCGAACGGCGGCACCCTCTTCCTCGACGAGATCTGCGAGATGGATCTCGACCTGCAGAGCAAGCTGCTGCGTTTCATCCAGACCGGCACCCTGCAGCGGGTCGGCAGCGGCAAGCTGGAGACGGTGGATGTGCGCTTTGTCTGCGCCACCAACCGGGATCCCCTGGTGGAGGTCAAGGCCGGACGGTTTCGTGAAGACCTTTACTACCGCCTGCACGTGATCCCGCTGGCGCTGCCCCCCTGAGGGAGCGGGGAGAGGACATCCTGCTGCTGGCCCGGGAGTTGCTGCTGCGTTATGCCGGTGAGGAGAACAAGCGATTCAGGGACTTTGATGCGGACGCAGTGCAGGTGCTGCTCGACTACCCCTGGCCCGGCAACGTGCGCGAGCTGCAAAACGTGGTGCGCAACATAGTGGTGCTCAACGATGGCGAGCTGGTGAGCCCGGATATCCTGCCACCTCCCCTCAACGGGGGGCGTACCCTGGCCCCGGAGCCTGCGGTCGGGATCGCGGATCCCCAGTCAGAACCCGTGGTCGTTCGCAGGCAGGTTCGTCCGCTCTGGCAGGTGGAAAAGGAGGCCATCGAACAGGCCATCGCCAGTTGTGATGGCAACATCCCCAAGGCGGCGGCCCTGCTGGAAATAAGCCCTTCCACGATTTATCGCAAGAAGCAGAGCTGGGAAGAGGCGAGTCCGGCCTGAGCCGTCACCTCTGCTCCCGGGCAGACATGCTGATGTGCGGGGCGGCCAATTGGTCGCCCCGCACGCTTATCAGAGTTTGGCGAGCTGCTTGAGCCTGGCCAGCCGTTCTGCCTCGTTGGCGGTGAACCAGCCATCCTGTGACAGCAGAAACCAGGCGCGGGCAAAGTACTCGGTCGCCGCGGGATCATTGAGCACGAGTGCATTCTCCCCCAGCTCCTCGAACACATAGCCATCCTCGGGGGTGCCGACGGCGGCCATGTCGTCGCGCAACTGTGCCAGTTCGGCCATGGCCTGTTCATGGCGCTCCTGGGCCCGGCTCAGGCGCGCCAGACTCCAGCGGGCGATAAAGGCTTTGCCCTGGTTGTTGTGCTGCTCGTGCCAAGCCAGGCACTTTTGCTGACAGGCGATGGCCTCGTCGAGGCGACCCAGCTCGAACAGGGTCCAGCCCTGATTGTTATAGAGGCTGGCGAGCCAGCCTCGCGTCCGCTTGTCGTGACTGCGCTCGGCCAGGGTCATCGCCAGCTGGTGCCAGTGGCTCTGCTCCTCCAAGGGGGCGGCGATGGCCACCATGTGGGCCGCATCGATGGCCAGATAGTGCTCTTCGTACTGCTCTCCCAGTTGCCAGGCCTGTTCAAACAGGGCTCTGGCGCTGGCCTTGTCACCGGCGGAGTTGAAGGTGCGGCCACGCTCCAGCAAGGCGCGCAGGCGGGCCCGTGGAGTCGCCTCGGTGAGGCGGGGTTCTATCTCGTCGAGCAGCTGGTGCGCCTGTGCAAACTGGCGTTGCAGCGAATGGGTGCGGGCTATCTGGGTGAGGAGCTCCAGCTCCCATTGCAGGTTGGCGGCACGCGCCTCGGGCAGCAGTGCTTGAAAACGCTGGGCGCTGGCAACGGGATCCTGATAATCCCACAGTGCCATGAAATCGGGCGGATTGTTCATCTGGCCTCCATGCCGGTTATCCGCCCACCAAGATGCCTGAAGGCCATTCTTTGTACAAGAAGGGGACTGGCGCCATCGTGACGCCAGCGCTTGCCGATCAGTAGACCATGGCAAGGCTCATCAGCATCAGACCCAGGGCAGCAAAGGCTCCCTCCTTGATAGCCAGGCGCGGTACCAGTGCCTTGGGCAGGGCAGGGAACAGGCTCAGGGCAAAGCCGAACCCCGGCATCAGCCAGTGGAAAGCAGGGCTTCTCAGGGCGGGATCCGCAGCGCCATTGATGACGATGAGCAGGATAAAGAGGGTGAAGGCGGGCAGGATAAACCAGCGGGCATGGCCGGCGGCAACCGCCCGCAGTGGCGAGATGCGATAGAGCACCAGGGTCACGAGGAAGAGGGCGAGGGGAGCCAGCAGATAGAGCGGGGCCGGGTTCATGATGAGTGTCTCCTGACAAGGGGGGCAGAGTGTAGGCAGTCCGGGTGGGGAATGACCAGTCCCCCGCGCCCGGGCTGTGAAGCGGATCGCAGGGCAAAGGTTTGCCTGGGCAGGATCAGCGGAACCAGAACCAGAGCACGGCAAATACCAGCCAGCTCAGCACCAGCAGGATCCAGGGCAGCGGGTGCTGGCGGGTGAGCTCGATGACCTCGGCTTCGCTCTCCTCTTCCGGCGTCTCTTGGGAAGAGTGCCTGGCTTTGGCTTGCAGTTTCTTCTGGCGGCTGGCCTCGCGGGCCTTCGCCTTCATCTGTTTCTTGTATTCGTCTATGCCCTTCTGGATCCCCTGGGCGATGAGCTGGGTTTGCTCCTTGGTCTGCCCCGGCTTCTGGTTGGCACGGGCGATCTTCATCGCCTCCTGCTGGGTTTCGGGGGAAATTTTGTCGTACTTGGCCATTCCAGGCACTCCTTGGCATTGATTGGCGGGCAGTATGCCATAACCGTTACCGGCGGGCTGCCATCATGGGGGAAATTGCTCTGCGAGTGGGGTGCCTCTGTTCCAAATAGGGGAAACAGGTTGCGTGGATGATCACATTTGGCGGAATTTGTGAGTCGCCGATGAAAAACCGTCACATGTTGTTTGTTATATTACCGCCCGATCCTGGATAGGGTCGTCCAATAACAAAATAACAAGGTGATATGGAAATGAATTATAAATTTGTCAAAGGAAGTATCGCACTGGCAGTGCTTGCCGCATTGAGCGGCTGCAATACCTCAAGCAACGACAGCGTCGCCCCCTGCACCGAAAATGTCTGCAAGCTGACCATTTTGCATACCAATGATACCCACGGTCGTTTCTGGCACAACGACAAGGGCGAATATGGCATGGCGGCCCAGAAGACCCTGGTCGAGCGGCTGCGTGCCGAGGCGAAAGCGGCGGGCAGCGAAGTGCTGGTGCTCTCCGGCGGTGACGTCAACACCGGGGTGCCGGAGTCGGATCTGCAGGATGCAGAGCCGGACTTCATGGCCATGAACAGCATCCGTTACGATGCCATGGCGGTGGGCAACCACGAGTTCGACAACCCCCTGACCATCCTCGAGAAACAGCGTCAGTGGGCCCAGTTCCCGATGATCTCCGCCAACATCTATGACAAGACGAGCGGCAAGCGCTACTTCGATCCCTACAAGGTGTTCAAGCTGGAGAGCGGCCTCAAGGTCGCCGTGCTGGGTCTGACCACAGAGGACACCGCCCAGCTGGTGGATCCCAACAACGTCCAGACCCTCGAGTTCCGCGATCCGACCACTGAAGCCGCCAATCTCGGCAAGCAAATCCGCGACAACAAAGAGGCGAACCTGGTTCTTGCCATCACCCACATGGGCCATTACGAGAATGGTCAGCACGGCAGCAACGCACCGGGTGACGTGGAGATGGCCCGTGCGCTGCCGGCAGGTACTCTGGACGCCATCATCGGTGGTCACTCCCAGAACCCGGTCTGCATGGAGCCGGGCACCCCGGACAAGTACGCCGACTTCAAGCCGGGCGACGACTGTCAGCCGGATCAGCAGAACGGCACCTGGATCATGCAGGCTCACGAGTGGGGCAAGTATGTGGGTCGTGCCCAGTTTGACTATCAGAATGGCAAGCTGACCCTGACCCAGTACGATCTGATCCCGGTCAACCTGAAGAATGCGGACGGTGATTTCATTCAGGAAGAGATCGTCAAGGATCCCGAGCTCTACAACACCCTGCTCACCTATCAGGAGAAGGGACAGCAGGAGCTGGGTGTGGTCATCGGTGCCACCGATGGCGTACTGGACGGTGAGCGCGCCAACGTCCGCAACAAGCAGACCAACCTGGGTCGTCTCATCACCACCGCGACCGCCGAGAAGCTGAGCACCGACTTTGGCATCGTCAACTCCGGTGGGGTGCGTGCCTCCATCGCGGCAGGGGACATCAGCTACCGTGACGTGTTGACCGTGCATCCGTTCGGCAACACCGTCAACAAGGCGACCATGAGCGGCAACGAGCTGCTGACCTACCTGGGTCAGGTCGCGACCAAGACCGCCAATACCGGTGGCTATGCCCAGTTCGGCGGCATCAAGATGACGGTGGATTGCCAGGCCAAGAGCGTGGACATCGCCACCATCGGCGGGAAGGCCTTCGATCCGGCAGCAACCTACAGCTTCTCCATCCCGAGCTTCAGCGCGGCCGGTGGTGACGGTTATCCGAAGATCGACACCATCAATGCCGGTCTGGTGGATGCCGGTGTGCTGAAGGATTATATCGCGGTGAAGAAGACCATTCAGGTCGCCGATTATCAGCCGGCCGGCGAGGTCAGCTATATCAACTCCACCTCGGTAGAGGGTTGCAAATAATCCCTGCACCCCGAGCCAATAAAAAAGAGAGGCAGTCATGGCTGCCTCTCTTTTTATTTTCAATGTCATCAGCAGTGTCTCTCGGGAAATATATCCGGCCACGGGAAGCTGCCCCGAAATAGGGCATGACACGATCTGATGGCAATAAAAAGGCGACCCTGAGGTCGCCTTGATGAAATGGGTCGGTTGAGCCTTAGAGCTGCTCGATGCCGACGATATGCCAGGGGGCATTGTCCTTGGCGAGATCACGCTCGAGGTGCCACACCTCCTTGATGTCCTCCTCGACCTGCTCCTGACGGTCCATGTAGCGGCCGCTGAAGCGCACGCTCACCTGGGCCCAGTCGCTGCCGTAGTCGGCACGGACCAGCTGGGTGTCCACGTACATCACCTCGGTGTGCTGCTCACCGGAGAGCTCGGCGCGTTCTGCCTTGAGGTGCTCGAACAGCTCGGGGCTCACGTACTCGCGGATCTTCTCCAGGTCGTTCTTGTTCCAGGCCTCTTGCAGGGTGCGGTAGTGATCGCGGGCGCCGGCCAGGAAGCCGTTCATGTCAAAGCCCGGGGGCAGACGGAAGGGCACGTCGCTGTCGGCAAAACCGGTGGCCTGCGGGGCGCTGTGGCTCTGCTCGAACTGCTGGGGGGCCGCGCTCTGGGGCGGTTGATAGCCCGCATAGGCCGTCTGTGGCTGGGCCGCTGCCGCCTTGTTCCTGCGCAGGGCTCGGAACAGGAAGACACCGCCCAGTGCCAGCAGGGCGATCAGCAGGAAGTCCATCCCTTGCAGACCTTCGAAGGCACCGCTGCCCAGCAGGTAGGCAAACAGACCGCCGGCCAGCAGACCACCCAGCAGGCCGCCCATCATGCCGCCTTTCTTGGGTGCCTGGGCGCCCACGGTCGGGTTCTTGGTGTCGACCGGCTTGGCCGCAGGTTGGGCCGGGGCCGTCTTGTAGCTCTTGCCAAAGGATTTGCCGCCACCAAGTTTCTTGGCCTCGGCGATGGGTGCCCCAAGGCCAATGGCCAGGATCAGGGCAAACAGGGTCAGCATCTTTTTCATTTTGACTCTTTCACTCTCATGTAGGTGGGGGCATGCTCTGCTTGTGCAAGCTCAGCGAGGCGCATGGCAGGCTGCCAGTCCCTTTTTGTGTTGCAGCTTGCGGGTATGATTATCACGGATGGCATGAATTATTCATGAACAGATTGAGTCGTCCGACAGGGGGGCACCCATGAGACACAGACGGCCGAGTCGCTCGGTGCGCAGGTTGCGCAACAAACAAAGAGCAAGAACGAACGCTCAGACCCTGGTCTGGCCCTTTCTCGTACTGTGAGGCAGGTCTGCGGCGCAGAAGTGGATGGCGCTGACGAGGCCAGGGTCCCGTCTTGTCGCCGGATGCGATGACGGGACGTATTAGCACTCGCGATGGCGGGGTTTCTTTTGTAAAATTCCCGTCCCCTTCCCGCTGCGGTTTTTATGTGTATGGCAGAGCAAGTGACGGCGAAAAAAGACGCCAAGACACAACAGCTGAAAGTACCTCCCCACTCTTTTGAGGCCGAACAGTCCGTACTGGGCGGCCTGATGCTGGACAACGAGGCCTGGGATCGGGTCGCCGAACGGGTGATCGACAAGGATTTCTACAGCCGCCCGCACCGCCTGATCTTCCAGGCCATGACCCGCCTCTCCAATGCGGGCAACCCCATCGACCTCATCACTCTGCAGGAGGAGCTCGAGCGCTCCGAGCAACTGGAAGAGGCCGGTGGCTTCGCCTATCTGGTGGAGATCGCCAAGAACACCCCGAGTGCCGCCAACATCAGTGCCTACGCCGAGATCGTGCGTGAGCGGGCGGTGGTGCGGGAGATGATCTCGGTCGCCAACGAGATAGTCGAAGCGGGCTACGAGCCCCAGGGGCGCACCTCCAACGATCTGCTGGACTTGGCCGAGAGCAAGGTGTTCCAGATCGCCGAGCAGCGCACCAGCGCCAACGAGGGCCCCCAGCCCCTGAAGCTCATCCTCGAGCAGACCGTCGACAAGATTGAAGAGCTGTTCAAGACCCCCCACAACGGGGTGACCGGCGTGTCGTCCGGCTACAACGATCTGGACAAGATGACAGCCGGCCTGCAGCGCTCGGATCTGGTCATCGTCGCCGCCCGTCCCTCCATGGGCAAGACCACCTTTGCCATGAACCTGTGCGAGCACGCGGCCCTCACCGCCGACAAGCCGGTGCTGATCTTCTCCCTCGAGATGCCCTCCGAGCAGATCATCATGCGTATGCTCGCCTCCGTGGGGCGCATCGACCAGACCAAGGTGCGGACCGGCCAGCTCGACGACGAGGATTGGGCGCGGCTCTCTTCCACCATGGGGCTGCTGCTGGAAAAGGGCAAGATGTACATCGACGACTCCTCCGGCCTGACCCCGACCGAAGTGCGCTCGCGCGCCCGTCGGGTGGCGCGGGACAACGGCGGCATCAGCATGATCATGGTGGACTACCTGCAGCTGATGCGGGTGCCCAGTCTCTCCGACAACCGTACCCTGGAGATCGGTGAAATCTCCCGCTCCCTCAAGGCGCTGGCGAAAGAGTTGCAGTGCCCCGTGGTGGCGCTCTCCCAGCTCAACCGAAGCCTGGAACAGCGTGCCGACAAGCGCCCGGTCAACTCGGATCTGCGGGAATCCGGCTCCATCGAGCAGGATGCGGACTTGATCATGTTCATCTACCGCGACGAGGTCTATCACGACGACAGTCCCGACAAGGGGATCGCCGAGATCATCATCGGCAAGCAGCGTAACGGCCCCATAGGACGAGTGCGGCTCACCTTCCAGGGTCAGTTCTCGCGCTTTGACAACTACGCGGGCCCGGCGTTTGATGATGACTACTAAGTCGGGAGCCTGCTCCCGGTATCCAGACACAGTTTTCCCGGTTCGACAATTCTGCCGGTCCGGCCTTAGACGATGAGATTTGAGGGCTGACACCACCCGGTGCCTGATTATCATGCCCTCGTAAGGGAAAACAGATGAAAGCGGCTATCGCCCAAATCAATACAGCGGCCCTGCGCCACAACCTCGCTGTGGTCAAACGCCACGCCCCCCAATGCAAGATCATTGCCGTGGTCAAGGCCAACGCCTATGGCCACGGCCTGCTGCCGGTCGCCCGCACCCTGGTGGATGCGGACGCCTACGCAGTGGCCCGCATCGAAGAGGCGCTGATGCTGCGCTCCTGCGCCGTGGTCAAGCCCATCGTGCTGCTGGAGGGCTTCTTCAGCGCCGCCGACCAGCCGGTGCTGGCGGCCAACAACCTGCAGACCGCGGTGCACACCTGGGAGCAGCTCGAAGCGCTGGAGCAGGCCGAGCTGCCTGCCCCCGTGGTGGCCTGGCTCAAGCTCGACACCGGCATGCACCGCCTCGGGGTACGGGCCGAGGAGATGCCCGCCTTTATCGAGCGCCTCGGCAAGTGCAAGAACGTGGTGCAGCCGTTCAACGTCATGACCCACTTCAGCCGCTCCGATGAGCTGGAGCAACCCACCACCCGCGAGCAGATCGACCTGTTCTGCCAGCTGACTGCGCCGCTGTCGGGCGAGCGCGCCATGGCCAACTCGGCAGGCATCCTGGCGTGGCCGGATTCCCACTGCGACTGGGTGCGCCCCGGCGTCATCCTCTACGGCGTCTCCCCTTTCCCCAATACGGTGGCGGCGGATTATGACCTGCAGCCAGTGATGACCCTCAAGACCCAGCTCATCGCGGTGCGCGATCACAAGGCGGGCGAGCCGGTAGGCTATGGCGCCAACTGGGTGTCGGATCGCGATACCCGGCTCGGGGTGATTGCCATCGGCTATGGCGACGGTTATCCGCGCATGGCCCCCAACGGCACGCCAGTGCTGGTCAATGGCCGCATCGTGCCTCTGGTGGGGCGCGTCTCCATGGACATGACCACGGTGGATCTCGGCCCCGGCGCCACCGACAAGGCAGGTGACGAGGCGGTGCTCTGGGGGGAAGGGCTGCCGGTGGAGCGGGTGGCCGACCAGATCGGCACCATTCCCTATGAGCTCATCACCAAGCTCACCTCCCGCGTCTTTATGGAGTATGTGTAGGCGAGTCGCCCCTCATCCCCCATCCTTCTCCCGCGAGGGGAGAAGGGAGAACAAAAAGGCCGCCCCGACAAGGGCGGCCTTTTTCATGGGCGTGTCCCAGAGACGAAAGAACAAGCCCCGCATCGGCGGGGCTTGAGTCTCCGTCACTATGTGGCGCTTAGCCTATGGTCATCAGGCTGGCATTGCCACCGGCGGCGGCGGTGTTGACCGAGAGGGCGTGCTCGATGAGCAGGCGCTCCAGCGGGATGTCGGTCTCGCCGCGATGCAGGCCGTGCACACCGATGATGGCGCCGTTACGGGCTGCCTGGCGCGCGGCGGCGAGCTTGCTCACCTCTCGCAACTGATCCGAGTCGCCGTGGTGCAGCAGGGCATCGAAGTCCGTCTCCCCCGTGGCCCAGTCCGCCACCAGCGCGATGGGATCCCGCACCTCGGTCGGCAGGGAAGAGAGCAGGGAGCGTGTCTGGGCATCGTCCGGCAGCAGCACCTGGCTGCCGACCGCCAGACAGGCGGCCAGCTGGGCCAGCAGGTCGGCCTTCTCCTGGGCAAGACAGAGCACCCGTTCCCGGGGCAGCAGGCTGTAGCTGTTGCGCTCGCCGGTGGGGCCGGTCAGCAGCTGGGTACGGCCGCTCTGGGAGATCGCGGCGTAGTGATCGCACAGGGCGGCGAGGGCCGGATCCTGCTTGCTCGCCCAGTCGCGCAGGGCCACGAGGGGGGCTTTCGCCTCGGCATGCAGGGCACCGGACTCCTGGTGCAGCTGGTTGGCCACCGCCTCCTGGGGACGGGCGCCGAGCAGGCGATACATGTAGAGCGGGCCACCGGCCTTGGGACCGGTGCCGGAAAGCCCTTCCCCACCGAAGGGTTGCACCCCGACCACGGCGCCCACGATGTTGCGGTTGACGTAGAGGTTGCCCACCTTGGCCACGTTCACCACCTGGGCGATGGTCTCGTCGATGCGGGTATGAACACCCAGGGTCAGGCCGTAGCCGCTGCCGTTGATCTGCTCGAGCAACTCCCCGAGCCGGGTGCGCGGGTAGCGGACCAGGTGCAGCACAGGGCCGAACACTTCGCGCCCCAGTTCGTCCAGGCTGTCGAGCTCGATCAGGGTCGGCAGCACGAAGGTGCCGCGGCTGCAGGCATCCCCCTGGGTGCGGGCGATCTGGTGCACTTTGCGCCCCTTGTCGCCCATGGCCTTGATGTGGCGCTCGATGTTGGCCTTGGCCTCGGCGTCGATGACGGGACCGATGTCGGTGGAAAGGTGCTCGGGGCTGCCGACCTTGTACTCGGCCATGGCGCCCTTGAGCATCCGGATCACCCGATCCGCCACGTCATCCTGCACGCACAGCACTCGCAGGGCGGAGCAGCGCTGACCGGCGCTGTCGAACGCCGAGGAGATGACATCCATCACCACCTGTTCGGTCAAGGCGGAAGAGTCGACGATCATGGCGTTCTGGCCGCCGGTCTCGGCGATGAGGGGAATGGTGCGGCCCTGGGCGTCGAGGCGACCGGCCAGGTTGCGGGAGATGATGCCCGCCACCTCGGTGGAGCCGGTGAACATGACGCCGCGCACCCGTTCGTCCGCGATGAGCGCCGCACCCACGGTCTCTCCACGGCCCGGCAGCAGTTGCACCGCACCGGCGGGAACCCCCGCTTCCAGCAGGATGCGCACCGCTTGTGCCGCGATGAGGGGGGTCTGCTCGGCAGGCTTGGCCAGCACCGTATTGCCGGCGGCCAGGGCCGCGCAAACCTGGCCACTGAAGATGGCCAGGGGGAAGTTCCAGGGGCTGATGCAGACCACGGGGCCGAGCGGTCTGTGGGTGTCGTTGGCGAAGTGGTTGCGCGCCTGGGCGGCGTAGTAGCGCAGGAAGTCCACCGCCTCGCGTACCTCGGCGATGGCGTTGGCGAAGGTCTTGCCGGATTCGCGAACCAGCAGGCCCATCAGGGGTTGCAGTTCGGATTCCATCAGATCGGCTGCCCTGTCCAGCACGGCGGCCCGCTCGGCTGGCGGGGTGGACTGCCAGATCTGGCCGCTCGTGAGGGAGCAGGCGAGCGCCTTGTCCACCAGCGCTACCGTGGCTTCGCTCACCTGACCGACGACATCGCGGTGATCCGCCGGGTTGAGCACGGGCTGGAACTGGGTCGGCGCCTCGGTGTCGCAACCCAGCATGGGTACGGCCTGATAGGCGGTGTTGGTGCTGGCGAGCAGGGCGGCGGAGAGTGACCCCAGGCGGTGCTCGTTCGCGAGATCCAGACCTGCGGAGTTCGGGCGCGCCTCGCCGTAGAGATCCCGGGGCAGGGGGATGCGCGGATGGGGCAGACCCAGGGTCCCTTCACGGGCGGCCATCTGCTCGATCTGCTGCACCGGATCCTGCACCAGATCCGAGAGGGAGATGTTGTTGTCCGCGATGCGGTTGACGAAGGAGGTGTTGGCCCCGTTCTCCAGCAGGCGGCGCACCAGGTAGGCGAGCAGGGTCTCGTGGCTGCCCACCGGGGCATAGATGCGGCAGGGGCGACCCAGCTTGCCGTCGGCCACCTTGCCGACCACCTGTTCGTAGAGCGGTTCACCCATGCCGTGCAGGCACTGGAACTCGTACTGGCCCGGGTAGTAGTTCTGACCCGCCAGCTGATAGATGGCAGACAGGGAGTGGGCGTTGTGGGTGGCGAACTGGGGATAGATGGCCTCGGGCACCGCCAGCAGCTTGCGGGCGCAGGCGAGGTAGGAGACGTCCGTGTAGGGCTTGCGGGTATAGACCGGGTAGCCTTCCAGCCCTTCCTGCTGGGCGCGCTTGATCTCGCTGTCCCAGTAGGCGCCCTTCACCAGACGGATCATCAGGCGGTGACGGCTGCGCTTGGCGAGATCGATGACGTAGTCGATCACATAGGGGCAGCGCTTCTGGTAGGCCTGGATGACGAAGCCGATGCCGTTCCAGTCGGCGAGGGACGGATCGAAGCAGAGCTTCTCCAGCAGATCGAGGGAGATCTCCAGCCGATCGGCCTCCTCGGCGTCGATGTTGATGCCGATGTCGTACTGCCTGGCGAGCTGGGTCAGGCCCAGCAAGGTGGGGTAGAGCTCCTCCATGACGCGATCGTACTGGGCGCGGCTGTAGCGCGGATGCAGGGCGGAGAGTTTGATGGAGATACCCGGCCCCTCGTAGATGCCGCGACCGTGGGAGGCCTTGCCGATAGCGTGGATGGCCTGCTCGTAGGAGGCCAGATAGCGTTTGGCGTCCTCCTCGGTCAGGGCCGCTTCCCCCAGCATGTCGTAGGAGTAGCGGAACCCTTTGCTCTCCATGCCGCCTGCGTTCGCCAGCGCCTCGGCGATGGTCTCGCCGGTGACGAACTGTTCACCCATCAGGCGCATCGCCATGTCGACGCCCTTGCGGATGAGCGGCTCACCCCCCTTGCCGATGAGTCCCTTGAGGGAGTTGTTCATGCCCGCCTCGTTGTGGGTGGCCACCAGCTTGCCGGTGATGAGCAGACCCCAGGAGGCTGCGTTGACGAACAATGAGGTGCTCTGGCCCAGATGCTGGCTCCAGTTGCCGCCGCTTATCTTGTCGCGGATGAGGGCATCCCGGGTCGCCTTGTCGGGGATGCGCAGCAGCGCCTCCGCCAGGCACATCAGGGCCACCCCTTCCTGGGAGGAGAGGGAGAACTCCTGAAGCAGCCCCTGCACCAGGCCCTGACGGCCGCTGGCGCTCTTCTGGTTGCGCAGCTTCTCGGCGATGCCCATGGCCAGCTTCTGGGTCGCGTCAGCCTTCTCCTTGGGCAGACGGGCCTGCTCCAGCAGCATGGGGACGGCTTCGGTCTCGGGGCGGCGATAAGCCCCCGTGATGGCGGCCCGCAGCACGGACTGGGGCAGAATGCTCTCGGCAAACTCGAGGAAGACCTGGATGCCCTGCTCGGTCAGGGTCTCGACGGCCTCTTCCCCGGCGGCGGCAGCCAGCCCGGAGTGCTCGGGCGGGGTCAGACCGCGATCCAGTTGCTCCAGATAGGTGAAGATGGCTTGCTTGATCAGCCAGTGGGGAGTGCGATCCAGGGTCTGCGCAGCCTGTTTGAGGCGGTCGCGGGTCGCTTCATCGAGTTTGACGCCGAGGGTGGTAGTGGCCATGGGACTTCCTGTGTCTAGAAGGTAACAATATTACCGGACGGTTAAATTTCGCCGATGATGGTGCAACCAGGTGCAACCTTCAAGCAAGAAATTTTAATGTATTGGTTACATTGTTGAATTCTTCCATGAATCCGGTCTCCATCAGGCTCCTTTCAAGCCCGCCGCTTGTCCGCTTTTCACAGCATTATTAATGGGTTGGCAATGCATCTTATGAATGCCTATATGAGGTGCAACCCACTGTGAATCGGGTTGCGCTTTTGCGTGTTCGACCGAGCCTGGGCTGTGAGCGCGGCTCCCCCGTGCGCAGAAGGGGGCGGAGCGCCACCTGACAGAGCCCCGTGCTCTTCTATGCTGTTAGCTGGCCACAGGGGCCAGCTATCGGTGACAAGGAGAAACCCATGGCGCGTGTCAGTACCTATCTCAATTTTGCCCGGGAGACGGAGGCTGCCTTCCTCTTCTATCGCGAAGTGTTCGGCGGTGACTTCAGCGGCCCCATCCACAGGTTCAAGGAGTCCCCGGGTTGCCCGGGCCAGCCCCCTTTGTCGGAGGAAGACGGGGAGCTGGTGATGCATGTGGCCCTGCCCATCCTTGGGGGTCACGTGCTGATGGGCACGGATGCTCCGGCCAGCATGGGGTTCACCCTGGTGCAGGGCAACAACAGCTACCTCAACCTGGAGCCGGACAGCCGGGGCGAGACCGATCGCCTGTTCGCAGCCCTGGCTGAGGGAGGCCAGGTGGAGATGCCGCTGGCGGAGATGTTCTGGGGTGACTATTTCGGATCCCTGGTGGACAAGTTCGGCACCCACTGGATGTTCAACTGCCAGAGCAAGACCTGACGGCAGATCTGCAATGAAAAGGGCGCCATGGCGCCCTTTTCATCTTTATTGCCCATCACTGTCCCTATTTGCTGCGCCTGCCACCTGCGCTGGTATGCCCCGAGCATGGGATTGCAGTGCAGTGCGCTGCCTTATGGCGTGCGACCCACCATGTCAGCGGGGATCACCCAGGCATCAAACTGCTCCGCGCTGAGGTGGCCCGAGGCAATGGCCGCCTCCCGCAGGCTGAGCCCCTGATGGTGCGCCCGCTTGGCGATCTCGGCCGCCTTGTCATAGCCGATATGGGGGTTGAGGGCCGTCACCAGCATCAGGGAGCGGGAGAGCAGATCGTCGATCCTGGCCTGGTTCGGGGTGATGCCGACGGCGCAGTGGTCGTGGAAGCTCTGCATGCCGTCCGCCAGCAGCCGCACGCTCTGCAGGACGTTGTAGGCGATCATCGGCCTGAACACGTTGAGCTCGAAGTTGCCGCTGGCGCCGCCGATGTTGATGGCTACATCGTTGCCCATCACCTGGGCGCACAGCATGGTGAGCGCCTCGCTCTGGGTCGGGTTGACCTTGCCGGGCATGATGGAGGATCCGGGCTCGTTCTCGGGGATGAGCAGCTCCCCCAGCCCGCTGCGGGGGCCGCTCGCCAGCCAGCGCACGTCGTTGGCGATCTTCATGAGGGAGGCTGCCAGCGTCTTGAGGGCACCGTGGGCGTGAACCTGGGCGTCACTCGCCGCCAGGGCCTCGAACTTGTTGGGGGCGCTGATGAGCGGCAGGCCGGTCTGCTCGGCCAGGGTTCTGGCCACCGCCTCGGCAAAGCCGGGAGGGCAGTTGAGGCCGGTGCCCACGGCGGTGCCGCCGAGCGCCAGCTCGCACAAATGGGGCAGGGCGGCGCGTAGATGGCGCTCCCCCTGTTCAAGCTGGGCGACCCAGCCGGAGATCTCCTGGCCCAGGGTGAGGGGAGTGGCATCCTGCAAATGGGTGCGGCCAATCTTGACGATGTGGTCGAAGGCGGCGGCCTTGCCTGCCAGGGTCTGCTTCAGGGCAGCGAGGGCCGGCAGCAACCGCTGCGTGATGGCGGTGACCGCCGCCAGGTTCATGGCGCTCGGGAAGACATCGTTGCTGGACTGGCTCTTGTTTACCTCGTCGTTGGGATGCACCAGCCGCGCTTCCCCCCGGGGGCCGCCGAGCAGTTCGCTGGCCCGGTTTGCCAGCACCTCGTTGAGGTTCATGTTGGTTTGGGTGCCGGAGCCGGTCTGCCACACCATCAGGGGAAACTCGGCGTCGTGCAGGCCGCGCAGGATTTCGTCGGCGGCGGCCATGATGGCCTGGGCCTTGCGGGCGGGGAGTAGCCCCAGGGCGTGGTTGACCCGGGCGCAGGCGGACTTGATGCAGGCCAGGGCATGGATGATCTCCATGGGCTGGCGCTCCCCCGAGATGTTGAAGTGATGCAGGGAGCGCTGGGTCTGGGCCCCCCAGAGCCTGTCCGCCGGGACGGCTATCTCCCCCAGGCTGTCCCGCTCCATCCTGATATCCATGACGTGTCTCCTGCCGTTGAGGTGGTGGCACCCAGCATGAACCCAAACGGCGGCCGGGGCCAGCTTGCACGTGGATACGCTTTGCATATAATAAGTAAAGCTTACTATATGGGTTGCATATCATGAACAAACAACCGGACACCCTTGGCTTTCTCATCGGCGACGTCCAGCGCCTGATGCGCCGCCAGTTCCAGCAGCAGCTGGAGGGAAGCTGCCTCACCCTGGCCCAGGCCAGGGCTCTGGTGCACATTGCACGCAGCGAAGGGATCCGCCAGGTGGATCTGGCGGAGCGGCTCGACATCCAGCCCATCACCCTGGCCCGTCAGCTCGATCAGCTGGCGGAGAGCGGCCTGGTGGAGCGGCGCAGCGACCCCCATGACAGGCGTGCCTATCAGCTCCATCTGACCGAAGGGGCCACCCCCTATCTGGCGATGATCAAACAGGCGTCCGATCTGGTGCATCAGAGGGCCATCGGCGAGCTGGGGGAGGAGGCGACCGAGGCGCTGTGCCGCTCCCTCAAGATCCTGCGTGCCAACCTCGGCCACCTCTGATGCTTTCCTGTGATGCCAACCAACGTGGAGCCATATCATGACCACTGATTCCCCCTCTTCCTCCCGTCCCGCCGCCAACCGGCGCCGCACCCGCCTGCTGTTGCTGGTGGTGGTGCCGGCACTGGCCCTGCTCGGGGCGGGCGTTATCTACCTGCAGGGCGGGCGCTATGTGGAGACGGACAACGCCTATGTGAAGGCGGACAAGGTCCCCATCAGCACCGAGGTGCTGGGCCGGGTGGCCAAGGTGTTCGTCGAGGAAAACCAGCAGGTCCGGGCTGGCCAGCCGCTGTTCGAGCTGGATCAGGAGTCCTTCCGGGTCGCCGTGGCCAAGGCCGAGGCGGAACTTGCCAAGGTGCGCACCGATCTGGTGGCGTTGCAGACCAGTTATCGCGGCCAGCAGGCGGAGATCGCCGTGGCCCGCACCCGCCATGCCTATGCCCTGAAGGAGGAGCATCGCCAGGCGGATCTGGTGACCAGGCACTTCACCTCCACCGCCAATTACGACGATGCCCGCCAGCTCACCATACAGACCGCCCAGCAGCAGGTGGCGCTGGAGGAGGGGCTCAAGAAGATTGAAGCCTCCCTCAGCGGGGACGTGAACCTGCCGGTGGATCAGCAGCCCGCCTATCAGGAGGCCGCGGCCGAGTTGGCCAAGGCCAGGCTGGATCTGGCTCGCACCACCATCTATGCCCCCGCCAACGGCATCGTCAGCCAGTTGCCCAAGCCCGGCCAGTACAATCTGGTGGGCATGACCGCCATGATGCTGGTGGAGACCGACACCCCCTGGGTGGAGGCGAACTTCACCGAGACGGAGCTGACCCATGTGCAACCTGGCCAGAAGGTGGGCATCAGTGTGGATACCTACCCCGATGCGCACTGGACCGGGGTGGTGGAGAGCCTGAGCCCGGCCACAGGCTCCGAGTTTTCGGTGATCCCGGCCCAGAACGCCACCGGCAACTGGGTCAAGATCGCCCAGCGGGTGGCAGTGCGGATCAAGCTGGATTCGGGAGCGGATCTGCCCACCCTGAGGGCGGGTCTGAGTGCCACCGCCGAGATAGACACCGGCCATCAGCGCACCCTGCCTGGCCTGTCAGGTCGAGGTTGATATGACGAGCGCAGCCACAGGGCAGGCAGACCAGGCTTCCCGTCGCACCTTCATCACCCTGTCGGTGATGGTGGCGACCATCATGCAGGCGCTGGACACCACCATCGCCAACGTGGCCCTCCCCCACATGCAGGGGGCGATGGGGGCGACCCAGGATCAGATCTCCTGGGTGCTCACCTCCTACATAGTGGCGGCCGCCATCTTCATGCCGCTGACCGGTTTCATCTCGGCAAGAATTGGCCGCAAAAGGCTGTTCATGTGGTCGGTGGCGGGCTTTACCGTCGCCTCCATGCTGTGTGGCGCGGCCCAGAGCCTGGAGCAGATCGTGCTGTTCCGCCTGCTTCAGGGGATCTTCGGTGCCAGCCTGGTGCCCCTCTCACAGGCGGTGCTGCTGGACACCTATCCGCCGGAGAAGCACGGCTCCGCCATGGCGCTCTGGGGGATTGGGGTCATGGTGGGCCCCATTCTGGGGCCGTCGCTGGGGGGCTGGCTCACCGAGTACTACAACTGGCGCTGGGTCTTCTACATCAATCTGCCGTTCGGCCTGCTGGCCTGGTTCGGGCTTGCCGCCTTCATCGAGGAGACGAAGATCGATGCCAGCCGCCGCTTCGATCTGCTGGGGTTCGCCCTGCTGAGTCTCGGCATCGGGGCGTTGCAGATGGCGCTGGACAGGGGAGAGTCCCAGAACTGGTTCGCCAGCCGGGAGATCGTCATCGAGACCGCCCTGATGGTGATGGCGTTCTACCTCTTCGTGGTGCATATCTTCACCCACCCGCATCCTTACATAGAACCGGCCCTGTTCCGGGATCGCAACTTCAGCGTCGGTCTGCTCTTCATCTTCATCGTCGGCATCATCTTGCTGGCGACCATGACGCTGCAGCCTCCCTTCATGCAGGGACTGATGGGTTACCCGGTGATCGACGTGGGTTACCTGCTCGCCCCGCGCGGGGTGGGCACCATGGTTGCCATGATGCTGGTGGGCAGGCTGTCGGGCCGGGTGGATGCCCGTTACCTCATCCTGTCAGGGCTGCTGCTCACCAGCTTCTCCATGTGGGAGATGACCCTGTTCAACACGGACATCGACAGCTGGGACATAGTGCGCACCGGCATCATCCAGGGGCTGGGACTCGGCTTCATCTTCGTGCCACTCTCCACCATCACCTTTGCGACCCTGGCGCCGCGCTATCGCAACGAGGGGACGGCGCTGTTCAGCCTGGTGCGCAACATCGGCAGCAGCATCGGCATCTCGGTAGTGATCACCTATCTGGCCCAGCGATCCCAGATGAACCACGAGGCGTTCGCCGCCTACATCACCCCGTTCAATGTCAACCTGCATCAGGGCGGGGGCATGGCGGAGCTGATGACGCCGAAGGGGCTGGCCATGATCAACGGCGAGGTGACCCGGCAGGCCAGCCTGCTCGCCTACCTGCAGGATTTTCGCCTGATGATGTGGGTCAGCCTGTGCGCCGTGCCGCTGGTGGTGTTGCTGAGGACTCCCGGGCGCAGCGGCTCTAGGGAGGAGATGGCCATTCTGGAGTGAATCACGAAGGGGCGAGCAACAAAGAAAGAGGGATGGCGCAGGCCATCCCTCTGTCGTTTGGCAGGATCAGCGTGCCGGCGTGAAGGGGGTGAGCGCTGCCAGAGGCGCAGCGTCCCCGTATTCCCGGACGGGTTCGCCGTGCTTGAAGATCTTGAAGGTCTCGCCCCGGGCGCTCCAGTACTCGATGTGATCGCCGCCGATCTGCAACAGGCTCGCCTCGCGCAGGGCCACCACGGATTCGCTCGGGTTGATGGCGCAGAACTCGGCCAGACGCTCGTCCCGGGTCTCCCCCATGTGGCCGCTGATGCTGGCGTCCAGATAGTGGGGGTTGATCTGCACGGGGAAGAGCCCCAGCGCAGGCAGCACGACGGCGCTGCACACCGGCATGTCGTTGGTGGTGCGGATGCTGGGGGTGGCCACGTTGCAGCCGGCGCTCCAGCCCACATAGGGCACGCTCCGCTCGCGCACCGCACGCTGGATGGGGACCACCAGACCATACTCGTGCAGCCGCTGGTTCAGGAGCCAGGTATTGCCGCCGCTGATGAAGATGGCGTCGGCCCGGTTGATGGCATCCACCGGATCGTCGAAGTGATGGATGCTGATGGCGTCCACCCCCAGACTCTCGGTGAGCTCCCGGGCACGGGCATCCCAGTCGCTGCGGATCACCGCGTAGGGGATGAGCAGGATGCGCTTGACCTGGTTGCGAGCGAGCAGGGCTTGCACCCGGTCGCGGGCCCAGCCGAGCAGGCCGGGGTGTTCTGTGGTTTTACCGTTGCTGAGCAGAAGCAGTTCCATGATGTGTCCTCGAAACAAGGCGCAGGACCCGGGCGATCCTGGTGAAGAGAAGAGGGCACTCTACCGCCATCGAAGCGCCAAATGTGTGATCCCTGCCCGTTTTGTACGGTTGCAGGCCACTCAGAGTTGTTCGTTCACCTGCGCGTAGCGCAGCAGCATCTCGGCGAGGGAGTTCACCGCCAGGCGTTTCATCAGGCTGGCGCGGCACACCTCGACGGTGCGCACCGAAATGCAGAGATCCTGCGCTATCTGCTGGTTCTTGTGGCCCCGGGCGATGAGCTGTAACAACTGGCGTTCGCGCGGGGTGAGGCGCTCAAAGGCGGCCAGCTGGGCGAGGCGGGTGGCCGCCGCCTGCGTCGCCTGCTCGGCCCGCTCGATGGCGGCGAGCAGGGGGGCCAGCTGCACCGGCTTTTGCAAGAAATCCACCGCCCCCTGCTTGAGGGACTCCACCGCCAGGGGCACCTCGCCGTGGCCGGTGAGAAACAGGATGGCGATGGGGCTCTGGGCCGCCTTCAGCCGCTGCTGCACCTCGGGGCCCGACAGCCCCGGCATGCGGCAGTCGAGAATGAGGCAGGCGGGCTGGTGCAGGTCGACCTCTGCCAGAAAGCGCTCGCCATCGGAAAAGCTGAACAGCTGTCGCTCGTCGCAGCTCTCCAGCATGAAGCGCAGGGAGTCGAGCACGGCCTCGTCGTCGTCGACCAGATAGAGCGGGGGGCGGGCAGGGGACGTCATCTCAGTTCCTCGGCATGTCGGTGGATGAAGGGAGGGTTTCGGGGGGCGGCACGGGCAGAATGACCCGGGCCAGGCAGCCGTGGGGGCTCAGGTTCTCCAGGCTGAACTGGCCGCGATGGCTCTCGACCACCTCCCGGCAGATGGCCAGCCCCAGCCCCATGCCATCGGGCTTGTCGCTGTAAAACGCCTGCTGAAGTTCGGTCGTGGGGACCCTCAGGCCGGCACCGTTGTCACGGATCTCCAGCAACAATCTCTGCGCCTCGAAGGCGATCAGCAGCTCAACCCGGGCAGGCTCCTGTGCCGCTGCTGGCGTAGGAAGGCGAGCCCTCTGCGCCGCACTCTCGGCGCCATTCTTGATGAGGTTGACCAGCAACTGCTCCATCCCGGTGCCGTCCAGAGGTAACGGGCGTGGCTGGCCTCGCCAGTGCAGGGTGAAGGCGACGTCGAGCGGCGCCAGCATCTGCTCCAGCAGGGGGCACAGCTCCGCCACCAGGGTGGGCAGGTCGCAAGGCGCGAAGCGGGGAGGGCGCTTTTGCAGCCTGGCTCTGAGCCGGTTGACGGTCTGGGTGATGCGCTGGACCTGGAGCCCTATCTGCTCCAGGGCCTGACGCAGGGAGGCCTGGGCGGCAGACTGGGCCGGATCCTGTGCCAATTTGTCCAGTCGCAACAAGGCTCCCTGGCTGTAGTTGGCGATGGCGCTCAGGGGCTGATTGATCTCGTGGGCCACGTTGGCGCCCAGCTCGCCCAGTTCGGCGAGCCGTCTGGCCTGTGCCAGCTGGCGTCCCTTCTGCTCGAGCTGGTGGCGGGCTTTGAGCAGCCGGCGCTGGCTGCGGTTGAACAGGTATTGCAGCAGCAGGTGGTGGCCCCCCAGCAGCAGCACCAGCGCCAGGGCGCCCCAGCCCCACTGCTGATGCTGGCGCAGCCAGTGCCAGGCCGCTTGCCACCAGGGGCCCTGCAGCGGGTGGCGATCCAGCGCCTTGAGCAGGCGGTCGATGGCGAGCTCGCTGGTGGGCACGGTCCAGCCCGCCGAATCGGCGGCGATGGCCGCCTCGCTATCAGCGGGCAGATCGTACAGCGCGCGGGTCACCGCCAGCGCCAGCGCGGGGGAGGCCCGCTCTGTCTTGGCGAAGGACCAGTTGGGGTAGAGCCGGGTCGAGCTCTGGCAACCAAAGCCGGCCGGCGCCTGATCGTCCAGCACCCGAAACGCCCCCCTGGCGACCTTGCCTTCCCGCTCCATGCGCTCGAGCTGACACACCGGCACGATGGCGGCAGCCACCTCCCCTGCCGCCAGCCGCTCGATGAGCCGGTCCAGCGGAAAGCCGGTGAACTGCACGGTGGAGAAGAAGCGCTCCAGCCTGACCCCCTGTTCGCCTGCCTCGAAGCGAAAGGCGAGGTAGCCGCCGAAGGCGTTCTCCGAAACGGCAGCGACCGCTTGCCCCTCGAGGTCACGCCAGTGTTGGTAGGGGGTCTGGGCAGGCACCACCAGGGCAGCGCCGATGGCGAGGTTGTCCCCCCCGGCCGGACTCTTGAGGGTGGCGAGCCAGGCCAGCGGATACTGGCGCGCCAGACTCACCGACTGGCCCGGGTTGGTGATGACGAAATCGAGGTGCTCGCGGGCGACGGCCTCGGCCAGCTCATCAAGCCCCAGCGGATGCAGCACGAAGCGATGGCCGGGCACGCGCAGTGCCAGCCAGCGAAGCAGCGGTTGCCACTGGGCTCTGGCCAGGGCCGGGCCGCGGGTGGCCAGCACGCCGATGCGTATCGGCTCGGCCATGGCCTGCACCGGCGTGGCCTGGGATGGTGAGGATTCCTGTCGGGCCGGCGCTGGCGAAGAGGGGGGCGGGGCGGCCTGCACCCGCAGCGGCAGGGCTGACAGGGCGAGCAAGAGCAGCAGGCTGAGCAGGGGCAAGGGAACTGGGGCGTGCAGGGGGATCTCCTCTCTATGCAAAGGGGCAGTCTATCACCGGGACGTGCGCTTGCATGCGAACGGGGGCCGGGAGGGGCGGCAAACGCCGCCCCGGTCACAGTTCAGCAGGGCTGGGACATTTTTTATTGCGCTGGATCAACCCGGCTCCCGGTATGTGGAAAACCACAATAGAGGCGACTTCCTGCGTTGAGGACAATCGGCTCAACCCCTTTCAAGCCAGCTCAGCAGAAGGAAAGACGCCATGGAGCCCAGCAAGCGCCGATTGTTATCCGGGATCGCCGCCCTCACCGCAGGGGCTGCCCTGATCCCCGTCACCCAGGTTCAGGCGCAGTCCGTTCCCGCTCCCCGCAACGGGCGGGCGGCCATCAGCCGGGGGGACGGGCGCAAGCGTTACGGCATGCTGATCGACCTGCGCCGCTGCGTCGGCTGTCAGGCCTGCACCGTGGCCTGCACCATCGAAAATCAGCCCCCCCTCGGTCAGTTTCGCACCACGGTGAGCCAGTACGAGGTGAGCGACGTGGCCGCCCTCGCGGCTCCCGCCTCTCTCTTGATGTTGCCGAGGCTGTGCAACCACTGTGCCGAGCCCGCCTGCCTCGATGTCTGCCCCACTGGCGCCACCTTCCAGCGCGACGACGGCATCGTCGTGGTCAACAACGACTGGTGCGTCGGCTGCGGTTACTGCGTGCAGGCCTGCCCCTACGATGCCCGCTTCATCAACCATGAGACCAACACCGCCGACAAGTGCACCTTCTGCGCCCATCGGCTGGAGGCGGGGCTCTTGCCCGCCTGCGTGGAGAGCTGCGTCGGCGAGGCGCGCATCATAGGTGATTTGAATGATCCCAAGAGCCGGATAAGCCGCTTGCTGCGCGAATACGAGCCGGCGCTCAAGGTGCTCAAGCCGGAGGCCAATACCCAGCCGCGGGTCTTTTATCTCGGCATGGACGAGGCCTTCGTCAGCAAGGTCGACGGCAACCCGGCCCTGCGCACCCTGCTCACCGACGATGGCAAGGAGATAGCCCATGGTCATTAACGAACTGCTGGCCCCGGCTCAGCCCATCACCTGGCTGCCCTGGGCGGTGCAATATTTCTTTCTCATCGGCCTCGCCTACGGGGCCCTCTGGCTCGGCGCGTTTGAGCTGTGGCGCAAGGCGCCGGACCCGCGGCTGCAGACCCTGGCGGCGGTGCTGATGGTGGCGGCTGGTCTGGTGGCTCCCATCGCCCTGACCGCGGATCTGCACCAGCCGGCCCGGGCCTGGCACTTCTACGCCCAGACGCGTTTTGGCTCCGTCATGTGGTATGGCGCCTATCTGCTGCCGCTGTTCAGCCTGCTCTCCATGCTGCTCGGCTGGCTGCTGCTAAGACCCGCCCTGGCCCGGCGCGGTGCAGAAGGGGACAAGATAGCCCGCCTTGCCCGGCTGCTCTGCCTGGGAAGCTGGTCGGGGCACGTCTGGCAGCGGCCGCTCTCTCTGCTGGCGGCTGTGAGCGGGCTCAGCATCGCCCTCTACACCGGGCTCGAGACCATGGCGGTGGCGGCGCGCCCGCTCTGGCATACCCCCTGGTTGCCCTGGCTGCTGACCCTGAGCGCCGTGCTGGGGGCCCAGAGCGCCCTGCTGCTGCTCAACCTCTTGCTGGCGGGCTGGCATGCCCAGACCGAGTCGACCCTGCTGCGCCAGAGCGGCTGGACGTTAGGCCTGCTGGCGCTCTCCCTGCTGGGCTGGGCCCTGTTTGGCGGCGCCTCGGCAGCAGAGGCCGCAGCCCTCCATCGGCTCAACCCGAGCTGGCGGCTGGCGGCCCACTGGCTGTTGCTGACCCTGGGGCTGGCCGGCCTGCTGAGGCTGCTGTGGCCAAGGATCTCTGCCCGCCTGGCACTCTGGGGGCTGGCGCTGCTGGGGCTGCACCTGGTGTGGGGCCTGCGCTGGCTGGTGCTGATCCAGGGACAGCTCGCACCCAAGTACGGGGCCGGCGTCTACCTCTATGAAATCGCCTGGGGCCCGGCCGGTGTGCTCGGCATTCTCGGTACTTTCGGTCTGCTGCTGGCCCTGCTGGTGGCCCTCTCGGAGCTGGTGCGCCCCTCTGCTTCCCCCGCCATCAAGGCACCCACTCCTTTTGCACGCGAGGCACTCTGATGGATCACAGCAAACGCAAGTTTCTCAAGGGCGCCGCCATCGCCGGCGGTACCGGATTGTTCGTCGCCGGTTACAGCGACACCCTCAAGCAGGTGGCGACTGGCCTCGCCACCGGCAGCTCGGGCCAGCCGACCCGGGATCCCATCCATGGCAACTCGCTGGCCGTGGAGTACCGGGTTGACGAGCAGGGGGAGCTGCACCCCAACCCGGCCCAGCGGGTTGCCAACACCATGTGCCTCGGCTGCTGGACCCTGTGCGGAGTGCGGGCCCGCATCGACAACGAGCGCGACCAGATAGTGCGGATCCTGGGCAACCCCTATCACCCCCTCTCCGCTCGCCATCACATTGACTTCAAGACCCCGGTCAAGCAGGCGCTGCTCGCAACCAGTGGCTACCAGGAAGGGGGGCTGGACGGGCGCTCCACCGCCTGCGCCCGGGGCAACGCCATGCTCGAGCAGCTCGACAGCCCGCAGCGGGTCACCCGTTGTCTCAAGCGGGTGGGGCCCCGTGGCAGCGGCCGCTGGCAGAGCATCCCCTTCGAGCAGCTGGTGGCCGAGGTGGTGGAGGGGGGAGACCTGTTTGGCGAGGGCCAGGTTGAGGGGCTGCGGGCCATCCGCAACCTCGCCGAGCCGCTCGACCCGGCAAACCCGGAGTACGGCCCCAGAGCCAACCAGCTGCTGGTGAGCAACGCCTCGGACGAGGGGCGGGATCACTTCATCAAGCGTTTCACCTTCAACAGCTTCGGCACCCGCAACTTCGCCAACCACGGCGCTTATTGTGGCCTGTCATTCCGGGTCGGGGCCGGCGCCCTGCTGGACGATCTGGAGAAGAACGCCCACCTTAAGCCTGACTGGGACGAGAGCGACTTCCTGCTGTTCATGGGCACCTCGCCCCAGCAATCGGGCAACCCCTTCAAGCGCCAGTCCCGCCAGCTGGCGGCAAACCGGGCGCGACCGGGCAAGCCGTTCTCCTACGTGGTGGTGGCCCCCAGCCTGCCCAACACGGTGAACATGCCGTCCGCCCCTGCCAACCGCTGGCTGCCCATCCGCCCCGCCACCGACTCGGCGCTGGCCATGGCCATGCTGCGCTGGATCATCGACCACCAACGCTATGCCGAGCCCTTCCTGATGGCGCCCAATGCCGAGGCGGCCGAGCGGGCCGGTTATCGCGGTTTTTGCAACGCCAGCCACCTGGTGCTCAGCGACGAGTCCCACCCGCGCTTCGGTCAGATGCTGCGGGCCAGCGATCTTGGCTTGCCCTTTGATGGGGAAGCCTATGGAGAGGGGGACGCCATGCTGGTAGAGGAGGCGAGCAGTGGCGAGCCGAGACCCGCCGGCCAGTGTGAGCGGGCCAACCTCTGGGTGGATCGCCCCATTCAGGGCCCCAAGGGGGCGCTGATGGTGAAGAGTAGCTTCCAGCTGCTGGCCGAGGCGTGCCGGGAGCACTCCTTCGCGCAATACAGCGCCGAGTGCGCCGTGCCGGTGGCCGATATCGAGGCGCTGGCGCGGGAATTCACCAGCCACGGCACCCGCGCGGCAGTGGTCTCCCACGGCGGCACCATGAGCGCCAACGGCTTCTACTCGGCTTGGGCCATCATGATGCTCAACGTCATGATCGGCAACCTCAACGCCCGGGGCGGCGCCGTGGCGAGCGGCGGCAAGTTCGATCCCTTCGGGGCGGGGCCGCGCTACGATCTGGCGAGCTTCCCCGGCATGGTCAAGCCAGCCGGGGTCTTCCTGTCGCGATCCAAGTTCCCCTACGAGAAGACCTCCGAATATCGCCGCAAGCGCGAGGCGGGTCAGAACCCCTATCCGGCGCAAGAGCCCTGGTTCCCCATCTCCGGCCCCTTGCTCGGCGAGCACCTGACTGCGGCGGTAAACGGCTACCCCTACCGGCTCAAGGCCTGGATCAACCACATGGGCAACCCCCTCTACGGTCAGGCCGGGCTCAGCAAGGCCATCGGTGAAGAGCTCAAGGACCCCGCCGTGCTGCCCCTTGTGGTCAGCATCGACAGCTTCATCAACGAGTCATCGGCGCTGTCGGACTACCTAGTGCCGGATACCCTGACCTACGAGTCCTGGGGCTGGGCCACCGCCTGGCACGGGGTGCTGACCAAGGTTTCCACCGGCCGCTGGCCTATCGTGGAGCCTAGAGTCGCCAAGACTGCCGAGGGGGATCCGGTCTGCATGGAGTCCTTTTTTATCGCGGTGGCCAAACGGCTGGGGCTGCCGGGCTTTGGCGAGGGGGCGCTCAAAGGGGCGGACGGCAAGTTGCATGGCTTGAACAGGGCGGCGGACTTCTCCCTCTACGGGGCGGCCAACGTCGCCTATCTCGGCGAGCCGGTGCCTCCTATCGGGCCTGAGGATCTCGCCTGGTCCGGGGTGGAGCGGATCCTGCCGGTGCTGAATGCCACCCTGAGTGCGGAGGAGGCGGGCCGCGCCGCCTATCTCTTCGCCCGTGGCGGGCGCTTCGAGCCGGCGGCCAAGGGGCGCGATGACGCGGGTCAGCCAAGCAAGCGCTGGCCCAAGCCGCTGATGGTGTGGAACCCCGAGGTGGGCAGCCGCCGCCACAGCCAGAGCGGGCAATACTTGAGCGGTACCCCGCGCTTTTTCCGCCCCCAGCTGGCGGACGGCACGCCGCTCAATGAGGCGTTCAAGCCGGCCCAGTGGCCGCTGCTGCTCACCAGTTACAAGTCCCACACCATGAGCTCCATGAGCATCGGCTCGGATCGCCTGCGCCAGGTGAACCCCAGCAACCGGGTGCGGCTCAATGCGCAGACGGCGGCGCAGCTGGGCGTCGAGAGCGGGGACAGGGTGCGGGTCAGCACCCCGGATGGCAGCGTGATCGGGGTGGCCGAGTGCGTGGCCGGGGTGCAGGCCGATGCCATCGCCATCGAACACGGTTTCGGCCACAAGGAGCTGGGGGTGCGGGAACATTGGATAGACGGCCAGAAAGTGGTCGCCAATCCCCTGCGCGGAGCCGGGGTCAATCTGAATGACTTGGCGGTGCTGGATCCCAGCCGCCATGGCCGCTATCCCCTGGTGGACTGGGCCATCGGCTCGTCGGCCCGCCAGGGGCTGCCGGCCCGGGTGGAGAAGCTGGTATGACAAACCAATGAAAACGGGGCCTGCGGGCCCCGTTGCTTGTCTGCTCTGCGTCACTGTCACAGTGTGACGTCGACCCACACCAGGCGGTGATCCGAACTGACGCCCTTGGCGATGCCGAGCTTGGGGTCATACACCAGGTGGTAGCCCGGCTCGAAGCTGGCCGGCCAGAACACGCCGGAGGCGACCGCGTTCAGGTTGGCGGAGGGCAGCACGTGGTCGAGCTGCAGGCCGCTGCTGCTGGTGATGCGCTCCGGGGTGGGGCGGTTGTTGTTGCGCTTGCACTGATCCGGATGGCTGGCGAGGCACTCGGGGCCGCCCTGGCTGACCGGGATCAGGCCGCCGTTGGTGACGGCCTGGTTGACCAGCACATGGTTGTGCAGCGCCTGAATGGCGGTGAGATCCCCATCGCCAATCTGGGGATCGGCGTTGAGATCGCCGGCGATGACGAACCTGGCACCCGCGGGCAGGCCACCCGCCTTGCCGGCGTCATCCACCATGTAGCCAGCCCCTGCCACATAGTCCTGCCAGAAGGCTATCTCCGCACGGTTGCGTTTGACGTTGTGGCGCGCCGCGTTGCCGAAGATGGGCGGGGTCGGGTGGGAGATAAGGAAGTGGATCACCTCCTCCCTGTCTCCCTGCCTGATGTGCACCGGCACGTCGGCGTGGTTCTTTGAGGAGAGGGGGAGCGCCTGCCAGGCTGCGTCGTCATACCAGGCATCGCCACACTGGCGGCCGCTCGGGATCGGTGCCCTGGGGTTGTGGCAGTCGTCGATGACGGGGTTCGCTTCGCCCGGCATCTCCTTCCACTTGAATGTCTGGAAGGTGCGGATCTGCCTGGTATCGATGGGATAGCGGGACATCACGGCGAAGGCGTACTGGCCGTGATAGCTGCCAAAGCCCCAGGCGTCGTCCGGCCTGCTCACTCGGCCATCCAGGTTGAGGTCATGGCCGCTCATCAGGCCGGTGTTGGTGGCGAAGTTCTGCAGCACCGGATAGCTGATGGCGGTCACCTCGTCGTGCTGGGCATGGGCCAGGTAGTTGTCGTTGAAGGCGTGGAGGTCCGTGGTGTCGCGGCCCTTGCCGTCATTGTCGAATTCGCTTAGCAGCAACACGTCCGGCCGGGTGCGCTGGATGATTTCGGCGATGTTGCGGATCTGCTGCACGTCGAGGGCCTTGGTCTTCTCGGCGCCGCTCAAGGTGCCGTCGGCGAGGCGGGCCAGCAGGGCATCCTGCTCGGTGCGGGTCAGGGCGAGCTCTTCCCCCAGCATGCCGGGTGCAGTGCGATCGAAGGCGAGATTGAAGGTGGCAAAGCGAACCATGGCGGGCCTCGGCGTCAGTGTGGCCGGGACAGCCTGCCATCTTTGGCAGGAAAATGGCAGCACCCTGCCGAATTTCATGGGAAAGGTGCCCGGGTTTCCCCCGTGACACGCAAGCGTTCGGCTCAGGCCCAGCGGGAGAGAGGGGAGGGAATGGCGTAGGCGTAGCCCTGCTGGTAGTCGCAGCCCAGCCGGTTCGCCACCTCGATATGGGCCTGGGTCTCCACTCCCTCGCACACCACGGCCATGCCGAGTCGTTGCAGGTATTTCACCAGCCCCGTCAGCATGTTGAGGGCATGGGTGCTGCGTACAGCCTGGAGCAGCAGGGAACGATCCAGTTTCACGATCTCGTAGGGGAGCATCATCAGGCGCTGGAAGTTGCATGCCAGGGAGCCGAAGTCGTCACAGGCGATGTGGGCGCCATGGGCTCGCAACACCTCGATCATCTCCCTGTGCTGGTGCTTGATCCTGACGTGTTCCAGCACCTCGAACCAGATGGCGATCCCCAGCTTGCGGGCCTGGAGCAGCACCAGCAATAGCAGATTGCGGTAGGTGGGGCTGGAGAGCGCCGGATTGAGGTTGATGGAGAGCGCATAGGGGCCTTTTTGGGCGAGCACGGGCAGATCGCGCATGATGGCCCTGAGCATGACGATATCGAGGTGCAGAGCATCATCCTCGCCGAGGGCGGCAAAATCGATGCTCTGATAACCCTGGTTGCCGGCATCCCAGCGCCTGGCCAGCACCTCATACCCCTTGACCTGACGATCCTGGCCGATGATGGGCTGATAAAAGGGGATGACGATATCCGCCATGCTGACCATGGCACTCACGGGATACTCTTCTTTGAACGCAAACATGGCTCTCACCTGACGGAACATGGCTGCGCATCATACAGGGAGGGTCTAAAGGGAGGCTGTAGGAAGAGTCTGATAATGGGCGTGGGCAGGAAGGAGGGGGTCAGGGAAGGGCATGGCCCTGTGCAGGTGCGGCGCCAGCCAGGGGGGCTGCGTGCATGGCCTGGGCAAGCCAGGACCAGTCGAGCATGGGGGAGCCCGCCTTGAAGCGCTGATAGGCGCATCCCTGACGGATGGTCAGGAAGAGGGTGCTCGGCAGGCCGAGGCGGTTGAGGTAGCGCACCATCACGTCTCCCTGATAATCCCGCAGCCGCAGTTGCAGCTCGGGCAGTGTCAGCCCGTGCTCGCGACCCGTTTCATCCCAGATTTCAAACATCTGTGTGCACTCCTTGCGACATGAGGCTCCACTGTTTCTAAAAAGTGCGGGAAGGGCAATTGTCAGATCTGACAGCGCCATGTGGATTCTATCCAGAAAAGCGAAAACCCGGCGCGAGGCCGGGTTGTCTGAAGGATGGTGGAGGGAGAAGGATTCGAACCTTCGAAGGCAGAGCCGTCAGATTTACAG
>ERZ941706.79-NODE-79-length-33812-cov-4.946944_pt1 | contig 33812 bp, 37 predicted proteins | sample MGYA00521232_ERZ941706 | MGnify/ENA primary metagenome ERZ941706 (study PRJEB32759, sample SAMN07749893) | skin metagenome | biome: transportation; feature: city; material: polyester macromolecule | host: Homo sapiens | place: Hong Kong:ER line | collected 2017-07-19...
GCGCTGAAGGCCGGATCGGGGTTGAGCAGATCATGTTTGCGCGTCATTGGCAAAGCCATGGATCAGCACGCCGCCGGACTCGACGACCCTGCGCTCGCGGCACATGCCTGGAGCCGCTTCCGCGCCATCATGGCATGGATGATCACGGTTGCCGCAGCGTGCAGCGCCGGCGCGATCATCGGCCTCGCCTGGGTGCACGGACCGCTGCGGCTGGTAACGATGGCGGCGGTGATCGGCGGCGTCGGCGGGTCCATCGCGCTGGCGGGCGCGCTGATGGGGCTGGTGTTCCTGAGTTCGGGCACGGGCCATGACGAGCAGGTCGAGCGGCACGAGCCGTCAAGGACGGGGCCGCGGCACGACCATTAGGCTCATCCGGGGCTAACGCTCCTGCGTCCTTCACCCCTGTGTAGGGGTACCGTCGCCCAGGTGTGAACCAAACGAAGCCCCGCCAAATGAAAAGAGCCGGCTCCTTGGCGGAACCGGCCCTTCGCATGTTCAAGACCTCAGCGCTTATTCGGCCGCAGGCGCTTCCGCAGCGGGCGTGCGCGGCGCGCGGCGACGACGGGGCTTGGGCGCCTCGTCATCGGCGTCGTTGGCCGCGGCGATGTTGAGCGAGGGCGGCAGGCGGTCGGCGTCGACGCCGTTGCCATGATCCGCACCCTCCGGCTCCGGCCGATCACCCGCAACCGGCGCCTCGACTTGCGCGTCGCGGCGTGGGCGACCGCGGCGCTTAGGCGCGGGCGCATCGGCGGCGATCACAGTTTCGGCACGTTCGGTCAGCGATTCGCCGGTCGCGATCGGATCGGCGCGATGCTGACCCGCGACCTCGACGGGCTGCTCAGCTTCGAAGCGAGGGCGGCGGACGCGGTCTTCGCGCTGGGGGCGATCCTCGCGGTTGCCACGATCGTCACGATTGTTGCGGTCGCCACGCTCTTCCCAGTTGCGACCCTGGCGCTGCTCGCCGTCCTGGCGATCGCGATCCTGGCCCCGCTCCTGCCCCCGGTTCTGGCGCTGCGGGCGATCCTCGCGCGCCTGGAACTCGCGTGCACCCGTGTCGCGCTGGCTCTCGCCGTCCTGCTCGCCGGCGCGGATCGGTTCGCCCTCGTCGCCGTAATCCTCGTCGTCGTTCAGGTCGAACGGCTGCTGACGCCGCGGCTGGTTGTCCTCGAACCGACCCCGCTGGTCGGCGAGCACGCGGAAGTAATGGTCGGCGAATTGCAGGTAATATTCGGTGTTGACCCGATCACCCTGGCGCTGCGCCTCACTGGCGAGATTCTTGTACTTCTCGAACAGCTGATTGGCGTTGCCGCGCGCGCGGCTGTCGATGCGGTTGCCGTTGTCGGGACGCCCCTGGCCACCCTGCCGCGGACCGTTGCCGCCGCCATTGTTGCCGCCACGACCGCGACGACGGCCGTTCTGCTGCCGATTGTTAATCAAGCTGATGTCCCATGATCTGAGTAATGGTCCTCAAAACCAATCCGGCCCCTCGCGGGCCTGACGCACGGTCAAACGGTGCCATCCTTCGTGTCCGCCGCGTGCCTGCACGGCAACGCTGGAGCCGGTCACGGCCACCGTCCAGACGACGGCCTGATGACGAAAGGATGCGGGCGACCGCCCTACGACCTGTCGTGATCGTCGATGGTGCTTGCCCCGACCCAACCAATAGCTGGCGCAAGGGCAGTCCTACAAGCGAAATATGTGGATGATGTCGGCGACTTTCAACCGTGGCCCCGCGGCGTGACGAGCAGACAGCGATCGCGCTGGCCGAGATCACGGTGAACAATGCTGTCGAGGCCGGCGTGCGCGAACAATGCGGCGACCGCTGCGGCCTGCGTGTGGCCGATCTCGACCGCCGCGCAGCCGCCGGGTGCGATCAGTCGCGCGAGCTGGGGCGCGAGGGCGCGATAATCGTCGAGGCCGTCGGCGCCAGCGAACAGCGCAGAGCCCGGTTCGTGGCCACGCACCTCGTCGGGCAGTACCTCGTCGAGGCCGATGTAGGGCGGATTGGCCAGGACAAGGTCGAAGCGCGCGTCGATCGCCGCCGCCCAGTCGCCGCGGATGAAGGCGGCCCGGTGTGCCATTCCCAATGCCGCGGCATTGGTGCAGGCGTAGGCGAGCGCGGTGTCCGAGCGATCGACGCCGATCCCACGTGCCGGCCATTCGTCGAGCGCTGCGAGCAGCAGCGTGCCCGGGCCGGTGCCGAGGTCGAGCACGCTCGCGGGCGCGCGGGTGCTGAAATGCGCGAGTGCGGCGACGAGCAACGTCTCGCTGTCGGGCCGCGGCACCAGGGTGCCGGGACCAACAGCAAGGTCGATCGTCCAGAAGCCCCGCGTGCCGGTGATATAGGCGACCGGCTCATGGGCCACCCGACGCTCGACCAGCGTGGCGAAGGTCGGCGGCACGGGCCGTTCCATGTCGAGGAGCAGCGCATTGCGGTCGACGCCGAGCGCGTGCGCCATGAGGAGCTCGGCATCGAGCCGGGCGGTGGGCGAAAAGGCGAAGCGCGCGGCGGCGTCTGCAAGCGCGGCGCGGAGGGTTCGGCTCATGCCGTTCCCCCCTGCGCGAAGCGCGGGGAGGATTCACGACGTCATCCATCCAGCGACGCCAGCCGCTCCGCCTCGTCCTCGGCGATCAGCGCGCCGATCAGTTCGTCCATCTCGCCCTGAAGGATCTCCGGCAGGCGATGCAGCGTCAGGTTGATGCGGTGGTCCGTCACGCGGCCTTGCGGGAAATTGTACGTCCGGATGCGTTCCGACCGATCGCCCGATCCCACCATCGCCCGCCTGGTGCCCGATCGCTCGTTCGCCAGCCGCTCGCGCTCCGCCTCGTACAGGCGGGTACGCAGCACCTTCAGCGCCTTGGCCTTGTTCTTGTGCTGCGACTTTTCGTCCTGCTGGATCACCACCAGCCCGGTCGGCAAGTGGGTGATGCGCACGGCGCTGTCGGTGGTGTTGACCGACTGGCCGCCGGGTCCCGACGAGCGATAAACGTCGATGCGCAGGTCCTTGTCGTCGATCCGCACGTCGACCTCTTCCGCCTCCGGCAGCACCGCGACGGTCGCGGCGGAGGTATGGATGCGCCCGCCCGCTTCGGTGACGGGCACGCGCTGGACGCGGTGGACACCAGCCTCGAACTTCAGCTTCGCGAACACGCCGCTGCCGGTGACGGATGCGACGACTTCCTTGAACCCGCCCGCATCGGACGAGGAACTGGAGATCACCTCGACCCGCCAGCCCTGCGTTTCGGCATAGCGCTGGTACATGCGCAGCAGGTCGCCGGCGAACAGCGCCGCCTCGTCGCCCCCGGTGCCGGCGCGGATTTCGAGCATCGCCGCGCGCTCGTCTGCCGCGTCACGGGGCAGCAACGCCAGCGCCAGCCGCCGGTCCGCCGCTTCGAGCGCACGGGCGTTGTCGCGCAGCTCCTCGGCCGCCATGCTGCGCAGTTCCTCGTCGCCGGTATCCTCGGCCATATAGGCGAGGCTTTCCGCCTCCTGCCGCAGCCGTCGCACCTCGCCCGCCGCTTGGGCCACGGGTTCCAGCTCGGCATATTCCTTGGACACCGCGACGAAGCGGTCGGAGGGTAGGTCGCCGGTCGCCATCTGCGCCTGCAACTCGTCCCGCCGCGCCTCGATCTGCGCAATCCGTTCGGGGGAGATGGTGGTCATCAGATACCGTAATACAAGCGTTCGATACCAAGCGCCCGTTTAGCGTGCTCGCTCAATGCCTGGGCTTCCTCAGCATCATCGCCGAATATCTTTAGGTATAAGCTGTCGGCTCCCTCCTCATTGCTTCTGACGAAGAGGACAGCTCTGCTGCATCGCTTAAGCGCCTGATCGAATCGCTTTTTTGCATTTCCTCGAAAAGCGACATCGGCAGCAATGTGCCCCTTGCGCAGAGCGGTGGAGAGCACCCGCGCCCGCGTTTCAAAGTCAGGGCGATCAGGCACAACCGTGATAACGGGTCCATCGATTACCGGCTCGTCCAGCAACATCGCCAGCCGCTCGACGCCGGCTGCCCAGCCCACACCGGCCGTCGGCGCGCCACCCAGCGACTCCACGAGCCCGTCATAGCGCCCCCCGGCCAGCACCGTGCCCTGCGCGCCCAGCCGGTCGGTCACGAACTCGAACGCGGTGTGGCGGTAATAATCGAGCCCGCGCACCAGCCGCGGGTTGCGCGTCCATCGCACGCCCGCCGCATCCAGCCCCGCCGTCACCGCGTCGAAGAACGCGCGCGCCTCCGCCGTCAGATACGCGTCGATGTCCGGCGCGGCGTCGGCGATCGGCCGGTCGCGCGGGTCCTTGGAATCGAGGATGCGCATCGGGTTCTTCTCGAGTCGCGTGAGGCTGTCCTCCGACAACTCCCCACGGTGCGCCTCGAAATGCGCGACCAGCCCGGCGCGCCACGCCTCGCGCGTCTCCGCATCGCCCAGCGTGTTGAGCTGCAGCGTCACGCCCTCGGCGATCCCCAGCTCGTGCAGCAGCTGGTCGGCCATCACCAGCAGCTCGACGTCCGCCGCCGGTTCGGGCGCGCCGAGGATTTCGGCGTCGATCTGGTGAAACTGGCGATAGCGCCCCTTTTGCGGGCGTTCGTAGCGGAACACCGCGCCGCTGGTCGTGACCTTCAGCGGTGCATATTGCTGCCAACCCTCGGTCAGGAACGCACGCGCGATGCCGGCGGTGAACTCCGGTCGCAGGGTGAGCGAATCACCGCCGCGGTCGGGGAAGGTATACATCTCCTTCGACACCACGTCGGTCGTCTCGCCGATCGAGCGGGCGAAGACCTCGGTCGCCTCGAACACGGGCAGGTCGACGCGCTGGAAACAGTATAAGCGGCGGACGCGCTCGAACGTCTCGATCACGGTGGCGAAGCGGCGCTGCTCGTCGCCGAAGATGTCCTGGGTCCCGCGCACCCGGCGCGGCGTTTCGATACGGGCCATATGGTGGCGGTATCTAGGCGAGCCGCACGCAGAGCGCTAGCACCCCGCGGATGACGACTTCGCGCCGCTATTGGGGACTCGGCAACCGCATCGCGCCGCCGCGCTTCGCCCTGTTCGTGGCGGTCTTTGCCGGCGGGCTTGCCGCGATGGTGCCGGCGTTCGGCAGCGGGCGCGGCATCATGGGGGCGTTCGATCTTGCTGCGATCGTCTTCCTCCTCTCGCTCGTCTCGCTGTTCCGCAACGCGACGGCCGCGCGGATGCGGCAGGCGACGCGTGAGAACGATGCGAACCGCGCGCTGCTGCTCGGCATCACCGCCGCGACCATGGGCGTGATCCTGGTCGCGGTGGCGGGCGAGCTGAAGGGCCGCAACGATACCTTCGCGATTCTGCTGGTGGTGACGACGTTGGCCTTGAGCTGGCTGTTCTCGAACATGATCTATGCGATGCACTATGCGCATCTGTTCTACAGCGCCGCCGACGATGGCAACGACGCGTGCTGCCTCGACTTTCCGGAATGCAAGGAACCCGATTACTGGGACTTCCTCTATTTCAGCGCCACGCTCGGCATGACGTTCCAGACATCGGACGTCGCGATTACCGCGCGCCGCATCCGCCGCGTCGTGCTTGGCCAGTGCCTTGCCGCCTTCGTCTTCAACCTGGGCGTGATCGCCTTCACGATCAACGTCTTGGGTGGCGGCGGCGGCAACTGACCCCCGGCGACGGCGATGGGGCTGGACGCCCCGCCTTTCCGAAGCTTACACCAGCGTATTCGTTTCTTGCCGAAGGCTCGCCATGCTCCGTTCCGTCGCAGTTGCCGCTTTGCTCCTCTCCACCGCCGCACCCGCCTTTGCGCAGGTGCCTGCCGGCAACTCGGCGCCGCAGCCGGTGCCCTTCGTCGACACGATCCCCGTGGCGCAGGACATCCCCTATCCCGGCACGATCCTGCTCAACGTCGATGCGACCAACACCGAACAGGGCATCTTCCGCGTGAAGGAGACGATTCCCGTCGCCAAGGCGGGGCCGATGGCGCTGCTGTTCCCGAAGTGGCTGCCCGGCGCGCATAGCCCACGCGGCGAGATCGAAAAGCTCGCCGGCCTCGTCATCAAGGCGAACGGCCGCGTCCTGCCCTGGACGCGCGATATGGTCGACGTGTTCGCCTTCCACATCGACGTGCCCGCCGGCGCGCGTAATCTCGACGTCGAGTTCCAGTTCATCTCGGCGACCAAGACCGATCAGGGTCGGATCATGGCGACTTCCACCATGATCAGCCTCGAACCCAATCTGGTCAGCCTGTACCCGGCGGGCTATTTCACCCGTCAGATCCCGATCCAGATGACGGTGAAGTTCCCGACCGGCTGGACCGCCGCGGGTGCGGTGCCGGCGAAGGCGAACGGCTCGACTTACGTCTACGACAAGACGAATTACGAGATCCTGGTCGATTCGCCGCTGCTCGCCGGCCGCTATGGCAAGACCTGGCCGCTGTCGGAGCGGGTCAACCTCAACGTCTTCGCCGACGATCCTAAGGAACTCGCCGCGACGCCGGAGCAGATCGACGCGCACAAGCGGCTGGTCGAGCAGGCCGAAAAGACGTTCGGCGCGCACCATTACGACCATTACGAATTCCTGCTGTCGATCAGCGACCAGCTGGGTGGCATCGGTCTCGAACATCATCGGTCGTCGGAGAACGGCGTGACGCCGGGCTATTTCACCGAGTGGAATGCGAGTCCGGGCCGCCGCAACCTGCTGCCCCACGAATTCACCCACAGCTGGGACGGCAAGTTCCGCCGCGGGGCGGAGCTGTGGACCCCGGACTATCGCACCCCGATGCGCGACAAGTCGCTGTGGGTCTATGAAGGGCAGACGCAATTCTGGGGCTATGTGTTGCAGGCGCGCTCAGGCCTCGTTAGCAAGCAGGATACGCTGGATGCCTATGCGGGCATCGCCGGCAGCTACGACCTCGCGCCTGCGCGTCAGTGGCGCGACCTGATCGACACCACGAACGATCCGATCATCTCGTCGCGCAAGCCCAAGGGCTGGACCAGCTGGCAGCGCAGCGAAGACTATTACAACGAAGGCCTGATGGTCTGGATGGAGGTCGACGCGATGCTCCGCCAGAAGTCGGGCGGCACCAAGTCGATCGACGATTTCGCCAAGGCGTTCTTCGGCATCCGCAACGGCGACTGGGGTGAGGTGACCTATACGTTCGACGATGTCGCGGGCACGCTGAACGGCATCGTCCCCTACGATTGGGCCGGCTTCCTGACCAAGCGCCTGACCGAAACGGGCCAGCCCGCGCCGGTCGAGGGCTTCGCCATGAATGGCTACAAGCTCGTCTACACGGCCGAACCGACCAAGTTCTTCACCACCGCCGAAAAGGGCGGGTCGATCAACGCCACCTACTCGATCGGCCTGTCGATCGCCAAAGACGGCGAAGCGACCGCGGTGATCTGGGACAGCCCGGCGTTCAAGGCAGGAATGGACGTCGGTACCGTGATCCAGGCGGTCAACGGCACCGCGTACAGCGGCGACGTGATGAAAGCGGCGATCATCGCCGCACAGACGTCGAAGGAGCCGATCAAGCTGCTGGTCAAGAGCGGGCCGCGCTATCGCGAAGTCGCCATCGACTATCACGGCGGTCCCCGCTATCCGCGCCTGCAGAAGATTGGCACCGGCGAGACCGGACTCGACAAGCTTCTGATGCCGCGCTGAGGGGCAGCGGGCTCTAGACTATCAGGCTATCAAGGGACTTTCATGCGTATCGATCTGATTCCGGTCGGCAAGAGCCCGCCCGACGACCTCAACGTCATCATCGAAGTGCCGACCGGCGGCGAGCCCGTGAAGTACGAGTTCGACAAGGCATCGGGCGCGCTGTTCGTCGATCGCATCCTGCACACGCCGATGCGCTATCCGGCGAACTACGGCTTCGTGCCGCACACGCTGTCGCCCGACGGCGATCCGCTCGACGCGCTGGTCGTCGCGCGCTCGCCGTTCATCCCCGGCTGCGTCGTGCGTGCGCGCCCGATCGCGGTGCTGAACCTGGAAGACGAAGCCGGCGGTGACGAAAAGCTCGTCTGCGTGCCGGTCGATTCGACCTTCCCCTATTATTCGAACGTCGGCGAGAAGGACGATCTCCCTGAGATCGTCTTCGAACAGATCGAGCACTTCTTCACCCACTACAAGGATCTCGAAAAGAAGAAGTGGGTGCGCATCGGCACCTGGGGCGACCGCGAGGAAGCGCGCCGCATCGTGCTGGAAGCGATCGACCGTTACGAGGCGGCGAAGAAGCAGGGCCAAGAGCCGCACGACCACGACGTGCCCGGCCGCGAAGGCTGAACCAATCGGGAGCCCCCCTCTTCGGGAGGGGACTCCATGGTTCGGAAACTTCACCATTGGCCCTGAGCCTATCGAAAGGCGGGTCGCCACAAGCGCAGCGCTTGGGGACAGGCGCCCTTCGACAGGCTCAGGGCGAACGGCTCAGGTGCGAAATGCCGCCATCCGCCTGAGCGCCTCACCTTCGACGCGCTGGACGGTCCATTCCTCCAGCCCCACCGCGCCCATCCGGCGGTAGACCGCGATCGCATCGACGTTCCAGTCGAGCACCGCCCATTCGAAGCGCGCGCAGCCCCGTTCGACCGCGATGGCCGCCAGGTGGCGCAGCAGCGCCCCACCAACGCCCTTCCCGCGCGCCGCCGGCGTCACGTAGAGGTCCTCTAGGTACAGCCCTCGCCGCCCCTTCCACGTCGAGAAATTGTGGAAGAACAGCGCGAAACCCAGCGCCTCACCCGCCTGCTCGGCGATCATCGCCTCTGCGGCGGGTCGCGGCCCGAACAGGGCATCGGCGAGCATGGACTCGGTCGCCTCCACCGCATCGGGCTCGCGCTCGAATGCGGCAAGCTCCTGCACGAAGCGCAAGATGGTGGGCACGTCGGTGCGTGTCGCAGTGCGGATCATAGCGAAGCTTCCGTTTGCGGTGCGGGTACCGGGCGGCGGACCGCGACCAGGCACCCGGCGATGATGAGGAGCGCGCCTGCCACCGTCCATGGCGACACACGCTCGGCAAAGACCAGCCAGCCGAACAGCGCCGACCAGACGAAGGCGGTGTATTCGACCGGCGCCAGCACCTGCGCCTCGGCATGCCGGTACGCCCAGGCGAGCGCCACCGCCGACACCGATCCCAGTGCCGCCGATGCGACGATCGCGGGCAGCTGCTCGACCCGCGGCAGAGGCGCGAACCACGGCGCCCCCAGCAGGAGTATCCCGCCGAGCACGATGCTGGTGAACAGCGCGACCTCCAGCGGATCGGCCGCCTGCGCCTGCCGACGCAGCAGGATCAGGCTGCCGGCGTAGAGCACGGATGCGACGAGGATCGCGACGCTGCCCAGCACCATGCCTTCGGACGCCCGCGCCTGCACCTGTCCCGCCGCGATCGCCAGCACGCCAAGGCTCGCGACCAGCGATCCCCCGATCGCGCTGCGATGGATGCGCTCGCCGAGCGTCAGCGCGGCCAGGAACAGCGCGATCAGCGGCGCAAGGAAGGTCAGCGCCACCCCCTGCGCCATCGGCACCCGGACGAGGCCCCAGAAGAACAGCAGGACCGACGCGCCGCCGACGCTGCCGCGCGCCAGATGCAAGCGTAACGCGCGCCACGCAGGCCACCGCCCGCCCCGCGCGATAAAGAGCGGCGCCAGCAACACGACACCGGCAATCGACCGCCAAAACACAGCGAAATAGGCGCCGCTCGCGATCGACAGCCCCTTCATAATGGCGTCCATGCCCGCGTAGACGGCGATCCCGCCCGCGGCGACGCCGAAGGCGGCAGCTGGGGATGTCGAGCGGCTCATCGGATCAGGCGGATGTCGAGGCCTAGATCGAGGTCCGTCCATACGCTGTCGGCGGTCACCACGGGAACACCCCTTCGCTGCGCCAGCGCCAGACAGGCACGGTCCCCCAATGACAGGCCACGACGGCGAGTCGCTGTCCGCAATCCCGCCGCCAGACGTGAATCCTCGACGTCATAATCGACAAGCGTTACCGGCAAACGTCGCAGAACGCGCATAACATCGTCGGGATCAAGGTCGTTATCGACGACCCGCGTCAAGACCTCGGTCAGATTGACGGTCGACAACAGAAAGGGACCAGCGCCGGTTTCGAGAACGCTGCCGCCCGGTTCGTTCCTGAGATAGGCCAGTACGACCGAAGCATCGACAACAATCACTCGCCCCAGTCCTCGCGCCGTTCGCGCAGGAACTGCTCCACACTATAGCCTTTCAGCCCCTCTCGCAGACGCATCAATGCCGCGTCGCGATCCTCACGACGCAAGCTGATACCGCCCGCATTGCGCTCGATCACGACCGAATCGCCGTCTTTGATGCCGAGTTCGCGGCGAATTTCGGCGGGGATCACCACCTTACCGCCCGCGATCACCTTGGCATGATAGGTCATGTCAGCACCTCCAGGTCCTGACATATAGCACAGGACCTACTCCGCCGCCACGACCTGCGGTTCGGCCGTCGCCGCTTCGATCTCCGCCGCCTTGGCTTCGACCAATCGGACGATGTGGTCGATCATGCCTTCGTCTTGGACGTGGTGATCGGTGACGCCCGACAGATACACCATGTGCTTGCCGTTGCCGCCGCCGGTGATGCCGATGTCCGTCTCACGTGCCTCGCCGGGCCCGTTGACGACACAGCCGAGCACCGACAGGCTCATCGGCGTGCGGATATGCTGGAGCCGCTCCTCGAGCGCCTGCACGGTGCGGATCACGTCGAAGCCCTGTCGCGCGCACGACGGGCACGACACGACGCGGACGCCGCGGTTGCGGATGCCGAGCGCCTTCAGGATTTCAAAGCCGACGCGTACCTCGTCCTCGGGCTCGGCCGACAGCGAAACGCGGATCGTGTCGCCGATGCCGTACCAGAGCAGGCTGCCGATCCCGATCGCCGATTTGACCGTACCGCCAACGAAGCCGCCCGCTTCAGTGATGCCGAGGTGCAGCGGGCAATCCACCGCTTCGGCGAGCTGCTGATAGGCCGCGACCGCCAGGAAGAGATCGGACGCCTTCACCGCAACTTTGTATTCGTGAAAATCGTGATCCTGCAGCAACTTAATATGATCGAGCGCCGATTCGACGAGCGCATCCGGGCACGGCTCGCCATATTTCTCGAGCAGATCCTTTTCGAGGGACCCGCCGTTAACGCCGATGCGGATCGCGCAGCCGTTGGCCTTGGCGGCGCGTACCACTTCGGCGACACGCTCCGACGACCCGATGTTGCCCGGGTTGATGCGCAGACATGCCGCCCCCGCGTCCGCCGCTTCCAGCGCGCGCTTGTAGTGGAAGTGGATGTCGGCAACGATCGGCACGCGGCTGCCGCGGACGATCTGCTTTAAAGCCGCGGTGGATTCGACGTCGGGACAGGAGACGCGGATGATGTCGACACCGGCATCCTCGCAACGGCGGATCTGGTCGATCGTCGCACGAATGTCGGGGGTGGGCGTGTTGGTCATCGTCTGCACGGTGACGGGCGCATCGCCGCCGACGGGAACGGTGCCGACCATGATCTGGCGGCTCTGACGGCGGACGATGTCGCGCCACGGACGTAAGGACATGCGCTCTATATACAGCAGCCGGGTTGCGGTTCAAAGACACTGGTGTAGGGCGAGCGCCGTTCCATGACTCGCGTGCCGATCCCTCGCCATTACGGCCTCGACTGGCTGCGCGTCGCCGCGTTCGCGATCCTGATCGTCTATCACGTCGGCATGGTGTTCGTGCCCTGGGGCTTCCATGCCAAGAGCGTGCATGGCGCCGATTGGGTTGTCCTGCCGATGCTGGCGGTCAATGCGTGGCGGCTCAGCCTGTTGTTCGTCGTGTCGGGCTATGCCAGCCGTGCGCTGTTAAGCCGCGCGACCGGTCCCGGCGGCTTCCTGCGCCAGCGGACGCTGCGGCTGCTGGTGCCGCTGGCGTTCGGCGTCGCCGTGATCGTGCCGCCGCAAAGCTGGGTCGAGCTGGTGACGCAACACGGCTATCGCGCGGATTTCCCGACCTTCTGGTTCCGCGACTATTTCCGCTTCGGCAAGCTCGGCGGGATCGGGCTGCCCGCGCTCAACCATCTGTGGTTCGTCGCCTATCTGTGGCTGTATACGCTGGTGCTCGCCGCCGGTGTCGCGGTGGTCCGCACGTCGACGCCGCAGCGTGCATTCGATCGCCTGTTCTCAGGGCCGCTGCTGATGCTGATCCCTGCCGCCTGGCTGGTGTGCATTCACGCCTGGTGGTTCCCGATGGGCTATGAAACGCACGATCCGCTGCACGACCTGATGGCGCATGCGAGCTATCTGCCCGCGTTCCTGTTCGGCTTCGCGCTGGCCGGATCGGCGGCGGTGCTGGCCGCCTGCGTGCGCTGGCGCTGGGCGGGCCTTTCCATGGGGCTGGTCGGCTATGGCTTCATCCTGGCGGTGGAACTGACCGGCGGGGATGCATCGCGTTGGCTCTACCCCGCCTACGGCGCCGCGCATGCGCTGCAGCAATGGGGGGCGACGCTGGCGCTGCTTGGTTTTGCGGAGAAACACTGGAATCGCGATGCGCCGCTGCGCCCGATGCTGACCGAAGCGGTCTTCCCCTTCTATCTGATCCACCAGACGATCATCGTTCTCGTCGCCTATTGGCTGATCCCCGCGCGGCTCACCGGCGGCGCCGAGTTCGCGGTGCTGGTCGCCGCGACGGTCGCCGGCTGCTGGGCGTTCTACGCACTCGGCCGGCGGGTCGCACTCCTGCGCCCGCTGATCGGGCTGCGGTCTCTTTCTCCACACAAGGTTGCGTCATGAGCTGGTCCCTTGTCCTCCACGGCGGCGCCGGATCGATCGAGCGCCATCGCCTCACCCCCGAACAGGATGCGGGCGCCCGTGCCGCGCTGTCCCGCGCGCTCGACACCGGCACCGCGATCCTGTCGGCAGCCGGCAGCGCGCTCGACGCGGTCGAGGCGGCGGTCCGCGTGCTGGAGGACGATCCCCACTTCAACGCCGGCCGCGGCGCCGCCTTCACCCGCGACGGCGGGATCGAGCTCGACGCCGCGATCATGGACGGCACAACGCGCGCTGCGGGCGCGGTGGCGGGAATCACCGAGACGCGCTCTCCGATCGCCCTCGCCCGCCGCGTGATGGAGGCCAGCCCGCACGTCCTGCTGAGCGGTGCCGGCGCCGAAACCTTCGCGCGGAGCCAAGGTCTGGAGATCGCCCCCGCCGGCTGGTTCGAAACCCCCGAACGCCGCCGCCAGCTCGACGAACTGCTCACCCGCAACGCGGACGCGTTCGACGTCGACATGAAATACGGCACCGTCGGCGCGGTCGCCCGCGATGGCGCCGGTCATGTCGCCGCAGCGACCTCGACCGGCGGCGTCACCGGCAAGCGCTGGGGCCGGATCGGCGATTCGCCGCTGATCGGCGCCGGCACCTTCGCCGACGATCGCGCCTGTGCGGTGTCCTGCACCGGATCGGGCGAATTCTTCATTCGCGTCGGCGTCGGCCACGAGATCGCCGGACGCATCCGCCTCGCCGGCGAGCGCCCGCAAGCCGCCGCCGACGCAGTGATGGCGGAGGTCCGCGAGCTAGGCGGCACCGGCGGCGTCATCGTCGCGACCCCGGATGGCGAGGCGCTGTGGAGCCTCACCACCCCGGGCATGTACCGCGCCCGCGCCACCGCAGCGGGCCTGCGCGAGGTCGCGATCTACGGCGACGAGTGACCGTCACGATCCGGCCATAAACAGCGGCGAGCATAGCGCTATGATCCGCCGCCTCATCGTGCTTGCCGCCGCTCTGTTCGCCACCGCCGAGGCGCCGCCGCCAGCCATCATCGCGCCTTACATGACGAGCGGCACCTTCCAGCCGGGCGACTATGGCTGGATGCGCGGCGGCTTTGAGGGCGCGACGGCGCAGCAGAAGGCGGACTGGCAGGCGCTGCAAAGCTGGCTGAAGGCGTGCCGGCAGGAAAGCTACACCCAAACCCGCGCCGAACTGATCGCGCTCGGCATAGCCGATCCGAAGATCCATACCGGCGCCTATGGCGATGCCCTGTGTGGCGCGATCAACATGGCCTTTCCGCAAGGCGAGATGGGCAGCGACTGGACGGTGTTCCAGACGAAGCTGGCAAGCGCACGCCGCGTTGCCGACACGCTCGTCTGGTCGGCGGCGCTGTCACAGGCGGTCGGCGACGAGACAGGTGATGCCTTGGCGGCGCGGCTGATCGCCCGGCCGATGACCGATCAGGTGCTGCGTGGATCGATCGCTTGGAATGAGGGGAAAACGAAGGGTGCGCCGCCGCTCGCTCCGATGGAGGCGGGCATCGTACGTGGCCTGACTTGGTCGGCGATCCGCGCCCGCGACCACGCCAACACCGCATGGATGAAGACCCTTGTCGCGCAGCACGGCTGGCCGACCATCACGCTGGTCGGGCCGCAGGCCTCGTCTAGCGCATGGCTGCTCGTCCAGCATGCCGATGACGATCCTGTGTTCCAGCTGAAGATGCTGCGCCTGATGGAACCACTCGCCGCAAAGGGGGAGGTGTCGCCCCAGAACTACGCACTGCTCTACGACCGGGTGATGCTGCAAATGGCGGGCACGCAGCGGTACGGGACGCAGTTGAGCTGTGCCACAGGCCGCTGGCAACCCTTCCCACTGGAGGATGCGGCCAAAGTCGAAGGCTATCGTCGCGCCGCCGGGCTCAACACGATGACTGAGAACGCCGCCCGAATCCTGAAGGAATATGGCGTTTGCCCGCCGATGCAGCAGGCGCACTGACGCAAAGCCGCTTCTGCGCGTCGCGAACCGGCGCTACAGCCATCCTCATGAAACTGTTCCGCTTTGCCGTCGCCGCGCTGCCCGCGTTCGTCCTTGCCGCGCCGGCCCACGCCTATTGGGAATTTGGGCATGAGACGGTCGCGAAGATCGCCTATGCCAACGTCACGCCCAGCACGCGCCGCGCCATCGATCGGCTTTTGGCGGAAACGCCGAAGCTCGATACGCCCGAATGCCCCGCCACGACGATCGCCGGAGCCAGCACCTGGGCCGATTGCGTCAAGCCGCTCAAAGGCGCCGACGGCAAGCCGCGGTTCGGCTATGCCTACACTTGGCACTTCCAGGACGTGAACATCTGCCAGCCGTTCACGCTGGAAGAGGCGTGCAAGGACGGCAATTGCGTGTCGGCGCAGATCACGCGCGACGTGGCGATCCTCAAGAACAAGCGCCTGCCCGCAAAGGAACGCGCACAGGCGCTCGTCTTCCTGATCCACTTCGTCGGCGACCTGCACCAGCCGCTCCACGCGGGCGAGAAGAACGACAAGGGCGGCAATGACGTCGCTGCGGCCTACGGCAGCTACAGCCCCAAGCGGTTCAACCTCCATTCAATCTGGGATGGGACGCTCGCCGAACGCGCGATCACCAGTGGGCCGAGCCTCGTGCGGCGCTATCCGGCCGCGGAGAAGCGCCGCATCGCTGCGGGGAACGTCGTCGATTGGAGCCGCGAAGCGTACAAGATCGCGCATGACGTCGTCTATGCGAGCGCGCTGAAGGGCGATCCGTGTGCGCCCTCGCCCGCCAAGGTGACGCTGGACGAGGCGACGATCGAGACGCTGGTGCCGGTCGCGCGGCTGGAAGTGGAGCGCGGCGGCCTGCGTCTGGCGAAACTGCTCGATCAGGCGCTGGGGTAAGCGCGCGGGGCACGACTCTGCGTCCCCAATCCGCCGTCACTCCGGACTTGTTCCGGAGTCCACCGTCCCGCGGAGGAAGGGCAGGAGGCTCAAGCTCTTCCTCCAGCCGCGGAGTGGACTCCGGAACAAGTCCGGAGTGACGGAGGGTATTACCGCCACCCCCGCCAACGCCACTTCCACCCGCCGCGCGTCTTGGCATACCCCACCCACACCAGCGCGATCGTTGCCGGGATCACCACGAACAGCGTCGCCTGCGGCCACAGCTTCGACACGCCGATCACCACCGCCAGATAGGCGGCGAGCACCACCCATCCCTGCCACGCGATCGGCAGGCCCGTGCCATAGCCGAACAGCTTCGGCGCGAACCACGCACCATCATCGTTCCCGTCAGGCATTGTCGTCCTCCGCTTGCTTGGGCGGCCGGCCGCGTTTCGCCGCGACCGGCGCATCGAGCTTCACTTCCCGCCGGGCGAGCGCCTCGCGCAGCAGGCATTCGACCTGCGCGTTGACGCTGCGCAGGTCGCCCGCCGCGCTCCGTTCGATCGCCGCATACAATGCCGGATCGACACGGAGCGGAAACGCCTTTTTGGGGGGCGCCGCCATTATTGGTAGAGCGAGCCCGCGTTGACGACGGGCTGCGTGTCGCGCTCGCCGCACAGCACGACCATCAAGTTGGACACCATCGCCGCGCGGCGCTCGTCATCCAGCTCGACGACATTCTTCGCCGACAGCTGGTCGAGCGCCAGCTCCACCATGCCGACCGCGCCTTCGACCAGCGTCGTGCGCGCCGCGACCACCGCCTGCGCTTGCTGCCGGCGCAGCATCGCGCCCGCGATCTCCTGCGCATAGGCAAGGTGCGTGAAGCCGCATTCGTCGACGGTGATGCCGGCGACCGCGAGCCGCGCGATCAGTTCGGCGCGCAGTTCGACGCCGACCTGATCGTGGTTGCCGCGCAGCGTCACCTCCTGATGCTCGTAATCGTCATAAGGGTAGCGCGAGCCGATCGTGCGCACCGCCGCCTCGATCTGGACGTTCACGAACGCCTTGTAATCGTCGACGTCGAACAGCGCCTGCGCGGTGTCGGTGACGCGCCAGACGACCTGCGCCGCCATCTCGATCGGGTTGCCGCGCAGGTCGTTGACCTTGATCCGGTCGGAAATGACGTTGTTGGCGCGCACCGACACCTTGCGCCGCATCAGCCACGGCAGCACCCAGCGCAGGCCGGCGGTCCGATCGGTGCCGGCATAGCTGCCGAACAAGGTGATCGCGCCAGCCTGGTTGGGCTGCAGCATGTAGAAACCCGCCGCGATGAACGCGACACCGGTCATGCATAACAGCGGCACGATCGACACGATCGGCGGCATCGCTCCGGATGCCAGCTCGAAAACGAAGAACGCAGCGGCCACCGCTAGCAGCGCTGCCAGCGCGAGCATCGGATAGCCGCTCGTCGTGGCGGCCCGCCGTTCCTGCGACCGCGTGAGAATCCCCTGTTGCACCACCCTGTCCTCCGATTAATGTGATATCACATTTATATCGGATTTCAGGCGATGCAAGGAGATTCAGTGTTCCCCTTCTTCGTCATCCCCGCGAAGGCGGGGATCCATAATCATGCCGGGCGCGGTAGAGCCGACACGTCAGCCAGTATGGATTCCCGCCTTCGCGGGAATGACGAGAAGGAACATGTCCGTCAGTTCAGGACTACCGTCACCGCGCGACGGTTCTGGGCCCAGGCGGATTCGTCCGAACCCAGTGCCACGGGACGTTCCTTGCCGTAGCTAATCGTCGTCAGGCGCGAGGGATCGATGCCCTTGGCCACCAGATAGTTCTTGGCGGCATTGGCGCGCCGATCGCCCAGCGCCAGATTATACTCACGCGTGCCGCGTTCGTCGCAATGGCCCTCAACCGTCGCACGGACGTTGGGATAGCGCTGCATCCACGCCGCTTGGCTGTCGAGGATCGCGCGCGCATCGGCGTCGATGTCGCTCTGGTCCAGCCCGAACAGCACGGTGTTCGACGTCACCGAGCGGCGGAAGTCGGCGTCCGACCCTGGCACGATCGCGCCATCGACGTTGCCCGTGTTGGCGGGCGGCGGCGTGTTGAGGCCGGCGGTGTTGTCGACCGGGGGGGGCGGCAGCTGCTTGGGCTTGCTCGCACAGGCGGCGAGCGACGCCAGCGCAGCGCCGGTCAGCAGGATGTTGGTCAATTTGGCCATCGTCGTGACTCCCTTACGTGTCGTTTCGCCCCCGAAACCCCCGTTTAACGCATCAGCGCCGCAACGGGCCCCAGGCCGGGTCCGACCCGTCGAGCGGTGTCGGAATCTTGCGCTCCACCTGGCCGGTGAGGTCCACCATCCACAAATCCGCCTTGCCCGAACTGCCGGGGCTGGAGCGATAGAAGGTGATGACGCGGCCATTGGGGGACCAGCTGGGGCCCTCGTCCTGGCCTTCGGTCAGGATCTTTTCGCCGCCGCCCGAGGGCGACATGATGCCGATCCGGAATGCGCCGCCCAACTTGGTAAAGGCTATAAGGTCGCCGCGCGGGCTCCACACCGGAGTCGCATAGCGCCCGCCACCGAAGCTGATCCGCTGCTGGCCCGATCCGTCGGCGTTCATGACGTAGATCTGCTGACCGCCCGACCGGTCGCTCTCGAACACGATCCGACTGCCATCGGGCGAATAGCTGCCGCCGGTGTCGATGCCGGGCGAGGTGGTCAGCCGCTGCGGCGTGCCCCCTTGCGCGGACACGCGGTAGATGTCGGTGTTGCCGTTCTGCGCCATCGAGAACAGGATCCAGCGTCCGTCCGGCGAGAAACGCGGCGCAAAGGTGAGGCTGGCGTTCTGCACCACGCGCCGCGGGCGCCCGGAGCCCAGGTCATAGACGTAGATCGACGGCTTGTCGTTCTCGTAGCTCATGAAGACGATCGACTGCTGGTTCGGCGCGAACCGCGGCGTCAACACGATCGACTGGCCGTTGGTCAGGAAGCGGTGGTTGGCGCCGTCCTGGTCCATGATCGCGAGGCGCTTGATGCGCTTGCCCTTGGGGCCCGTCTCGCTGACGTAGACGACGCGACTGTCGAAATAGGGCCCTTCGCCGGTCAGGCGCGCATAGACCATGTCGGCGCATTTATGCGCGGCACGGCGCCAGTCGCCGGGCGAGACGACGAAGCCGGTGCGGGTCAGCTCGACCTTCGAGAAGACGTCGTAGAGGTAGCAGCCGACGGTCAGGTTGCCGTCGCCGTTCGCCCGCACGAAGCCCTGCACCAGCGCCTGCGCGCCGGTGCCGCCCCAATAGTCGAACGCGGGGGCATTCACCTCCTGAAAGCCGACCGCACGCAGCTGGCTGCTCGGCAACGGCGTGAACAGACCCGAATTACGCAGGTCGGTGGCGATGATGCCGGCAAGCTGGCGGCCGAGCACATCGGTCGAGCCGGCGGGCGTGTCGACGGCCTGCGGGGTCGGCAGCACGGGAATGGCGATCGGCATCGGCGCCGAGACGCCGCCGGTCACCGACACCTCGAGCGGCGCGGGCGTCTGGCCGGCAGGCGCGGCCTGATCCTGCGGCGCGGGCTGAGCGGGCGCAGGGACCTGCTGCGCGAGCGCAGGCGAGGCGACGGTGACGCTCAGCGCGACCAACAACGACCGGATCATGACCATCCTCTCAAACGCGTTCTACATAATACAGCGGCCGCACAGGCTCCGTCACCCCGGACGTACCCGGCCCGATCCGAACATCCACCTCGCCATCCCCGCGCAGGCGGGGATCCATACTGGCTGACAGTGCGGCGTCATCGCAAGCCGACGTGATTATGGATCCCCGCCTGCGCGGGGATGACGGTGTATCTGGCGTCGCCAGGGCGATCACTGCAATTTCCACTGGAAATTGATGTTGTTCCACCCACCCGACGCAGTCGAATAATATTCCGGTGGCAGCTTCAGCGGCGAACAGCCCTTGAAGGCGGCGACGCCCAGATCGACGACGCGCTGCTTATAGCGTTCGTTCTCATCGGTGACGCCCGACTGCCGCACCATCCGCGGCGTCGCGGCAAGCGTCCCGTCCTCGTTGAGACGCAGGTTGAGCGTCGTCACGATCTCGTTGGCGCCCGGCCCTGGATTGACCTGTCGATCGGCACAGGGTTGAATCTGGCGCTGGATCGCCTGAACGATCCCCGCCATCGCCCGCGCATCGATCTTCGCAGCGCGCGGTGCGGTCGAGGTGCTGGTCGACTTTTCGCTGGTCAGCCCGGCGAGGAAATTCTCGCCAAGCCGCGATCCACGCGGCCGTGCCGCCTTGGCGGTTTCGCTGCTGCCCGTACCCTTGTCGGCAGCGGATTTGGTGGGCGTCGCGGGTTTGCCGGTGCTCGCCTTCGGAGGCGCAGCCGCCGGTTTCGCCGCGGGCTTTGCGGGGGAAGGTTTGGCCGGAGCGGGCTTCGCCGCCGGCTTGGCAGGCGCCTCGGCGACGGGTTTCGGCTTGGGCGCGGCCTTCACCGGCGCCGGCTTGGGCTTGGGCTGCGGCTTGGGTTCCGGCTTGGCCGGCTGCGGTTCCGCCTTGGGAGCGGGCTTGGGCGCCGGCTTCGGTTCGGGCTTGGGCTGCGGCGGCGCCGGCTTGGGCTCGGGGGGTGCGGGTTCGGGCTCTGCGACGGGTTCGGCCTCCGCCGGCGGTGCGGCATCCTCGGGCTCGCCCTGGTCCGGTGCGACCGACTGCGCGGGCGGCGTCACCGCCTGCGGCGCGGTCGCTTCCAGCCCGACGTCCTTGACGAGGCTGACCTCCATCGGCGTCTGCTGCAGCTTCTGCGGGTTGGGCGTCGCGAGAAAGCCGATCGACAGCAGGCCGAAGAGCACGACGTGCCCGACGACCGCGATCCCCAGCCCGACCTTCTCCGCCCGATCCATCACTTCGGTGCCGATCCGCCTTCTACGGTCAGCAGCGACACGCGGTTGAGCCCGGCGCGGTTGAGCTCGCCCATCACCCGCATCACCCGCCCGTAATCGAGCGCGCGGTCGGCGCGCAGGAACACCTGCGGCGGCTGGCCCCCCGCCTGCACCGCGGCGATCCGTTCAAGCTGTGCGGGCAGCGCCGCCTCGCCGATCTCCTCGTCGTCGATGAACAGGCGTCCTTGCGCATCGAGCGACAGCTGGACGGGCTTCTGATCCTGATCGAGCGCCTTTGCCCGGCTATCGGGCAGGTTCACCGGCACGCCCGCGGTCAGCAGTGGTGCGGTGACCATGAAGATGATGAGCAGCACGAGCATCACGTCCACCAGCGGCGTGACGTTGATGTCGGCGACGGGCGCGCGCCGACCGCGACCGCGGTTGGAGGGGAGGTTCATCGCCACAATCAGTCCTCCCCATCGCAGATGGGGAGGGGGACCGCCGCGAAGCGGTGGTGGAGGGGGCCGCCGTGGAACGGCGGCTGCGCCGCCTGCCCCTCCACCACGCCACTGCGTGTCGTGGTCCCCCTCCCCTGCTGCGCAGGGGAGGATTTAAACAGGCCCCTCACCGCGATCCGTCCAGCTGGCGCGACAGCGTCGTGTGGAACCCATCCGCGAACCGGTTCAGCGCCGCCTCGATCCGGTTCACGCCATGGCTGAAGCGGTTGTACGCGATCACCGCCGGGATCGCCGCGAACAGGCCGATCGCGGTGGCGAACAGCGCCTCCGCAATGCCCGGCGCGACCACCGCCAATGACGAATTCTGTGCCTGGGCGATACCAGTGAAGCTGCGCATGATCCCCCACACCGTGCCGAACAGCCCGACGAACGGCGCGACCGACCCGATCGTCGCCAGGATGTTGAGCTTGTCCGATATACGGTCGATCTCACCCGCCGCCGCCGCGCCCATCGCGGTCGCCAGGCGTTCGCGCGTGCCGCCCTTGTCGATCGTGCCGCCCGCCGTCGACCGGCGCCATTCCTTCACACCGGCAACGAACACCCGCGCCGAGGGCAGGTCCTTGTCGCCTTCCGCCTTGTAGAAGGCGTCGATGTCCTCCGCCTTCCAGAAGTCCCGTTCGAAATTGCCCATGCCCTTGCGGATACGGCCCAAGCGACGCCAGAAGGCGATGATCAGCGCCCAGGTCCAGATGCTGGCGCCGAGCAGCCCTGCCATCACGATCTTCACGACCACGTCCGCCTGCAGGAACAGCGCGACGGGCGACAGTGTCGCCGCATCCATGTTGAACACCGGATTCATGAATTGGTCCCCTGCCAGATCAGGCGTTGGTAGATGGCGAGCCAGTCGGCCGGTTAACGCTTCGGCCGCCCCGTCGGCGCGACCAGCGCCGCCGTGACCTCGGCCTCGGTCAGAACAAGCGGACCGCGCCTGACTGTTTGATGAATGACGACGCTCGCCGGGCTGACACGGATCACACGGCTCGCGACGAGGAGTGCATCGTCCAGGCGCGCGGGCGCGCGATAGCGGATGGAAAGGTCGACGATCGCATAGGCGCCGCCGCCCGCTTCGTGAGCCCCACGCTGGTCAATGCCCGCGACGCGCAGCATGTCGGAGCGCGCGCGCTCCATGTAGCGCAGGTAATTGGCGTGATAGACGACGCCCGATAGATCGGTGTCTTCGAAATAGACGCGCAGCGGGAACAGGTGCTCGCGCCCCTCGAACCGTCCGCCCGCGGGCTGGTCGATGCATCCCTCGTCCATTACGAGGGGCGTTAACCCAACCGTGCCGCAGGGGAAACCCCGTAGCGGCCCGAGCGGTAGCGCTTATTGCGTGACTGCGCCCGTGTCGGCGAAGGCGCTGGGGTCGAGATGGAGGCGAGGATGCGCAGGGGCCGCCGGTGCCGGCACCGCCTGCACGGTGAGCGGCCGCGGGGTGAAGGGGGTGACGCTCGCCATTCGCGTCGCCGCCGCCTGCTGCCCGCGCCACGCGTCATAGGCGGCGTAGAAGTCGGTGAACGGCTTTTCGAGCACTGCCAGCCGGCCCGCGGCGAACGCGGGCAAGTCGGCGGAGGCGACGCTTTGCACGTCGGTCAGCGTCGCGGCCGCAGCGTTGCAGAAGGCCGCGTGCGCGGGCACCTGGCTGAAGAAATTGTAGAGACGCGTCATCGCATCATCGTAGCGGTCCTGCCAGTCGCCGCCGCCGACCTTGTATTCGGCGGCGAGGCGCGTCTGGGCAGTCGCGAGCGATGCCTTCTGTGCGGTGAGCAGCGTATTGTAATCGGCGACCACCTGCGCTGATTCGGGACCGCGACAGGCGAGCGCCGCGACATTGAGCGCAGCGCGCAGGTGCCACACCGCACCATCGGCACTGAGGTTGCGATTGGGGGTGGCGTAGCGGCCGTCCGCCATCAGCGCAGGGATCGACATGCCGACATAGGCGCCCTTGGGCATCGGCAGCGGCGCAGGCGCCGCGGGCGGGAGTGTCGCGACCACAGGCGGCGCAGCAACCCGGCGCGTCGCGCAGCCGGCGGTCAGCGCCAGCACGGTCATGGAAATGGCAATCGAGCGGCGCATGGTTCCGGCGTCCTTCCTGTCCCCCGCCTTGGAACAGGACCTTGGCGCCCGGATGGTTAACGAAGGGTAACCGGCGCGCCGAAGTGTGCCCCCTTGCAGACAGGGAGCGGTTACGCCGCGCGCTTCTCCAGTGCGCTCGCCGCTTCCGCCATCAGGTTCGCGATAATATCGGCAATCGGCTCTTCCTTGGTCACCATGCCGACCGACTGGCCGGCCATGACGCTGCCGTGTTCGACGTCGCCGTCGATCACCGCACGGCGCAGCGCACCCGCCCAATAATGCTCGATCTGGAGCTGCGCCTCGGCCATCGCGACGCTGCCCTCGTCCAGGCTTTGCGCCACCTCGCGCTGCTTGGCGGTAAACAGCTCGCCGCCGGCATTCTTCAGCGCACGCACCGGGATGACGGGCAGGCGCGGGTCGATCTGCACGCTCGCCACCGCATCGCGGGCCGAGGCGCGGATGAACGCCTTCTTGAAATTGGGGTGCGCGATCGATTCGGTGGCACAGACGAAGCGCGTGCCGAGCTGCACGCCCGCCGCACCCATATCAAGGTAGCCCGCGATCGCCTCGCCGCGGCCGATCCCGCCCGCGACGAACACCGGGACCAGTTCGGCGATCTCCGGCAGCATCTCCTGCGCCAGCACGCTGGTCGACACCGGGCCGATGTGGCCGCCCGCCTCCATCCCCTCGATCACCAGCGCGTCGACGCCGGAGCGGATCAGCTTCTTCGCCAGCGCCAGCGTCGGCGCGAAGCAGATGACCTTCGCGCCCGAGTCCTTGATCGCCTCCAGCGAGCCCTTGGGCGGCAGGCCGCCGGCGAGCACGACATGGCCGACCTGGTGCTTCGCACACACCGCGATCAGGTCGAACAGCGCAGGATGCATCGTGATGAGGTTCACGCCGAACGGGCGCCCGGTCAGCGCCTTCGTGCCCGCGATCTCCGCATCGAGCAGCTCGGGCGTCATCGCCCCGCAGGCTATCACGCCAAAGCCACCCGCGTTCGACATGGCGGCGACGAGGTTGCGCTCGCTGACCCACGACATCGCGCCCGCCATGATCGCGACCTCGCTACCGAGGAACGCGGCGCCGCGCGCCATACGGCGCTGAAGGCGTTCTTGGCCGACGCTCACGCCGCTGCCTCGGCGTCGAGCCCGTAGGCGGTGTGCAGCACGCGCACCGCGAGTTCGGTTTCGTCCTCGTGGATCAGCACCGACACCTTGATCTCGCTGGTCGAGATCGCCTGGATGTTGATCCCGCGCGCGCCGAGCGTGGTGAACATCGTGCTCGCCACGCCCGCATGACTGCGCATGCCGACGCCGACGACCGAGATTTTGGCGACGCGCGTGTCGTGGACCAGCTCGCCGAAGCCGATCGCCTCACGCCCCTGGTTCAGCGCTTCCAGCGAGCGCGCCAGATCGGCGGACGGCACGGTGAAGGTGACGTCGGTCGATCCGTGGTTGTGCGCGATATTCTGGATGATCATGTCGACGTTGATGTTCGCCGCCGCCAAGGGTTCGAAGATCGCCGCGACCGCACCCGGCTTGTCGGGGACGGAGGTCAGCGTGATCTTCGCTTCGTTCTTGTCGTGCGCGATGCCGGTGATCAGCTGGCGTTCCACGTCTATCTCCTCTTCGGCGACGATCATCGTGCCGGGCAATGTGTCCGCCATCGGGGCGTCTTCGCCGGTGAAGGACGAGAGCACCTGGACGCGGACCTGTTCCTTCATCGCGAGGCCGACCGATCGGGTCTGCAACACCTTCGCGCCGACGCTGGCGAGTTCCAGCATCTCTTCGTACGTCACCTTGGCGAGCTTGCGCGCCCGCGGCACGATGCGGGGATCGGTGGTGTAGACGCCGTCGACATCGGTATAGATGTCGCAACGGTCCGCCTTCACCGCCGCCGCTACCGCTACCGCAGAGGTGTCCGACCCGCCACGGCCGAGCGTCGTGACGCGGCCATCCTCCGCCAACCCCTGGAAGCCGGGGATCACCGCCACCTCGCCCGCCGCCATGCTGGCGAGCAGAGCCTCCGTCTCGATCGTCCCGATCCGCGCCTTGGCGTGCGCATCGTCGGTATGGATCGGCAGCTGCCAGCCGAGCCAGCTGCGTGCCTTCACCCCCGCCGCCTGCAACGCGATCGCCAGCAGCCCGCTGGTGATCTGTTCGCCCGCGGCGACGACGACGTCATATTCCTTCGGATCGTACAGCGACGACGCCTCGCGGCAGAAGCCGACCAGCCGATCCGTCTCGCCCGCCATCGCCGACACGACGACGGCGACCTCGTTGCCCGCCTCCACCTCGCGTTTGACGCGCGCGGCGACGCTCCGGATGCGCTCGATTCCGGCCATCGACGTGCCGCCGAACTTCATCACGATCCGTGCCATCGGGTCTCGCCAAACTCCTTGGGATACAGGGTGCGCCCTGATAGGTAGCGGCCATGGCAAGCGCAAGCAGCACGATCGATCCCCGCGAGGCCGAACATTTCGGTCGGATGGCAAAGGACTGGTGGGACCCCAGGGGCTCGTCGGCGATGCTCCACAAGCTCAACCCCGTGCGGTTGCGCTACATCCGCGCGGCCGTAGACCTGCATTGGGATGGGGACGACACCAGCTTCGCGCCCTTGGCCGGCAAGACCGCGCTCGATGTCGGCTGCGGTGCCGGCCTGCTCGCAGAGCCGCTCGCACGGCTGGGCGCGGCCGTCATCGGCATCGACGCGGCGGCAGAGAATATAGCGGTCGCCGAAGCCCATGCGGCGCAAAGCGGCCTCGCCATCGATTACCGCGCGACCGGCGTCGAGAGCATGACCGGCCGTTTCGACTTGGTCACCAGCCTCGAGGTAATCGAGCATGTCAGCGACCCCGCCGGCTTCGTCCGCGGCCTGGCCGAATGCCTCGCCGATGACGGCCTGCTGATCCTGTCGACCCCGAACCGCACGCCATTGTCACGCCTCGCGCTCATCACGCTGGCGGAAGGGACGGGCCGCATCCCGCGCGGGACACATGATTGGGACAAGTTCCTCACCCCAGAGGAACTGGCTGACCTGATTAAGCGCGCTGGCCTGACCGTGACGGACGTGCGCGGCCTGGGCTTCTCCCCCGCCACCGGCTTCAGCTTGAGCGACTCGACCGCGCTCGATTATTTCGTGACCGCCAAGCGCAGCTAATTCCTCCCCGGCACGCCGCAGGCGTGACGGAGGGGCAGTCCAGCGGCGTTACGCCTGTGGCTGCCCCTCCACCATTCGGCTCTGCCGAACGGTCCCCCTCCCCGTGCCAGGGGGGGATTTGGAAGACTGACATGTCCCTCCTCACACATCCCCGCCACCGCCTGCCCCTTCTGATCCTCGTCGCGCTGGCGGCGCGCCTGCTGACGTTCGGCAACCCGGTCGTCCATGTCGATGAGGAGTTCTATTACTTTACCGGCACCGCGCTGTGGCACGGCCTGCTGCCGTTCGTCGACGTGTTGGACCGGAAGCCCGTCGGCCTGTTCCTGCTCTACGCGATCCCCGCCGGGCTCGGCTTTCCCGCCGGCATCTGGGCGTATCAGGCCATGGCGCTTGCGAGCGTCGTCGCCACGGCGGCGCTGATCGCGCGCCTTGCAACACGCGCCGGCTTCGCCGCCGGCGCCACCGCGGGTGCGCTCGCCTACATCCTGTGGCTGAATCTGCTCGGCGGACAAAGCGGCCAATCGCCGGTCTTCTACAATCTGCTGATGATCGGCGCGGCGCTGCTCGCGCTGGACGGCACCCGCCGCGGCGGTCTCGCGGCGATGGCGCTGGTCGGCATCGCGCTCCAGATCAAATATTCGGTGGTGTTCGAAGGCCTGTTCCTCGGCCTGTGGCTGCTTGGCCACGACTGGCGCACGCGCAGGAATCCAGCCGGGTTCGTCGCCTACGGCGTCGCGCTGGTCGCCGTCGCGCTGCTGCCCACCGCCCTTGCCGCTGCGGCTTATGCCGCGATCGGCCAGTGGGACGCCTTCGCCTACGCCAACTTCCTGTCGATCTTTCATCGCAACCCCGATCCGCTCGGCGAGCTCGCCGGCAACCTGGGCCAGATCGTCCTCATCACCTCGCCGCTTGTCGCACTCGCCATCCTCGCGCTGCATCGGGACGTGATGACGCGGGAGCGCCGCTTCGTCGCGCTATGGCTCGCGGTGGGGATCGCCGGCGTGCTCGTGTTCCGGCCGTGGTTCGACCATTACAGCCTGCCCCTCCTGCTCCCCGCCTGCGCCGCGGCGGCGGGCATGCTGGGCCGCGCCGACTGGCAGCGCTGGCGTACGCCTGCGCTGCTGCTCACCGCTGCGCTTGTCGGACAGATCGTGCTCGGCCTCGCTCGGACCGGCCGCGGCGATGGGGCGCAATTGGCGCTCGTGACGCAGACGATCGGCCGCGGCCCCGGTTGCCTCTACGTCTATTCGGGCAACCCGATGCTCTATGCCGCGAGCCAGCGCTGCCTGCTGTCGCGCTACCTCTTTCCGAGCCATCTCAGCCGCCTGCGGGAAGCCGGTGCGATCGGCATCGACCAGGACGCCGAGATTCACCGCATCCTTGCGGCGCGCCCGGCGGTGGTGGTGATGCGCCCTCCCTATCGCGGCGAACGTGCCGACGCGCGCGCCATCGTGACGGCGGACATGGCAGCGCATTATGCCCTCGCCGCCGCGCTGCCGATGGGCAATGAGACGATCAGCGTCTATAAACGGGCACGATGAAACGCCTGTTCGCCTCGATCCACGATGTCTCGCCCCGGTTCGAGGGGCAGGTCGATCGCCTGCTCGATCACCTGGCTCCCCATGTCGGTCGCCGTCTCGCCATGCTGGTCGTGCCCGATCACTGGTCGAGCGCACCGATCACGCCGGCTTTCGCCACCCGCCTGCGCGGCTGGGCGGACGAGGGGATCGAGATGTTCGTCCACGGCTGGACGCACCGCGACGACAGCGCCCACACCGGCGCCGCCGCATCACTCAAAGCCAAGCACATGACCGCAGGCGAGGGCGAATTCCTCGGCCTCAGCCATGCCGAGGCCCTGATCCGCATGCGCCGGGGCAAGGCGCTGGTCGAGGATATTACCGGTCGCGCGGCGACAGGCTTCATCGCGCCGGCGTGGCTGTATTCGGACGGCGCGCGTGCGGCGCTGAAAGACGCAGGTTTCGCGCTGGCCGAGGACCACGCGCGGGTCTGGCAGCCCGGTGGGGACGTCGTCGCGCGCGGGCCGGTCATCACCTGGGCGAGCCGCAGCCGCCCGCGCCAGTTGAGCTCGCTGTTCGCTGCGGCGGCGCTGCGGCACGTGCTGCAACCGACGAAAAACGTGCGCATCGCGGTCCATCCCGGCGACACGACCGTACCCGCGCTGATGCGGAGCATCACGACGACCTTCGCGGCGTTCGGCAACCACAAGCCCGCCGCCTATGCAGAGTTGCTGGGCTAAGGCCTCGCCCACCTCCCGTCACTCCGGACGTGTTCCGGAGTCCACCGTACGGCACCAGAATCGATGAGAGCCTCCAGCCCCTCCCTCGCGGCGAAGTAGACCTCCGGAACACGTCCGGAGTGACGAGGGAAGCTCAAGCGCTGCGCCGCAGCCCCTGCTTGCGCGCGATCACATCAGCATAATGCGCGACCAACTCCGCCGCATGCTGCTCGTCGGTCCGCACCTTGCCCGCCGCCACACTGGCCGCGCGTCGCACCACCGCGCGGTCGCGCGCCAGCATCCGCAGGATCGCATCGGCACAGCTATGCGCGTCACGCTGCGTATAAACCTCGGCGAACAGCGGCTCGGCGATTTCCGCGGTGCCGCCGCCGTCCGGTACGATCAGCGGCGTACCACTGGCCAGCGCCTCGGCCGGCACCAGCCCGAACGTCTCAGTGCCGCAGCCGTGGATATAGGCGTCCGCACTCGCCATGATCGTCGCGAGGCGGCGGCGGTCGTAGACGGGGCGGAACAGGCGGATGTGCGGGTTGTCGCCGATGTGGCGCTCCAGCGTCTTGGTATCCATGCCCTGGCCCAGGATGACGAGCCCGACAGGCACCTGCGTGCCGACACGCCGCACCGCGTCGATCACCGTCGGCCAGCGCTTTTCGGGATGATGCCGCCCGACGCCCAGCAACAGGTGCGCATCCGCCGGCAGGCCGCATTGCTGGAGCAACGCGACGCGCAGCGCCTCGTCACGCAGCGTGGGCGAGAAATGCGCGCGCTCGATGCCCAGCGGCATCGTCGCATCGACGCGCACGCCGCGCGCGCCCAATTGCTTGGTCAGCGACGGCCCGTTGGTGACGATCGTATCGTATTGGTCGAAGCAATGCGTCAGGTAACGGTCGTACCAGGAGAACGCCCGCTCGATCCGGGGTTCGGACGCGAAGGTCTTGAACCAGCGCTTGGGATATGCCTCGACGTTGTCGTTGTGCAGGAAGAACGAGCGGATCGCGCTGCCCTTCCACTGCGCAACGATCCACGCCGAGCGCCACGGCGAGCAATTCTCGACGACATCAGGGTTCAGCGCGTCGAGCCGACGGTGGATCGGCTCGGCATCCCAGAACAGACCGTAGTTGGCGTCGAACGGCATGCCCGGCGCCTTGATGTAATGCACCGCGCCGCCGCCGGGCCGCTCCTCGATACGATCCTCGCGGCCGGGCGCGAGCACGATCAGCTCGTGGCCCATGCTCGCCAGCACCTCGATCTTCCGATCGATATAGGTGCGCACGCCGCCGCCGGTCGGCGAGTAGATCTCGTTGACGTCGACGATCCGCATCGCTCAAGCGCCCTTCATCGGCCCGAACCCGCCAAGTCCGTGCAGATATTGCATCCGCACCGACCGCTCTGTCGTGCCATTGCCGACGTCGATGATCGCCTGATCGACCTTGGGCCGCGACATGCCGAGCTTGGCCGTCCCGACAAATCCCGCGCCATCCTGGAAAAAGTTGAACTTGTTCTTGCCGTCACGGTCATGGGTGACGAGCAACGCATAGCGGCCGGGCCGCGGCACGCGGATGCAGACGTTGACCGGGCCGCTGGCGGGCATGTTGGCCCAGACGCGGCGGAAGGTCTTGCCTTCGGCGACGAGATTGTCGTCGTCCTTCAGGAAATCCTCCGCGGTCGCGGGATACAGTTCGAGCTTGATGCGGCCCTTCCGATCCTTGAGGCCGGTCACCTGCGCCAGAATCGCGGGACCACCGCCGGGGCTGCACGCCGCCGCGTCGGTGCCCAGCACCTGCGCGCCTGCGGGGCTTGCCGCCATGATGAGCGCGGCGGCGATGATCGCTAGAGTCTTCATGTGCGTTTCCTCGTCGCGAGATGGTGAAGGCTGAACCCCAGCACAAGCACCGCATGCACCAGCAGCACCGCGGCCGCCGTGAAGGCGATCAGCTCGGACAAGGCCTGATCCTGCCCGATCATCAGGATCGCAAAATTGGCGAAAAGGAGGTCCTTGTTGGGCAGGAGCGGCAGGCGCGAGAACAACATCCGCCCTGCCGACAGGAACAGCCAGGTGCCGAGCGCGACGGTGGGCATGGCGAGCGCCCAGGCGAGCGCTAGGAAGAAGGCGCCGCCGATCAGCCGCGCGCAATGGATGCCGAACACCGCCCACAGGTCGCGGCGCGGCAGCGAGAACACCTTTCGCGAGAAGATCAGGAACGGCAGCGACGTGCCGAAGATCACCGCCAGGCTGCCATAAACGTAGCGGATCATGTCGTGCGGGATCAGGTTGCGCCCCACGGGGAGCGCGATCGCGATCATCGCCAGCGTCACCGCATTTCCTGCGATCGCCGACAGGATCGACACGTCCTTCACCGCGCCGAACGGAGCGGCGACCAGCTGCGCGCGCTGGCGCGCCCAGGCGTAGAAATAGGCCTCGCCCGAATAGCCCATCACCACGTCGTTCGCGATCCGCTTCTTGATGAGCGCGACGAGGCCTGCCGCCGGAATCCGCCACAGCCGGTGGAAGATCCAATAGTCCGCGAGCGGCGGGATGAAATAGAGGATCAGGAAGGCAAGGTAGAACCACCCGCTGCGCGGCGTCGCGCGCTCAAGCCCGGTGAGGCCCGAACTCAACAGTTCGTGCGCGAGGCCGCCGAGCATGGCGAGCGTCACCAGCCCGCCGATGATCGCCGGCCAGCGGCTGCGAATCGTCTTCAGGGGCTGCAGCCCGTCGATGTGAGGAGAGAACGGTGCGGTCTGGCCCGGCGATCCGTCTGCTTGATGATCGATCTGCACCCAGTGGTCCGAACATGAAGGTGGTGCGATGTAGCCCGACAGGGGCCGGCTTGCACATAAAATCGCTTTCACTGTCGTGTCGGGCAGCATTGTGGCAAGGGCGGTCCGAACCATGGCTGCGACGCATATCCTTACCTATGCCCAGGACCTTGCCGGCGGCGGCGTCGAGCGCGCGCAATTGCGCCTCGCGCGCGGCTGGCTGGCGGCGGGGCGCCGCGTCACGCTGGCGATCGGCGATACCAGCGGACCGCTCGCGAGCGAAATCCCGGCGGGGCTGGAGATCGTGCCGCTGGGCAACCGCCGCTATCTGACCCAGGCACGCATCGCCGACTGGGTGCGCGCGCATGACCCGGATGTCATCTTCTGCGCCGGCAGCCATTATACGCTGGTGGCGGCATGGCTGCGCTGGCGGCTGGGTGCCGCCTGCCCGCCGATCGTCGCCAAGCTGTCGAACGCGGTCGCGCGCAGCGATCATGGCCGGCTCGCCGATGCCGCGCATCGCCTGTGGCTGGCGCAGCACGGCCGCTTCCTCGACCATCTCGTCGCGATGACACCGGCGACCGCCGCACAGGCGGCGCGGCTGACCGGGATGCAGCGGCGTACCAGCGTCATCCCCAATCCCCCCGCTCCGCGAATCGCCGATCCTGCCGCGTCGCACGTGCCGCTGCCGCCGGGGCGCGTCGTGCTCGGCGTCGGACGGCTGGTGCCGCAGAAGCGCTGGGACCGGCTGATCGCGGCGCTGCCGCTGATGCCGGAGGACGTGCAGGTCGTCATCCTGGGCGAGGGCGAGCTGCGCGAGGCGCTGGAGCGGCAGGCGCGCGAGGCGGGGCTGGCCACCCGCGTCCACCTGCCCGGCCATGTCGCCGATCCGATTCCCGCAATGGCGGCGGCGCGCGTCCTCGCTCTGCCCTCCGATTACGAAGGCGTACCGGGAGTGCTGCGCGAGGCCTTGTCGGTAGGCACGCCGGTCGTCGCGACCGCGTCGAGCCCATCGGTGCGCGAGATCGTGGCGTCGCCCGCCTTCGGCACCGTCGTGCCCGCGGCCGACCCGGCGGTGTTCGCCGCGGCGCTGACCGCCTGGCTCGATGCACCGCGCCCCGATCCGGTCGCGCAGCCGGGCAGCGATTCGGCCGACCGCTACCTTGCGCTGTTCGACCGGCTGGTGGGTGAGGCCCGGGGGAGCGCGATGGCGCGCAAGGACGGCCATGCCGGCCACGCTCCGATCCCCGTCTCGGCCACCCGGACATTGTCCTGAGTCAGGGCACGCACACGAGCTGATCGGCGGCGCTCAGGCGTCCGTGTCGTCGCGATCCGCCTCGCGCTCGGCGCTGCGTTCCAGCGCGGTCTTGATCATCGCGGTCATCGGGTCGGCGAGCGCCAGGCCCAGGATGCCGAACAGGGCACTGGCCATGATCTGCGCGCCCAGCGTCAGTGCGGGCGGAAGGTCGACGGTCTTCTTCGCGACGATCGGCAGCAGGACGTAGCCGTCGAAGCCCTGCACGATCACATAGGTGCCGATCGCCCAGAAGCCGACGTGCGTTCCCGCCGAAAAGCCGACGGCAATCATCAGCGCACCGCTGATGAAGGCGCCGATATTGGGAATGAAGGCGAGCAGGCCGGTGAGGATGCCCAGAATCATCGCCATCGGCACCCCACCGATGGACAAGGCGATGCCGGTCAGCACGCCTTCAGCCACCATGCCGAGCAGACGCCCGGCAAGCAGGCGGCGCAGCGTCTTGCCCATCCGTTCGAGGACGGTCGCGAATTCGTCGCGGTTGTCCCGCGGCACCATCCATTCGAGACCGCGCTGATAGACGTGCGGCTCCATCGCGACGAACAGCCCGACGACCAGGATCATGAACATCGTCGTCAGCGCACCAAAGGCGGTGCCGACCCAGGAGGTGATCCGCCCGACCGAGGACAGCGCCTGTTTGGCGATGCCGCTGACATCGGACGCGCCGGGCATCAGCCCCTGCGCGCTCAGCCAGCCCGCGGCGCGGTTCGCCTGCGTCTCCAGAGTCGCGCGCAACTGCCCGAACTGGTCAGCGACCTGCACGCCGGTAAGGTAGAAGGTGCCGGCCAGGAACGCGATCGTCACCAGCACGACGATCAGCAGCCGCCAGCTGCGCCCGATCGGCAGCACCCGTCCGAGCAGGCGCACGCCGCCGTCGAGCAACGCGGCGAACACGAGTCCGGCGAAGATGATGAGCAGCGGCTGGACCAGGATCACCGCCAACGCGATCACGCTGGCGAGGCCGAGCCACACCGTCGCCCGCTTCAGCTCGCGCCGGACGAAGGGATCGCGCAGCTCGTTGGGGCTCGCCTTCTGGGTGAGCGGCGCGTCGGTCATGTCAGTCGTCCTGCATCAGTGCGCCTGCGCCGGATGCAGCGAGAGGCCGGCGCGACCGGGGCGCAGCGACCCCCACCACGTCAGCGGGTTAAGCGTCGCATCGCCATCCAGGCTGAAGGTCAGGAATTCGGCACGGCCGCCGATCGCCTCCCAGGGCACCGGACCGCCCAGGCCATT
>ERZ941706.82-NODE-82-length-33258-cov-4.940849_pt1 | contig 33258 bp, 18 predicted proteins | sample MGYA00521232_ERZ941706 | MGnify/ENA primary metagenome ERZ941706 (study PRJEB32759, sample SAMN07749893) | skin metagenome | biome: transportation; feature: city; material: polyester macromolecule | host: Homo sapiens | place: Hong Kong:ER line | collected 2017-07-19...
CCAAGCTATCCACTACTGGTGTTTCCTTCAAGGCATCCACGTTGGTGTCTGTTAAATCGCTATTTCCAGAACGTGTCTCAACAGAGAAGTCTTGGATACGCCACCAAATGTCACTTGCCTTGGTATTTCGCACTCGGATGTAACGAGCATTGATAGCTCTAGTCACTTCCTTAGTTTGTTCTCCTGCCAAACGATCTAATTCTTGCCATGCAATTCCATCTGTAGAGTACTCAAGTACACCTGTGGCAAGTTTATCATCAGTTCCTTGGCGAAGACGAACTTTAGTCACTGACTTAACTTCACCTAGGTCAAGTTGTGCCCAGGCATCTACTGGAGTCGTATTGCTGCCGTCAGCATTTGCCATCATGGCTTCTGTATTGTCCTTGCCATCAGTGATTTGACGGGCTGAGGTATTTAGCTTGTAAACTAAGTTTGAGCTAAGACTAACTGTCGTCGCTTGTTGGCCACGTGCTTTTTCAACTGGACGGTTGACTGCAATTTCCTGAACCGCAAACCAGGTATTTTCACGATCTTCTGTCGCAACCATACGAACTGCCTTAGCCTTAATATGGAGATTCTCAAATTTAAGAAGAGATTCATTTCCGACATAGCTTGGCTCTTTCAAGGTTACCCAGTTATCATTTTCATCCAAATACTGCACTTCAGCCTTACTAAAGGTATCACGTGGATTTGCCTGAGTTCCCATAGCAAAGGTCAAGGTTTGGATATCTACCGGTTTGTTGAATTTCATACCGATATAATCACCTGTCTTGATACTACTTGGTGATTTAATCAAGGCATGAGTTGCCAAGTCACCATCCGTTACTTCTGCCAAACCACCTTCTACACCTGTTCGATTGGTAATAAAGGTGCTGATGATTTTGTCAGGGTGCAAGACTTTTTGAACTTCAGACGCTAGAACTTCTTTCAAAGATAGGATAAATGGACGGATATGTTGAACACCCAATTCAGCCTTTTCAAGATGGTCTACATAATGGAAGGTATGAGTTTGAGACTGTTCATACAATTTCAAACCTTTATAGTAGCTGTCCCAAAGTTTGGCTGCATCATTTGTAGTCATAGCCTCTGTTCCTGTTAGGAAGGCATCAAGGGCATTCATTTGGTCGATTGCATTATCCAACCAATAGTGGATTTGTGCAACCATTTTTTGATCACCTGATGCTTTATAAAGTTCAGCTGCTTCTTTAATCTTGGCAAATTCTGCACGCAAGGCTACACGCTCTGCAGTTACATCCTGACCCGCTTTGAGCTTAGTCATGAAGTCTGTCAATTTTGGAGCTAATTCAACTGATTCTTCTAGTTTAACGACACGACCGTCCATGTTTTGGTTGATCATGTGCTTACCGAGTTCGCGGAAGGCTGCTGATACCTTGCTATCTTCAAAATGACCATTTTCAACAAAGTTGAAGGCAATGTCATTGAGTTTCTTAGCTTCTTCTTCTGATTTCCACTGTTTCCATGTATATTGAGCTCCAGCAAAGAGGGCAATCTTAGATGGTTCAGATTGTTGCATTGGATTCAACATGATACCAGACAGCAAGCTTGGATCTACATTTGGATGAAGGAATTTTTCACCACCACCTAGAATCAAGTGTTGTTTAGAGTTATCTGTAACTGGCCAGTTCACCCAAAGTGATACTGGACGATAAGTTTTACCACCTGCAGTTAGATTGTTCTTGAGAGTTGATAAGAAACCTTCAGAAACTTCACCCCAAATCTTACCACCCGTCAAAGTCATAGAGGTTGAACTTGGAAGATTTTCATTTAGAGATTTCAACTCTGCTTCACGCCCATTACCCCAATACTGACCAGGTACAAAGATCATTTCTTTGCGAAGACCGCTATAAGTTCCTTGCATTTCTGTCAACCAGTTGGTCATATCCTGCATCAAGCGGTTGTAGCTATTGTAGCCTCCAACTGGGCTTGGTGCATCATCGGCTAGAATACCAAATTCACGGACACCCACTTTCATCAACTGGGTAAATTTGGCCTTGATGGTTGCCAAATCTTCTTGGTAATGCGCTTCATTACCAAAGCGGATACGGTTGTTCATGAATGGATGGATGGTCCATACATAGCGAGTTTTACTTTGATTTCCGACGCGAGCAAGTTCACGAATTTCAGCTAGTTTTTCTTCTGGGTAAAGTTCACGCCATTTCTTGTTGTGGTATGGATCATCTTTTGGTGCGAAGAAGTATTGGGTCAATTTCAAATCGCCACCAAAACGCATGAGTTCAGCACGATTTGCATTAGACCATGGATTTCCATAGTAACCTTCGATGAAACCACGGTTCTTGATTTCAGCGTAGTCTTCAACTGTCACATTGCGAAGAACTGGAACTTGACTTTCCTTGAGCATGTGTTTCAAGGTTGTCAAACCATAGAAGACCGCATCTGTGTCTTTTCCGACGATGGAAATTGAGTTGTCCTTGATGGTCAGAGCATAAGCATCAATCTTGTCAAAGAGACCCGCTGAAACATTAGACAAGTTTTGTTCTGCTTGTGATCCGCGTCCATGTACTCCAAGATAGATATTCGTTGCGCCAGCAACTGCTGATTGACTAGTAGTGTAGGATACTCGATTGTCCTGCAAGACACTCTTCAAGCGATTACGAGTATAAATATCGAGTTGATCTCCTATTACCAGATTGACTTGCTTACGAAGAGCTGTTACTCCTTCTCCATAAGTCACTTTTTGTGGAGTTGGGAAGACCTTGTACTCTTTCTTGAGATAATCTGCGCTCTTGCTGGCAGCCACAATGCTGTCTTCGCTAGCTGGTTTGCTTGCAGTGAATTGATCCGCCAATTCAACTGTTCCATCACCTGTTTGCTCGACTTTTGGAGTTTCAGGTGTAGATGGTTGTTCTGGTTCTGGTGTCTCTTGTCCCTCTTTGATAGGTTTCAATAGATGAACTTCAGCTGCACTTGCAAAGCCCCCAACACCTGCTAGAACTTTCAACTCAACCTTGTTAGTCTGAACAGGAGCAAAGTTGACTGTTTTTTCTTGGGTATTGTTGTCCCAGTTTCCTTCTGAAATCTTGACCATTTGGCCATCTTTTTGTGCATAGATCTCGTAGCGAGTCACGACTCCATTTCCACCACCTGGACGTGGGAGATAAGTCAAACCATTGACTTTTTCTGCTTCTTTCAAGGTCATAGAAAGAGTGTACGGAGCAGTATCACCAGTCCATTTAGTATGCCAGAATGTGTTTGGATCATTGTCAAAGGCTTTTTCAACAACTCCTTCAGTCGCTGTTCCAGGTGTTTCTTGACTAGTTGCAGAAACTGTGAAATGATCTGTTGGAATCAAACGAGGATTTACAAATGGTTTATCTGTCAACTCTGCACTATGTAAAATTCCTTTGAACCCACCGATGCTTTCAAGCGGTAGAACCAAGCTATTGTGGGCAAAGCGAGGGTGAGCTGGATTTGCGATACGTTCAATCTTCTCACCATCCACATAAAATTCCGTTGATTGTGGTTTAGTCACAATAGAGATTTGATAACGTTTGTTCTTTTCAAGTTTTTTCTTGAACTGGATATGGAACTGTTCAAATTGATAAGCAAGATAGCCGTCTTTATCAGCTAGATAGATACGGTTGTCTCCACTTGTTGAGAAGGTTTGTTCACCGTCTCCAGTGACAGTTACATCAAACTTCAAGACATGACTTGGACCAACATCACCAGCTAATCCTTCAATACTACTGTCTTTGTCAAATGCTAAGCCTTGATCAGATGCTTTTACTTTCTTACTTGCATAGTTTTTCACTGTTTCAGGATTGATAGTAAACAAGTCACTTTGATCAATCGCTCTGTCAGGATTTGACTGTGGCGCATAAGGGCTCGCTGGTAGGATACGTTCTGCAAATGTCGCTGCCGCACGGTCAGATCCCCAAGTGCGTTCTGCAGTAGTTTGCATGCTCTTGAAGAAGCGTTTAAAGATATCATAAGATGTCAAACCTGTCTCATGAAGATCAATATTGTCATTCCAAACTGCGTGGCCACCACCAATTACATTTGGATTTGATGCTTCTAGAAGTGGACCATGACCAGTTCTGAAATCGTTTGGTGTCCAACCATTATATTGAGTTTCATAGTTAGCATAATCACCATAAGCAGCTTGACGATTATCTCCATTCGGAACGCTATATGTTGGGATATCTGTGATATTAATAATCTTAGCTCCCTGAGCAATAGCTTCTTTTGGTTGCTGCCAGCCAATACTCCAGATATCAACTTCTACATCTTTCCAATCAACCGCTGTTTTACCTCGTTTCGCACTGAGCGATCCCCAAATACGAGGTGTATAGCCTTTCCCTTTAATGTATTTAATAAGGTCATTGACATAACGACGATAGCTTTCTCTACTTCCGTAGTATTCATCCGTTCCGATATGAACAGTAGATACCCCATGAAGTGGTGCATCTGGACCATCAAGAAGTTTGTCATAAACTGATTTGACAAAAGCCAGCGTTTCATCGTATTTATTATCTAGATCGAGCATAGCTACGCGCTCTACGTTATGTTTACCTCTGTAATCGCTCAGGCTACCTTGATACATGAGGTCTGGACGAACTTTGACAAATGACAGAGCATGACCTGGTGTGTCAATTTCAGGTACTAGATTGATATGCAAGGCCTTAGCAAGTTTAATCAGATTTTGCATCTCTTCTTTAGTATAGTGCTCATCTGATGTTAATTTTTGACCATTCTTACCGACAATATCTGTCTCTACACGGAAACCTGTCTTAGCATGTTCTAGAACATACTTAAGCTCTTCTGCTTGTGTTAAGTTCTTACCTGCCAAGTGTTCCTTTAGGAAGATATAGTTATCGTTAAGGTGTAACTGCAAGTCGTTCATCTTGTAGTAAGCCATGTTGAGCATGATGTCTACAAGGGTATCATAAGGAATAAATTTACGACCTGTATCTAGCATAAAGCCACGGTGACTAAAGCTTGGGAAATCACGAATTTCTCCATTTTGGAGATTGCTTTCCCCCATTTGAAGAAGAGTACGAGTGGCGTAGAAGGCTCCTGTGTTCGTTGCAGCTTCGATAGTAATGACACCATCTTGGATAGTGATTCCATAGCCTTCCTTACCATACCCCTTATTTTCAACTTTTTTAAATTCAATTCGTTTTTGAGCCTGCTTGTCACCTGTCGCAAGTTCCAATCCACGACTTGCAAGGTCTGACTGGTAGAAGGTTGCTGCTTGTTCAAAGCTTGAATCACCCGTAGCAAGAACTGTATCTGAAGTGATAGAAGATTGACCTTCTTTTCCATACCATTGTTGAACAGCTGGTGCTACTTTTGGTTTGACACCCACACCTTCGTCCTGATGTAGCCCCTTGATGACTACTTCAAATTCTTTAGTAAAGGTATGTGAATCTTTAATTTGCTCTACCATAACCTTAACGCGTTGATCAGTCAGAGGCTTATAAATGTGATTTTGAAGGTCAATCACACCTTGTTTGTTGCTACCGATAAGACTGACTTTTCCTGGTAGAGTTGGCAAGACAAGAGACTGTCCGTCTTTAGCTACAGTCAATTCTGTAACCTGACGGATATCCGTTACCTTACTTGTATCAGGAATATTCGAATAAGCTCGAATTTCTTGAATACCAACGTTTCTCCAACCCATTGTGCCCGCTTGATAGTCATTGATTTCTAACTTGAGATATTTAGCTTGAATACTATTGGCTAAGTCAACTTTCTCATCTAAAACAGGTTCTCCAGTCTTGGTATGAGCTAGCTTCCATTGTTTTTCTCCACTAGCACTTACATCATCTTGACCTGCATAGTAGAGGCTCCATGATTTGATATTAGGGTCATTTTGCCCATTACGAACACGACGATCCCAATCAATTTCCACATGTCTAATAAGTGTAGTCTTGGGAAGAGTTAATTCGAAAGTTGGTTTGTCAATATTTTGATTTGTTGACCAACGAGTATCAGGATTACCGTCCACTGCCTTGTCAGCAGTATAAGGAGTACCAGTTTCTGAGTCGTTTACTTTAACAGTTACACCTTCTAAGTGGTTACGATCTTCTCTATCTTCAATTTGCTTTTCAACTGGTTTGATTATAGGTGTAGCTGGTTCTACAGGTTTAGAATCTGCTTTTGGTGTTTTAACCGGCTTCAGAGTCTCAGCTGGTTTGGGAGCTGTTGGAGTTGTTGCTGGGCTTGTTTCTTCAGTTGTTGCAGGACTTGTTCCTGCAGTATTTTCATGATTTTCTTCATGTCCTGTATCTGCCGTTGCCTCTGATTCTGCTTTCTTTAAAACAGCTGCTAAATCGTCCGGCAACTTATCTAGTGGCTGAGCTTGTGTAATTGTTCCTTCTTTCTCAGGTGTTCCACCTGTTTCAGCAGCCTGCACTACATTTGCACCAAAGATACTAGCACCGATCATTACAGAGGCTGCACCAATTGCAAATTTTCGAATACTATAGTGACAGCGTCTTTCAAAAAAATGTCTATCCATCTTTATCCTATTCCTTTCATCCACTTATTACAGTAAGCGGTCTCATTTCCCATTTAAAAATGGAGAGAACCTAGAGGTTCTCTCCAACTAAGTTATTTCTGTCTGAATTCTAGTTCCGGTAAACTCTAAAATCCAGTCTTCTTTAATTTTCTTTACGTTTTGTTGCAAGGATAGCAGCAGATAAGGCAAGACTGACGCCAGCTAGGAAGATAGCTGTATCAGATTGACTTTCTCCTGTTTCTGGCAATCTCTTCTGATCTTCTGTTGGAACTGAAGTTTTAGATTCTGCAAGTTTTCCTTGTCCCAATTGACTAATCTGATACTCAGGTTTTTCAATAGTTGGTGCTGCTTGATCGCCTGCTGTAGCCAATAATCCTGTGTAGGCTGGTTTTTCGTTTACCAAAGCTTCTACTGCATTAGCGCCGCCTTTATATTCTGGCAATTCATGAACTAAGGCTTCTACCGCATTCACACCACCTTTGTATTCTGGAACTTCATTGATAGCCGCTTCTACTGCATTAGCGCCACCTTTATATTCTGGCAATTCATGAACTAAGGCTTCTACCGCATTGGCTCCACCTTTGTATTCCGGAACTTCATTGACAGCTGCTTCTACTGCATTCACACCGCCTTTATATTCTGGCAATTCATGAACTAAGGCCTCTACTGCATTGGCTCCACCTTTGTATTCTGGAACTTCATTGACAGCTGCTTCTGCCGCATTGACGCCGCCTTTGTATTCTGGAACTTCATTAACAACTGCTTCTTCACCTTTGCTACTTGTAGGAGCATCTGGTTTAGCAGTCTGATCTTGTAGTTGGTTGAGATATTCTGCAAAGTAGGCAACCATTCTTTCAGTCAAGAGATGGTTATCCGTAGCATATTTCATGCTAGCTACTACACTTGCTACCTCCTCTTGATTCTCCTTGCTGGTCAATTTTTGAGCTTTCGCTAAAGCTGTTTCATAACCTGACAAATCAAGAGCTGTTTCTGTAGCCTGTGGACGACTAAAGATTAACTCAGCAGCAGCTTGATATTTGTCACCACCGTCTCCATAAGTCTTAGTACCTGTCAAAACAATTTTCTTAGCTTTGATTGTCTTACCAAAGTCAATATCTTTTTGTTTATTGTTATCTGGCCAATCAGTTGCAGTGAAAGTATGTTCTTTACCAGATTCATCTGTCACAACCAATTTAACATCACGCAAGTTACCATTTGATCCTGATCCACGTGGCACATAACGGAAGCCTGTGATTTCTGTTGCTTCTTTCAATACCATGGTTGCAGGTTTGCCAACATCTCCACCATTCCAAGACGTATGCCATAGACTTGACAAGTTACCATCAAAGGCGTTAGCCAAATCTTCTCCCGCTTGAGCTGGAGCATTCAAACTTTCAAAGTCTTCTGCTACCAAGGCTGTTTTCTTTTGTACCAAGGCATTCTTCAGAGCGTCAATCTTAGCAATCTCAGCACGCGCTTCTTCTACACTAATGTCATCATCTGCTTGACTGAGGTTAAAGACAGCTTCCTTCAAGGCATCCATAGATTCCTTGGTATAGTTGGTCATGGCAACCGTTGGCAAATAGTTCTTCAGAGCATTTTCTGTCAACATCTTACCAGTTAGAGTGACTTCCTCGATTTGAAGTTTATCCATGATGAAGTCATTGTAACCACGGAAGTTCGCATTTCCACCAGAATCTCCACGAGTATTGCTTGCGTTACCAGTTGAGTAGATACCAACCCAAGTATCGCCTGTTTCTGCACCTGTTACAAGGAAGGTTACCTTCTTAGCTTTCTTAGAATCTGTCCAAGTATTTGGCAATTCATGCATTTCCAAATTGCTTGCTTGATTACCGCGACGTCCTGATTGGAACTCTCCCTTACCGACTACAAAGGCATAGGTATTGTCAGAGCCCGCTTCGTATTCAAAGGTTACACGATAAGTCTTACCAGCTTCAAAACGGAAGTTTTGAGGAATTGTTTGGTAAACCAAGTTACGACGGCTAACTAGCCCATTTGTCTTCAATGACCAATTTCCTTCGATAACATCATCGACTTTCTTACCATTCCAATCACGTTGTGTATATGGATCATGTTTTTCAGATAAGTGAGTACGATTATCCTCAACTCCTTCGATACCACCAATTACAAATGGGAAAATACCTTGAGCGACATTTTCAAAGTCTTGTTTAAATGTTCCTTTAGCTGTATCATGATTATCTCCGTACATACTTGAATTATTTTCAAAGGTACGAATTTCATCAAAGTAAGTTGCTTCATCACCAGCTTCACGACTCAAAGTAAGAGTGACATTTGATACATCTGAACCTGTTGTAAAGAAGGCATACATGTTTTGGAAGTAACTTGTATCGTCAACTGTAGCATTGTCACGACGAGTATTATGGGCATAGGCCTTAACATAGTTAAGAGCTAGTGATTTATTGGTATAGCTAGTCACTTCTTTTTCACCAGTATTCACTGTGATACTTGCTTTAGCATTACTACGGTTATCAACACCGACATAAACAGCATACTTAGTATTTGGTTTCAAGCCAGTCAGTTTCTGAGTAAGGCTGACTGTGCTCTTATTGCCTTGGATACGAAGCATTTCATTTGCGCCTTGTGATTTGACAATTTCTGCCTTAGAAGCATCACCAGAAATAGTCCAGTGTTTCAAAGTTCCACTGTTAAATCCTTGGTCATAGATATGCATACCCTCACTCCATGACATTTCAGGATTGGTTTGTTTTGAACGGTAGAGAACATATGGTTGATTTGCCGTAAGATCTAGGGTAATCTTACCATCTTTTACTGTTAATTCTTGCTCTTCTGTCTTACCTTGGTCAGTTAGCTTGTAAAGATAAACCTTGCTCTTTGCCCAATCACTAGGAAGTGTCCAAGTTGTTGCACCAGCTTGCGTATTGAAGTAGTACATTTTTTCCTTATCAGCAGGAAGTTTCTTACCATTTGCATCCCAGTTCCAAGGAGTCAAGTAAGCTGATCCATCTTGGATGACACGCCCATTGAGCGTTACTGTACGCTCACGGTATTGCGGGCTATTGACATCATTTGACTTACGAGTCACAACAACTTTGTTATTATCAGCATCTACCAATTCCACTCGCATTTCTGGAGTCCATTTATAAGTGCTACCGTTATCAGACATAGTAACAGGTGTACCATTTTCCCATTTACTTACAGTGAAGTGTTGGAAGTACTTGGTCATGACATCATGAGCAAACAAGTTAGTTACATAGCCATTGTAGTCACTTCGTCCTTGCCAACCTTCAAAGTCTTTCATGCTGTAACCACCTAGAAGTGGATAGTTAGCTGCACCACCGTAACTTCTGTAATCCCCAACCCAAGAATCTTTTTGGTGGTTGCGGATAAAGCGTGTGATGGCACTGTTGATACCTTTATTAGTGTAGCCACCATAGGTCAAGTCAGCTGCCCAGTGTTGGAAGGTAGAGTCGTATTCACCACCATGGCCCCACTCAATCGCAAAGCGCCACCCTTGTTTGTTAATTTCTTTAGCAAGAACGTGGGTAGCCCAGGCACCATTATCACCTGACTGGCCATTGCCCCAAACATCCACGTAGATAAAGTCGAGACCCTCACCAAGTTTGTTTTTCAATTCTTCCCAACGAGCTAAGCGACCATGCGCCAAGTCATAAGCAGCATCAATGTTAATACCTTGATCTAGCCAGTTCCAACCATAGCTGTAGCTTCCATCTGGATTCTTACGAAGAATATTTTCGTTAAAGTATTTAGACTCAGGATAAGTTTCAGAAGCGTTAACGTGGATACCTAGATGAGCTCCATATTTCTTCGCTTTCTCAATCAAAGCCTTGAAGTCTTCGACACCACCAATACGTTTACCAATATCAGCATAGTTCAAGTGGCCTGAGTCATGGCCTTCACTACCATACCCTTTGAGGAGAACGCCTTGTCCTAGACCATCTGTATGGAGATTAATCTTCTTGATACCATCCAAGGTCATAAGGAATGGGTTTTGTGCTTGTGAACCAAAGTTCATCGCGATACGGTAAGCAGTGATATCCTTGACTTTTTCCCAACCTTGAGGGTTGTTCATGATGCTACGATAAGCAATGGCACCATCTTGCCAGTCCACTTTCTTATCCGCATTAGCATCTTCAGTGATCACAACCTTGGCACTTGGAAGTTCCTTCGTATATTCTGGGAAGACAATTCCCTTATAAGCTTTTTCCCATTGCCATTCAGAACTTTGGATTCCTACATAGTTTGTATTTCCAACAGTTTGTTTGAATGCTGTCAAACGAGTCCAATCATACGAACCACCACCGTAGCTGTTTTGGGAGTTGCTCCAAACACCTGCAGCAAGCTTATCTGTAGAAACAAAACCATACATGTAACCCTTAGCCAAATCTTTCATTGGATTGGTTACAGCAATATGATCATCTCCACTGATATGAGTGTTGTTTGACATGGTTGCCCCATCAAACTTAGCGCCAGCTTGGTCGCTTGAAACCGACACAAGTGAGTTCCCTAAGAAATTGATAGAGGAGAGAAGTTTTCTTTCATCATCAATCTTCTGACCTGGAGTAACTTGGTTATGGTTGACAATCTTGGTTACATCAAAGTGCAATTGATTATCCACAACTTGCAAACGTACGGTCATATCTGAATTGATGAAATTCTTCTCATCACGAAGCTTCATCAAGTACTCTGCAGTAGTATCATTGATCTTCTTATAGGTGACTTCAGGTGTAATTTCGTGATTGTTTACTAAGATTTTCTTAAGTTGTTGAACCTGTCCTGGCAAAGTATGACCATTCAAGGTATATTCCTTGACACGTGGAAAGGCTTGGTCAATCACTGCCTTTAGGACTTTAGACTGGATGGTATCATAAGTCACTTTACTATCATCTACCACCGCACCAGTTTCTTTTTCAGCAGTGGCTTCAGTAGTTTGAACTCCATCCTGATTGTCAGTCTTAATATTCACAACTGTCTTTTCAGTACCATATGTACCAGCTTTAAGTAAGATTTTCTTTTCATTTTTAAGATTTTCATTAACAGCAGCTGGTAAAGTAACTGTATCAAAAAGTTTTACATCATTATTTGTTGCATTTAGCTGACCATCTGATTTTAGGCTAATAGTCAGATGATTCACTGAGCCATTTACTGGAGCTGCAACACGACCACCCTGATACCATGTGCTATTACCTGGTGTCTTGTATTCCCAGAACCAACCTGATTTATCATATCCAACAAAGACATTATTATTTGTATCTTTAAATTTCAAGAAGACACCAAAACGTGATTTACCTGTTTCAGATTCTTCTTTGAAAGTGAGATCCACATTCGCATTCCCATTCGCATCCACAGTCAATCCTTGTTTTTCAAACAAGGCTGGTTTGCTGGCATTGTCATTTTGATCTGTTGAAGACAACTTATTGTAACGAACACCATTTTCCTCACGAATGGCTACAGTCCCTTGTTGTTCTTTTCTTGCTACAGTTTGCCATTCAGGAGTGACTTCCTTTGGTGTCTCTGGCTTAGCTGTCGCTGGTTTTTCTTCTTTCGGCTTATCTTCTTTTGGCTTTTCTTCAACTGGTTTTTCAGTTTCCTCTAAATTCGCTGGTTTTGAACTAGAGATTCCCTTAATATGATCTTGAATCCATTTTAATTGAGCTGGAGAGAAAAGGATGCCTCCACTACGGACTCCAACCACACCATTTTGATGAACCCCAATCAATTTACCATCCGTGTCAAAGATACCGCCACCGCTAGCACCTGGTTGTCCACCTTGATAACCAACTCCTTGGACTCCTTCACCATAAGATTCAGCAAAATCCACAGCACTGTTAATAACTGGTGCCAACTTACCAGCAGGATAGCCAAACATATTGACTTTATCCCCAACTTTCTTAACAACTGGCTTTTCAGTAACTTCTACAGGAGCATTTTCAAGAACTGTACGCAATCTTACAAGAGCCAAATCGTTCTTATAGCCCTTTAGATAGCCATCCCGATCCCAGTGAATCACATCTTTTTTACTAAATTTTACATCATCTAAACCAGGGTAGGATATACTAAAAATATCGCCATCCCCTTTATCATTATCCACAACCTTACGAATATTTCCATCTTGTTGATCCTTGATAAAGTTGTGAGAAACAGTCAAAACAAGGTCCTTACCAATGACAATACCACTGCCTTCTCCTGATGGAGTCTTAATCTTAACAGTAGCGCCATAGTTCAATTCTCCATTTTTTGTTTTGGCAACATCTTCAGGAACTAGACTACCAGTATCTTGTGCTAATTGGTCTTTATTTACCTCTTTACCATTATCAGTGGCTTTTTCAACTTTGCCTTCCAATTCTTTCGGCAATTTGTCAGTAGTTTCTTTATTTTTCTTTTCAAGAGCTAATAACTCTTCTTCAGTTTTTGGTCCATCTGTTGTTTCAGCAGAACCTGGATTTGCTACTGCAGCTTCCTTATCGAACTCTCGTCCATTATCGCTCGCTTTTTTATCCAAATCAGCCAGTTCACTTGGCAAATTATCTGTTGAGCCAACTGTTGGTGTGTTAGCCATTACTGGAGCAGTAGCAAAAAAACTAGCTCCAATCATAACTGAAGCAGCACCTAGTGCAAATTTACGAATACTGTATGTACAGCGTTTTTCAAAAAATCGTTTATCCATTAACCCCTAATTCCTTTCATCGACTTTCGTAAGCGTTTACATTTATTGTTCGAAAAATACTCCTTTCCATCTGAAAAGTGCAATGTTTAACGTTTATAAAAAAAATAATTGCACTTTTAATATAACAAATATTGACAGATAAAGCAATAGAAAAGCTAGGAAAATTGCTAATTTTTTCTTTATTCTTGCAAAATAATACTCTGCCATTTAGAAGGAGTTATCATAGAATAAAAAGGATTTAGCATTCCTATCGAATGCCAAATCCTCTATCACTCTGTTTCTATAGATGTTTAAAATCTACTTCACATGTTTTGCGAGTTCTTCTTGAGCTTTTTTGTTAGACTCTTCTTTTTCTTTCATCCATTTTTCTTGAGCTTTTTGATACTCATCAACTGTCACAGCTTTATCCTGAATTTCTAGATATTTGTACAAGAGAGCTTCACTTGTTCCTTTGTTTCCAGAATAAGCAAATGGAAGTGTGAATGGTACCATCTTAGACAACATTGGACGACCTGTCTGTGATGTTGTTGGAATGATTAAGGCGCTATCTGTCAACCAAGCTTGGGCAGCAGCATATTTTTCATAACGTTTTGAAACGTTGCTAACTTCTTCACCAGCTTCTACAACCATCTTTTCATAATCTTCCAAACCAACTTTCTTAGCAGCAGCATTGTTAGTTCCAGAATCAAATCCTAGATAAGTCTTAGTATTTTCTCCAACAGATGGCTTGATGATATCAAGGTAAGTAGATGGGTCTGCAAAGTCTGGAGACCAACCAACGTTATCTGAGATATCCCAATCTTCGCCAGCAGCTGTTTCAGCAAAGTAAGTAATGTTGAAGACATCGTCTTTTTGAAGTTGTTGAATATCCACAACAACATTTTCTGTTCCCAAGGTTGCTTCAACTGATTGTTTGAAAGATTGAACACGTTGAACTTTTGTTGTGTTTGTTTGATCAACAGGCATGTCCAAATGAACTGGGAACTGTACTCCTTCTGCCTGAAGAGCAGTCTTAGCCTTGGCAAATTCTGCTTTAGCTTTTTCAGGATTGTACAGACCGTCTTGAGCATCTGCTAAGTTAACATTGCTCCACTCATCTCCGTAAGTTACCAATTTTTCTTTGACTAACTCACCAAAGTTTTTTACATCTGCTTGTACAAATGTAGGAGGTACAAACAAGTTACGAAGAAGTTTAGTTGCCCCACTCGCACCATTGACCTGTGAAGCATAGGCTGTTCTGTCAAAACCAAATGCAAGTGCTTGACGGAAGTCTTTATTGAGAAGTGCTTTCTTAGTTGATGTCTTCTGTTCATCTGTAGTCTTAGATGTAAATTTATATGACTGACGATCAATGTTCGTACCTACCAAGTAAGTAGTAGAATCCTGTTGGGTATAAACAATGTTATCTTTAAATGATTTCTCAGTCTCTGGATAGCTAGCACTAGTTGGGAAGAGACGGGCCATAGTGAAGCTTCCATCCTTGAAGGCTTCAGTCGGTTTGTTGGTATCTTGTCCATCCCAGAATGATAATTTGACCTTATCAATATGGACATTATCCTTATCCCAGTAGTTTGGATTTTTCGCAAATTCAACAGAAGATTTAGCTACAATAGATTTGAGCAAGAATGGACCATTGTAGAGAATGCTACTTGGATCTGTTCCTTTGGCAAAATCATCTCCCTTAGAGTTTAAGAACTCTTCATTAACTGGAGCCATTACTCCCATTGTTGTCTTAGAATTCCAGAAACTTTCTGGTTTATTCAAAGTGTACTGAATTGTTTGATCATCAAGAGCCTTAATACCGACTTGTGAGAAATCTTTGATTTCACCTTTCACATAAGCATCCAATCCTTTGATTGAATCTTGCACAAGGTAAAGTCCATCTGATTTTTTATCTGCTGCATATTTTAGACCCGTAACAAAGTCTTGCGCTTTAACTGCTGCGTATTCTTCACCTTCAGATGTGTACCATTTTGCGTCCTTACGAATAGTATAGGTATAAGTTAAACCATCTTTTGATACTGACCAGTCTTCGGCCATTGATGGTACAAAATTACCGTAACGATCATTTTCTAACAAACCATCCACTACGTTGCTAGTGATATTTGCTGTAGCCGCCTTATTAGTTGTCAAATAGTTTAAGTTATCAGGATCCGTTTCATAAATGTATGAGAATGTCTTCTCACCTTTAGCACCTGAACCTGAGCCAGAGCAAGCAGCTAAAACACCAGTTGCCAATAAAGTAACACCCGCAAGGGCAAGAAATTTTGAACTTTTCATTATTTTTCTCCTTTGAAAACTTTCTATCCATTATAGCCTCTTTTCACAAACATGTCAACAGAATTTTCAGGATTTTCAGGATTTTCAGAATTTTTGAATTAATTTGATATATTCTGAAAAATATTGCTTCACCTTATAACTTTCAATTTAAACACTTTGTTCTAAAAAATAAATAACAAAGGATTTTTTTCATTTTTGTGCTATGATTAAAATAGAAGAAAAGCTAAGGAGAAGACAATGATATTAATTACAGGTGCGAATGGTCAACTCGGTACCGAACTACGTTATTTACTAGATGAACGAAATGTAGACTATGTTGCAGTGGATGTGGCCGAAATGGATATCACTAATTCTGAAATGGTTGAGAAGGTATTTGCTGAGGTTAAGCCAACTCTAGTCTATCATTGTGCAGCCTACACTGCTGTTGATGCTGCAGAAGACGAGGGGAAAGAAGTGGATTTTGCCATCAACGTAACTGGAACTGAAAATGTAGCCAAGGCCTCTGAGAAATACGGAGCTACTCTGGTCTATATCTCGACAGACTATGTCTTTGATGGGAAAAAACCCGTTGGACAAGAGTGGGAAGTCGATGACCTACCTGATCCGCAAACAGAGTACGGACGTACCAAGCGAATGGGAGAAGAACTTGTTGAAACCCTTACGTCACAGCATTACATCATTCGTACTGCTTGGGTTTTTGGAAATTATGGTAAAAACTTTGTCTTTACCATGCAAAATCTAGCCAAAACCCATAAAACGCTCACAGTAGTCAACGACCAACACGGTCGCCCAACCTGGACACGTACCTTGGCTGAGTTCATGACCTACTTGACTGAAAACCAAAAAGAATTTGGCTACTACCACTTATCAAATGACGCTACTGAAGACACTACTTGGTATGACTTTGCTGTCGAGATTCTTAAAGACAGTGATGTCGAAGTGATTCCAGTAGACTCCAGCAAGTTTCCAGCCAAGGCCAAACGACCTCTCAACTCAACTATGAGCTTGGCGAAAGCAAAGGCGACAGATTTCGTCATCCCAACCTGGCAAGATGCCCTTAAAGAGTTTTATAAACAAAAAGTAAGAAAATAAAAGCTTACGACATACATAAAAAGCAAGAGACTTTGAGTTCTCTTGCTTTTTAGTATGCATTTAGTTAATTACTTGTTGCGTTTTAGCATAGTTAGCCTCTACCGCTTCTTTATCAGATTGCCACCAGTCTAGGTTATCTGTGTACCACTTGATGGTCTCTTTAAGACCTGCTTCAAAGTTAGTAAACTCTGGCTTCCATCCTAGTTCATCACGAAGTTTGCTGGCATCGATGGCATAGCGGAGGTCGTGGCCAGCACGATCTGTCACGTGGTCATAAGCGTCAGCAGGCTGTCCCATTTCCTTAAGGATGAGTTCCAACACTTCCTTATTGTTCTTCTCACCATCCGCTCCAATCAAGTAAGTTTCACCGATTTGACCCTTGGTCAGAATCGTCCAAACGCCTGATGAATGGTCATTGGTATGGATCCAGTCACGGACATTCTTACCTTCACCGTAGAGTTTTGGCTTGATACCACTCAAGATATTGGTGATTTGACGAGGGATGAACTTCTCGATATGCTGGTAAGGACCATAGTTGTTTGAACAGTTAGAAATAGTCGCTTTGACACCAAATGAGCGCACCCAAGCTTTGACAATCAAGTCTGAAGCTGCCTTGGTTGATGAATATGGTGAGCTTGGATTGTACTTGGTTTCAGCTGTAAACTTCTCACCTGGGCCTTCCCCATGACCTGGTAAATCTTCACGTAGAGGCAAGTCCCCATAGACTTCGTCAGTTGAAACATGGTGAAAACGAAGGTCGTATTTACGAGCCGCTTCCAAGAGTGTATAAGTCCCGATGAAGTTGGTGTGGATAAAGGGGCTCGGGTCATTAAGTGAGTTGTCATTGTGACTTTCAGCCGCATAGTGAACAATGGCATCTGCTTGAGCAGCTAGCTTATCGACCAAGCCTGCATCAGCAATATCTCCAACGACCAACTCAACACGATCGCCTAGAATTTCTTCAATATTAGCACGATTCCCTGCATAAGTCAGCTTGTCCAATACTGTCACATGGACATCTGGGAAGTTGTTATAGACATAATGAACAAAGTTAGAACCGATAAAACCAGCCCCACCTGTCACAATGATATTTTTGTATTCAGTCATTTTTATTCCTTAACTTTTTTACAAATCTTCTTTTCTTAGTGGTTTGACATCCTTAAATAGGGGATGATGTTTATCAGCTTCTGAGACTTCTGCTGCTTCTAGGTTTTCCCACTCGATTCCCAAGGCTGGGTCTGCATAGTTGACAAAGGCATATTTAGGCTTGAGTTCAAGTGCCCAGTAGTCATTGACCAGATAGCTGTAAGAAACGGTTCCCGAGAGGACTTGGAAACCATTGGCTACGCCACGAGGGACAAAGATTCCCTTACTTGCATCAATCTCGGTCTGATAAACATTTCCAAAAGTCTCACCTTCACGTAGGTCAACCCAAGAACCCAGAACCTTGCCACCATCTGCTACTGAGATATACTTGTCCCAAGGTTCGGCATGGAGGCCTCGAAGAACATTTTTTCGAGAAAAGCTGACATTGTTTTGCAGTTTCCCTTCGGCAAAGAAGCTTTCAGGAAAACCAAGCGGTATCATCTTCTCCTTCTGGAAGTTTTCCTTAAACCAGCCACGATTGTCTCCATGAACTGGAATGTCAAACTCTAACAAACCTGGAATGGCATCAATCTTACGCACTGCAAGTGTTTTGCCAAAAAAATTATCTGTCATCTAGATTTCTCCAATCAAACGGAGCAGGTATTGTCCGTATTCATTTTTCTTAAGAGGTTGCGCCAATTCCAGTACATCTTCACGGCTGATATAACCCATTCGATAGGCAATTTCTTCCAGATTTGCAACCTGGAGATTTTGCATTCGTTGAACCGTTTCGATATATTGGGAAGCCTCTAACAAGCTCTCGTGTGTCCCAGTATCCAACCAAGCAAAACCACGGCCCATCACCTCAACAGAAAGATCTCCACGTTTCAAATAAGCGTTGTTGACATCTGTGATTTCCAACTCACCACGTGCGCTTGGTTTGATCTGTTTGGCAATCTCCACAACATCATTATCATAGAAATAAAGACCTGTCACTGCATAGTTGGAGCGAGGATTCTCTGGTTTTTCTTCAATGGAAATGGCATTCATGTCTGTATCAAACTCGACCACACCAAAACGCTCTGGATCCTTCACTTGGTAGCCAAAAACAGTCGCACCTTGCTCTTTTTGGGCTGCCTTTTGAAGCATTTTGCTCAAACCAGGTCCATGATAGATATTGTCGCCCAAAATCAAGGCAACACTATCGTCACCGATAAATTCTTCACCGATAAGAAAAGCCTGAGCAAGTCCGTCGGGACTAGGCTGTTCCGCATAGGAAAGCTTGATCCCAAATTCGGAACCATCCAAGAGCAGATCCTTAAAACGGGGCAAATCCTGTGGTGTTGAGATGATCAAAATGTCCTTGATTTCAGCCAACATCAGGGTTGACAAAGGATAGTAAATCATGGGTTTATCATAAACCGGCATCAGCTGTTTTGACGCTGCCCGAGTAAGTGGGTAAAGGCGTGTTCCCGAACCACCTGCAAGAATAATACCTTTCATAGTAAGCTTCCTTTCTAGAAAATTATTTATACTATCTTATTTCTATTTGAAAAAGTTCTTACAATACTTACATCAATTGCAATATAACTATTTCTACTCAATCTTCTTTTCAAAATCAACTAATAATTATGTCTCTTTATATGAAAATCCTTGTCTTTAAGTATCAAATACTTTTAAATTTTTTCACATAATTAACAATCAAATTACTCTGTTTGAGAAGTATAAAATGAGAAAGATTTCTAACTATCTTAATAAAAACTAAAGTCAAACAATGCTCACTAAACAAATCATGCTTGAAACTATACTTAAAATATTCCTTTAGAAAATCACAAAGAGTAAAATATATCTCTTCTCAGTTTTTTGCATCTTAAAATATTAGAAAAGTAATCAGACTAGTTAATAAAAATATAGTCATTAATTATTTATTAATTTTTGTTATAAGACGTTTTATAATAGTGATTATATATTGAAATTCTGATTGTTTTCTATAATGAATAAAAAATAATAATATCAAACCCATATATATTACTAATCCACTCATAATTTGATTAGTAATACTAAATTTTATTGACACTATAGCAGAATAAACATATAAAAATCCTAGTGTTACACCTGCAATCAAATAATGTTCTAAAATTCTACGATATCCTTTAAACGGATTAATCTTTAAACCATATTTTAAAACTGTATACGGTTCAAACCAAACTACTGTTAACAAAGAGGAACAAATAGTTCCCAAAAGAATTCCAGAGATACCTAATTGAAAATTAATTAAGAATAATAGAGATAGAACAATATTTAGCAAAGCTTCTACAACATTTTTTATGCGCTGTTCCCAAAACAATCCATAGCTATTTATGAAAGTCAGATAAGGAATCCGATAATTAGTTAAAAAGAAACTAATAGAGATCAGCAGCACAACTGTATTTGAAAGTAAATAATCTTGACCTATCCAAATCTGTATAAATATATTAATAAAAATAATAATTCCTATAGATACTAAATAAACAATCATGAAAACAACGAATTGAAGTCTTTTAAGAACAGCAAATGACTTTTCTTTGTCTGTATCTGAATGAACTAAATGTCCTACTGTTCCACTTAAAGAAGCAACAAGCTGCCCGATTAATCTCTGTAAAGTCGTAGTTAAAAGAGCATAGTTAGAATATAATCCAACAGTCACTATACTAATAAAAGTTGACATAAGCAAATTGTCAGTTCCAAAAACCACTGTTTCAGATATTTTAGATATCAGAGTTCCTTTCACACTTTTAAAAAACTGCTGTTTCTCATGTTCTTCCAGAGAATCATAACTATGAGGGATCGCATTCTTATATATCTTATTCACAACAATAGAAGTTACTAAATTACTAACAACTGTCATAACAATAGCAAGAATTAAATATAGAATATAGTTTTTTGTTGTAAATAAAATCCAAATTTGTAAAAAAGATCCTACTACAAAAACTGCAAAGTCAACAGAAACATTAATATAACGTTTCTGATCAGCGTCAAGTAAAGTCCTTTTGTAAGTAAATAAGTAACTAATAACAGAATTTATAAGAAAAAGATAATAAATTAAAATGATTTGACTGGTTACGTCAATTTCATTCATAAAAAATGGCAAAAAGAGTGAAACTACTACTCCAAGAATAAAAACAATGAGTGCAATTATACGATAAATATTTTTAAATAAATCTAAATAAGCAAAGACCTTTGAATAATTACTGTCTGCTAAGGGTTTATATAAAGAATAAGCAATAGCAGTCGTCATCCCAAGTTCAGCTAGTGAAAGGATAGAGAGGATGCTCGTAAAAAGACCATTAATACCTAAATATGTAACACCCAAAAACTGAATAAAAATTGTTCTATTAATAAATGATAAAATAATTCTGATGAATTGAGAAATAAATCCAACAGCAGAATTTAACAAAGCATACTGTGTTCTTGTTTTACTCACTTTAACTCCTTTTTCCAAAAAGAGAATGTATTCCTCCCTTAGCTCTTTCAATATAGTTCTTAGATTTTAAGACAAGATAAAATAATTTAGGAAACTTTTTAAACAAGTTAATATCTAAATTTGAACGTTCTGCTAAATGGGGTATATATTTTCTCAAATATTCTTCATATAACGTTCTATATGGATTTCTCCAAGTCATGTAAAGATTATATTGGAAAATTATATTCTTACATAGTAGAAAATAAACATCCGACAATAAATTTTGATCCCCTTGATTTAAAAAATCTTCCTCAACCAAATCACAGACTTTAAACAAATCCAGATTTTTCTCAGTAAAAGACTTAGTGGTAATACTATTCTTTCGAACTCTATAATAAAATAGAGCTCTATGTATTTTAACTACTTTACGCATACTCGTATGTAACTGTGGTGTACTCGCTAAATCTTCAAATATAAGTCCCACAGGAAAGAAGTTGGGAGTAATCAATTTAGACCTCAGTAATCTAGGAAAGACACTCTGATATAGTTTACCTTGACTTATAGCAGCAATCATTTCATTTTTTCCAGTATAATATGATATTTCAGAACTATCCGGATAAAATCTTAAATAAACGTTTGACTCCCCTACGGAGTCCTCCGTAATATAATTCCGTCCAGTCTCCACTGCATCAATATCATCAGACATATAACTTTTACAAACTGCTAAAAATTCAGGATGTAGCTTATCATCGCTATCAACAAAGGTAACATATTCTCCTTTAATATAAGGAATAGCAGCATTTCGAGCAGCACTCAAACCTGCATTTTCCTGGTTAATAATTCTGAAACGACTGTCAGAATCAACATACTTCTGAGCAATTTTCGGTGATTTATCTGTGGAACCATCATTAACCATAATAACTTCAAAGTTCTTATACGTCTGTTTAGCAATACTTTCCAGGCAATCCTGAAGAAAACTTTCAACATTATAAATTGGTACAATAATAGATATCATTTTATTTCTACTCCTACTTAATTTTTATCATAATAAACTCCTTATATTCCAATTATAGAAATTTCTAATTAGTACTTATCTCATAGTTATTCTCACTGTGAAAAAGCAAACCAAGATATAGAAGTAAGGGATTATAAACTAACTCTAAAAATTGTGGATCAAACATTCCATGCAATGTTATAACAGAGAAAGCCAGCATATAGTAAAGATTGTTTTTAACTGCTTTGTGATTAGATAAAATTATGTAGCCACAAATAATTAGAAAGAGAAAAATAATTCCCTGTCTAACCGCGATACTCAGAAAAGATGAATCAATGTAAAAGTATCTATTAAACTGAGAAACCTGCTCTCCTATTACAATTTGAATAGGCTGACCAAACCAACTAAAACCATATTCATTAATTGCTCTAAAGCCCAACATAAGACGATTTGTCAAAATTTTATTTAAAGATATATAAATTGACATTCCGCTTCCGTAGCTATAGGATAAAAATATAGGAATAAAAACTGCCACTATAATTAGATATCTATTAATCCAATTAATCAAAAATTTGGGAATCTTAAATAATTTTACAAGAAAGAAAATAGATAAAGCCAGTAAACTAAAAAAGAAAGCTGATTTTGTATCCGTATATATGTATATACGATAATTGATTAGAAGTAAGAATAGCATCTCAATTAACTTAATCTTCTTTTCTCGATAGAATAAATATATTACTGTAAATTGAAAGAAATAATTAGCTGGCAAAGTATTAAAAATATAACCTAATGAATAACGAGATAAGATACCATCTCTATAACCAAATACATCTCCTACAATTCCTAACTTGTAAGAAATATATGTCACAATCATTAATCCACCTATTTCCCATAGCCAAATTCTTAATAAATTCTTTATTGGAATATCTTTCAAACCTAAAATGAAAAATAGAGTCGTCATAATATTAAGACCAGCAAAAGTACTTTTCATGTTATAGGCAATAAAAGCTGTTAGTAATATTAGACCGGAGAAGATAAATAACTGGTTTTTAGTTCTTAAATCGCTTAAAATTTTTGTTCCTAAAATCAGTAAAATAAAAACAAGTGCCGGCATCCGTATCCCTAGAAAAAAAATATAACGAAGAGATAAACCACTGTGTCCTATGTAATTCACAAACAAAAATAACATAAACGACAGATAGTATAAAATATTGTTTCTTTGAATTATCATTTCATACTCGCTTTAATTTTTTTAAAGTAAAAATAGAGGTGTGGATACCTACTAATCAAAACATAGAGAATCTTACGTCTCTTACTAACTCTAGCATTCTTCAAAACAAGAGGCAAATATGGCCTCATCTTCTCCTGAAGTCGCTTAAACTCTGCTGAATTTCCATCATGAATCATCGTAAAGATAAGAAGACTTCCTGTAAAGAAGCGAGAAATAATGGCTTCTTGGAGTTCTGAACTCTCAGGATAGGTTGCATTCACAACCTCTTTTAAATGATCAATTGCTTCATAAAACTCGTATTGTTTAGGCGTGAAAGCCGAGGCAGTAATGCTACCGGGTCTATGGTAATAATGGTAAATCGGAAGATGAAACAAGGCCACGGATTGGGCATGGTTGAGATGCTCACTAATGACATAGAGGTCTTCGTAGATGCGCCCCTTGGGGAAGGGAGCTTTCTCAAGAAGTTCTTTCCGATAGAGTTTCCCGCAAGCAGAGACCGTCACAAGGTCTCCGTAGAGCATTTCTGTCAGAGCCTTCGCCTTATCATAGACCTTAACTTGGTCTAGATCAAGCTGATCCAAGAGAAAATGTTGATAACGATGATAGTGAGCTGTTGGCTCCACTTTGCCACTAACCATATCTGCTTGGGTACGACCTTGTATTTCTGCTAGCAGTTCCAAGGCGCAGGGTTCCAAATAGTCGTCTGGATCTAGGAAGGTAATCCAGTCACCCTTAGCTTTCAAGACCCCATAGTTGCGAGCATCAGACAAGCCACCGTTGACCTTGTGGTAGCTAGTCACCCAATCATATTGCTGGGCATACTGGTCACATAAGGGTCCTGAGCCATCACTCGATCCGTCATCGACCAAGAGGACCTCCATATCCTTGTAAGTCTGATTTTCTAAACTCTCAATTGCATAATGAAGGTAGTCCTCCACATTGTAAACAGGCACAATTACCGAAATCATCTTTTCTTTCTCTTATTTAGTTTTACAATTTAAATCTCAAATGAGCTTTTATCTGGAAGTAGTTGGTCCATAGCCTTGATAAAGTCTGCCATCACCTGCTCCTCATCTTGGACACTATGGCCATCATTGATACACATAATTTGGTATCTACCAGAATTCAGTAACTTCCAAAAATCTGGTCCGGCATTATCCAAAGAAAAGAGTCCCCCCAACTTTGGATTTCCGACAGCGTATTGACCACTGGCAATCTGCCAATACTTAAAGAGCCAAACATTGGTATCAGATGGATTTCTAAAACGGCTAGCCGAGGTTCTTTCCAAGACAGCTTTTTCCTTTTCCCATACCAAGTCCATCGTTGATTTTAGCAAGGGATAGGGCAGGTGACTCTCCCAGAAACCACAGATAAACTTAGTAGTTCCATAAAGTAAAGTCTTGATTAATTGTTTAATTCCATGCTTAAAGGAAAAAAAGTGACCATTTTTTAAAATTTCTTCCTTCAAAAAATGACTAGTGATAATTCCCATATCATTCATTTGGAAATGACCAGTTCCATATCTTTCCGTAGTAATAGGAGCTAATGCTGTAACATACTTTGGCAAACCATCCTCTGAGAAAAAATCTGTCGGTTCAACTGAAGCCGTCAAATACATATCGTCATTAAAAAAGACAAAGTGCTCAGAAAGACCAGGTATTCGATGAATATTGCTTTCGATCGGATTGGCAGAAAAAACTGGTAGATAGTCATTGCAGATAATTTCTGTATGATCTACTAACACCAATTTATCGCTATTTAACTCTAACCAACTTGGTTTTTGTTGGTCGGTCACGAGGTAGACCTTATTGATCCAAGGTGCAAATTTCTCTACTCCTCTAAACCAGTATCTAAAAGTTCCCCAATCACGATAAGCTTTATCTGAATTCATGCTCTCCTTGGTAGTGTTAATTGACCCATCATACTGAGCTTTCTTTTCTCTCCAAACCGGATCATTCCCATCAACCCAGGTTACAACAAAATCAATTTTTTCTACCATTCAGTCTCTCCTATTTAAAAATCTAACAGTCTTTCCATCAATTTTATAGAGGTGTAGTTTTCAAAGTATAGTGTTTTTGCCTTTACAACTCTTTGAACAACACCATCAGCCAAAGGGTCAAATCCTTCAATAAGTTGTGCTAGTTTTTCATAGTCACCTGATGAATAGAAGGTCACCAAAGATTCATCAACATAATCTCGAACAGAAGGAATATCATTCACAATGATAGGAACTCCTAAAGACATCGCTTGCAGCATGACCATGTGACCAGCAGAAAGTTCCACATCTTTTAATGATAGAACTAAAACCTCTGATTTTCCTAACACATCTCCAAAGGTTTCCACTACTACATCTGATAAAACTTGAATATTTGACCCATGTGCTGGAACTCTCCATGGCTGAGTTGCAATCACACACGGCATTGAAAGGTTTGAAGCCTCTACTGCCTTAACCAGTGTATCATAGTCTCGATTACTTCCCCCACCTGAAAAGATATACTTAGCAGGTAATGAACCTTGATAAGCTCGCTGATTATCATAATCTAAACCATAATGAACAAACTTGAATTTATCTTGATAATTTGGGAAAACAGCTGCATAATAATCAATCTCTTTAGAACTATAAACCATTACGTTATTCACATTTTGTAAGGTTTTATTTACTAACTGTTTTCTGAGATAATAGTAAAGTTTATTCTTTTTAGGTTCAAATAGAAAACCTGCAAGAGTAATTTCCTTATCTCTTTTATTAAATATGCCTAAAAAGATTCCTACAAGAGGGTTTAAACAGATAATCTTTTTAACATCGTATTTTACAAATTTCCTAGCATAGTCATAGGATTTTTTCCACATCAACAGATGATAAAGAGCACTACCAATATATTTAAAATTTCGAACTTTTCTTATAAGTGGTGTTTCATAGTTGGTATAAACTACTTGGCTCCCACCATGAAGAGACCGATAATACTCTTCATTCTTTTTTTGCAGTTCACTATCTAAAATGATTAAATTTTCCATTATACTCCATGTTATAAATCGTTATACAACTCCGAGAAGTTCTTGATGTAACTCTCCAAAGAAAACAATTCTCTTTGTCTTTCTACTGATGCTTGGCCAAATTGATTTCTTTTCTCCGGATTCTCCACCAATTCTTGAATGACTTTTGATAGTTCTGCTGGTTGATTTGGAGTGACCAGAAGTCCATTTTCACCTTCTTTTACCATTTCGCAAACACCACCATGACGGTAACCAACTACTGGCTTGCCACAAGCCATTGCCTCTAATACCACTGTCGGTAGTGGATCGGGATTAGTACTTGGTAAGACAAAGATATCAAACATATTATAAAGCTCAGTCGTATGCTCATAATAATCAATTCGTTTGATTTGTGAGGCTACACTTGATTTGGTAATCTTAGACTCGAGCTCATCAATTCGCCACTCTTCGCCTGCAAAGGCACTTCCTGCCAGAAAAGCGATAGAATTAGGATTCTGCTCCAAAATCGGTGTCACTGCTTCTAGAAAATCTCCTTGTCCCTTCCAAGCGTTGACGCGACCAACCATACCAATGACAAGAGCCTCTTCTGGGATAGCAAATTGTTCCCGAACAGCGCTTGCTGGCATCGGATGATAGACCGCATTGTCCACACCGTTATAAATCACTTCCACTTGGCTATCATTGATAAAAGGAGATTGTTTGACATGACTGGCAACAGCTTGAGATACTGTTACGATCTTATCTGCATATCGCCCCATCAAAAAGTTGATAAAATCTGAAATAGCCTTGGGCTTGACAATAATCTCGTGAACATGCCAGATCAAGGGAAGTTTTAATTTTTTCTTGAGATAGATTCCTTCCAGAACAGCTGTCGTATTGTTATGAACAAGATTTATCCCATTCTCACGAACATATTGGGCGATTTTTTGAGAATAGCGACAATAGGATTTCAGATATTCTAAAATCCCCTTAGGATTAAGGTATTTTCTACGTAAAATCGGATAATCCAACACGCTGACCTTAGCTCCAATATGCCGCAAAGCTTCAATTAAAACACCGTCATTTGGCAAGATAACGTGAGCTTCAAATTCTTTGGGATCCAATCCTTTGATCAATTCCAGTAAAACCTTATCTGCTCCATACATTTCTGCACCAGCATGCAAGTATAAAATACACTTCATTCTTTATCCTTTAAACACTTCCTCATAATCTGACACAATCTTTTCCCATGTGAATGCCGAGAGGATTCTTTGGCTTGACTTGAAATCCAAGTCAGCTACCGTTTCCTGATCAAATCCTTCCACTTCTTCAATGACGCGTGACAACTCGTCTTTTTTCCAATAAGTGGCCCCGTCTTCACCAACCTCACGATTAAAACCAACATCTAGCAACAAATTTAGTTTCGTAGATGCTAGAGCTTCCAGTAGAGAAGGGTTAGTTCCTCCAACCTCATGCCCATGGAAATAGGCGAAAGCATTTTCACGAATGTACTTAAGCAACTCTTGGTCATAAACAGTCCCGACAAATTTGACCCTAGGATCTTTGTCAAAACCAGTATCATGTAACAACTGGTCGTAAAATTTATTCTGCTCCACATTTGTGATGAGCACAAAGTCTTTCTTAGACTTAGATTTGATGAATTCACGAATCATAGCTTCGTAGTTATTTTCAGGAACGAATCTCCCCACCACTAAATAATAGCCATTTTCGCTAACTCCTTTTTCCTGATACCAGTCTCGAACTTTGGCATCTTCTGCTTTCAGGCTTGAAGGAGCTGTATCTGTCCCATAGGTAATATAGGTGGTCTTTGGTTGATACTGCTTATAATCCTCTTGGATATATTTTTCAATATTTTTACTGTCACAGACCAATAAATCGGCATGTTTAACCATAAGTTTCTCAGAATATTTCCAATACTTACGAACTGGCAAGCTCCATTTTGCTCGCAACCATTCATGACCATCAGGATTTACCAGCAAACTGCCTCCAATTGCACGAATTTTTTTCTTAAGCCCAGAAATAAAAGGACCAATTCGACAAGCTAGAATGTAAAAAATGGGGGCTTCGTCCTTGTTTTTCTTAGCTAATTCAATTGCCTTGTTGACAGCTGCTATATCGTAAGCGATAGCACGAGCTGATCCGATTTTAGGTACATCAATATTGAAACAAATGGCCCCATTATGCTCAAACTGGTCATCCGTAATATATGATTTAGCTGAATTTTCACGCATACAAGCCACATAGTATTGTATGTGACTATCTTTTTGATATTCGGTTAATTTTTCAACAAAGGTTTCAAATCCCCCGTACTTTGCAGGAATTCCCTTTGAACCAATTATATAAACTGACTGTTTCATCTCTCCCAAACTCTATGGAACTTCCAATTTTACTTTGCTCCATCTCTCATAAATACAACTTTAACTGTTTTTAGTAGAATTTCAATATCTTTCCAAATTGTCCAATCGTCTATATAAGCGACATCTAATTTAACAACTTCATCAAAATTCTTAATCTCACTTCTACCACTAACTTGCCAAAGTCCAGTGATACCCGGTTTAAAACTCAATCGACGTTTTTGTTCAGGTGTGTATGTTTCATATTCATCAACTGTTGGCGGTCTTGTTCCAACTAGACTCATATCTCCTTTCAGAACATTCCAAAACTGAGGAAGTTCATCCAAGCTAGTTTTACGGATAAAACGACCAATTTTTGTAATGCGAGGATCATTGTCCATCTTAAACATACCACCCTGCATAGTATTTTTCTCCAACAATTCTCTCTTTTTATCCTCAGCATCAATACACATTGATCTAAATTTATAAAACGTAAAATGTCGGCCGTTTTTTCCTATACGAGTCTGGGCAAAAATAGCAGGTCCACCATCTTTTCGAATAGCTGGTACTAGAACTATACTGACTAAGCCACAAATCATTAAACCAAAAATAGAACCAATAATATCTATGACACGCTTAGCAATGACATGACTATTCTTATAAAATTTCGTCGAAAAAGTAATGACATTTAGACCAGCCATCCCACGGATTTTCTTATCACGCCCTAGATTATGGTCAAAAGCATTTAGATTAACCGTTACATCAATTCCCATCGTTTCAAAACGAGAAATAAATTCACCAATATCGTATTCTTCACTAGGAAGATTTATGAACACTTCATCCACAACTTCGTGAGTTGCAAAATTTAAAATATCTTCGACCGGTACGACTGTAATAGTATCATGTTGGAAATTAGGTTTATCTAATACACTAACTGCCACCAGTTCTCCAAAGAAATCACCAGCATCAAGTAATTTATCCATCACTTTCTCAACTCTAGATGTTGCTGTAATCAAGAATAGTTTTTTACTCCATTTCAAATTAGGAAATATCCGTTTCGAATAATACTTGATACAAATATTGACTAGATACATTAGAATCGAGTGTAAGGTTAAGAAATACACCATACCTCGTCTAGAGATACTAAAGCGTTCTTCTAAAAAGAAATTAGAAAGACTAATCGCCAACGCAAAGAAAATGATATATTTTGCCAAGCGAACAAATTCAATCAAATTTCCTCGTCTAAAAAAACCTTGACTGTAATCGCTAAAATAAAATACTATGTAGTGGAGGATATATAGGACAATCATTGTTGTTGAAAGAATATCTGTCTCTTTAACAAAACTAAGAGAATACCCTAGTAACACTACTATAAAACTCTGAATTACTGCCAGAGATATTTTTATCCCTTTCTCTTCCATAACTACTTCCTTAGTCTATCCCTTATTTTTTACCGTAAGAACCATACTCACCGTAAGAACCATATTTCTCAGCTGAAGTATTGAATTTATTTAATACAACTCCTAAGAATGGTTTATTTGTTTGTTCCAATTGACCTTTAGCCTTCTGAACATCTTTTCTGTTAGCTTCTCCTGCAGCAGTAACTAAAACAGATGCATCACATTTCTGTGTGATAATAGCTGCGTCGATAACGATACCAATAGGCGCTGTGTCAACAATAATATAATCAAAATATTTGCGAAGTGTATCAATCATAGTACTAAAGTTCTCACTTTGCAATAAAGCAGTTGGGTTTGGTGAGATAGACCCAGCTTGAACCACAAATAGATTTTCAACATTGGTATCACATAGACCATGAGATAGATCTGTTGTTCCAGATAAAAATTCTGTCAATCCAGTAATTTTTTCACGTGATTTGAAGACACCTGACATGACAGAATTCCGAATATCAGCATCTACTAACAAGGTCTTATAACCTGCACGCGCGAATGCCCAAGCAATATTTGTAGAAGTCGTTGACTTTCCTTCACCTGGCTTTACAGAGGTGATAGAAATCACTTGTAAATCATTTCCACTCAATTGTATATTTGTACGCAAGGCATTATAGTATTCTTCCGCTTTTTTGGCCAGATTTAATTTTTTCTGTGCTATTTCTAATGTCGGCATATCTCTCTCCTATTTCAATTTATCCAAATTTGGAACAACTCCCAATAATGCGATTTGCATAACATCTTCAATGTCCTCTGGACGTTTCACTCGTGTATCAACCAGTTCAACGATAAGAACAGCGATAACCGTAAAGACTGTTCCTCCAAGTAGACCTATAATTGTATTTCTACGAATATTTGGAGAAGATGGTGCTATAGCGGGACGAGCTTCTTCAAGTGTTGTGACATCAGAAACACGTGTGATACTGATAATCTTTTCAGCAGCTACTTCTCTCAAGGAGTTAGCAATACGACTAGCTTCCTCAGGGACTCTATCATTAACTGAAATAGAAACGATACGGGTATCGACTGGTACAGTTACCTTGACTTTACTAGCCAAAGCTTTTGGTGACAGATCTAATTTTAAATCAGATGTAACTTTTTCTAAAACATCTTGAGACAAAATAATTTCACGATAGTCTTTAACCAAGTATGATCCAGCTTGCAAGTCTTGGTTTGTCAAACCAGGCTTATCTCCCTGATTACGGTTGACTACATAAATCCGTGTAGTACTAGTGAACTCCGGTTTAACGATAAAAGCACTATAAGCAAAAGCTAAAGCTCCAGCTACAATTGCTACCAATGCAACTAGAATTTTTCTTTTCCAAAGAATTTTAAATAGGTGAAATACATCGATTTCCATAGTATTTTGTTCTTTCATATTTTCTCCTAAATTATTTGATCCATTATAATTTTCCTAGGGTTCTCTACAAATAGCTCTTCCGCCTTGGCTCTACCATACTTTTTAGAAATAATATGATAAGCCTCCTCCATATAGGGGGGTCTACTATCTAAGTTATGCATATCACTTGCAATGACATGAACCAAGTCTCTCTCCAAAAAATATTGGGCTCTCTTTTTCATAAATTTATAGGTTTCACCAAAGAGCTTAGGTTTTAGAACATGAGAACTATTTACTTGCGTATAGCAGCCCATATCAATCAGTTCTCTAACACGTTTTTCATTGTTTTCCAACGCATCATAACGTTCAATATGAGCAATCACCGGGGTAATCCCTAACATCAAAACATTGCTTAACCCTCTATGAATATCGCGATAGGGTGTATTCATACTAAATTCAATCAAAGCATAACGACTATCATTAAGAGTAGGAATACGCTTGTTTTCAAGTTTTTCTAGAACATCTGGAGTATAGTATATCTCTGCTCCGTAAGCAATGACCAAATCATCTGCCACTTCTTTAGCAATCTCACGAACCTTTAAAAAATTCGTCGCTATTTTTTCTTCTGGAGTCTCAAACATCCCTTTTCGACGATGGGAAGTCGAAACAATCATCCTAACCCCTTGATTATATGCTTCTCTTAAAAGGGCTTTACTATCTTCTATAGACTTTGGCCCATCATCTACATCAAAGACAATGTGAGAGTGGATATCAATCATATCATCTTCCCTCCATCACATCTTGTATCGCACTTTTAGCAGCTGCTAGACTACTATCATCGATTTCCATCATATAGAGATTACTATCTGGCATAGCATAAGAAGGAAGTCCCATTTGACCTGTACCTTTGAGGTCTTGAGAGTTGACTTTATAACTACCCCCACTTTCCAATTGAGCATTAACCAAATCCATCATCGTTTCGAATGGCATATTTGTTTGGAGAGAATCTTGCAGGCCTTGAATAATGTCACTATAATTTTTTAAGGCTTCGGTAGAAGTTAATTTCTGAATGATTGCGACAATGACCTTTTGTTGATTACGACCACGGTCACGATCCCCATCAGCTAAAGAGTAACGTTCACGAACAAACCCAAGAGCTTGCTCAGAATCTAAATGAACATTTCCTACTGGGAAATGGAACTTACCGTGCAGAGAAGTAAACTCCTGATCATTATGGACATCAACTCCACCGAGGAGATCAATCAATTTTAAGAAAGAAGTGAAGTTCAGGCGAGCATAATAGTTCAAGTCAATACCGTAGAGATTTTCCAGTGTATGAATTGAAGCATCTACCCCATAAATCCCCGCATGGGTCAACTTATCTTTTTGATTGTTGCCACCATCTGCAATTGGAACATAGGAATCACGAGGTGTTGTTGTTAAGAGAATCTTTTTAGTTTTACGATTCACTGTCATAATGATATTGACATCCGAACGAGAAACCGAACTAATTGGGCCGTAAGTGTCAATACCACTCACATAGACATTAAAGGACTTATTCTTAGAAACTTTAGGAGCAGCTACTTCCTTGGTGATATTTTTAGTGTAGATTTTCCTAATTTTCGATGCATAATCAGGGTATTCAGATTCTATAATATTTTCAAAGACGCTATTTAAGACAATCGCTTTTGCTTCACCCGATACCAAACTCGTATAAGCTGCAAGATATGAAGTGCTTTGTTCAACCGTCAATTCTTTGCTCTGACTAGTTTTGATATCAGCTATCAATTTTTGAATATTCTCATTATCTGTATCCGTAGGCCCTG